>ERZ779623.915-NODE-915-length-9650-cov-11.150391_pt1 | contig 9650 bp, 10 predicted proteins | sample MGYA00514189_ERZ779623 | MGnify/ENA primary metagenome ERZ779623 (study PRJEB29562, sample SAMEA4376712) | mouse gut metagenome | isolation source: Cecum | study: EMG produced TPA metagenomics assembly of the A DSS colitis mouse model was used to assess the... | reverse complement strand
CTGCCCTCCTACTGGTACAACACCCCGAAATGCTGATTCCTGGGTAGGAGCATGCGCTCTCCTTGTGGGGCCTGACCCCCTGGTCAGGCCATTCCACCAGGGACTGCCCTTCTGCCGGCAGAACTCGGCTCAGCTCCGCTCAAAGCCCAGATACCGCGTCCCCTGGAAGGTCAGGGTCCCCCGGTCCCCCTCCGCCAGCATTCCGTATTCCGGGCCGCTGACGGCCAGCTCCATCCGGTCCCCGCTCTCCACCTGGAAGGTGGCGTAGTAGCGGGTGGAAGAATGGTGCATGTCGTTCTGGCCGTGATGATGGCTGACGCAGGTACGCTTGGCGGCCACCTTGGCGGAAACCGTCAGCCGGGGGGAGGCGTTGTTCTTGCTCCAGGTCCCAACGCCCCGGACTGCCGTCACGATGAACGTGCCGATGACGATGACAAATACCGTGATGAACAGAAATGGGAAAATCGAAAATATCAGGTCAAATCCGCCCATTCCAAACCCCATGCTCATGTCCTCTCTCCTTTCTCAAACGGCGAAAACGCCCCCAGCCTATGCGGCCAGGGGCGTGGATGCACGCGGTACCACCCTGTTCAGCCGCCAGCGGCGGCCCTCAAAGCCCGGTAACGGAGGCAGACCGCCCCGCCCTACCTCTCGGGCGGGAGACTCCGGGACCAGTCATGCACAGGGGCTCCCCCGCCGGCTCGCACCATCCGCCGGCTCTCTGAGGGCGGGACATTCCCCCGTCTTTTTTCCCTTCATCGTCGTTCAACAGGCCCTATTGTACGGGGAAGGGGCCGTTTTGTCAAGGGGGAACTGCCGAAAAAACCGCCCGGGACGGCTCCCGGGCGGTCCTTTTAGCCGGATTTACTTCTCCTTCACCTCGTCGAAGAGCTTCCCGGTTTCCGCGTCCGGGGCCGGGGTCAGCAGGCTCACAATGATGATGGCGGCCAGGCCCACCACGAAAGCGGGCAGCAGCTCATAGATGTCCAGCGCGCCGCCCATGGGGCGGACCAGGAACTTCCAGACGAAAATCATCACGCCCCCGGCGACGAGGCCCGCCATGATGCCCTGGCGGTTGCTCCGCTTCCAGTAGAGGGCGCAGAGGATGGCGGGGCCAAAGGCCGCGCCGAAGCCCGCCCAGGCGAAGGACACGATCTGGAACACGTTGCTGTCGGGGTCCGAGGCCAGGAACAGGGCGATGACGGCGATGACGATGACGGTCAGCCGGGCAATCAGCATGGTCTGCTTTTCCGTCAGCTTTACGCCGAAGACCCCCTGGACGATGTTCTCCGAGAAGGCGGAGGAGGCCGCCAGCAGCTGGCTGTCGGCGGTAGACATGGTGGCGGCCAGGATGCCCGCCAGGATGCAGCCCGCCACGATGGCGGGGAGGATGCCGTAAGAGGACAGCAGGTCGGACAGCTTCACGATGATGGTCTCGGTGGCGCTGCCCTCCAGGAAGGGCACCCGGCCCGCGGCGGAGACGGCATGGCCCACGATGCCGATGAACACCGCCACGCCCATGGAGATTACCACCCACGTTCCCGCGATGCGGCGGGAGAGGGTCAGCTCGTTTTCGTCCCGGATAGCCATGAAGCGGACCAGGATGTGGGGCATGCCGAAGTAGCCCAGGCCCCAGGCCATCATGGAGATGATGCGGATGAAGCCATAGGGCTCCGCCGCGCCGCTGGCGGCGTTATAGGTCTCGGTGAAGCTGAAGAAGCCCGGGAGGGTCTGGGCGTGGGCGATTACCGCGTCCATGCCCCCCGCCTGGACCACGCCGAAGACCACGATGACGGCCAGAGCCGCGGTCATGATGACGGACTGGATCAGGTCCATGGTCGCCACGGCGTTGAATCCGCCGATGGAGGTATAGCTGATGATGACGATGGCCCCGACCACGACGGCCATCATGTAGTCCCAGCCGAAGAGGCTGTTGAAGAGCTTGCCGATGGCGGCAAGGCCCGAGGCAACATACGGCACGAAGAAGATCAGGATGATGAGGGCGGAAATGCACATGATGACGGGCTTCTTTTCGCCGTAGCGCCGGGAGATGAAGCTGGGGATGGTGATGGCGTCCAGCTTCACGCTGTAGCGGCGGAGCTTTTTCGCCACCAGCAGGAAGTTGAGGTAGGTGCCCGCGGCCAGGCCGATGGCGGTCCAGCTGGCGTCGGCCACGCCGGATAAGTAGGCCAGGCCGGGGATGCCCATAAGCAGGTAGCTGCTCATGTCGGAGGCCTCGGCGCTCATGGCGGTGACCAGGGGGCCGATGCCCCGGCCTCCCAGGTAGAAGCCCTCGGCGCTCTTCTTGGAGCGGCGGCCGATCATCACGCCTGTGAAGATGACGAAGCAGAGGTACAGGATGATGGTGGCCATGATACAGATTTGTGCGGCAGACATATTCTCTCTCCTTTTCGGTTCAGTGGGTGCTATCATAGCACACTTTTTACTAGAATAAAAGACAGAACGAAGTATAGAATACAGTCTGCACTCCGTTCTGTATCATTTGCATAAAATGGTGAAATATCAAGTCTTTTCAGCCGTACAGTTTTTAAGGAAAAATTTCGCCGGAAAGCAAATATTTCAATCAACTCCGCCAGCTCTCCAGAAATGTGGGCGTCATGGCGTCCGTGTAGGCCACCAGCGAGTACTCCCCGCCGCAGAGGCACCAGTCGTACAGCAGCGCCCGCTCCCAGAGGGCGTAAGCCTTTACGATCTCGTTCACCGTCCGGTCCGCCCGGAGCTGCCCCGCCCGCTGTCCCTCGGCGATAATTTTCCGCAGGAGCTTGAAATAGGTGCGGTTCCGGTCCAGCAAATGCTTCTCACCCCGGGTCAAAAGCTGGGTGGAGAGGAGCCGGGCCAGCAGGTCCAGGGAGATGCCCCCGTCGATCATGGCGAAGAGCTCGTGGTTCAGGAATACCAGCTTCTCGATGGCGTCCTGCTCCGGCGAGAGGGCGGGAAGCAGCTCCTCGTATTTTTCGTCGAAGACGTTGGACAGGGTGCCAAGCAGCGCGTCCTTCCCGTCAAAGTAGTGATAAAAGGAGCCCTTGGAGGTTTCGGACTCAAACACGATGTCCTCAATGGTGGTGTCCTCATAGCCCTGCTCGTAGAAGAGCTTCCAGGCGGCGGAGATGATGCGTCCCTTGGTGTTCCGGGTGTTTTTCCGGGGCATGGCGGGGCCTCCTTTCCGGGATTTATGGTTGACAGCCCGGGGAAGGGCTGGTATAATCAAGGCAAGAGGGGCGCGGCCGGGGCATCGGCCGCAGCTCAACCTCGTCAAGTTTTGAGCTTGGAGATTTGGCCGCTTCCTATGCCGGGGGGCGGTTATTTCTTTTTCGTTACATTGATAACGCCAAAGATCACAACGGCCAGCAGGTTCAGCAACGCCAGGGTTTCCAGAACCGTCACGCTGTCACCTCCTATGTACGGAGGCCAAGCCGTTCCCCTCCCGCCTGATATGGATATAGCACATTTTAGCGGGCGTGTCAACGGCGGGGACCAATGGAACCCGCACTTTTTGCAAGGTTTCCAGCACATTCTCCGGTGTTCATTTGTGGAGAGTGCGATTATAATGAAGAGCAGACAAGGAGGAAGGACCCATGAAATTCTGGAAGATGAACGGGGCCGGAAACGACTTTATCATCCTCAACAACCTGGAAGAGCGCCTGCCCCTGGAGGCCATTCCCCAAATCGCCCGGACGCTGTGCCGCAGGCGCATGTCCATCGGGGCCGACGGGCTGATGGTGGTGGAGGCGGCGGACCAGGGCGGCGACTTCAAGATGCTGTTCTTCAACTCCGACGGAAGCGTGGGGGAGATGTGCGGCAACGGGGCCCGGTGCATCTGCCGCTACGGCTTTGAAAACGGTCTTGCCAAGGAGGCCCAGGCCGTGGAGACCACCGCCGGAATGGTGTTTGGCCGGAGAATCGGCCGCCGGCTCTACCGGGTCCGCCTCAACGACCCCGCCACGATAAAACTGGACTGCCCGGTGGAGGTGGACGGCGTGCGGTACGCCTGTTCCTACGTGGAGCTGGGGGACCCGGGACTGCCCCACGCGGTGGTCCCGTACCACAACCTGCAAAACGCCGACGAAAACGAGCTTCGGGAGCTGGGCCGGAAAATCCGCTGGAACCCGGTCTTTCCCAAGGGGGCCAACGTGAATTTCTACGAGCTCACCGGGGAGGACCGCTTCTTCGAGCGGACCTTCGAGCGGGGGGTGGAGGACTTTACCTACGCCTGCGGCACGGGCACCGGGTCCGTAGCGGCGGTGCTGGCCCTTCAAGGAAAGGTCAGCGGGCAGCGGGTCCGGGCGGACATGACCGGCGGGACGCTGTATGTGGACGCGGAGCGGGTCCACAGCCAGATTACGGAGCTCTGCCTTACCGGGCCCACCAACGTGGTCTGCACCGGCGAGGTTGCGGACGAGGATCTGACGTATCAGCCATTGTGTGAGTAAAACAGGAGGGACATTATGGAAAAGAAATCCATCGCGAAAAACTACGCCTTTTTAGCCGTCATGCTGGGGGCCATGATTCTGGGCGCCATTCTGGGCTGGGTCTGGCCCGCCCAGGTGGACGGGGACGGAAGCGTCATATCCGGCACCGGCGCGACGGTCCTCAAGCCCCTGGGCACCGTGTTCATCAACCTGATGTTCTGCGTGGTGGTCCCCATGGTCTTCGCCTCCATCTCCAGCGCCGTGGCGAATATGGAGAGCCGGAAGCGGGCGGGGAAGATCATGGGCGTCACCGTGGGCACCTTCGTGGTCACCGGGGCCATTGCCGCCGTCATTATGTATGTGCTGATGATGGTCTTCCCGCCGGTGCCCGCCGCCTGGACGAACCTGGCCGCGGAAGAGATCGGCGAGTACGCCACCCTTCCCGACATGATCGTCAACTTCTTCACCGCCAGCGATTTCAGCGGCCTGCTGACCCGCCGGGCCATGCTGCCCCTGATCGTGTTCTCCCTGCTTTTCGGCTTTGCCGTGAACCTCAACGGCGGCAGGGAGACCCCCGTGGGCCGCTTCCTGGACGACCTGGCCGGGGTCATGCTGAAATTCGTAAAGATCATCACCTACTACGCCCCCATCGCCTTCTTCGGCTTCTTCGCCGACCTGGTGGCCACCTACGGCCCCCAGATCACCGAGAACTACGCCCGGGCCCTGGCGGTGTACTATCCCCTCTGCTTTGTCTACATCTTCACCGCCTGGCCCCTCTTCGCCCGGTTCGGCGGCGGCAAGGGCGCCGCCGGCGTCATGTTCCGGCACATCACCAAGCCCGCCGTGGTGTCCCTGGGCACCTGCTCCTCGGTCGCTACCATCCCCACGAACATGGAGGAGGCCGCCGACACCGGCATCCGAAAGGACGTGGCGGATATGGTGCTGCCCCTGGGGGCCACGATGCACATGGACGGGTCCTGCTTCTCCTGCGTGCTGAAAATCGCCTTTGTCCTGGGGGTCTTCGGCCAGAAGCTGACCCTGGGGATGCTGATTCCCGTGGTGCTGGTGGCGGTCCTCAGCTCCGTGGGCATGAGCGGCGTCCCCGGCGGCGGGTACATCGGCGAGTACATCATCTGCTCCATTTTCTTCCCCGCCCAGATGGAGATTGCCTTCCCCATCCTGGTGGTCATCGGCAACCTGGTGGACCCCCCGGCTACCATGATCAACGCCGCCGGAGATTACGTGACCTGCTTCATCGTCTCCCGCTTTGTGGACGGGAAGGACTGGCTCCGGAAGCAGCTGAGGAAATAAGCGTCCCCCGGAACGGGCCTCAGGGCCGGGGAGCGGTCCTCCTTGCGGGGGCCGTCCCGGTCCCTTTTCCACAGGGGCCCGTTCCTGTATAGGGAAAGCCCCGCGCCAGATGGCGCGGGGCTTCTTTGCTTATTATACGGGCGAATCAGGGAACGCTTCAGCTCCCATATCGGACCGGCGCGGGCGGGGATGGAGGGGGCGGGTTGCATGTTGTTTCCATTGGTGGTATACTCGGCTTATAAAAAACCGGCAAACGGGAATTGGGGGAGGACATGAGATGCAGGAAGCCGTATTGAAGATTCAACGGTTAGGCATACCGCCGGAGGGCTTTGAGGATGGTGAATTTCCCGATGAAGATACCATTCAAATCTGGGACGAATGGGTTGAGGCGGTTGACGCCATAGAAAGGCCGGTAACATGGGAGGAAGCCGAAATCCTTATCAAATGCAGTCCCACCGAGCATATGTCCGGCGTAGAATGGACCTTCCTGCACTGCATCGAAAGCGTCTTCAAGCCTGAAGCAACGGAGGATTACCGGAACCTGATTGAAAAATGCAATTCGGACCTGTTAAAGGACATGCTGGTTCAGCGGCTCCAAAATTACATCGACAGCACGGAGTGATACGCCAGGATTTATGGGGGATTTTGTCTTTTGGCAGAATCCCCCTGTTCCAAATCTTCTCCCGCCGGAGCACCGGCGGAAGAGCATGCGTCTCCGGAACGAAAAAGCATCTGCCCCGGTTCAGGGCAGATGCTTTTTCCAACGCAGTCCGGACGGCAGAACCTGCGGCCTTCGCGCGGGGCGTCTGTTCCGCGCCCTTCTTTTCCGCTGCGCCGCGGAGCCGCCCGGAGGGGTCCCGCCTCAGCGCATGTTGCCGGTCATGCTGTCCACGGCCTGATCTACCGCCGTGCCCAGCTTTTGGATGCCCTGATCCATCTGTTTCTTCACGGTCCGGCGGCTGCTCTGGGGCGCCATCATCCCCGCCACCGCGCCGGCGGCCATGCCCGCGCCGATGCCGAGGAAAAACCCGGTGCTCTTCTTCATCTTCATTCACTCCTTTTCCGTGCGCCTTCAGTTTGCCCCGGAGCGGAGAAAAAATCCGCCGGACCATTTGCCAAAGCCCGCCAGACGCGGTATACTATGGAAAATAACCTGTTTTCCGGGAGGAACCGCCATGACTGCCATCTATCTTATCCGCCACGCCGAGGCGGAGGGCAACCTCTACCGCATCGCCCAGGGCCAGCACGAGAGCAATCTCACGGACCGGGGCTGGCGGCAGGTGAAGGCCCTGGAGCGCCGCTTCGCGGACGTCCCCATCGACGCGGTTTACGCCAGCGACCTCTACCGCACCCGGGCCACCGCCACGGCCATTTACAGGCCCAAACACCTGCCCCTCCACCGCTGCCCGGGCCTCCGGGAAATCTGCGTGGGGGACTGGGAGGGCCGGACCTGGGGGGACATCGCCCGCCGCACGCCGGAGGCCATGGCGGATTTCGGCAGCCGCATGGACCGCTGGGCTATCCCCGGGGCGGAGACCCCGGCGGAGGTGCTGGCCCGGGTCCGCGCCACGGTGGAAGACATTGCCCGGGCGAACCCCGGGAAGACCCTGGCCCTCTTCTCCCACGGCTACGCCATCCGCCTCCTGCTGGCAAACCTCCAGGGGATCTCCCTCCGGGACACCGGGGAAAAATCCCCCACCGGGGACAACACCGCCGTATCCCTGCTGGAGTGGGACGGGGAGCGCCTCCGGGTGGTCTTCATGAACGACAACGGCCACTTAAAGACCCCGGAATATCTGGCGGGGGAACAGGCCGTCCGCCGGGCCTATGCCCTGGAGCCCGGGCTGTGGTTCCGGCCCCTGGCGGGCCCGGAGGCGGCGGAACGCCTCCGCGCAGCCTGGACGGAGGCGGGGGAGGCCGGGCCCGTCCCCGCCGCCTCCCTGACCCTGGAGGGCCTTTTGGGCGAGGAGGCCGTGGGCCTGCTCCACATGAGCCCGGAAACCGGGCGGATTTCCCTGGCCTACATCCGCCCGGACTGCCGGAGGCGGGGCCTGGGCGTCCAGCTCCTGGGCCAGGCGGTGCGGCATACCCGGGAGCGGGGCGGGGAGGAGCTGTCCGCCGCCGCGTCCCCCGGCGGGCCCGGCGGGGCGTTCCTCCGGGACTGCGGCTTTGTCCCCCACGACGGCGGGCCGGAGGGGGCGGTCCTCTGGCGGAAACGCATCGGCTTTGACCCATCGGTCTGACAGTCTGCTAAGACTTTGTAAATTCCTTGTCCGCCTGCCAAATTCCGGCAAAGTTAGCGTTGACAAAACGTGTATGATTTTCTATAGTAGTCTCACAGCTCATGGCTTCGTAAAAGGGAGTAGCTTACGTTTCAAACGTGGCGCGGCTCGTCATCACGATGGTTAACCGCCATCCGGGCCCGCTGAAAAGCGAGACTTTTATCCCGTGGGACAACTGCCGGTATCCGGCGTTGCCCGGGGGATAGAGGTCTCGCTGAATTTTTGGAAAGCGGTGGATCGCATGGAAATTTGGATCACGGTGCTCTTATTTTTGCTGGGCCTGCTCCTGATCATCAAGGGCGGCGACTGGTTCCTGGACGGGGCCGTCTGGATCGCGGAGGCCACCGGCGTGCCCCGGTTCATCATCGGGGCCACCATCGTCTCCCTGGCGACGACCCTGCCGGAACTGACGGTCTCCCTCACCGGCACCCTCCAGGGGGAGGTGGACCTGGCGGTGGGCAACGCCGTGGGCTCCGTCACGGCCAACCTGGGGCTCATCCTGGGCATCTCCCTGGTGTGCATCCCCTCGGCCGTCAAGAGGGCCCAGTTCCAGCTCAAGGCCCTGCTGATGGTCCTGGGGGCGGGGCTGCTGCTGGTCCTCAGCCGGGGGGGCGTGCTGCGGGCCCTGCCGGGAACGCTGCTGTTCGCCATCTTTGCCGTGTACCTCTGGAGCAACCTCAAGGACGCCCGGACCGGCATGGCAAAGGACCGGGAGGCCCGGCCCAAGCGCCGCACAGTCTCCCGGCGGCAGATGATGGAAAAGCTCTTTCTCTTCGTCCTGGGCATTACGGCCATTGTCGCCGGCTCCCAGCTTCTGATCAACTACGGCAGTGAGCTGGCCCTGCTGATGGGGGTCCCCGCCAGCATCATCGGCGTGACCATGGTGGCCGTCGGCACCTCCCTGCCGGAGCTGGTCACCACGCTGACGGCCATCGCCAAGAAGGAATCCTCCATGTCCGTGGGCAACATCATCGGGGCCAACGTCATCGACCTGACCATGATTCTGCCCGTCTGCTCCGCCGTCAGCGGCGGGGCCCTGACCATCGGGGCGCAGACGACGCTGCTGGACATGCCGGCCTGTCTGCTGCTGTGCTGTGCGGCGGTGCTTCCGCCTCTGGTGACGGAGCGGTTCTACCGCTGGCAGGGCGTGCTGATGCTGGGGCTGTACGCGGGGTATATAGCGCTTTTGGTAACTTAGGGCCTATCTTTGGGAGAGGCTGGGGAGCGGGGCGCAGGATTGGAAACATCCTGCGCCCCGCTTGTACCTTGGCGGCTTGGATAGGAGGAACAGGCATATGGCAGAGATTGCTTTCGATGGGAGGATCTGCTATACTTTCTTTGTGAGCAAGCGCAAAGAACGTATGGGGGTATCATTATGTTTTGGACATTGCGGATAAGACCCGGAGAAGAGGAAAGAAACGTATATGCTGAAGCGGAGGAATATGGAGTTATCTGCAAGCCGCAGGATTTGCAGGGAATTGCCGAACGCTTAGATAAATATATGAAAACGACGAAAGTGCGCGGAGCCGGTTTGATAAAATACATTGGACGAAGCCATCTCGTGGATGACGGCGAAAACTGGTATGAATGGAGCATGGGACTTTCATGCTCAAAAGAGGGACGTTTA
>ERZ779623.914-NODE-914-length-9651-cov-7.386098_pt1 | contig 9651 bp, 12 predicted proteins | sample MGYA00514189_ERZ779623 | MGnify/ENA primary metagenome ERZ779623 (study PRJEB29562, sample SAMEA4376712) | mouse gut metagenome | isolation source: Cecum | study: EMG produced TPA metagenomics assembly of the A DSS colitis mouse model was used to assess the microbial... | reverse complement strand
TGGCGGAAAATGATCCGCCGTTTTGGGCGTTTAGACTTTTTTCAAACAAGGCCTAATAGTTAGTCTATCTTTTTCGCTGCTTTTCGACCATTGTACCATGAAAAAACTACCGGCGCAAGAGGCGGATACCGTTCTGTCCTCCGGGGACACTGTAGCCGAGGTGATACGATGGCTCCCCTGCTCTGGTATTTTTGGATTTACAGCTTTCTGGGCTGGCTGACGGAGCTGGCCTTCGCCGCCGCTTCCCGGTCGGAGGAGAAGCGGCGGCGCTGCCTGCTGCTTCTGCCCCTGTGCCCGGTGTACGGGCTGGGAATGCTGGCAGTCCTGGCCCTGCCGCCTATGGGCGGGTTGGCGCTGGCCGTCTCCGGCGGCCTGGCGGCCACGGCGGTGGAGTACGCCTACCACTGGGCCGGGGAGCGGTTTCTGGGCGTCCGGTTCTGGGACTATACCGGGGTCCCCGGGAATCTCCGGGGACGGGTCTGCCTGCCCTTCACCCTGGCCTGGGGGGCTCTGGTGTGGGCGGCAGTGCGGTTCGTCCAGCCGGGCGCGGCGGCGCTGGCAGCGGCGGCTCCGGCATGGCTGGCCTATCTTTTCCTGCTGGTTTTTACCGCCGATGCGGTCTGCTCCCTCTGGTTCCTCCGGGTCACGGGGGACCTGAAGGGAATGCGGGCGGCGGTGTTTCCCTAGGTCTGTTTGAAAGCCGGGGAATGCCGGATCAAGGCGGATTTTTCTGACGGGCAAGGCGTTTTTGGGGGGGGGGCAAACAACCCCAGATCAAATCCATGACCGCAGCAGCCCGCTCGTAACTTCCGCCGCGATTTCGGAGGCCCGCTCACAGTTTCGATCAAAGGCTTCCGCCCCGCTGTCCCCGCTGGTATCGGTAATGCTCCTTACCGCCAAAAAGGGGATCCGGTTCACATAGCACACATGGGGCGGCGCCTGCCGTTTCCATATCCGCCGCCAGGGAGGCGCAGTTTTGACGAATGCGTTCCCGGTCCTGATTTTCAACAAAGAACTCGCCCGTGGCGATTGTTCCAAATAAAATGGGGCGCTTTGCCGTTTCCGCGTATTTTTTCCCGGCGGAAAGCAGCCCCTCGTCCGATGGAAAATAAACCGATGGCAGCCACGGATGAAAGTCTGTCAGCACATCCCCCGCCACATCATGATAAACCGACCGCTCCGCGACCACCGTATCGAACGGCCTGACCCTCGGGTCGATCCCCCGGCTGTTCCGGCGTTATTATTTCCGAGTTTAAAGCTCGGAAATAATAAATTTGATTCAAGCCGTTTTGCTCGCCGCTGTTTACAGCGGCAACCGCAAAACATGGCACATATTACTTCCGACCTTTCAGTTCGGAAGTAATAATCACCGCGTCCACGCCGAAAACGTCCACCAGCAGCTCCGCCGCTATGGCGGCATTCACCTTGCACACGCCGCTGTATACCGCTGCGGCGGGAATGCCTCCTATAGTTCCCTCATGGAAGCGAAGCATCGCCTTTTCCGTAACCCAGCTGATCTTCATGTTCTCCAAAAAAGGCGCGAGTTCCGTGTCGCTGGCGCACAAAATCCCCCGCTTTCTTCACGAAAGTATTTCTCCTTTACACTACTTGAAGCAAAAAGAATTTCAAATAGTTCGTCTCCTCCACGCCCCACAAAATGGGGTGGTCGCAGCTCTGCTGCCGGGCCTCGATCTGCCGGAGGCGGACCCCGGCGTCCCGGGCGGCGGAATGCAGCATGGCCGCGAACTTCTCCTCCTCCGCGAAGTGGGAGCAGGAGCAGGTAGCCAGATACCCGCCCCTGGGCAGCAGCTTCATGGCCCGGTAGTTAATCTCCTTATATCCCGCCATCGCGTTCGCCGCCGTCCTCCGGGACTTCGTAAAGGCCGGCGGGTCCAGGATGATGAAATCGTATTTCACCGGCTCTTTTTCCAGCGCCGGGAGCAGCTCGAAGACGTTGGCGGCCACGCAGTCCACCACGCCGCCCAAGCCGTTTCGCTCCGCGTTGGCCCGGGCCATCTCCACGGCGGAGGCCGACACGTCCACAGCGGTGACATGCTTCGCCCCGCCCATAGCGGCGTTCAGGGCAAAGGAACCGGTGTGGGTGAAGCAGTCCAGCACCGTCTTCCCCTCCGCCAGCCGCCCCACCGCACGGCGGTTGTACTTCTGGTCCAGAAAAAATCCGGTTTTCTGGCCGTTTTCTACATCCACTAAATAGCGCACCCCATTTTCCACGATCTCCGTCACCGGAGATCCCGGCGGGGCCTCCCCCGGCAGCGGGAACCAGCCTTTGCGCTGGAACAAGCCCTCTTTCTCCCGTAAAGCAACGTCATTGCGCTCAAACACCCCCCGGACCGTCTGCCCGTCCTCCCGGAGGACGCGGACCAGCAGGGGAAGCAGCAGGTCCTTGACCTTCTCCATGCCCACAGACAGCACCTGGACGCTGAGGAGGTCGTGGAACTTGTCCACCGTCAGGCCGGGAAACATGTCCGCCTCGCCGAAGATGATCCGGCAGGCGTCCAAGTCCCCGGGGGCCATGACGGTCTTCCGGTACTCCCAGGCCCAGCGGAGCTTCCGCTCCCAGAAAGCGGCGTCAAAACGGTCGTTGGCGTTCCGGGAGACCAGGCGGACACGGATTTTCGACGCCTCCGACAGGAACCCGGTGCCGAGATACGCGCCCTTCCGGCTCCGCACGTCCACCAGGCCGCCGTTTTCCGGCGATCCGTCCATAGATAAAAGTTCCGCGTCATAGACCCAGGGGTGCCCCCGGAGAATGGCCGCCTCGGCCTTCGGCGTCACGGTGACAATGGGATACGCGCGCTCTGCTTTCATAATTCAAGAACCTCCCGGCTTTTTTCCTCCCCAGTGTATCACACTTTCAGCGGCTTTGCCATAGGATTCAGTAAGGAGGAATTGCTATGCCCACGATTTATTTAAGCCCGTCCACACAGGAGTGGAACAGCTACGTCACCGGCAGCGGCTCGGAGGAGTACAATATGAACCTGCTGGCGGATGCCCTGGTCCCCTACCTGCTGTCCAACGGCATCCAATACAAGCGGAACACGCCCGATATGACCGCCGGGTCCTCCATCCGGGAGGCCAACCGGGGCACCTACGACCTCTATCTGGCCCTGCACTCCAACGGCGCGCCGGAGGGGCGCTATGGCGAGGAGCGGGGCATCATCGCCTTTTACTATCCCGGCAGCCGCCAGGGCCAGCGGGCGGCGGAGCTCATCGCCCAGGAGCTGCGGAAGATCTACCCCCTTCCCAACAAGGTCACCACCCGCTCCACCACCACCCTGGGCGAAGTGGCCCAGTCCAACGCCCCGGCGGTGCTGGTGGAGATCGGCTACCACGACAACTGGTCCGACGCCACCTGGGTGGAGGGGCACATGGACGCCATCGCCCAGCAGCTGGCCCGGGCCCTCACGGAGTTCTTCGGCCTTCCCTTCATCTACCCCACGGACCCCATTCAGGGCAGGGTAGCCGTCAACTGGGGGACGCTGAACCTGCGGAGTTATCCCTCCCCCACCGGAACCATCCTCGCGAATCTCCCCAACGGCGCCGAAGTGACCATTTACGGCGAGTGGCAGGGCTGGTATGTCGTCCACCACGACGGCCATGTGGGCTACGCCGCGGCGGCGTTTATCGACACCTGAGCGGCCTCCTTTTCCGCAGCCGGAGGGAAGCTTTTTCCGGTCCTGCCAAAATTTTCTTCTGATTTTGCCGCCGGTTTGAGGATTTTGCTTGACAGCGGTCCAGTAAACGTTTAAACTAAAGGCAGATTGCCGTCGGAGGGCAAAGGGGTGCCCACCGGTCGTTTTCTAAAACGCTCCTGTCCGCAGGTCCTGTTTTGGAAGCCGGCAATACGCCCAACAGCGAAAGTTATTCCGCCCCCGGAACACAAGCGCCCCCCATTCGGGGCGCGGGCGGAGCACAAGGAACAACCCATGTCCAAAAACCGCCGGCGGCCATACCGCCCCGGGGACATCCATGCCCTTGGAGGGAGAGAAATCCCCTCCGCCGTACGGGCGTGTTGACGGTTTTTTGAAGCGGGCTTCCTGCGGCAATACCAAACATGGAATGGAGGAATCAGCAGCCGTGATTCAGAGCATCATCACCCTTCTCATCGGGTTGGTGGTCGGCGGCGTGATCTGCTTCCCGCTTGGTATTCGCTATCGGAAGAACGTCTCTGAAAAAGAAATCTCCAGCGCCGAGGAAGAGGGAAAGCGCATCGTCAACGAGGCCATCAAAAGCGCCGAATCCAAAAAGCGCGAGGCCCTGCTGGAAGCCAAGGAGGAGATCTTAAAAAACCGCAGCGAGTACGAAAAGGAAGTCAAGGAACGCCGCGCCGACCTTCAGCGGCAGGAGAACCGCCTGCAGCAGAAGGAGGAAAACCTCGACCGGAAGATCGAGGCCGTGGAAAAGAAAGAAGAGTCCCTGACCCAGAAGCATGCCGCCATCGACAAGGAGGCCGAAGAGATCAAGCTTGTCAAGCGCGGCCAGACCGAAATGCTGGAGCGCATCTCCGGCTTCACCACCGAGGAGGCGAAGCAGTACCTCATCGACCAGGTGGAGGCCGAAGTCACCCATGAGACCGCCCTCAAGATCAAAGAGGTGGAGTCCCGGATGAAGGAGGAGTGCGACGCCCGGGCCCGGGAAATTGTGGCCCAGGCCATCCAGCGCTGCGCCGCCGACCAGGTGGCCGATATGACCGTCAGTGTGGTTCCCCTGCCCAATGACGAGATGAAGGGCCGGATCATCGGCCGGGAAGGCCGGAATATCCGCACCATCGAGACCCTGACGGGCGTAGACCTCATCATCGACGACACGCCGGAGGCCATTACCGTCTCCTGCTTCGAGCCGGTGCGCCGGGAGATCGCCCGCCTTGCCCTGGAGAAACTGATCTCCGACGGGCGCATCCATCCCACCCACATCGAGGAGATGGTGGAAAAGGCCCGCCGGGAGGTGGACGCCACCATCAAGGCCGAGGGCGAGCGGGTCGTCTTTGAGTGCGGCGTCCGCAGCCTCCACCCGGAGCTGGTAAAGATGCTGGGCCGCCTTCACTACCGCACCAGCTACGGACAAAACGTCCTCCAGCACTCCGTGGAGGTCAGCCACATCGCCGGCATGATGGCCGCAGAGCTGGGCGTGGACGTCCAGGCCGCCAAGCGGGCGGGCCTGCTCCACGACCTGGGCAAGTCCGTGGACCATGAGATGGAGGGCACCCACGTGGCCCTGGGCGTGGAATTCGCCCGGAAGTATAAGGAAAAGGAAGACATCATCCACGCCATCGAGGCCCACCACAACGATGTGGAGCCCAGGACCATCATCGCCTGCCTGGTCCAGGCCGCAGACGCCATTTCCGCCGCCCGGCCCGGCGCCCGCCGGGAGAACCTGGAGAACTACATCAAGCGCCTGGAGCAGCTTGAGACCATCACCGGCTCCTATCCCGGCGTGGATAAAGCCTTCGCCATCCAGGCGGGCCGCGAGGTCCGGGTCATGGTGAAGCCCGAGCAGGTATCCGAGGACCAGATGGTCATTCTGGCCCGGGACCTGGCCAAGAAGATCGAGGAGGAAATGGAGTACCCCGGTCAGATCAAGGTCCACGTTCTCCGGGAGACCAAAGTGGTCGAGTACGCGAAATAAGAAGCCCCTTCGCAACGGACTGCGGAGGACAAATCCGCAGGGAACAGAAAGCGGCCGTGATACGTCACAGCCGCTTTCTGCTTTTTTATTGAAAAAAGAAAGGATGTTGCCCCCATGAGTATTCAAGGCCTCAGCAGCTCCCAGCCCCGTACCGAAAGCCGTCCCGCCGCCGGGCGCGCCCAAACGGCGGGAGGCTCCTTCCAGGACCGGCTGCTCCAAACCGCCGCCCAGGCGAATCCGGCTCCCGCTCCCGCCGCAAGCTCCGGACGGACCGCCTTTACCAAAAGCGAGCTTCTCTCCTCCCTCTTCGACCTCAAGAGCACGGTGCTGAACCGGATGGAGCTGAGCAAGGAGAAGACGGAGGAACAGCAGTCCTGGGAAAAGCTCATGGAATATTTGGACGCCTGGATCGAGTCTCTCCAAGAGGACGGCGCCGATATCGAGAGATCCGCCCGGGCTTACGCCGCCCTTCAGGCCGACCTGACCGAGGACAAGGCCGGCCGGAAGGACCTGGGCGGTCTTCTCCTGGAGCGGCTGGCCGGAGCCCTGGCCGGTTGACGGAGCGCCCCGCGGCCCGGACAGCGCCGCGGGGTGCTTTCATACATACGCGCCGGGAAGCCAGGGCCGTGCGCTCCAAAATACCCCGGCAAACAGCGCGGGCAGGAGCCACAGGCTTCCCCCAGTCCTCCAGATGACCCCTCCGATCAGCGCCGCCAGGGCCGCCGCCGTGACGGTCCCCGCCCAGCGGCATACAGCCTCCCCAGCCGCCGGGCCCGCCGCCCAGGAAGCCAGCAGGTACAGCGCCCGGCCTCCGTCCAAGGGGCGGATGGGCAGCAGGTTGAACAGGCACAGCACCAGATTCGCCCCCACGGCGGCGGGCCAGCGCCCTTTTCCCACGGCGGTCAGGGCCAGCGCCGCCAGCAGGTTCGCGGCGGGGCCCGCCAGCACCGCCGCCAGCTCCCCGCCGTAGGACAACCGCCCGCTGTCTGTCTCCATGGCCGCCCCCAGGACGCTGAGGCGGAAGCACGTCACCGCCGCTCCCTGGCGCCGGAGCACCAGCCAGTGCCCCGCTTCATGGACAACGGCGGCCCCCAGCACTGTGACCAGGGGCTTCCAGCCGTTGGCCATGGCGAACCAGGCGGCCAGCAGCACAAAGCCTCCGGAGACCCGGACCCTACAGGGACGAGACATAGTAAATGGGATTCAGATAGACGCCGTCCCGCTGGAGCTCAAAGTGAAGATGGGGCCCGGTAGCCATGCCCGTCTCTCCGACTTCAGCAATCTTCTGCCCCCGCTCCACCGCCGTTCCGGAGGCGGCCGTAACGCGGCTGCAATGGGCGTAAAGGGTGGAGTAGCCCCCCTCGTGGGACACGACGCAGTAGCGCCCATAGCTGCTGCTGTCCCCCACGGCGGTAACGGTGCCGTCGGCAAAGCAGAGCACCTCCGTCCCGGTGTCCGCCGCCAGGTCCACGCCGTAATGGAAGCGCTCCTCCCCCTCCGTGGGGTGTTCCCGGTAGCCAAAGTCCGAGCTCAGGGTCCCCGCCACCGGAACGCAGTAGTCAAAGCCCAGCCGGTCCTGCTCCATGCTGACGCCCTCGGGAAGGTTTTCCTGGGAATAGAGCACATAGGCCAGGTTGGAGGCCGGCTGGAGCCCGCCCGCCGCCGGTTCCGGGGCTGCTTCCTTCTCCGCCCGGAAGCTCCGCAGCGTGTCCAGCGCCGCGCTGTCCCGGAGCTTTGCCGTTTGCATGGTCATCTTTTCCGACGCCTCCGGCGCTTCCCCGCCGGTTGCGGTCTGGACGGCCTCCTCCTGGGGATGGAACACCGCCTGGTAGACCTCCGCCACCCCTTCCTCCCCGGAGAAGGCCCGGCCTACGGCGGAGAACACCGCCTGAACGTCCATGTTCCGCTCCATGGCGGCGGAGAGCTTTTCATTGAACCCCGCCATCTTCGCCGGCAGCAGCAGCTTGGCCGCCACCAGCGCCACGAAGATGCCGCCGCAGGCCACCAGCCGCAGCATCAGCCGCAGGTCCTTCGCCGCCAGGGGCTCGCTCCTCCGGGCCCCGCCGCGGACGCTCCTGGACTTTCTCCGCGTACTTGCGGCGATTCGCCGTCCCGCCTGCCTTGAAGTCATATCCGTCCCCTCCTTCTGGAGTCTTGGCTTGTTTTCCTCTATTTTATGAGCTTGCCCCTGGAAAAATGCCGGAAAAACCAAGGGCAGGCCCTCCGGCGGGCGGGTTCTCCATCCCGATTCTGATAATCTTACGAAAATATGAAAAAAAAACCTTGCTTTTTGGAGCTTTCCCTGCTAGAATATAGGTCTGTACGGTAGGACTTGTCCTGCCCGCATGAAATCAACGGCCAAAGGAGGTGTTTGGTTTGCCGAATATCAAGTCTGCCAAGAAGCGCGTCCTCATCGGGAAGGCGAGGAACGCCCGCAACAAGGCCACGAAGTCCGATCTCAAGACCGCGATCAAAAAGTTCGAGGCCGCCGCGGCGGAGGGCAATCGCACCGATGCCGATGGCGCTTACAAGGTTGCGGTGAAGAAGGTCGATCAAGCTGTGGCGAAGGGTGTTCTCCACAAGAACGCGGCCGCTCACAAGAAGAGCGCCATGACCCTGAAGCTCAATCGGATCGGTTGATCCCAACATATCCCCGTTCCCGGGGGAATGACGCTTCCGTGTGAATGCCCGGAGGCCGTCAGGCCAAAAGGGCATCCATCCGGATGTCCTTTTTGTTTTGCCAGGAGGTATTTTCCATGCCTATTTTCGATACACACGCCCATTACGACTCCGGCGGCTTCAACGCAGACCGGGACCAGGTCCTCTCCGCCCTTCCCACCGCCGGGGTGGGGCTGGTGGTGGACCCGGGCTGCGAGCTGGAGAGCTCCCGGGCGGCCATCGCCCTGGCGGAGCGGTATCCCTTTGTCTACGCCGCCGTTGGCATCCACCCTTCCGACTGCGCCGGGACGGGCGAGGCGGAATTTGCCGCCCTCCGGAAGCTCTGCGGCCACGAAAAGGTGGTGGCCGTAGGAGAAATCGGCCTGGATTATTATTGGAAGGACAACCCTTCCAAGGAGTTCCAGCAGATGGTCTTCCGGCGGCAGATTGAGCTGGCTATTGAGCTGGATCTGCCCGTCATCGTCCACGACCGGGAGGCCCACGGGGATTCCCTGGCCATTGTGCTGGACTATCCCGAGGCGCGGGGGGTGTTCCACTGCTTTTCCGGCAGTCCCGAGATGGCGGAGGAGCTTTTAAAACGGGGCTGGTATTTGGGCTTCGACGGGCCCATCACCTACAAGAACGCCCAGAAGGCCCCGGAGGTGGCCGCCGTCACGCCGCTGGACCGCATCGTGGTGGAGACGGATTCCCCCTACCTCACGCCGGTGCCCTTCCGGGGGAAGCGGAACGACAGCCGGTATCTTCCCTATGTCATGGAGAAGCTGGCGGAGTGGAAAGGCGTCACGCCGGAGGAGATGACCCGAATTACCTGGGAAAACGGCCTGCGGCTGTTTCCCAGGATTCGGGAAACCTATCGGGAGATCGGCAAATGAAGAAGATATTCTTCCTCCTGCTGGCCCTGGCGCTTCTAACAGGCTGCGCCGCTCCCGCCCCGGCAGAGCCGGAACCTTTGCCGGACGAGCCCCCGGCGGTGGAAGAAACCGCCTCCCTGCCGGAGCCCCGACGGCTGAAGCCCATCTCCGCCCCCGCCGTCGTGACGGAGGGGCGGGAACCGGCGGAGGACTATGACCTGCCTCCCCTTCCCCGGGATACGGACTGGACGACATATCGAATCAACGCGGACCACTGGGTCACAGACGGTCCGAACATTGCCGTCCTGGCGGAGGACCGGGAGGCGGACGCGGTTTTTTTACGGCCTGCCCCTGTACGCCAATACCTCTCAGGAAACCGCCCTTATCCGCTGGGGAGACAGTTTGGCGGAGCTCGGCTGGACACTCTTCCCCGGTCCCAGCATGACCCTTCCTCAAATAAAGGGCCTTGACGGCG
>ERZ779623.911-NODE-911-length-9661-cov-4.340516_pt1 | contig 9661 bp, 9 predicted proteins | sample MGYA00514189_ERZ779623 | MGnify/ENA primary metagenome ERZ779623 (study PRJEB29562, sample SAMEA4376712) | mouse gut metagenome | isolation source: Cecum | study: EMG produced TPA metagenomics assembly of the A DSS colitis mouse model was used to assess the microbial... | reverse complement strand
CGGCAGCAGTACAGGGCGGATCAGATCGGGAGATATAAGGCCGAAGCACTGCGTGAAAATCTGAAGGAGGCCGCTCCGTATGCAGAGCTTGAAATCCATACGGAGCGTATCACGGAAGCGAATGCGGCGGAGCTGCTGACCGGCGCTGACGTTATTTGTGAAGCTTTTGACGATGCCGAATCCAAGGCCATGCTGGTCAACACGGTTCTGGAAACCATGCCGTCCGTATTTCTCGTGGCGTCCTCGGGCATGGCAGGCCTTGGCAGCGCCAACGCCATCCGCACGCGGCGAGTGACGGACCGGTTTTATCTCTGCGGAGACGAGGTCAGCGACATAGAAGGCGGCGGCTTTCTGGTATCAAGCCGGGTGATGCTCTGTGCGGCGCATCAGGCGCACACGGCGCTTAGAATTCTGGCAGAACAATTTGAAGTCTGAAAAAGAAAGAAGGAAAAATCAATGAACAACGATAAACTGGTCATCGGCGGACATGAATTCCATTCCCGCTTTATTCTCGGTTCCGGCAAATATTCCATGAAGCTGATTGAAGCGGCGGTGAAAGACGCGGGGGCGGAGATCATCACCATTGCGGTCCGCCGTGCCAACACCAGGGATCAGGAAAGCATTCTGGACTATATTCCGGAAGGGATCACCCTGCTTCCCAATACCAGCGGCGCAAGGGACGCCGGGGAAGCGGTCCGCATTGCCCGCCTTGCAAGAGAGCTCGGATGCGGCAATTTTATAAAAATAGAAATCATGCGGGACTCCAAATATCTGCTTCCGGATAATCAGGAGACGGTCAGGGCTACAGAGATTCTTGCAAAAGAGGGATTTGTTGTCATGCCTTATATGTATCCGGATCTGTATACTGCCCGCGACCTTGTGCATGCAGGCGCGGCAAGCGTTATGCCGCTGGCTTCGCCCATCGGCTCCAATAAGGGACTTGCAACGGGAGACTTTATTCAGATTCTGATCGATGAAATTGATCTTCCCATCATTGTGGATGCCGGCATCGGCAGGCCGTCACAGGCATGTGAGGCGATGGAGATGGGCGCCGCCGCCGTGATGGCAAATACCGCCCTTGCCACGGCGGGGGATCTTCCTCTGATGGCGTCAGCTTTCAGGAATGCGGTGGAAGCCGGCCGGAAGGCGTATCTGGCGGGACTGGGCAGAGTGCTGACTCGCGGCGCTGCCGCCTCGGACCCGCTGACCGGTTTTCTCCGGGATCATGATGCATGCGTATGAACAGTTCGTTTTTTGTAGATTCAGGGCATCTGACTCCTGAAGCGCTTGCGAAAAAACACCGGCTGGAAAACGATCCGTCCTCACGTAAAAACCACATGGAATATCTGCCGGGAATGGAAGTCATTGAGTCGGATGTCTGTGCAAAGGTAATGGAGCAGATGAATTCCTTTGATGATTTCAAATACACCGCCGAGGATGTCAGGGCGGCGCTGGAGCACGACACCTGTACCATCGAGGATTTTAAGGCGCTTCTTTCCTCCGCGGCAAAACCGTTTCTGGAACAGATGGCCGGGAGGGCGAGACAGGAAACCAGCAGGCATTTTGGCAATACCGTCTATCTGTTCACTCCTCTTTATATCGCCAATTACTGCGAGAATTACTGCGTATACTGCGGCTTTCACTGCTATAACCACATCAACCGGAGAAAGCTTTCCATGGAAGAGATGGAAAAGGAGATGCGGATCATTGCCGACAGCGGTATAGAGGAAATACTGATCCTTACCGGCGAGAGCAGAAGCCGGAGCAGTGTGGAGTACATCGGCGGCGCCTGCAGGCTGGCGCGGAACTATTTCCGTATGGTCGGGCTGGAAATCTATCCTGTAAATACGGAGGAATACAGGTATCTCCATGAATGCGGTGCGGATTATGTGACGGTCTTTCAGGAAACGTACGATCCGGAGGCATATGAGAAGCTTCACCTTCTGGGGCACAAGCGCGTATGGCCTTACCGCTTTGACGCCCAGGAGCGCGCCCTGCGCGGCGGCATGAGGGGCGTGGCGTTCTCGGCCCTGCTTGGCCTGTCTGATTTCAGAAAGGACGCCCTGGCGAGCGCGCTGCATGTATATTATCTGCAGAGAAAATATCCCCATGCGGAGATGTCCCTGTCCTGTCCGAGGCTTCGCCCCATCGTCAATAATGATAAGATCAGTCCTTTGGATGTTCACGAAACCGAACTTTGCCAGATCCTCTGTGCCTACCGCATTTTCCTGCCGTTCGTGGGAATTACGGTTTCCTCCCGGGAGAGCGCCCGGTTCCGAAACGGGATCGTGAAAATTGCAGCAACCAGGGTTTCCGCAGGCGTCTCCACCGGGGTCGGCGACCATGAGAGCAAATATACGGGAAAGAAATCGGATGAAGTACAGGGGGACGAGCAGTTTGAAATTGACGACAGCCGCAGTCTGGACACGATGTACCGGGATCTTGCGGAAGAGGGCCTGCAGCCGGTGCTGAACGAGTACCTGGATGTGTGAGGAAGAACGAATGAAAGCATTGGATACAAGTTTGTATTTTATAACGGACAGCACCGGTTACACGGAAGAAGAATTTCTGTACCGGGTAGAGCGGGCTCTTCAGGGAGGAGCAACCCTCCTTCAGCTTCGCGAAAAAGAGAAGAGTACGAGAGAATATATGGAGCTGGCGAAGAAAGTACATATGGTGGCGAAGCGTTACCAGGTCCCTCTGATCATCGACGACCGTGTGGATGTGGCGCTTGCCGTGGACGCCGAAGGCGTTCATGTGGGGGCGGACGACATGCCGGTTGCCGACGCGAGAAGACTTATGGGTGCAGACAGGATCGTCGGCGCGACGGCAAAGACGGTTTTTCGGGCTGAGGAAGCCTTTGAAGAGGGGGCGGATTATCTTGGTGTGGGAGCCATCTATCCCACTACGACGAAGGTAAAGACCGTTCTGACTTCCGTCGATACGCTTCGGGAGATCTGCAGCGCCGTTCCCATTCCCGTGAACGCCATCGGCGGGCTGAACCGTGATAATATAGATGTCCTCGCGGGAATCCCCATTGCCGGTATCTGTGCGGTATCCGCCATCATGAAGGCGGACGATCCGGGACAGGCGGCGGCAGAGCTGAGAGCAGGAGTGGAAAAACTCGGCTGCCGATGCGGGCGGATTTGAACGCCGATTTTGCCTGACAGGACAGCATAGCCGACGGAAATGGCCCGCGCTTTTTGTTTCCTTTCCAGAAAAAATGGAAGGGAAACAAAAAAATGTCTTGACATATTATCGTTATAATAGTATCATATAGAAAATAATTTGAAATTATCAATAAGATAATAACAAAAAAGGAGGAACAAGATGGGAATCGCGTACAGAAAATTTGAGCCGACGGAATATGTCATGAAGGTAAGAAAAGGTAAAGCGGTACAAAAGGGGCTGGGGCTGTCGTTTTTCTACAATACGATGACCACAAGCATGGTCGTCATCCCGGCTACGGCGTTTGATACGGGTTTTGCCTTTGACGAGCTGATGACCGCGGATTTTCAGAGCGTCAGCGTGCAGGGGGACATTTCCTATATCGTCACCGATTATGAGCGGGCGTCCAGAATGGTGGATTTTTCCTGGAAGGGAAAGAAGGAATACGCGGCGGCGCTGACGGAGGCCAAACAGAAGATGTCCAAGCGGGTGCTGAATCTGGTGAAGGTGTGCATCACCAAATTCATCAGCGGCAAGACGGTGCGGGAAGCGATCGTATCCGCCGACGAGCTGGCCGGGGCGCTGCGGGAAGGGATGCGGGAGGATGAGACGCTGAAGGACTTCGGCCTGGAGCTGGTCTCGGTATCCATTCTGGGAGTCCTGGCGCGCAGCGATACGAGAAAGGCGCTGGAGGCGGCGGCCAGAGAAGAGATCTTAAGGCAGCAGGACGACGCCATCTACAAGCGCCGGAACGCAGCCATCGAACAGGAACGGCTCGTAAAGGAAAATGAGCTGAACACGGAGATCCGGGTGGCGGAAAAGCAGAAGGAAAAGCGGGAGAAAGAGATGGAGATGAAGCGGCTGGTGCAGGAGAAGCAGGCGGAGCTGGATGCCCGCAGGATCGCCAGCGAGATCAGCCTGGAGGAAGAGAACTGCCGGCTGGTGGATCTGCAGACGGAGAACGAGAAGAAGAAATCCGACGCGAAGGCCTACGATTCCGAGGCGCTTCTCAAAACCTTTGCAGGCGTGGATAAAGAGATCGTGAAGGCGCTGGCCATCAGCGGGATGGACAGCAGGTCTCTGATCGCCCGGGCATTTCTGGAGATGGGCGACAAGGCGGATAAGATCGGTACACTGAACGTGTCGCCGGATCTTCTGAACGCGCTGACAGATTAAGGCATGTTTGGCAGGTATTTCAGGGCAGCGGGGCGCCGCAGCCGGCGGCGCGCCGGACACAGAAGGGAGGATGATCCATGGAACGGGGAATGAACAAGGTGATTCTGGTCACCAGAAAAACCAGACTGGAGGACCTGATCCGCAAATACAACACGGCGGAGCAGGCAAAATTCTATATCGAGCATCTGGGGGCGGATTTTTCCGATTATATCAGAGAGGACGAGGCGTACAAAAAGGCGGTGGCCGCGGTGATGCAGGCGGCGGAAGCGTATGCGCGGGTCCAGCGGATCGACCGGGAGTTTCTTCCCAATATGATCTTTGGCAGGCAGGATATCGTGATCGCCGTGGGGCAGGACGGACTGGTGGCAAATATTCTCAAATATCTGGACGGCCAGCCGCTGATCGGCATCAACCCCGAGCCGGACAGGTGGGACGGGGTGCTGCTTCCCTTCGAGGCGGGAGATACGGAACGCGTGCTTTTGCAGACGCTGAAAGGAAACGGGAATGTCCGGGAGATCACCATGGCTCTGGCCAGAACCCGGGACGGCCAGGCCATGCTGGCGGTGAACGACCTGTTCGTGGGGCAGAAGACCCATGTGTCGGCGCGGTATGACATCAGCTGGAACGGCCGGCAGGAAAGCCAGTCCTCCAGCGGGATCATCATCTCCACCGGCCTGGGCTCCAGCGGCTGGTACCGCTCCGTCATGGCACAGGCCTCCGGCATTGCGGAATACTTCGGCGCGCCCCGTTTCTTAAGCAGGGGGCTGGCATGGGAGGAGCGGGCGCTGTCCTTTGTGGTCCGGGAACCCTTTCCCAGCCGCCGGACCCAGGCGGGGATCGTGTACGGCAGGCTGTCGGAACAGGACACTTTCCGGGTCGTGTCCCAGATGCCGGAAAACGGCGTGGTCTTTTCCGACGGAATGGAAAGCGACGCCATCGAATTCAACGCCGGAACGGAGATCACAGTGGAGGTTGCGTCAAAGAGAGGGGTGCTGGCGGTATAAGTGATATCAGTCTTCTTAAGTTGATCCAGGTGGTGTCAAAACAGGTAATTCTTTTCTCCCAAAAAGGTGTCGGTCGTCTTTTTCACCTGTTGGTTCCGATTGATTTAGCCGGGATTTCAGGATATAATAATAGTAGATTTATATACCTTTTGGAAATAATTTTTGCCTTTCCTGCTGTGACTGGGAAGGAAAGATGAACCTTAGGGTATAGCATGGATCCGATTGTCAAAGAAACTTTCGGATCAGATAGAAGACAGAATAAGAAAGGATGCGATGTTATGGCAGCAACGGAATCTGTGACAATAAAAGTGCCGGTAGGAATGTCAAAGTATTTGAAGGCAGTGGATTCAAAAACGGAGCTTATCAGAAATGCACTTTTGCTGTACCCGTATATATTAAATCAGACGATATCACATGGCGGTGCGGCGGAGATTTTGGGAATCAGAAAATCGGAGTTGATTGATATTTATGATAAACTGGGATATTCATATCTGGATATGACAATGGATGGACTGGATTCAGAGCTGGAGGCTTTCAGGCAGTTGAAAAAAGGGAGGCCGTAGAATGATTGTTGTATCGGATACAACGCCATTGATATCACTTCTCAAAATAGATCGTATAGAGTTACTTGAAAAATTATTTGGGCAGGTTCTGATACCACAGGCAGTATTTGATGAATTGACAGTGGATGATCGTTTTAAACCTGAAGCAGATCAGATAAAACAAAGGCGGTTTATTAAAGTCAGGGCGGTGCAGAATCCGAAATCTGTCAGCATACTGAAAAGAGCAACAGGCCTTGACCAGGGAGAGAGCGAGGCTATTATTCTGACTGATGAGCAAAATGCCGACATGTTGCTGATGGACGAAGCAAAAGGAAGAGCAGTGTCTTTTCAAATGGGCTTTCAAATAATGGGGACAATAGGCATACTTATGGCAGCTTGTGAAGAAAATGAACTGACGGCGGATGAAGTGAGAGCATGTATAGAAGGCCTGCAAAGAGCCGGAAGACATATTAGTCAAAAGTATTATCAGATGTTGCTGGATAAGTTGGGTAACTGAATTTAAGGTGCTCCATCCAGTCCAAAACCGGAGTCGTGGACCGTCTGGATGGAGCACCGGGAACGGGCTTTGAATAAAAATCAGCCCGTCTGTTTGCTGTGCGGCCGCAAAAGGCGCAGCCTGTTCGACTAGTGGTCGAAATGCGCGGACACCTCTTTTAATTTTTCTATAATGGGCAGATGCTGCGGACAGACGCTCTCACATTGTCCGCACTCCACGCAGTCTTTTGCCTTTCCGAATCTGCCGGTCAGGATCTCATACTGAGTAAAGTTCGCGGTCCATCCCTTTTCCTCCAGATCCTCTCTCATATCCTCATTGTACAGAGAGAAATACTTGGGAATGGCGATCTTCTGCGGACATCCTTCCGTACAGTAGGAGCATCCGGTACAGGGGATGGCGGTTTTTTCGTTGATGATGTCCGCTACCTGGGCGGTCAGCTTCTTTTCTTCTTCCGTGAGGGGCCGGAAATCCTCCATATAACTCAGATTGTCTTCCATCTGTTCCAGAGTGCTCATGCCGGAAAGCACCATCATTACGTTGTCAAGGGAGGCGGCGAAGCGGATCGCCCAGCTGGGGACCGACAGCTCCGGTTCTCTGTCCCGGAACAGCTTTTCCGCGTTCTTTGGAACCTTTGCCAGCGTGCCGCCCTTGACCGGCTCCATGACGATGACCGGTTTTTTGTGCTTCACAGCGACTTCGTAGCATCGGCGGGACTGAACCCACTCGCTTTCCCAGTCCAGATAATTAATTTGCAGCTGGACAAATTCCATCTCCGGATGCTTTGTCAGGATCTCATCCAGCAGCTGGGCGCTGCCGTGGAATGAGAATCCTGCATGCTTTACCAGTCCTGCCGCCTTTTTATCCAGAAGCCAGCGGAAGCAGTCCAGCTTCTCATATTTCGGCAGCATGGAAGCTTCGATGCCGTGAATCAAATAGTAGTCAAAATAGGTGACGCCGGTTTTCTTAAGCTGTTCGTTGAAGATCCGGTCCCGGTCTTCCAGAGAATCGATATAACCGGCGTGCAGCTTGGTGGCCAGGGTGTAGCTGTCTCTGGGATGGCGGTCCACGAGGGCGGTCTTTGTCGCGTTCTCGCTCTGGAAACCGCAGTACATCCAGGCTGTGTCAAAGTAGGTAAAGCCTCTCTCCAGAAACCTGTCTACCATCTGTTTGACCTGTTCCACGTCGATGTCGCCCGCATTGGTTTTGTCGTTCAAAGGCAGGCGCATAAGGCCGAAGCCAAGTTTTTTTGTCTGCATATTGTGTACACTCCTTTTATGTAGTATGTTGTTTTACTGTTCTGCTTTCTATTGTATCTTATGGCCGGTAAAACGGCAAATGGTTTTCTCGATAATGGTGATCAGTGGAAAGCATATGATTATTTACAGAGAGATCGGCGGGGACGTATTTGTTTATCACATAGCGGATACATGTACGGAATATACCAGATTATTTTGCTGAGGCCGCTTTATCACGCGGGCTGCTGAAAAGAAATGCGGTGTTCAAAAGAGATGCTGGCGCCATATTTGAAATGATAGATAGCAGATAATTGAAAATAATATAAAAAATTTTCAGAAAACTATTGACAAATAAAAAGAGATGTTGTAATATAAAATCACCAACAAGAAAGAGATACACAAATATCTCTGGAAATGGAGGAAAGGTCCAATGGGAAGATGAAATTTTAATCATGATTGGGAACGATCCGAATGTCGGCGGAAGAGATGACCGGATCTGAAGAAGAGAAGGCAGAAGAAGAGCAGAATTGCAGATCCTTTCCCGGACGTGATAAGAGATGAAAACAGAACAGTGGATCAAAACAATCTGGCAGTATCCGGAAATAATCTTGAAAGGAGATAATCAAGGTGAAACTTCAGATTGACGAGTAAAGAGCCATTCGATTGAACAGACGATCGAGTGGCTCTTTCCAGTGTGTCAGGACCCTGTATTGGTTCGATTCTGTTTTGAGGAATTGTACAGATGCCAAAAGATGGTAAGCTGAAACAGTATATGTTACAAAAGAAAATCAATCGGACAGGGGGAAACGGCCTTCCGTCAGGTCTTCCAGCGTGATATGGAAGAAGAAATCACGGACCATCCGGTCAAATTCCTTCCACATGGGAAGGGTGGCGCACTGTGCGCTTCTTTTGCAGGGCTTTGCGCCGTCCTGCAGGCATGCCACCACTGCCAGCGTCCCTTCCATGACTTCCAGAATCTCGCCGACGGTATATTCTGAAGGATGCCGGGTCAGCCTGTAACCGCCGCCCTTTCCCCGCAGGCCTGTCACCAGTTTGTTCTGAACCAGTGTTTTGATAAGGATTTCCAGATATTTTTTGGATATTTCCTGTCTGGCGGCGATCTCATCCAGCGGAATATGGTGTTCTGAGTTCTGCTGCGCCAGATCCAGCATAATGCGCAGCGCATAGCGTCCTTTTGTTGAAATCATTTCGCATTGTTCTCCTTCCAGATAAACCTATTATAATATGGGGTAACTGGGTCTGCAAGTTACAGAAACCACAAACTGTCTGTTTTTAATGGGGTTTTTTGTGATTTCCAAATAAACCTATTGACTTGATAGGTAAAAAGTGATACGATGCATCCAGAATAAGGAAGAAAGAAGGAATGGAAACATGTCAGGATATGCGAAAGGCACACTGGGGCTGATTGGAAATACACCGCTGGTAGAGGTGGCTAATATTGAAAAGGAGCTTGGGCTTGAGGCCACCGTGCTGGTGAAGCTGGAATATTTCAATCCGGCGGGAAGCGTAAAGGACCGGGTCGCCAAAGCGATGATCGAGGACGCAGAGGAAAAGGGCCTTCTGAAGAAAGGGTCCGTGATCATCGAGCCCACGTCGGGAAATACAGGAGTCGGCCTGGCAGCCATCGCGGCGGCGAAGGGGTACCGGATCATCCTTACCATGCCGGAAACCATGAGCGTGGAGCGGAGAAACATTCTGAAGGCGTACGGCGCGGAGCTGGGGCTGACCGAGGGCTCCAGAGGGATGGCGGGCGCCATCGAGAAGGCGGAGGAGCTGGCGAAGGAGATTCCGGGCGGCTTTATCCCCGGGCAGTTTGTCAATCCCGCCAATCCGGCCGTCCACAGGGCGACGACGGGGCCGGAGATCTGGAGAGACACTGACGGAAAGGTGGATCTTTTTATCGCGGGCGTCGGCACCGGAGGTACGATCACGGGAGTCGGAGAGTATCTGAAGGAGCAGAATCCGGCGGTCAAAATAGTGGCGCTGGAGCCGGCGGAT
>ERZ779623.901-NODE-901-length-9731-cov-5.663394_pt1 | contig 9731 bp, 9 predicted proteins | sample MGYA00514189_ERZ779623 | MGnify/ENA primary metagenome ERZ779623 (study PRJEB29562, sample SAMEA4376712) | mouse gut metagenome | isolation source: Cecum | study: EMG produced TPA metagenomics assembly of the A DSS colitis mouse model was used to assess the microbial... | reverse complement strand
CGAAGCGGTGAACCATGCCTGGGATACCGCTTTCTGGGGGCACACTTTCTATGATTTCGAGGATATCGTTGTACCCAACGACCTTTCTGAACACTTTGGCAATGACCGTACCATGTTTCAGGGCATCTCCCTGGATTACAATCGTTTTAATTCAGAGAGCATCTTAAACGCTTACCGGCTGGAATATGACGCCGTCCATGCCATTACGCCGGATATTCCCATCACCACCAACCTGATGGGCACCTATCAGCCTCTGGATTACCAGATGTGGGCCAAATACATGGACTTTATCTCCTGGGATAACTATCCCGACAACGACACGTCTTTAGAAGAGACCGCCATGCGCCACGACCTGATGAGAGGTTTAAAGCAAGGCAAACCCTTCGCGTTAATGGAGCAGACCCCTTCCGTGACCAACTGGCATCCTTACAATATGCTCAAACGTCCCGGCGTCATGCGGCTTTTAAGTTATCAGGCCGTCGCCCACGGCGCAGATACTGTGATGTTCTTCCAGATGAAAAGAAGTATCGGTGCCTGTGAAAAATATCACGGCGCAGTCATCGATCATGCAGGACATGAGAACACCCGAGTGTTCCGGGAAGTGAGCCAGCTTGGTGCAGAACTTGACAGACTTGGCTCCAAAACCCTTGGCGCAAGATGCGATGCCAAGGCGGCCATCCTCTTTGACTGGGACAACTGGTGGGCCGTCTCCTACTCTGCAGGCCCCTCTATCTACCTGGATTACTGCAAAGAAGTACTTCACTATTATAAGGCGCTCCACAACCAGAACATCCCGTGGACATGATCGGCGTAGAGGACGATTTGTCTGCCTACTCCCTGGTGATTGCGCCCGTACTCTATATGGTCAAGTCCGGCTATGATGAAAAACTTCGTGACTACGTAAAGAACGGCGGACACTTCCTGACCACCTTTTTCAGCGGTTACGTGGATGAACACGACCTGGTAACCGTGGGCGGCTATCCTGGCAAACTGCGGGATATTCTGGGTATCTGGGTGGAAGAAGAGGATGCGCTGCCCAAAGAGATGCAAAACAGCTTTACCTATAAAGGAAAGACCTACCCCGCCGTCATGCTCTGCGATCTTTTGTATCCGGAAGGCGCCAAAGTGCTCAGCGCCTATGAGAAAGATTTCTACGCCGACATGCCTGTGCTGACGAAACATGCTTTTGGAAAAGGATTAGGCTATTATGTGGCCACACAGTCGAACGAGGAATTTTATCGGAATTTCATGAAGGAAGTCTGTGCGGAAGCAGGTATCCTGCCCATTATGAAGACACCCGATGCCATAGAAGTGACTAAGAGAGTCAATGAAGAGGGCGAGTTTGTATTCCTGCTCAATCACGGAGAGGAAACCTATACAGCGTCACTGCCCTTTGCAGGAACCGATCTTCTGACCGGTAAAGAATATGCCGTCAGGGACAAGATTACCCTTTCCGCAAAAGATGTGGCCATACTGCAGTTAAAGAAAAAGTAAGCTGAAATCTTTCCTATATTATACTGAAAAGCCGGGAATCCGCTGAGACTCCCGGCTTTTATATTTCCTACAAGAGACTGTCCAGCACGCCCTTGATTCCCTTCTCCTCATATAAATCCTTATATGCGGCCACTTCGCCCTGAATCAATTCGTCAATGACCCGCATCCCCAGAAGCTCCACTGGCGCCTGGTCATCCGTCATGATACGTCCTCCCGCCTGGTAAACCGTCAGGTTGTCCGACACAGCTTCCATCATCGCATACAGTCCCTCATCTTTGATTTCTTCCCTGTGCACCCGCAGATTTTCCAGCATCCTTGGATTGTTGGAGGCAAAAAGCTCCCTGTTGGTAGAACCCTTCACATCCACCGTATAGACTTCACCAAATACACTGCCGATGGTATCCGCCAGATAGGCATTGATACTGTCCTCCCCGCTTCCCCGCATATTCATATTGACCACCATGACGCCGTCTTGGGTAAGGTGATCTTTCACCAGCGTAAAGAATTCCACCGAGGACATCTGAAAAGGAATGGTGATATCCTGGTAAGCGTCCACCATGATCACATCATATTTGTCATCAATCGCATTCAAGTAGGCCCGGCCATCGTAAGTGGTAACCTTCACATCCTCCGGCAGTTCAAAATATTTCCTGGCTAAATCGGTGATCTTCTCGTCAATCTCCACACCTTCCACGGGCATGTCCCCATAATATTTACGGCACTGGTTGGCATAAGTGCCCGTTCCCATACCCAAAATCAATGTATTGCAGTCCACCGGATTCTCCTGTCCTGTCATCAAAGGCGCCGCCATGGCATAATCATAATACATGCCGGTAAGCCCCTCTCCTTTCATGAGAATGGACTGCACGCCGAACAATACATTGGTAGATAATATGATGCTTCTGTCATTTTCTTTTACCTGCAAGTAATTATAGACAGACTCTCCCTCGTAGGTTAAATCCTTCTCCCAGAAAGCAAAACTGTTGGAAGTCCCAAAGGCACAGCATAGAAGGAAAAGCACTGCCGTAACCGCACATCTGCGAAGTCCCTTTTTGACACTGATGAAATAGAGCAGGCTCAGTCCAAACAAGATGCCTGCAAAAATAAGAAAGGTGATGGAAGTGCCCACTGCCGGTATGGAGATAAAGGTGGGCACAAAAGTGCCGATGATGCTGCCGATGGTATTAAACGCCCCCAGGGTTCCCACAATCCTGCCGCTGTCATCCAGACTGTCCACCGAATATTTTGCCAAAGAAGGGGTCACTGTCCCCAGCAAAAAGAGCGGGAACACAAAAATCACCATACAGGCCGCAAACGCTGCCCAGATTAAAAAGTTTGTATCCACCGCAAAAATCAAGAGCGCCGAAATCCCCAGAACGATATACTTTCCCACCACCGGAATCGCCGCAATCCAGACTGCCGCGATCAGAATCCGCGCATAAAGCTTGTCCGGGTTGGGATTCTTATCTGCACTCCGGCCGCCGTAAATATTACCCAGGGCCATGGCAATCATGATCGTACCGATGATAATGGTCCACACAATCTGCGAAGAACTAAAATAGGGCGCCAAAAGCCTGCTGGCTCCCAGCTCCACAGCCATTACGGACATCCCTGCAAAAAACTCTGTCAAATATAAGAATACTTTATTTTTTAAAATAGAAGAACCGCTCATCCATCTCTCCGTTCCGAAGCATTAAACTGATCGTCCTTTCCGCCACAATCTGTTTATAACACTTCATTTTATCATTATCCAGTATACACCCCTCCCCCATACGGCGCAATTCCAAAGAAATTAAATTTTCCTAAACTGCCCTCCCGTCCCTTCACCATATGCCTGCCAAAGCAAATCCCTGCCATACAAAAGGACAGCACCCTTCCCTTCTGGCAAAAATGCTGTCCGTTCATTTTACTCACGCTGACCACATAAAAAGGAAACTCCTAGATACCGCCCTTTACCACCAGGATTCTGTCCCCGGCGTTAATCTCCTCTGTGGGCAGTTCATTGACTTCCTTAAGCTGGGCCACCGGCACATAATAACGCTTGCCGATATCCCACAAGGTATCTCCCGGTCCCGCGATATAAATAACCATTCCCGGCAGTTCACTCAGTTTATTCAGATCAAGGTCCTCCACCTTAATATCCGTCACCAAGTTATGTGTTTTCTGGGCAAATACGATCACCTTAAACTGCAGAGCCGCCTTTACATCCAGCTCATCGCTGTCTAACATGGTCACAGTAAGCTGCTCGATACTGGAATGCAGTTTATAAATACAGGAAGGCGTGATATTATCCACCTCAATCACATACTGGAAGGGAATGTCATTCTTTGTGGAATAAATGGTCTTAGCCCCGGCTGAGCTGAGATAGAGCGTGGTCACAATCAATGTACCAGTAACGGCAATTCCGTTCTCCACAATCGTCTGGTCGTCAATCCGAATCTCTCCCTCAGAATGAATCAACTGATACATAGGCATTTCCCCATTCTGGATTCTCACATGCTCCGCAATCTTACACTTACCCACACCAGCTAACAGAAGGTTTTTCAGCTGTACCTGTGTGGACACGGCTCCAATCTCCTTATCCACACCATATACGTCAGAAAGTACTTCCAGATTCTCTTCCTCATACAGATGAATATCCAAATCCAGCACCGGTTCCACACAAAAAACTCTCTCTTCCCCGTCGAAATCCGGCCGCACCTCCACATTGCACTGCCCCAGACTGTACTGGATATCCGGTATCATATTTTCCCGGCATCCGTGGCATTCAATAATGCCGCTGAAAGGCACGGTATTCTCATACCACAGTGTCCTGTCGTTGTCTCCTTCTCCCTCGTATAAGAAAAAGGCCTTCATCTCTCCCTGAATCGATATCTTTTCATCCAGTGCCTTGAATTCCACATGGTCAAAGCAGATGTGATGCCAGATGGTCTGAAATACATTGGGCAGATTGCCGGTAAGCTCCATCTCCTCTTTGAGGCGGAAAATATCCTTCTTATGCAGTACCAATTCTATCACAGGATAAACGCACTTACGGTATTCCACCGGCTCCTCATGATAAAGGTCTACCGCCGCTTCACACTCCACCTGTTCTTCTTTCTCAAGGGTAAAAGACACCACAGCCTGCACACTCAGCTTACGGGAGTTGATCAGTCCCACTGTCAAGTCTTCTATATTCCACTCGGTCAGAATCGTATCTCCATTGCAGACCCCCTCCATGTTGACTTTTTCCTCGAAGGGAATCATCGCCTCCATGCTGGCGCACATCCCCTCCATGTCCGTCAGATACAGTATGGACACTACCAGCTTGCCTTTCAGATTCACCACATTCTCACAGGCGCGGATTTCCTCCATAATAATCTCTCCCTTACTGCTGAGAAGATAATTCGCGTCCGGTTTGTTATCTGAAATATTCACATCTTCTTCCAATACCATCTGGGTGCCGGCCTTTCCGTTTATCCGGTCCATATGTATTTTTTTCTTCACTAATTCCACAAGAAAACCTCCATGCGTATACTTGCTATAAGTTTATGCGGCAGAATGCAGGGATATGCCAGCATCCTGCATCCGTTAACCTGCCATTTAGACATTCTGGCATAATGGAAACCAGCCGCCATGTCGAAATATAATTATATTTATGCAAAGAGTCTGCAAAATAATATACCAAGAAAGGAATCCCACATGTTATCCATCGCCGTCTGTGATGATATCCCATTAGAATGTGCACAACTGGCCAAACAAATCCGCACCCTTGCCGAACCGGCCGGGTTGGAAGTCCTGCTCCGGGAATTTTATACAGGAGAAGAACTTTTAAAGTCCACGGAATCCTTCGACCTTCTTTTTCTGGACATCAAAATGCCTGGCCTTAACGGTATGGAGCTTGCTAGACTTTTGCGGCGCAGGGAAGAAACCTGTCTGTTAATCTTCGTCACCGCCGCGCCCGAGTATGTATTCGAGGCCTATGACGTGGAAGCATTTGCCTATCTTGTGAAGCCTGTCACGGAAAAGCAGCTTAAAAATGTCCTAACCCGCGCGGCAGAAAAGCGCCGCAGAGAATCCCATGAATTCCTTTTAATCTCCTCACAGCACCTTGTACGGAAAATCCCCTTAAAGGATGTTGTATATATGGAAGCCAGAGGCAGGATTCTCACCATCCACACCCTTTCAGATATCATAGAGACCTACGAGCAGATCGGCCTGATGGAAAAACGTCTCCGGGAAAAAGACTTTTTCCGATGTCACAAAGGGTTTCTGGTCAATTTAAGATATGTGGACACCTATGACAAGACACAAATCTACACAGAGACAAAGGATACCATTCTGCTGGCCAAACGCCGATATGACGACTTTGCCATGGCGCTGATGCATTATCTGAAAAAGGAAGGAGGCCTGGCATGACATTCTTGACAACCATCACAAGCAGCATAGGACTCTGCCTGCAGGCAGGAATTACCTTCTGGCTGCAAGCCCATTTCTTTTCCCACCGGTTCAACCGCCGGCTGGCTGTGCTGTCCGGGATGATACTGTATCTGACCGTCAGCATGGCAGCTTCTTACACATTAGCCAGACAGGGATGGTATTTGCCCTACAGCATCCTACGGCAGGGTTCCCTCATCCTGCTTCTAATCCTGTATTTCCAAGGCCGCCTTTGGCACAGGGCTTCTCTGGCCGCCATCCTGTGCGCCTCCTCAGAATTTGCCGATAACGCTCTGGTAGAGATGCTGTCCCTCGTCTGCATGTTTCTCCCCGCGAAATGGCAGACGTTCTCCGTTCTTTTCATCGACCTGTTTTATCCTGTTGCGACTCTGTTTCTATGGTATGCTTTCCGGCATATGCATCTGCGCCCGGATATTTTTACCAGACAGATCTGCCAGCTTTTGTTCTACACGATGTGCGGGCTGATGCTATTGACCGATATAGTCTATCACGGCATCACCCACGGTATCATCATGATTTCCCACACCGGACAGCCGGAAGTTTTTAATCCCTACACAAGCGAACTTTTGACCTACACGGAATGTATCATCCTGTCTCTCTTAAGCCTTTCCATGGCTCTGTGCCTGCCTGCTGCCTTAAATAAAATCATGCACAAGACCCTGTCTGAGCAGATACAACGCACCCAGATTGCCCATTATCAGACTCTTTTGGAAGAACATCAAAGACAGGTGAGCCTGCGCCATGATCTGAAAAACCATCTGCTCGTCTTAGAGGGCTTGACACAGCAAGGCGAACTTGAAAAAATAAGCGAATATTTGAAGGCCATGTGCCAGGAAACCTATAAAACCACAGGCAACATCCATACCGGCAGCCTCACGGCGGACGCCCTCATAGACATCAAAGAACAGGCCGCGCTGTCCAAAGACATCTCCTTTACCTGGGAAATCAGCCTGCCAAAGCACCTGTCTATGGAAGACTTTGATCTATGTATCTTGCTGGGAAATCTACTGGATAACTCCATCCAGGCCGCAGGCGGGATACCTGATGAGAAAGAACGCCGTATTTTTCTGCAGGCAAAACCCGTGAAACGAAATCTTCTTATAGAAATCGAAAATACTGTGGCAAAAGAATCTGCTCCTCCACATTTTGGTACAGAGCATTACGGCACCGGTCTGCAAAACGTCAAGCATATCATCGAAAAATATAATGGAGTGATGGATATTTCCAGCGATACCTCCCGATTCTGTGTATCCATTCTTCTTCCCGTATATGACACCATGCAGACCATTTGATACATTCGGCCAAAGATTCTTTTGCATCTGCCGAAAACCTATATGAGGCAGCTTTACTTAAATCATAACGATTTGTCTGTCCATAAATGACACAATAGTCTGCAGACAGCAAGGCAAAAAGGAGGCACAATATGAAAGCAGGAACAATGGAAGGTTTGATCGGCGCAGGCGTCAACATGAAACTGATGGATACTCCCATGCGTGTCTATAAAGAAGCGAGACGAAAAGGCGACCTGGGCGCCATGGAACGGGCCATGGGTTACGCCAGCGAATTTCAAGATACCGCATACGAATATAAGGAAAAAGCCGAAAAAGAACTGCGCAAAGAAATGCAGGAAAACAGGGAAGAGCAGCAGCGTGAACGGGAAGAAGCGCTGGCCGAACGCAGAGAAGAGACGAAAGAGACACAGAAAGAAACTGCAGAAAAACTGGCCCAAAAGGCCGAGGAGAATCGGAATGGAAATGATGTGTCCACGGAAAATACGAAGACACCGCCGGCAGACAGTCTGGTGATCAGTAACGAGGGACAAAAGCTCCTGCAAGATAACCGTCCGGATCCAGACATAGAAGCGCCCGATTTAGAAACGCCTTCTATAGACGCCCCTGACATTCCCTCAAATACCGATGCAAAAACCGACGTAAAATTCTATTCCAGTACAGGCACCAGCGTGGAGGCGCCCCCTGTAGGCAAAAACGTATCGGTAGGCGTATAACATTATCATCATCGGAGGCTAGCGCCCGTTCAATCTGGCCAGCTCTCCGATGATTTCTTTTATATTGTCAAACTGAGAATCTGTCAGCTTATTTAACGCGTTGCATATCATATCCATATCCCGCGGCCTGGCAGCATCAAAGTCGAAAAAATCCATTGGCGTAACATTTAGATAACTGCATATATAAAAAATATTTGTCATGGAAGGAAGCGCTTTTCCTGTCTCAATATTATTGATATAACCCGGATTCTGTCCAATCGACAAACTCATGTCCCGTGCGGATACACCCTTTTGCATCCGCAAATTAGAAAGTCTGTCTGCAAAATCTTTTTCATCAGACCCTAAGATATGGACATAATCATAGAAGTCCAGACGAAAAAGGCAGGCCAGCTGGTAAACGAGCTTTCCAAAATCGAGTCCGTCTCCTCTGCATCCCTTCTCTACCATGATGCACCCGTGAAAAACTGACAGGGGCGTTTATTCAACCGCTCCTATCAAATCTGTTACGTTCTCAATCCCATACCGCTTCATATACTGTTCAATCCCCTCCGCCACCTCCATGGTCGTATAAGGATTTACAAAATTCATGGCACCCACCGCCACGGCACTGGCACCCGCCAGCAGGAATTCTATGGCGTCCTCCGCATTACCGATACCGCCCATGCCGATGATGGGAATCTTCACCGCCTGGGCCGCCTGATAGACCATGCGCACCGCCACCGGCTTAATCGCAGGGCCCGACATACCGCCCGTCTTATTGGCCAGGACAAACTTTTTTCTGTGAATATCAATCTTCATGCCTGTGATCGTATTGATCATGGAAAGGGCATCCGCCCCCGCCGACTCGGCCGCGCGGGACATCTCAGCGATATCTGTCACGTTGGGACTCAGTTTCATGATCACCGGCTGTTTCGCCTTCTTCTTAATCTGGGAAGTAATATCATAAAGGCTGTCCGGCTTCTGCCCGAAGGCAATCGCCCCCTCTTTTACATTGGGACAGGATACATTAATCTCCAACATATCTACCGGCTGGTCGCTCAGACGTTCCACCACTTCCAGATAATCCTCCACCGTCTTACCGCAGACATTGACAATAATCCTGGTATCATATTTTTTCAGAAAAGGAATATCCCTCTTGATAAACACGTCAATACCCGGATTCTGTAAGCCGATGGCATTTAACATGCCGCCGTATACTTCCGCCACCCGGGGCGTGGGATTTCCCTCCCAGGGTACATTAGCTACCCCTTTGGTCACCACCGCGCCAAGTTTATTCAAATCTACAAAATCACTGTATTCCATACCGGAACCAAATGTACCGGACGCCGTCATCACCGGATTTTGAAAAGTTACCCCAGCAATCGTTACCTGTGTATTCATCAGATTTCCACCTCCCCTGCCTCGAAAACCGGACCGTCCGTGCAGATACGGGCATTGTGCACGTGAGAGTGGGCATCCACCTTAGTGGTCTTGCACACACATCCCAAGCAGGCGCCCACGCCGCAGGCCATCCGCTCCTCTAAGGAAATATAAGCCTCCATGCCATTTTGGGCGGCGTATTTCTTAATCGCACGCAGCATCGGCATAGGGCCGCAGGCCATGATCACATCCGCTGTGAGACCGTGGGCGCTTATGATATCCATTACATTTCCCTTGGTGCCCACACTGCCGTCTTCCGTGGCCACATAAACATCGCCATACTGCGCCAGATCGTCCTGCAAAAACAAATCCTTATCCCGATAACCCAGCAAAATCCGCTTCTGACTCTCAAGACGCTTCGCCAGCTCCAGCATAG
>ERZ779623.896-NODE-896-length-9793-cov-5.421750_pt1 | contig 9793 bp, 7 predicted proteins | sample MGYA00514189_ERZ779623 | MGnify/ENA primary metagenome ERZ779623 (study PRJEB29562, sample SAMEA4376712) | mouse gut metagenome | isolation source: Cecum | study: EMG produced TPA metagenomics assembly of the A DSS colitis mouse model was used to assess the microbial... | reverse complement strand
TGGATCTGATATTGAGGCCCGTTTTCAGCCCCGGCCCCACCACCAGGGGAGGCTTGCCAGTAAGCCGCCGCAGGGTGCGGGCGTAAGCGCCGGTGATGGGGGGCACCACGCTGGACAAAATGGCCCCGTCCACCCCGTCCAGGTCTGCCCGGTACAGGTGGAATACCCCCATCAGGTCGATGGCGCAGCGGTCGTCGGTCATTTTGGAATCGGTCTCCAGCTCCGACTGGAAGGACAGCGTCCCCTCCTGGGGGAACCGGGCGATGGTGGTGCGGATGTTGCCGATCTCAATGGCTAAAATCATGGCGTTTCTCCCCTTCTCTCTATCCATTCAGTATGTCCATGACCCTCCGGTATTTGGTTCGATAAAGCTTCCTGCTCTGGGGCGACAGCTTTTGAAAGCTCCGCTCCAGCTTTTCCTTTACGAATCTTTTTCCTTCCTCAAATCCCATGCCCCGCTCCCGGTAGGCCAGGTACAGCAGGCTGGGCAGGCTGTCAAAGTGGGAGACCGCGTCCGCGTCCGCCACGCACAGCTCCTCCACGCTCTCCCGGTCCAGCGGTACGCTGCCCCGGTGGCTGCGGATGCAGTTTTGCACCAGCGCGGTCTTTTCCGGCTCATAGTCCCATTTGGACAGGATGCCTCGGGCCATCTCCGCCCCGTGGAGGTGGTGGTCGGGATACAGGCTGTGGTCAGTGACAGACGCAATATCATGGAGCCATGCCGCGATCATCACGATCTCTTTGTCCGCCCCGTATCGCTCCGCCAGAAAAGCCCCGTTTTTGACCACCGCCTCGATATGAGCGTACACGCCCATCCCAAATCTGTTGGAGGGCTGCTCACAGCGGCGCCGGAGCTCTCCCCGCAGATAATCCAAAATATCACTTCTCATCTCTACCACCCCTTATATGACCTATTTTATCACGGGGCTCCGCTCATTGCAAGGAGGCGATGGAACGGCCGGAACGTCTCCGTCCCGGCCATTTGCTTAAATATTCCCGCAGACGATCTCGCCCATCCGCTTCGTTCCGATGACGCTCTCGCCCGCCCGGGCGATGTCGGCGGTGCGCCAGCCGCCGGCCAGGGCCTTGTCCACCGCGGCCTCGATCGCGTCCGCTTCAGCGGCCAGCTGAAAGGAATAGCGGAACATCATGGCGGCGGACAGGATGGTGGCGATGGGGTTGGCCTTGTCCTGGCCCGCGATGTCCGGGGCGGAGCCGTGGATGGGCTCGTACAGCGCCGGGGCCCCGTCCCCCATGGAGGCGGAGGGCAGCAGGCCGATGGAGCCTGTAATCATGGACGCTTCGTCGGACAGGATGTCCCCGAACATGTTCTCGGTGACCACCACGTCAAACTGCCCCGGGTCCCGGACCAGCTGCATGGCGCAGTTGTCCACCAGCACGTCCTCATACTCTACGTCTGAGTATTCCGACGCCAGGCGGTGCATGACGGACCGCCACAGCCGGGAGGTCTCCAGCACGTTGGCCTTGTCCACGCTGGACACCTTTTTCCGGCGCAGGCGGGCCATCTCGAAGGCCCGGCGGCCGATGCGCTCAATCTCTTTTTCGGAGTAGGCCATCAGGTCGGTGGCCTCCAGGCCCCGGTCCTCCGTCTGGTACTTGTCCCGCTTGCCAAAGTAGATGCCGCCGGTGAGCTCCCGCACCATCAGCAGGTCGATGCCCTTTTCCGCCGTCTCTTTTTTCAGCGGGCAGGCCTCCGCCAGGGCGGGACGCAGGGCGGCGGGCCGCAGATTGGCGTACAGCCCCAGGTCCTTGCGGATGGCCAGCAGGGCGGTCTCCGGGCGCTGCTGGGCGGGCCTGTCGCTGCCCCACTTGGGACCGCCCACCGCCCCCAGCAGCACCGCGTCGCAGCTCCTGCACAGCTCCGCCGTGCCCTCGGGGCAGCTCACCCCCACCGCATCGGTGGCGCAGCCCCCCAGCAGCACGTCCACATATTCAAAGGTGTGGCCGAACTTCTCCCCCACCTTGTCGATGACCTTCACCGTCTCGTTGACAATCTCCGGGCCGATGCCGTCGCCCCGGATCAGCGCGATTTTAAAGTTCATTTCGCCACACCTCTTGCTTTCAAGGAGTTCAGCAGCCCGCCGTTTTCAATGATCCCGTTGACAAACGCAGGGAAGGGCGCGGCCTGGAAGGTTTGGCCCGTGGTCTGGTTGACGATGGCGCCGCTTTGGAAATCCACGCTGACCCTGTCCCCGGCGCTGATGCCGTCCGCCGCCTGGGGGCACTCCAGGATGGGAAAGCCGATGTTGATGGCGTTGCGGTAGAAGATGCGGGCAAAGCTTTTGGCGATGACGCACTTTACGCCGGATGCCTTGAGGGCCAGGGGGGCGTGCTCCCGGCTGGAGCCGCATCCGAAGTTGCCGCCGCCCACCACGATGTCCCCCGCCTCCACCGTGGAGGCAAAGCTTGCGTCGATGTCCTCCATGCAGTGGGAGGCCAGGGATTTCTCGTCCGGGGCGTTGAGATACCGGGCGGGGATGATGACGTCGGTGTCCACATTGTCGCCGTATTTGTAAATTTTCATAAATGTCCTCCTTTTTCAGGTCAAGGGCCTTCCTTTTTTCTTTGAAAAGAAAAAAGGAAGCGAAAAAAGAAACTTTTAAACTGTTTCCATTGAAACAGTTTGTTATCGGGCGGAAATCCTCCGTCTACCGCCCTGGTCGCAGCGGTCAAAAGTTCTTTTTGCCTACTTTTTCTTTCAAGAAAAAGTAGGTCGGTTCCTTTTCTTTCAAGAAAAGGAACAAAACGATATTCAGAGGCTGGCGGGGTCAGTGACCACGCCTGTCACGGCGGAAGCTGCCGCCACCGCAGGGCTGGCCAGGATAATCATGGAGCTGGTGGGACCCATGCGGCCCACAAAGTTTCGGTTGGTGGTGGAGATGGCCCACTCGTTGTCGGACAAAACCCCCATGTGTCCGCCCAGACAGGGCCCGCAGGTGGGGGTGGACACCACCGCGCCCGCCTGGATGAAATCGGCCACCAGGCCCTCGGCCATGGCGTCCAGATAGATCTGCTGGGTGGCGGGGATGACGATGCAGCGCACGCCGTCGGCCACCTTGCGGCCCCGGAGGACGGCGGCGGCCTCCCGCAGGTCCTTCAGCCGCCCGTTGGTGCAGGAGCCGATGACCACCTGCTGGATAGGCTTTCCCGCCGCCTCATCCACCGTTTTCGTGTTGGACGGCAGGTGGGGGAAGGCCACCGTGGGCCGCAGGGCGGACAGGTCAATGGTGATCTCCCTGGCATACTGGGCGTCCGGGTCCGCCTCGAAGGAGGTGAACGTCCGGCTCACCCGGCCCTCTAAGTAGTCCAGGGTCTTGCCGTCCACCGGGAAGATGCCGTTCTTGGCCCCGGCCTCAATGGCCATGTTGCAGATGGTGAAGCGGTCGTCCATCTCCAGGGAGGCCACGCCCTCCCCGGCAAACTCCAGGGACTGGTACAGCGCCCCGTCCACCCCGATCATGCCGATGAGGTGCAGAATCACATCCTTGCCGCTGACATAGGGGCCCAGCCTGCCTGTCAGGGTTACCTTGATGGCGGAGGGCACTTTGAACCAGGCCAGCCCGGTGGCCATCCCCGCGGCCATGTCGGTGGAGCCCACCCCGGTGGAAAAAGCCCCCAGGGCTCCATAGGTGCAGGTGTGGGAGTCCGCCCCGATAATCACTTCCCCGGGGGCGGCGAGGCCCTTTTCCGGCAGCAGGGCGTGTTCGATGCCCATCTGGCCCACGTCATAGAAATGGGTGATGGCCTGTTCCCTGGCAAATTCCCGGCAGGCGGCGCACAGCTGGGCGGACTTGATATCCTTGCATGGGGTGGAGTGGTCCAGCACGATGGCGATCCTGTCCCGGTCGAACACGGCGGACAGCCCCGCCTTTTTGAACTCCGTGATGGCCACCGGAGTGGTGATGTCGTTGCCCAGCACCAGGTCCAGCTTCCCTTCGATGAGCTGTCCGGCCTCCGCCCGCTCCAGTCCAGCGGAACGGGCCAGGATCTTCTGGGTCATGGTCATGCCCATGAAAAAATCCCTCCTTAAAAAATTTCGTGCACTCATTATGCCAAACCCGGCCGGGAAACAATGTAAACTGTGATACAGTTCAACTGAGAATTGGAGGCGATCCCATGGCGGACTGGAATCTTCTGGCCGAGGGCCGCATCCCCCGGAAATACCGGGCGGGGCGGATGGTCTATCTCCAGGGCACCCGGCCCGAGTGCTTTTATTACCTGATCTCCGGCTCGGTGCGCAGCTTCATCAGCACCGGCGGCGGGGAGGAGCGGGTGCTTGCCGTCCACCGCTCCGGGGACCTGATGGGGGAGGCCTCCTTTTTTGACGGCTGCCCCCGGGTGACCTCCGCCATGGCCCTGGAGGACTGCCTTATCCTGGCCGTGGACCGGGGACAGCTGGACGCCGCCTTCCAGCGCCATCCCGAGCTGGCCCTTCCCATGCTCCAGTACCTGGCCCGGACCGTGCGCAATCTGTCCGGCCATGTGGAGTCCGCCTCCCTGCCCGCCCGCCAGCGGGTGGCCCGGTGGCTGCTGGCCCAGCCCCCGGGGGAGGACGGCTCCCTCCGGGCCACCCATGAGGCCATCGGCCAGGCGGTGGGCCTGTCCCGGGTGACGGTGAGCCGGGCGCTGGGGGAGCTGTCCTCCCTTGGGCTGGCGGGGCTGGGCTACCGCTCCGTCACGGTGCTGGACCGGGATGGGCTGGAAGCGCTGGCCGCTGAGGCGTGAAAAGGCCCCGGGACTGCTCCCGGGGCCTTTTGCTGTGTGTTGAGTTGTGCCCGCCTGGGGTCAGGCCGCGTCGTCGATCTCCAGATTATCCAGGTCCTCGGGGATGTCGTACGCCTCGCCGAAGAACTCGGCCAGCACCTGGGCGCAGTTCATCACGGCCTCGCCGTCCTCACCGGCCAGGGTGGTCAGATCGGCCGCGTCCACGGCGTTGGAGCCGAACACCCGGGCAAAGCTGCCCAGAATGGCCCGCACGTCAGCCACGGTCGCCAGCTCGTCGGGCTGGAAGTCCTCGCCGATGATCTCCACAGACAGAGCCCAGGCGATGGCGGGGGCGTACTCGTGGTCCGCAAAGAGCTCGCTCTCAGCGGCGGGGCTGCCCTCGTGCCGCCACAGGTAGTCCACGAACTGGGCGCGGGTTACCGGGCCGTTGGACAGAGGAATGGCCTCATCGTCGATCTCCACGCCGGTGTCGTCGGGAGCGTCGGCATCATCGGCGCCGCCGGTATCACCGCCAGCATAGCTGTTGTTGAAGTCCTCAAGCTCCCGGTCAGCGTCCTCCTTGGCCTCGTCAGCGTCCTCCTTGGCGTTCTCGGCATCCTCCTTGGCCTTGTCGGCATCCTCCTTGGCCTTGTTATAGTTCTCCTCGGCCTCCTTGGCGGCATCCTGAGCCTCTTTCAGCTTGGCTTCCAGCTCGGCAAGGTCCGCGTCGAAGTCTGCACCTGCGGTCAGGCTCAGCTTGCCCGACTCCAGATCGCCGCTCAGCTTGGCCTCCAGGGCCTTCTCGGCCTTCTCAACAGCCTCCTGGGCGTCCTCGTAAGCCGCCAACTTCCGCTCGGCCTCAGCCTGCCGCTCAGCGGCCTCATTCTGGGCAACCTGAGCTTGGTTCAACGCATTTTCAGCCGCCGCCAGCGCTTCCTTGAGCGCCAGCAGGTCGGTCAGCTTTTGGGCGGCCCTCCGGGCCGTTTCGGCGGCGGCGGCCTTCTCCTTCGCAAGCGATTCCTTCGCCAGCTTCTCGACCTCCTTCTCGCCGATCTGGGAATTCAGGGTATCAATCCGATCTCCAAGCACTTCAATCTCGCCCTCGAGCCGTGTAATCTCTCTGCCCAGTTCCCCGATCTTCTCAGTTACATCGGTGACGGTATCACAACCCGTAACGCTCGTAACTCTCTTGTCTGCGAGCAAGTTTTCTTCTGCCGTATCTTCAGCCTTCTTCCGATTGTTTGAGGCCGTTTGCATATCATCGACTAAGCTCTTAACCGCTCGTTCGCACAACTTAATGGCATCATTGAACTCCTTCTTACCTTCCCTGTCAGGATTAGTATCCACGTCTCTCCACTGTTCGTACTGACTTTTAAGCTGCTGGTAAATCTCAGAGTCTTCCCCATCATACTGTTTGGAGACCTCGAGATAGTAGGCGAACTCGCTGTTTTTTATTGGGGTACCATTGTAACATATGGGATCACCATACTTCCCAGGGGAAAGTTCAAGAGCTGCATAACTCTGGCTCCAGTCGCCGCCACCCAAAACCGACAACTTGTTTTCAGCAGCAAGCCTTTCAGACTCCCGCTTATATTCGGCCTTTGCGGCGTCGATTGACCCATCGTAGACCTTTTTGGCATCACCCATCGCGTCATTGTACTCATCCATAGCCTCGGTGAGCCAGTTTTTCTCAGTTTTTTTCGTGTTGCAAGTGCTTTCCGTCTCCGTTTTCGTCTCGGTCGTAGAGATTACCTCTTTGTTAAGACCACTGATTTCTACGCCCAGATCAGTCGCCAGCTTGTTGGCCGCTTTTGCGTCCATCTCATTCCGATTGGCGTCGTGCTTCTTGTCGTTGATTGCGCCCTGGGTCACATTATCCTTGACAATGTCAGACTCGGGCCACTCACCGTTATAAGCCTCCTGGGCAGCCTGGAGCATGTCTTGAGCTGTCTTTAAGGCACCGTCGGCACTCTTTTTGGCCCTTTCAGCGGTCTCCTTGGCAGTCGTGGCGTCAGCGAGGTCGGTTTTGGCCGCCTCGAGGGTTGCCTTGGCCGCTTCCAGCTCAGCCAAAGCGGCGGCCTTAGCGTCACCCACCGCCTTCTGCGCGGCCTGTACGGCGGCGTCATAGGCGGCCTTAGCGTCCTCGGCGGCTTTCACAGCGGCGTCCACCGTCTCCTGGGCCGTCTCCACGACCTTAGCGGCGTCAGCGGCGGCCTGTACGGCGGTGTCAGCGGCGGCCTGGGCCTCCTGGGCGGCCTCGACCTTTTGCTCCGGGGTCAGGGTCTCGTCCTTCAGGGCCTCCAGTTTCTCATTGACGCCCTCTACGGCCTTGTTGGCCTCATCCACCGCGGCGGAGACCTTTTCGGTCTCGCCAGTGATCGTACTGGCCGCATCCGTGATCTGGCCGTTGGCGGCTTTCTCGGCAGCATCGGCCAGAGCTTGCTGATCGGTGACAACTTTGGACACGTCACCTTCCACCTTATCCACCGTATCTTTCACTTCGGTGGACTTGTCCGTGGCGTCGGCGTTTTTCCCGCCAGCTATTTCAAGCTGCTGGTCAACAGCACTCCAATAAATGTTGCTGTCTTTTTTGGCTTCGTCCGCATCTTCCTTGACTTTGTTGGCGGTGTTAATCTGTTCCTGATAAGGGTTCTCAGGGACATCTTCCGCGAACGCGGGGGCGGCCAGGCTCAGGCACATGGTCAGAGCCAGGCCCATGGACAGGGCTTTTTTGAAATACTTCTTTGCCATCATTTCTCCTCCTATGTAATGTAGGGGTTGAAATTCTGGCGGGCGGGCTGGCGTTGCCGGTGCAAATTCCGCGCCGGCATTAGCCCCCATGCCTTTGCGTCCCATCCTTTCAAATGGTTTGCCTTTTTTCAGAAAATCGCTGGGGTTAATTAGGCCCCATTTTTGTCACGATCCACCTTCTTTCCTCGTTTTTCAAAGGCCCCTCTTTTCTTGTGAACAAGAAAAGAGGCTGCGCCTAGGCGCAGCCTCTAAAGTAAACCAATCTAAAGACGTTGCTGGGAGCCGTCCGCAATTGGCCGCCGTCTCCAAAGGAAACGGCCCTTCAGCTTTGCGCCGCCGGTTTTCACCGAATTTGCCCTTGTTATAACTTCTAGTATAGCATAGGGGCGTCTGGTTGTCAAACTGGAATTTGAAATTTTTTCTATTAATGTTTAAGGGCGGCACAGTGCGTTCCTGTACCGCCCGCTGTATTCCTTATAATATAATGCAGATCAGCCCGCCGGACCCCTCGTTGATGATCCGCTGTAGGGTTTCCCGCAGCTTTTCCCGGGCCTCCTCGGGCATACGCTTGAGCTTGCCGTTCAGGTCCGCCCACCAGCTCGTGGAAGGAGCGCCCAAAGATATTGGAGTCCCAGATTTTTCCGGTGTCCCCCTCGAACTGCCGCAGCAGGTAGTCCACCATCTCCTCCGACTGCTTTTCGGTGCCCATGATGGGGGAGACCTCCGCCCGGATATCCGCCCGCATCATGTGGATGGACGGCGCGGACGCCTTGAGCCGCACGCCGTACCGCCCGCCCTGCTTGACGATCTCCGGTTCTTCCAGGGACATTTCCTCCGGGTCGGGCATGACGATGCCGTAGCCGGTGGCCTCCACCTGTTTAAGCGCACCCTCCACCTTTTCGTAGCTGCGTTTCATGGCGGCCATCTGGGTGAGCTGGTCGATGAGGTCGCCGTCGTCCCGGATTTCCAGCCCGCACCGCTCGGACACAGTGGAGTAGAACAGGCCCCTGGGCAGTTCCAGCGTGGCGGTGACCACCCCGCTGCCCATGTCCATCCGGTTGAGGACGGCGGAGCTCACCTCCTCCCGGTCGCCCATGGCCAGCACGGCCCCTTCCGCGTCCCGCAGGCGGAGCAGCCCCGCCGTCTCCTCCCGGATCATGGCGTACAGGCCGCTTTTGATGGGGTGGTCGAAGGGCAGAACGTCCACCCAAGGGGGAAGGAATAAATCCATCTGCTTCAAGGGGAACTCGTGGAGCACCGCCCGGATGATCTCGCTCACCGCCCCCTCGTCCAGGGTGAGGCAGTTGGCGGCCAGGCAGGTCACGTCGTACCGCTCGGCGATGTCCGCCTGAAGGGTCTGGGCCCGCTCGCCGTAGGGCTGGGCGGAGTTGAGCAGCACCATAAAGGGCTTGCCCAGGCTTTTCAGCTCGCTGATGACCCGCTCTTCCGCCTCCAAATAGTCCTCCCGGGGGATGTCGGTGACCGAGCCGTCGGTGGTGACCACGATGCCGATGGTGGAGTGGTCGGTGATGACCTTCTGGGTGCCGTATTCCGCCGCCTGGGTCATGGGGATCTCGTGGTCGAACCAGGGGGTGGTGACCATCCGGGGCTGCTCCCCGTCCAGCTGGCCCAGGGCGCTGGGCACCATGTAGCCCACGCAGTCGATGAGCCGGACGGAGAACACCCCCCCGTCCTCCATGGCCATCTCCACCGCGTCCTCGGGGACGAACTTGGGCTCGGCGGTCATCACCACCCGGCCCGACCCGCTCTGGGGCAGCTCATCCCGGGCCCGGTCCCGGATGAAGCTGTTTTCGATCTTGGGCAGCACCAGGGTCTCCATGAACCGCTTGATGAAGGTGGACTTCCCCGTGCGCACGGGGCCCACCACCCCGATATAGATATCGCCCTGGGTGCGCTGGGCGATATCCTCATACAGTTTATTTTCCAAAGCTGAACCCTCCTCACGCATGCTCAGTTCCATTTGTATGGGGCTCTGCCTGGAAATATGCCTTGTCTGTCCGGCGCCTTTTTCTAATTTGTCAAAAAAATGACCACCGTGGCCCTAAATTTCGACAACATAGAGAAATTATAAAAAAGGCAGGAAATTGATAGAAAGGTATGATACAATGATTTCGTTCGTGAGCAGTTGACATCCGAAGAGCGGGCGGGACCCGCCGGAAGGGACGAGTTACATGGGTATTGCGGACATCATTTCGCTGCTGGGCGGGCTGGCCTTCTTCCTGTTCGGCATGACCCTGCTGGGAGACGGACTGAAAAGGTGGCGGGCAGCAAGCTGGAGACAGTGCTGGGCAAGCTC
>ERZ779623.891-NODE-891-length-9834-cov-10.747725_pt1 | contig 9834 bp, 9 predicted proteins | sample MGYA00514189_ERZ779623 | MGnify/ENA primary metagenome ERZ779623 (study PRJEB29562, sample SAMEA4376712) | mouse gut metagenome | isolation source: Cecum | study: EMG produced TPA metagenomics assembly of the A DSS colitis mouse model was used to assess the microbial... | reverse complement strand
GCGGTTGGGGGTGATTTCAAACTCCACCACATGGTCGTCCGCGCCGATGACGGGCTTAATATCGTCCCCGGGCTTGCAGTCCTCGTAGAGGACAAAGATGCCGTCGGGGATGCAGTGGGGGAACTCCTTCTGCTCCGCGTGGAGGTCCGCCAGGGTGCAGATGGATTGGGTTTTGGTGTTGTAGGCCACCAGATCGCCCTGGTGGATATTCTGGAGGCGGACGTTGTGGACGTTCCCGCTGCCCTCGCCCCAGTCCAGGGCAAAGGTCCAGTATCCCCCGCCGTTGTGCATCACCAGGTCCACCCGGGCGCAGACCACAGGCCCGAAAATCTTGTGCCCCGGCTGGATATCCGCCGGGATGGAGGGCTTTTCCGGGTCGATGGGCTTGTAGTCGTTCAGCAGGGCGGCGGCGGTGACGGCGGCGTAGGGGAAATCCCGCTCGTCCAGGCCCAGCTCATGGAGGCCGCACATCATGCCGTCGGACAGCACGCCCCGCAGTTTGCCCCGGGTGATGGTTTTGCCGCCGGGAAGGGTGGAGTTGTGCTTGGCCACGGGGACCAGGTCCCCCTTGTGGATGTTCCAGGCCCCGGTGACGATCTGGACCGGCTCCGCCTCCCCAATGTCCACCTGGCAGACCCACATGTGGTCGCTGTCGGGATGGCGCTCCAGGTCCTTGATACGGCCCGCCACCACGTTTTGGATTTCTGCCCCCAGGTCCTCGGTGACCTCCACCTTGGAGCCGGAGATGGTCATGGCCTCGGCGAAGTCCCGGTCGCTGACCGGGCCCACGTCTACGAATTCTTGTAACCATTTACGGGATAGCTTCATATTCTTAACTCCTCTTTCCTGTGAAGGTGAGCGGTCAGTCCCACTCGATTTCGCCGCCCTCTTCCTGAACGAGGCGGCAGAGCTCTTCCTCATGCTCCACCAGGGAGCGGATGATTTCCTCAAAGCGCTTGGCCTTTGCCTCGTTTTCCGGGGTCAGGGGCCAGTGGGCCTCGTACATGTCCGCCTCCGGGTCCGGGTCCATTCCCGCCAGGATGTCCGGGGCGTTTTTCTCCAGATAGTACCGGAGCAGGGCCTCCCAGTTGTAGCCGTTCATATAGGCGCCCGGGCAGAGGGCCCCCAGCTTCTCCCCCAGGGCCATCACCGTTCCGTCGCTGGCCTGGAGCATAAGGCTCACTTTGTTTTTGCAGGTGAAAACCGACACATAATCCGCCATGTCAAATTCCCCCGTTTCTTTAGAACTGTTCCAGGAAGCGGATGTCGTTTTCGAAAATCAGCCGCATGTCGCTGATTTTATAGCGGCCCAGGGCCAGCCGTTCCAGGCCCATGCCGAAGGCGAAGCCGGAGTACTCCTCCGGGTCGATGCCGCAGTTTTGGAGCACCTTGGGGTGGACCATGCCCGCGCCCAGAATCTCGATCCAGCCCTCGCCCTTGCAGGTGGGGCAGCCCTTGCCGCCGCATTTATGGCACTGGATGTCCACCTCGCAGCTGGGCTCGGTAAAGGGGAAGTGGTGGGGGCGGAAACGGGTGGCGGTGTCCCGGCCGTAAATCTCCTGGATAACGGCGTTCAGCGTCCCCTTGAGGTCCGCCATGGTGATGCCCTTGTCCACCACCAGGCCCTCAATCTGGTGGAACATGGGGGAGTGGGTGGCGTCCACCTCGTCCTTGCGGTACACCCGCCCGGCGGAGATCATGCGGATGGGGACGCCGCAGCCCTCCATGGCCCGGATCTGCATGGGGGAGGTCTGGGACCGCAGGAGGACGGAGGAGTCCTCCGTCAGGTAGAAGGTATCCGTCCAGTCCCGGGAGGGGTGGTTCTCCGGGGCGTTGAGCTTGGTGAAATTGTAGTCCGCCTGCTCAATCTCCGGGCCGTCCATAATCTCAAAGCCCATGTTCAGGAAGATTTCCTTCATCTCGTCCAGCACGGAATACATGGGGTGCTTGTGGCCCATGATGGGCTTTTTGCCGGGAATGGTCACGTCCACGGCCTCCGCCGCCAGCCGGGCCTCCAGGGCCTTCCGGGAGAGGACGCCGGACTGGGCCTCGATGGCCTGCTCCAGGCTGGAGCGGACGTCGTTGGCCAGCTGGCCCATGACGGGGCGGAGCTCGGCGGACAATCCGCCCATCTGCTTCAGAACGGCGGTGAGCTCGCCCTTCTTGCCCAGGTACTTGACCCGGAGGGCCTCCAGCCCGGCGGTTTCCTGGGCGGCGGCGATGGCCTCCAGGGCCCCCCTGCGGATGGCTTCCAATTGTTCTTTCATATTGTGATACTCCTTTTTCTGGATGTGATAGGTTTCAGATGCCTTTCAGCAGAGTCTTTGGCTCCGCCTTCATGGTGACGGTGAAGCGGGGAAGCTGCCACAAGCCCTTGGAGAGGTCGGCGGCGTATTTCCCCGGCCCTGTCACCACCGTCACCGGAAAGAAGCTCTTCAAATAAGCGTCCGCGTCCGGGTCCGTCTTTCCGAAGGGATAGGCGAAGAACGAGGGCGCCGTCCCCAGTTCCATGGCAATGCGCTGGTGACTGTAGCGCAGGTCCTCCAGGACCCGGCAGTAGAAATCGTCGTCGGACTCGCCCTTCCGCCGCTGGACGCCGTTGGCCTGCCCGGCGGCGAAGTTCCCCATCCGCCCGTCCAGGTTGTGGATGGCGTAGCCGTGGGAGCCGATTTCCACCAGGCCGGAGGCGGTCATCTCCCGGCACATGTCCCAGGAGAGGAAGCCCTCGGCCCAGTTGTCCTGCATATAGACCATGATGGCGATGGCGGCCCTGGCCTGGTACTTCTGGAGGAGGGGATAGGCCAGCTCGTAATTGCTGCGGTAGCCGTCGTCAAAGGTGATGAGGACGGGCTTTTCCGGCAGGGGCTCTCCCGCCGCCAGCTCCCGGGGGAGGACGGTCTTATAGCCGTTCTCCGCCAGCCACCGGAGGTCCTGCTCCAGCCGTCCCGCCGTGACGGTCATCTCGTTGCACTTCTGCCCGTCGGGGACCACGTGGTGGTACATCAGCACCGGCAGGCGGAACTCATAGGTCACCGGCGCACCCTCCGGGGAGGAGGGATAGACCTTTGGGACTTCTGGAACCTCCGGGACAGCCTCCCGCGCCTGGACGGCGGGCCGCTCCGGAACGGCGGCGGCGGTGACGGCGGGGGAGAAGGGGGCGGACAGCGCCAGGGACACCATCAAAGCCAGTGCGAAGGAATTCATGTGCGGTCAGGTCCTTTCTCAAAAGGTCAGGCGGAGCCGGGGAGGCAAAAGAAAAAACCCTCCGCCCCAAACCATGGGACGAAAGGCAACTCCTTCCGCGGTACCACCCAAATTCGCGCCCCGGGGCGCGCCCTCGAGGCCCCGGTAACGGAGGGCGGACCGGCCGTGTCTCCACGGCGGCTCCCGGGCGAACCAAACGGCGCGTCGCGGACGGGCTTTCAGCCGGAGGCCCGTCCTCTCTTGGCGAAGCGTGATCGTTATTTTCCCGTTCATCGCGCATCAGCGGTTATCTCCCTCTTTTATAGCACAGCCCGGCGGGAAATGCAAGAGGAAAAAGAGAAACCTTTTTCACCAATGGAATCCCCCGGCCCTGCCGCTTGCAAAGCGGTGGGATTTATGTTATATTATTAAATTTGTGGAAAGAATCCCATTATCAAACAGACCAGGAGGCTGTACTATGGCCGCTTTCAAGGACGAGATCGCCCGGAGGCGAACCTTCGCCATCATCTCCCACCCCGACGCGGGCAAGACCACCCTGACGGAAAAACTCCTGCTCTACGGCGGGGCCATCGCCCAGGCGGGCGAGGTCAAGGGCAAGCGGGCCCGGGCCGCCACCAGCGACTGGATGGAAATTGAGAAGCAGAGGGGCATTTCCGTCACCTCCTCCGTCATGCAGTTCCAGCACGGCGGCTGCTGCGTCAACATTCTGGACACCCCGGGACACCAGGACTTCTCCGAGGACACCTACCGCACCCTCATGGCGGCGGACTCCGCCGTCATGGTCATCGACGCCGCCAAGGGCGTGGAGCCCCAGACGCGCAAGCTCTTCCGGGTCTGCGCCCTGCGGCACATCCCCATTTTCACCTTCATCAACAAGATGGACCGGGAGAGCCGGGACCCGCTGGAGCTCTGCGGCGAGGTGGAGGCGGAGCTGGGCATCGACACCTATCCCGTCAACTGGCCCATCGGCTCCGGGAAGGAGTTCCAGGGGGTCTATGACCGGGAGGCGGGCCACATCCTCTTCTTCTCCGGCGAGGGCCACGCCAAAAAGGCCGAGGCCACCGCCGTGGACCTGGACGACCCCGCCGTGGGGGACATGATTGGCGAAAGCCGCTGGCGCCAGCTCCAGGAGGAGGTGGAGCTCCTGGGGGCGGGCCGGGACTTCGACCTGGAGGCCGTCCGGGCCGGGACCCTCTCCCCGGTGTTCTTCGGCTCCGCCCTGACCAACTTCGGCGTGGAGCCCTTTCTGAACGCCTTCCTCCGCATGACCACCGCCCCCCTCAGCCGCATGGCGGGGGAGGAGGAGATCGACGCGTTCTCCCCGGACTTCTCCGCCTTCGTCTTCAAGATTCAGGCCAACATGAACAAGGCCCACCGGGACCGCCTGGCCTTCATGCGCATCTGCTCCGGCCGCTTCCAGCGGGACGCGGAGTACTTCCACGTCCAGTCCGGCAAGAAGATGCGCCTGAGCCAGCCCCAGCAGATGATGGCGGCGGAGCGGGAGATTGTGGACGAGGCCTACGCCGGGGACATCATCGGCGTGTTTGACCCCGGCATCTTCTCCATCGGGGACACCGTGACCGTGCCGGGGAAGAAGTTCCGCTACGCGGGCATTCCCACCTTCGAGCCGGAGCACTTCATGCGGGTCTCGCCCAAGGACACCATGAAGCGCAAGCAGTTCATCAAGGGCACGGAGCAGATTGCCCAGGAGGGCGCGATTCAGATTTTCAAGCGCCCCGGCGGCGGCATGGAGGAAGTGGTGGTCGGCGTGGTGGGCACGCTGCAATTCGATGTGTTCCAGTACCGCATGAAGGCGGAGTACGGCGTGGAGCTCTACATGGAGGGCCTGCCCTACGACCACCTGCGGCTGATTGCCGAGTGTCCCGTAAAGCCCGACGAGCTGGTCCTCTGCACCGGCGCGGCGATTCTGGAGGATTTCAAGGGCCGTCTGCTGGTGGCCTTTGGCGGCGAGTGGTCCGTGGGCTTTTTGACCAAGCACAACCCCGGCCTGGTGCTGGAGGACGCGCTGTCGGTCTCATGAAACGGATTTTGATTGTGGAGGACAACCGGGCCCTGGGGGACGGGCTGTGCCTGGCCCTCAGGGACCCGTCGCTGGAGCTGGCGCTGTGCCGGACCCTCTCCGCCGCCCGGGAGGCCCTGGAGGCGGGAGGCTTTGACCTGCTGATTCTGGACGTGAACCTCCCCGATGGAAACGGGCTGGACTTTCTCCGCCGCCTCCGGGCCGGGGCCAATCCCGTCCCCGTCATCCTGCTGACCGCCAACGACATGGAGACGGACATCGTGGCGGGCCTGGAGTCCGGGGCGGACGATTACGTCACCAAGCCATTCTCCCTGGCGGTGCTCCGGGCCCGGGTCAACGCCCAGCTCCGCCGGGGCGGCGAGGCGGCCGGGCCCCTGGCGCTGGACGGGTTCTCCTTCGACTTTGAGCGCATGGAGTTCCGCCGGGACGGGCGGCTCATCGACCTGAGCAAGACGGAGCAGAAGCTCCTCCGGGTCCTGGTGGAGAACCGGGGGCGGACCCTGCCCCGGGAGCTGCTGGTGGACCGGGTGTGGACCGACGGGGCGGAGTACGTGGACGAAAACGCCCTATCCGTGACGGTGAAGCGCCTCCGGGGCAAGCTGGAGGAAAACCCCTCCAAGCCCCGGTATCTGAAAACCGTCTACGGCATCGGCTATACCTGGACCGCCGGGGAAACCGGGGGCTGAGGCATGGCGGAAACGCTTGGCCTCGCCGCCCTGGCCCTGGCGGCGCTGTACCTGTGGCACCGCTGGCGGATGAAGCGGCTGCTCCGCAGCCTGGACCGGATGCTGGACGCGGCGGTCCGGGGGGACTTTCAGGAGGAGGCCTTTGACGAGAGCCTCCGCTCCGCCGTGGAGACGAAGCTGGCCCACTACCTCAGCGCCTCCGCCGTCTCTGCCAAAAACCTCCAGGAGGAGCGGGACAAGATTAAGTCCCTCATCGCCGACATCTCCCACCAGACCAAGACCCCCATCGCCAACGTGCGGCTGTACGCCCAGCTTTTGGAGGAACAGGCCCCGGAGGACTGCCGGGCCTATACCGCCGCCCTGGGGGAGCAGGCCCGGAAGCTCCAGTCCCTTATTGACGCGCTGGTGAAGACCTCCCGGCTGGAAGCGGGGGTGCTGGTCCTGCATCCCAGGCCGGGGCCCCTGGGGCCCATGCTGGAGGAGGCGGCGGCCCAGTTCGCCCCCAGGGCGGCGGAGAAGGGCCTGGAGCTGATTCTGGAGCCTGCCGGGGCGGAGGCGGTCTTCGATCCCAAGTGGACGGCGGAGGCGGTGTGCAACCTCATTGACAACGCCGTGAAGTATACGCCCTCCGGGACCATTACCGTCAGCGCCCGGGCCTATGAGCTCTTCGCCCGGATCGACGTGGCGGACACCGGGCCCGGCATTCCGGAGGAGGAGCTGGGGAAGCTCTTCCGGCGGTTCTACCGGGGCGGGGCGGCCTCGGAGGCGGAGGGCGTGGGCGTGGGGCTTTACCTGGTCCGGCAGATCGCCCAGGGCCAGGGGGGCTATGTGAAGGCCTTCTCCCGGCCCGGGCAGGGGGCCAGGTTCTCCCTGTTTTTGCCCCGGAATTGATGGATATAGTCAACGCAGTTGAAAAGGAGTAAACACTCCTTTTCAGCCGGCGGACCTGCGGTCCGCCGGGGCGCAAGGCGCCTATGCGTTTCCTATGAAGTTTACCGCAGAAAGCCGCATTCGCGGCCCACAGCGCGGTATACCCGCGCTGTGTTGAAAAGAATCCATTGGATTCTTTTCAACTGTGGTAACTATAACAAAGGAGTGCCCTTTATGAAATTGGATTTTGTGCCCGTGGGCCGGATCGCCGGCGTCCACGGCATTCGGGGGGAGCTGCGGGTCCTGCCCCTGGAGGGGGAGGCGGAGTTCCTCACCGGCTTCAAGACCTTCTACCTGGAGGGACAGGCCGTCTCGCCGGTTTCCTGCCGCGTACACAAGGGCATGGCCCTTCTCAAGCTGGAGGGGGTGGAGGACCGCACCGCCGCCGAGGGCCTCCGGGGGAAGGAGCTGCTGGTCCGCCGGGCGGATGCCCGCCTCCCGGAGGGGGAGTATTTCGACGGCGAGCTCATCGGCCTGGACGTGTACGACGGGGAGACCGGAGAGTGCGTGGGCGAGCTGACGAGGGTGGAGCGCTACCCCGCCAGCAAGGTGTACACCGTCCGGGGAGTGAAGGAGTTCCTGGTCCCGGCGGTGAAGGACGCCTTCATCCTGGGCGTGGACCTGGAGAACAACCGGATGGACATTCGGGTCTGGGAGGGGCTGACGGAGTGAACATCGACATTCTGACCCTCTTCCCGGATTCCGTGGATGCCATGCTGAACGTCAGCATTCTGGGCCGGGCCCAGGAGCGGGGGTATATCGCCATCCGGACCCATCAGATTCGGGAGTACACCACCAACAAGCAGATGCAGGTGGACGACTACCCCTACGGCGGGGGCCGGGGAGCCGTCATGCAGGCGGACCCCCTTTACCGCTGCTGGGCCCATGTAGTGGAGGCCCACGGGCCGGGGCGGACCATTTTCCTCTCCCCCTGCGGGCGGACCTTCACCCAGGACACGGCCCGGGAATTGAAGGAGCGGTACGACCACCTGATTTTGGTCTGCGGCCACTATGAGGGCGTGGACCAGCGCTTCCTGGACGAGTGCGTGGACGAGGAGATCTCCATGGGGGACTTCGTGCTTACCGGCGGGGAGATCCCCGCCATGGCGGTGGCGGACGCGGTGTGCCGCATGGTGCCCGGGGTCCTGCCGGACGAGGAGTGCTTCCAGGAGGAGTCCCACTGGAACGGGCTTTTGGAGTATCCCCAGTACTCCCGGCCCGCTGTGTGGCACGACCGGGCGGTGCCGGAGATCCTGCTCTCCGGGGACCACGGGAAGGTGGCGGCCTGGCGGCGGAAGGAGAGCTACAAGCGGACCATGCGCCGCCGCCCGGACCTGTTCGCGAAATTTGACGAGAGCCAATTGACCACCAAGGCCGAAAAAAAGGTCCTCCAGGAGGCGAAAGAGGAATTCGCTCTGGAGGAAGAAGAGGCGTAAAAACCCGTCCGGCGGATTCCGCCGGACGGGTTCTGTTTTTTAATAGGCAGCGGTTCCAAAGATGCCGGTGGGGCCGTCGGCTCCGCCGATAATCTCTTCAAAGCCGGAGAAGTCCGGGAAGCTGATTTTTACGGCCTTGCCCATGGCCTTGATGTCCATGGTCATATCCAGGTCCGCGACGACACGGACCGCCAGGCTGTCCCTGCCGTCGGAGGCGCTTACATCCGCCTTCAAGGCCATGTCCGCCGCCGCGCTTTTCAGCGTCCCGTCCTGGCCCACGGTATAGGTGATGGTGCTGCTGTCCAGGGAGAAGGACATGCCCATGTCCAGGCCCGCCTCCAGCATGCCCAGGATCTGGCCCATCAGGCCGTTGAGCATCCCGGCGAAGGCGTCGTTCAGCGTCAGGGTGTAGACGGTGTTCCCGCCGGAGGTCCTGGTGGTGATGGAGTCGATGAAGGGCAGCAGGGCGGCGTAGGTGTTCCCGGCGGCCTGGTCCATCAGCGCCGTGAAGGCCTCCATGTCCATACCCATGCCCATGGGCATCTGATAGGCGTCCTCACCGGAACGGGCATAGGCCGTGCCGTCCTTCAGCCAGTACTCCATTTTTTCGGTTTCGGTGACCTCCCCGTCGGAGACGGTGACGGTCATGTCCATAGCCATCTGGAGGTCCTTGTCCAGAAGCATTTTGATATTGCCCTTGACGGCGGCGTCCGCTTTCTGCGTCATGTCCAGCGGGGTCCCGCCATCAGTGCCCTTGAGGCTGAGCTGCATGCCCACGTTCGCATCAATGGAGGCGTCCAGCCCCTGAGCCGCCGCCGCGCCGGAGGACTGGAGGGCCCGGTAGGCCTCAATTTTGTCCGTGATGGGCTTTGCCGCCGCCTCCTCCACCGCGCCGCTCTCAATGAGGCTGGCCAGCAGGTAGGTGCTCCCGTCCTTGAGGTCCGTGCCCAGGGCCTGATAGGTCATGGATACCAAATCGTCCCGGAGGAAGGTCCCGTTGAACAGGGAGGTATCCAGCAGGCCGATGGAGAGCGCAAACTCCTGGGCGTTGGCGCTGGTGAAATCCACGTTGTCCTGGTAGCCCAGGGCCCGAAGCAGGAAGATGGTGTACGCCTTGGCGGTGCAGGGGCCGGACGCGCCAAAGGTGGTCTCGGAGGTGCCGCTGGCAAGACCCTTGTCCTTAAGCCACGCGGCGAAGGGAGCGGTGGTCTCGTTCACGTCGGTGAAGGGGCACTTCAAATCTCCGGCGGCGTAGGCGGCCTTGGCCTCCTCCTCCGCCCCGAAGAGCCGGACCAGCATAATGGCGGCCTGGGCCCGGGTGGGAGCCTTGTCCAGGTCAAAGCCGCCGGCCCCGCCCTTGAGCATGCCGATGGCGGACAGCTCCTGCGCCGCGCCGTCGAAGCTGGACGCGGAGGCGGTGACGCACAGCAGCCCCGCCAGCGCCAGGGTCGTGAGCAGAATCGTCAGAAAGCGTTTCATGAAAAATCTCCTCTCTTCTCCGGCGGGGGGACCGCCGGGGTGATACACATATATATTA
>ERZ779623.884-NODE-884-length-9863-cov-12.217679_pt1 | contig 9863 bp, 8 predicted proteins | sample MGYA00514189_ERZ779623 | MGnify/ENA primary metagenome ERZ779623 (study PRJEB29562, sample SAMEA4376712) | mouse gut metagenome | isolation source: Cecum | study: EMG produced TPA metagenomics assembly of the A DSS colitis mouse model was used to assess the microbial... | reverse complement strand
GCAAAAAAATCTGCCCAAATCCGGCATTCCGCCAATTTTCAAACAAGGCCTAGCCCATCGTTGCTGTCGCCCTCCAGAATCAGCGTCAGGCCGCTGGGGATGAAGGCCCCGAAGGACTGCCCGCCTCCGCCCCGGCAGGAGACGACATAGCTGTCCTCTGGCAGGTCGTTTCCGCAGACCCGGGTAATCTCGGAGCCGAAGAGTGTTCCAAAGGCCCGGTCCGTAGAGGAGACCCGGACGTCCAGCCGCCCGGTTTTTTCGTTTTGAGGGTTTTTCCCAGCTTCTCCAGGAGGACGCTCACGTCCGCCGTTCGCTCCAGGTGGAAGCCGTAAGCGGCGGCAGGGTCGAAGTGGGGCACCCGGTCTCCCCAGGGGTTTTGCAGCAGGGCGCTGAGGTCCAGGGTCTCCGCCCGGCGGGTCACCCGCTTTTCCAGGACCCGGAGCAGGTCGCAGCGGCCCACCAGCTCGTCCACCGTGCGGACGCCCAGGCGCACTATGTACTCCCGCAGCTCCTGGGCCACGAAATACATGAAGTTGACCACGTATTCCGGCTTCCCGGAGAACCGCTTCCGGGGCTCCGGGTCCTGGGTGGCGATGCCCGCCGGGCAGGTGTCCAGGTTGCATACCCGCATCATGCAGCAGCCCAGGGCCACCAGGGGCGCAGTGGCGAAACCGAACTCCTCCGCCCCCGGCATGCAGGCGATGGCCACGTCCCGGCCCGTCATCAGCTTGCCGTCAGCCTCAATGGCTGCCTGATTCCGCAGGCCGTTTTGGATCAGGGTCTGATGGGTCTCCGCCACGCCCAGCTCCCAGGGCAGTCCCGCCCCGTGGATGGAGCTCCGGGGCGCCGCTCCGGTGCCGCCGTCGTGGCCGGAGATGAGGACCGCCTGGGCCCCGGCCTTGGCCACGCCCGCCGCGATGGCGCCCCCCGCCTCGCTGACCAGCTTCACGCTGACGCGGGCCCGTCGGTTGGCGTTTTTCAGGTCGTAGATCAGCTGGGCCAGGTCCTCGATGGAGCAGATGTCGTGATGGGGCGGCGGGGAGATGAGGGTCACGCCGGGGGTGGAGCAGCGGGTCTTGGCGATCCAGGGGTAGACCTTTTTCCCCGGCAGGTGCCCGCCCCCGCCGGGCTTGGCCCCCTAGGCCATTTTGATCTGGATCTCGTCGGCGCTGACCAGGTACTCGCTGGTGACGCCGAAGCGCCCGGAGGCCACCTGCGTGTTCGTAGGCCGGGACGGCAGCGGCAAGCCGGTGTTCGCCAGAAAGCGCGGCATCTATGACCTGGGCGGCTCCAGTTTTAAGCGGGACGCCCTGGGCAGCGATAAGAGCGTGGCTTTCCGGCTCCCTTGCGCCCCTGCCCTGGATTGGGTGGCGGTGTTCGAGGCCCCCATCGACCTGATGAGCTTCTGCACCCTGCGCCGGGCGGTCACCAGCAACGCCGTGGCTCTGTGTGGTCTGTACCAAGGGCCGCTGGACACCTACCTGCGGGAGAATCCGCATCGCCGGTGAGATACCACCGGCAGGGCCGGAGTCCGTTCCGGTCCAGCACCGCGCCCACCGTGTCCCCGTCGGAGAAGACGATGGCGGCGGGGCCGTCCCAGGGCTCCATCATGGTGGCGTAGTAATGGTAGAAATCGGTCTATCCGGCGGTCCCGGGCCCAGGGCTCCGGGATGCAGAGCATGACGGCCTGGGGCAGCTCCATGCCGTTCATCATCAGGAATTCCAGGGTGTTGTCCAGCATGGAGGAGCCGAAGCCGCCCTGGTCCACCACGGGCAGGATTTTGTCCATGTCCCCATCCATGACGGGGGAGGCGATAGTTTCCTCCCGGGCCAGCATCCGGTCCGCGTTGCCCCGGATGGTGTTGATCTCCCCGTTGTGGGGGATCTGGAGGAGCAGGCCCACGCCGTCGCCGGTCTCACCGGAGGCGTCCTTCCCCGCCCGTTGCTCTCTCATGGCTCTTATTATACGAGCGAAAATTCGCGTTTGTCAACTGTTTTACGAGAAAAGACCGCTTATTCATTCGATTTTATTAGGCCTTGTTTGAAAATTGGCGGAATGCCGGATTGGGGCAGATTTTTTTGCCAGGCAAGGCGATTGGACGCGGGAATCCTGACGGATTTCAAGTCCAATCAACGCAGTCCTGGCGGAAAAAGATGCCCAAAGACGGCGTTTTGCCATTTTTCAAACAAGGCTTAACTGCACCAAAGGCTGCTTTTTGCGGAAGTCCTCTTTGTGAATTTCACTGAGGAGGACAAATGTATTTTGTATGTGCATACCCCCGGCGGGCGGAGAGCGCCGGCCAAGCATGTCCGCCAGCTGCGAACGACGGGGAAGGGGACCGTCTGCCAAGCCGGAGGCGGAGAATGTAAACCGTCAAAATGACGGTTTACACCCTCTGTTTTTGGGACTATAATCAAAAGCCGCTGAGAAATTGGAAAGTGTGGTGATTCCCATGAACCGAGACCTGACCGTGGGGAGGCCGGAGACCGTCCTTTGGCGGTTCTGCCTCCCTCTGTTTGGCAGCATTCTCTTCCAGCAGCTCTACAACATCGCCGACAGCCTGGTGGCTGGAAAATTCATCGGCGAGGAGGCTCTGGCCGCCGTGGGCAACAGCTATGAGGTGACGCTGATCTTCCTGGCTTTCGCCTTCGGCTGCAACATGGGCTGCTCCGTGGTGGTCTCCCAGCTCTTCGGGGCCAGGGAGTACGGGAAGATGAAAACGGCGGTATCCACCGCCTGCATTGCCAGCGCCCTCCTCTGCGCCGCGCTGATGTTGGCCGGAATGCTGGGCTGCGGCGGGCTGCTGCGCCTCATCCGCACGCCGGAGGCGGCCTTTGCCGGGTCCAAGCTCTATCTGGATATCTATGTCTGGGGCCTGCCCTTTGTCTTTTTCTACAACATCGCCACCGGCATTTTCTCCGCCCTGGGGGACTCCCGGACGCCCTTTCTCTTCCTGGCGGTTTCCTCCACCGCCAACATTGCCGTGGACGTCCTGTTCGTCACCGCCTTTGACATGGGCATCGCCGGAGTGGCCTGGGCGACCTTCCTCTGCCAGGGGGTCAGCTGCGTCCTGGCCGTCGGGGCGGTGTGCGCCCGCCTGCGGAAGGTGGAGGCTCCGGAGCCCGCGCCGCTGTTCTCCGCCCTGCTGCTGAAAAAGATCGCCGTCATCGCCGTGCCCAGCATTCTTCAGCAAAGCTTTATCTCCGTGGGCAACATCATCCTCCAGGGGGTCATCAACGGCTTCGGCACCGGCGTCATGGCGGGCTACTCCGCCGGGGTGAAGCTGAACAACCTGGTCGTCACCTCCTTTACCACTCTGGCCAACGGGGTATCCAACTACACGGCCCAGAACATGGGCGCGCGGAAGCTCTCCCGGGTGAGGGCCGGATTCCGGGCGGGAGTGAAGCTGGTGTGGCTGCTGAGCCTGCCGCTGGTTCTGCTGTACGTCTTCGCCGGGCGCTGGGCGCTGTCTTTGTTTCTGGACAGCCCCACGGAGGCCGCCCTGCGGACCGGCGTGGACTACCTCCGCATTCTCTCGCCCTTCTACTTCGTCATTTCCGCCAAGCTGGTGGCCGACGGCGTTCTCCGGGGCTCGGGGCGGATGCTCCATTTTATGGCTTCCACCTTTACGGACCTGATCCTGCGGGTGGTTCTGGCGGTGCTGCTGTCCCGGACGGCCCTGGGGCCGCTGGGCATCTGGTGCGCCTGGCCCATCGGCTGGACCATCGCCTCCGCCATGTCCATCCTCTTCTACCGGAGCGGACCTTGGCGAAACGCCGTGGACGCGGCGGAATAAGGGGGAGGGGCGGAGGGCCCGGGACGGCGCCCCGGGACGGCGCCCCGGGACGGCGCCCCGTCTCCGGCAAACCATGCCGCGCAAGGGAAACCCCGTTTCCATCATTTGTCAAGCCATGATTTTCACGAATATCCCCGCCTTTTTTCTCCACTCCCGCCATTGCTTTTGCCGGGGGAGTCGGATACAATATGTGGCGGTCGTTAGATTATTACGAATGGAGGACACGGCAGATATGGAATTGGGTTATGATCCGCTTTGGGACGAGCAGGGCCGCTTGCGGCGGGGCTGCACGGTGGGCGAGGCGCTGGCCTGGATGACGAAATTCGGCGGCCGCACCCCCGGGGAGTCCGTGTGCATCAACGGCGTGGGCTACAAGATCGGCCGCCTGCTCTATGGGCCGGAGCGGCCCGCCGTGGCGGACAAGCCCATCTCCCGGGTGTACGACGGCTACTACCGTCAATTGAATTTCAGCGTGTGAGCTTCCCGGCAGAGGATGGAGAAAGCGGGGCGCGCGGCCAAGGACGCCGTGCGCCTCTTTTCGTTTCCGGAGAGCCTGTTTTCTCCCGCCGGAAGCCTTTTCCATGGTTGACATAAGCGGTTTTAACCGTTAAAATAAACTTGGAAAAACCGGCGGGGCATCCATTCCCCTCAGCCCAGCCTTGAACCCGCAGCCATATGGAGGAGAACGCTTATGTATCATTGTCATCTGCGGCTCTATTGCGTTGGCCGCCGGCAGGAGCTTTTCGCCCCCCTTCGGGAGGCCGCTCCCCTGGACCACTTCACACATACGTTCCTGGAGAGCGAGGAGCCGGACCCGGACCTGGCCGCCCGGGCCGGCGCGGTGTTCGCCGACCTCACCGGGCTGGACGCCGCCGGGACGGTCCGGGCCCTGTCGGGCGGCGGGGCGGAGCTCATTGTCCTGGCGGAGCGCGCACAGCTGGAGGAGCTGGCGGGTCTTTTCCCGTCCCTGGCGGACGCGTGGGTTCTGCCCATGGGCGGGGAGGAGCTGCGCTTCCGCTTCCAGAACTGGCAGCGGGCCGTCCGGCAGGAAAAGGACCTCTGGGAGTCCCGCCAGTACCTGGAGGCCGCCATCAACAGCGTTCCCAACCTGGTGTGGTACAAAACCAGGGACGGCGTCCACGAAAAGGTAAACGACAGCTTCTGCGAAACCGTGAACAAGACCAAAGAACAGGTCCATGGACAGCGGCACGCCTATATCTGGGACGTGGAGGCGGACGACCCTGTCTGCATCGAGTCGGAGCGGGTCGTCATGGAGACCCAGAAGACCGGCGTGGCGGAGGAGACCATCCAGACCGGAGAGGGCACCCGGCTGCTGACCACGTATAAGTCGCCCCTGTACGACCTGGACGGCAGCGTGATGGGCACCGTGGGCGTGGGCATCGACGTAACCCGCGAGCGGGCCTATGAGACGGAGCTCCGCCGGGAGAACCAGGCCCTGGAGACCCTGTTCACCACCATGGACTGCGGCGTGCTGTGCCACAGCCTGGACGGGCGGCGCGTCCTCAGCGTCAACCGGGCCGCCCTGGAGATCCTGGGCTACCAGTCCCAGGAGGAGCTCTCCGGGGACGGCTTCGACACCGTCGCTACCTCTGTGATCGATGAAGACCGGGAGAAGCTGCTGAGCTGCATCAAATCCCTGAAAAACGTGGGGGACAGCGTGAGCGTGGAGTACCGGGTCCGGCACGCCAATGGGGACGTTTTCCACGTGATGGGCAATGTGAAGCTGACCGAGGAGGACGGCGAGCTGTTCTACCAGCGCTTCCTCGTGGACTGCACCGCCCAGAAGCAAAAGGAGCGGGAAGAGCAGCTCCGCAAGGAGCGCCGCCACCAGGAGCTGGTCCGGGCCCTGAGCACCGACTACAATCTGGTCTGCTATTTCGATTTGGAAACCCGCCGGGGAAGCGCCCTGCGGATCTACGCGTGCCCCGCCGGCCTTCTGGAGCAGCTCTTTGCCGGTGAGCTGTCCCTGGACGACAATATGGAAACGTACATACAGACCTGCGTCTACGCGGACGACCGGGACATGCTCCGCCGGGTCTTTACCGGGGACACCCTGCTCCGGGAGCTCCAGGACCGGGGAATCTATTACCTGAACTACCGTACCGTCTGCATGGGCAATATCCGCTACTTCCAGATGAAGGCCGTGCCCATTGGGGACCAGGAGTCCAGCCACGGCGTGGTCATTGGCTTCCGCAGCGTGGACGAGGAGACCCGGGCCGAGATGGAGAAGAAGAGCCTGCTGGAGGACGCCCTGGCCCAGGCGAACCGGGCCAGCAAGGCTAAAAGCGTTTTCCTCTCCAACATGTCCCACGATATCCGCACCCCCATGAACGCCATCATCGGCTTCACCGCCCTGGCCAGCACCCATATTGACAACCGGGAGCAGGTGGAGGAATACCTGAAAAAGATCATGACCTCCGGCAATCATCTGCTCAGCCTTATCAACGACGTGCTGGACATGAGCCGCATCGAAAGCGGCAAGATGTACCTGGACGAGAAGCCCTGCTCCCTGCCGGATATCCTCCATGGCCTGCGGAGCATCGTCCAGGCGGACGTCCACGCCAAGCAGCTGGAGCTGTATATGGACGCTGTGGACGTGGTTCATGAGGACATCCTCTGCGACCGGCTGCGGCTGAACCAGATCCTGCTGAACCTGCTGGGCAACTCCATCAAGTACACCCCCGCCGGGGGCATCGTCAGCATCCGGGTGAAGGAGATGCCCGCCGCCCCGGCGGGACACGCCGCCTACGAGTTCAGCGTCCGGGACACGGGCATCGGCATGAGCGAGGAGTTTGTCGCCCATATCTTCGAGCCCTTCGAGCGGGAGCGGAACTCCACCACCAGCGGCATCCAGGGCACCGGCCTGGGCATGGCCATCACCCGGAACATTGTGGAGATGATGAACGGCTCCATCCACGTCAAAAGCCGTCAGGGCGCGGGGACGGAGTTCACCGTGGACCTCGTGTTCCGCCTCTGCTCCGACGAGAAGCAGCCCACCACCATTCCGGAGCTGACCGGCTGCCGCGCCCTGGTAGTGGACGACGATTTCAACACCTGCGACAGTGTCTCCTGCATGCTCCAGCAGATCGGCATGCGGGCGGAGTGGACCCTCTCCGGCAAGGAAGCGGTGCTCCGCACCCGGCAGGCCGTCATGCGGCGGGACAACTACAGCGTTTATATCATCGACTGGCTGCTGCCGGATATGAACGGCATCGAGGTCACCCGGCGCATCCGCAAGGAGTGCGGCGGCGAGGTGCCCATCATCGTCCTCACCGCCTACGACTGGGCCGATATTGAGGACGAGGCCAAGGAGGCCGGAGTCACCGCCTTCTGCGGCAAGCCTCTGTTCCTCTCGGAGCTGCGGGACTGCCTGATGTCCATTGTGAGCACGGAGGAGACCCCGGAGGAGAAGGGCCAACTGTCGGCCCGGCCCCTGGACCTGGGCCGCATCCTGCTGGCGGAGGACAACGAACTGAACCAGGAGATTGCCCAGGCCATTCTGGAGGAGGCGGGCTTCACCGTGGAGATCGCGGAGAACGGGCAGATCGCCCTGGATCTACTGAAGCGGGCGGAGCCGGGCTATTACCAGATGATACTGATGGACGTGCAGATGCCCGTCATGAACGGCTACGAGGCCACCCGGGCCATCCGCTCCATGGAGGACCCGGCGCTGAGAAGCATCCCCATCCTGGCCATGACGGCCAACGCCTTTGAGGAGGATAAACAGGCGGCCCTGAAGTGCGGCATGAACGGGCATATTTCCAAGCCCATCGACATTGCCAAGCTCCTGGAGACCCTGGAAAACGTGCTGAGAAGCCGGTAAATCAAGAGCGGGAGAAAGGCGTAAGCCTTTCTCCCGCTCTTGTGATTTCGTGTCAATTGGCGTAAGCGTCAAATTAGCCAACCCAAAAGAGGACCGCAGCGCTGAAGCGAAACAGCGCTGCGGCTCAAAAGAATCATGTAGTTGCGCAAAACTCAGGCGCATTAGCCGGGAGCAGCGGCACAGCCCAACCCTCCACGGTACGATCCAGCGTTGGAGCAGTTTTCAAAACCTAGGGAAGCACTGATTTAATCCCCGCGCACATCTTTACGCCATAAATTTCCGCTGATCTGCGTCAGAAAATCTTGAAATCCGCCAGGATTCCTGCAATTTTCTTCCTTGCCAGCGAAAATTTCTGGCGCAAATCTGCACACGTTGATTAAATCAGCGCTTCCCTAGGTCAGATAGTGGAAGGAATCCAGCCCAGTTTCCTTGGCTGTCTCGATCAGGCTGTAAATCACCGCGCTGGCTTGGGCGCCCAGCGGGGTATTGGCAAACAGGAAGTTCTTGCGGCCAATCACAAAGGGCTTGATGCTGCGCTCCGCCCGGTTGTTGCTCAGTTCCAGCCGTCCATCCTCCAGATATCGCAGGAGATAGGGCCAGAAGGGTCACGCCTTTACGACAAAGGCCCTTCCATCCGGCGCGGCTTTCCAGGGAACCGTTTTCGGTCTTTTCGCTGTTGTGAAACACTCCGGCCACAATCAGGCCGGTTACATAGTCAATCCCCATGAAAATCATCAGGGACACAAGGGCGGCATCCCACCCGCCGAATAGGGAAGCAATAAAGCCCCCAACTACCCCGACTGCGGTCACAATTCCAGATTTCATATTGTTCAATCCTTTCTTTATGAGAAATTACACCCTTGCAAGCAAGCGGGGCTTGTAGGGTCGTTTACGGCCCTTTCCGGGGCTATGCCCCAACCAGGGCGGCAATGTGCCGCAAATCCAGAACCGGGGCGCTGAAGAAATCCGGGTTCCACAGCCAATAATCTTCATGATCCGCCCGTCTGTATCTCTGACACAGGGGATCAGCCCAAACCTTGTTCCACCGCTTCTGGTGGTTGCTGTCCCGCTTTTCCAGCCGGGAAAGAACAGCCCCCACCAGCTTCCCGCGCTGAAGGCCGTTCCCATCATCATTTTGGCTGAAAAAATCAAGGGAAGTTTGGCTTTCAGGGTAGCAAAGGAGCTTCCCATCCAGGCATAAAAAATCCCCCTCCACTTGAAGGGGTGTTCCATACGGGATGTTGACCGGCTCACAGACGGCATCAAACCGCGCATGTTTCCGGGCGATATAGGTTTTATGTTCCATCGGCGGTTTCCTCCGTCCACCCATACACACCGGGTTCCCACACATTCCCGTCCGTGGTGCTGATCCAATGCTTGCTGTTGTGGGAAACTTTGGCCCCGGCGCTGTATGCGTCATGTGCGCCCACCAGTTGGCTCCACTTAGGCCATTCTTCAGCCGGATCAGAAATGCCAACCCACAGGCTGGGCGCGGCATCCGGTGTCCAATCGGCCTGGGAATTGTGATCCGACAAGCACTGATACAAGGCCCCGTTGTAACGCCTGATATTCCCTTTTGTGCAGCCCACCGGATAGGCCCACGGGGAAAAGAAGTCAGCGTGTTCCGCCGCTGTCACATTGTCAATGCTCCCGGCTTGCGGCAAGGGGTACAGTACACAGGCGGCAATCAAAAACCCTTGGGGCCATCTTGACCGGTTCGCCCTGGAATTGGACGTGGTTTCCCGGTGCTATTCTGATTTGCTGACTTCTGATCCGGTGCCGCCCACCAGCCGGGACAGGTTCAGTGATGAACTGATTGAACGGCTCTGGAACCACAGCGTGGAACCGTGGGTGGATACCGCATTGATTTTCATTTACAGCGGTTGGCGGATTTCTGAATTGCTGGGCCTGAAAACGGTGGACATTGACCTTCAGGCCGGAACAATGAAAGGCGGGACAAAAACCAAAGCCGGAACCCCTGAAAAATCAAGGGTTCCGGCTTCCGTGTGGTTATTTTACCATAAATGCGGCTACTTTCAAAAATACTGGCCGTCCTGACCGTATGTTACCGCAAAGAGACGGCCGCGCATTGTATAAAATTGCGGTCTGCCCGCAGAAGAAACAAGCGGCCCCTCCGGTTTGACCGGAGGGGCCGCTGTTCGCTGGAAATTAAGGAAGCACTGATTAAATCAACGTGTGCAGATTTGCGCCAGAAATTTCTG
>ERZ779623.880-NODE-880-length-9883-cov-5.166463_pt1 | contig 9883 bp, 10 predicted proteins | sample MGYA00514189_ERZ779623 | MGnify/ENA primary metagenome ERZ779623 (study PRJEB29562, sample SAMEA4376712) | mouse gut metagenome | isolation source: Cecum | study: EMG produced TPA metagenomics assembly of the A DSS colitis mouse model was used to assess the microbial... | reverse complement strand
ATCGGGCAGGACAGGCCGTATTTATCCATGAGCCTCCGGATTTTTTTCACGTTCATCACCACTGGCGGATCCCTGTGCAGCAGGGACATATAGATGCTGCGTGCGCCTTTCTGGTATCCCCTGTGGCGGTATGCTTCCAGGATTAATTCAAAATCTTCACGGTCCCGCGTTTCCCGTTTTTCCCTTGCCCCGGCTGCTGCCAGCCACCGGTAATAGCCAGACCTGGAAACCCCGGCAGTTTCACACAGTTCAGAGACAGTCAGGATATTCCCGTCACTGGAAAGGATGGAATGGATCGCCTCAAACCTTACAGATGGCTGTTCCAGTATCATTGCTTCCGCCCTCCCGTACTGTCCGTCTTTATAATTTTTTTTATAAACTCAAGCTCCTGGCGCAGGTATAGGACCTCGCACTGCATGGCAGCCATTGCTTCTTCCGGGGGGCATGCGGCTGTAATCTGCATCTTCCGGGTGTTTCCTGTGTGAATGGTACCCCTCATGCAGGCCGCCGGGTGCAGACGCCTCTTTTGGGATGCGCTTTGACAGGTTTTTGATACGGCTTGTGCCAAGGATATCCACGTCATAGCCTGCTTCCTTAAAAATACGCCTGGCAGTGATGCCCTGCTGTTTCCTCTCCATAAACATCTCCTTGAATTCCAGGGTGAACCGGATGGAGCTGTTACTTACAAATGATGTGTATTTATTTTCCTATAAAATTTTCACTTCCTCATCGGTGAACGCCTGCGCTCTCATAAAAACCTCCTTTGCCACAGACCATTATACACCTATGGAAGGAAAAATTCGATTCCCGGCAGCCGGATGTGGACAACGAAGCTGGAAACATGAGCCACAGTTAGCCAGAGGGGCAGGGAGTGTGTCCACAATACGGGATTTGCTTTAACAGGGGTACTGTTTGGTGTCCACGAATTGGGATTGGGGCATTTTCCAGTGTCCACAAGATAGGAGAGGGGTCAAAATTTATGTCCACATCTATGGGTACATTATAACAAGGGGAGGGGTCAAAACCGTGACCACAGGGGTCACATTCACACCATAGGGGTCAGACCTTTAGCCGCAGGGGTCAAAACAGCCACAGAGGGGTCAGACTTGTGACCACTGTGGCCGTCCGTAACCGCCGCTCCCATGCTGCCCTAGCACAGCCCCAAAATCAAACAAGGGATTCCGGCAACAACCAATGTGCCGGAACCCCTTGTTTTCAGCGGTTTCCCCGATATTCTGTTCATGCCCTTTGTATCAATTAAGCGGTTTACATTTCGGTAAAATGGCGTATACCAGTAAAACCGTTTTTCTCCGCATAACCTTCAAGCATTGCCTTTTGGTTGGATATGCTGTTGCTTTCACCTTGTAACTCATCGTCATGGCTCAATCTCTCGTATAATGCTGTTAAATCGTGACTCATAATCAATTTCCTCCTTTCTGCCAGTACCGCATAAATGCTATGCTGTGGCTCTTTTGTATTTGTTTTGATTAAGAAGTCTTTTATATTTTATAACTCCAGATGCGGCGATATACATATTGTTATGCGGGACACTGATTAGGAGGAACTATTATGAAAATGCCGCTGAGACAGACAGCCGATGCGTACAAAGGAAAATTCCAGGAATTTGAACCCTTTCCCCGGGCGGGACATCCAGAGGGGTATAAAAAGGTTTCCCCGAATCTGAGAAAGCATATTCTGGAGGAGGGAGAATCCTATCTGGGCTACAGATACCCTTCTATTTTTGCCACGGATTTTATGAATTTTAAGCGCACCGGCAACCGGGTGGCTTACGAAGATCTGTATTTTGCCAGGCGACATGCCCTGTGTGCCCTGGTGACAGCGGAGTGTGTGGAATACAAGGGACGCTTTATGGATGACATTGTCAACGGCATCTTTGTCCTGTGCGAGGAAAGCGGCTGGCAGCTTCCCCCGCACAATTCCTACCAGCGGGACAAGACTCAGCTTCCCCTGCCGGACAGCGCCAGGCCCGTGCTGGATCTGTTTGCCTGCGAGACTGGGGCGCTGCTGTCCTGTGTCTCCTATCTTCTGGGACAGGAACTGGAGGGAATAAGTCCCCTGATCACGGCCAGGATACAGGAGGAACTCAGCCGCCGCATTGTCACGCCTTATCTCAGGGAACATTTTTGGTGGATGGGCCAGGGGGAGGTGCCCATGTGCAACTGGACGGCCTGGTGTACCCAGAACGTGCTGCTGACCGCATTTCTGGGGGACACGGACCAGGACACACGCCGGCAGGTCTTTCGCAAAGCCGCCCGGAGCCTGGACTTTTTTCTGAAGGACTACGGGGAGGACGGCTCTGGCTGTAAAGGCCGGGGACAATGGGGACAATCACAAGCACAACGATACGGGCAGCTTCACTCTCTACAAAAACGGGCACCCCTTGTTCGTGGATATCGGCGTGGAAAGTTATACGGAAAAAACCTTCTCTTCAAGGCGCTATGAGATATGGACCATGCAATCCGGCTACCACAATCTCCCCACTTTGATGGGAAAAGACCAGAAAGACGGAGAAACTATTGTGCTACAGAGGTATATACCCACTTCGGCCACAATGCCTCCATCTCCATGGAACTGCTGACGGCCTACCCCATCCCCCGGCCAGAGGACGCCGGCGCCGCCCCGTTCACCTACCTGCGCAGCGTAACTCTGGACAAAAAAGAAGGGAAGGTGGTGGTCAAAGATACCACTAACCTTCCGGATGTAATACTGAACTTTATCACCTATGAAAAACCTGTAGTGAGCGAAGGACGGCTTCAGATCGGCAGCCTGGCGTCGGCAGCCTTTACCGGGGCAGCGCCCCTGACCCGCCCAAAGGACTTCCCCGGCGCACAACCCCCGGATTCTTCCCCTGCCGTGGAGGTCCTGCCCGTCACGGATGAGCGGCTGAAAAAAGCCTGGGACCACGATCTGTACCGGGTGCGCCTGCGGATGACAGGGAGCATATTTACCATGGAAATTAAATAAACACCCTTCCGGACCGGATGCTCTACTGCAGGGTTGCCGTCAGCTTCTCTATCATGTTCTCCAGTTCCCCGGACTGCTGGGACATTCTGGCAATATCCCTGGAATTGTCCTCGATCATGGCAGCTATGTCATCAAACTGAGTATTCTCCTGCCGGATCGCCTCCACGATCTGCTCGTTGATCCGGACCGTATTCTCCAGAATCTGATTCTGGTCCGTTCTGACAATTCCAATGGTCCTGACGGCATCCAGGGACTCACCAATGATCGTCATCATCTCCTGAATACCGTCAAAGGTTTGGCGGAACACGGCATTCTGGCTTTCCAGGCTGTCTGCGCTCTCACTGACCATGGTCGTCACCTGATCCACACTGTCCTGTAAATTGGCAATCACATTTTGAATGCCCTTCAGTGACTCTCTGGTGCTGGCCGCCAGGTTGCTCACGGACCCTGCCACTACGGCAAAGCCCTTCCCGGCTTCCCCGGCTCTGGCCGCCTCAATGGAAGCATTCAGTGCCAGCAGTCCCGTCTGGGAAGATATGCTCTCAATCACCTTCAATGCCTCCGTGATCTCACTGACACAACTCAGCAGGCCCGCCGTCATCTCTCTGGCATGTGACGAAGAATCCGATACTTCCCTGTTCTTCTCCTGCAGTTCCTTCAGCAGAACCTGGTTTTCCTCGGACTTTTGGAGCAGGCGCCTTGCCACAGACTCCACTTCAGCTATATTCTCATCCATCTTCCGAGAGCTTTCCTCCAGCGCCGCGATGCTGCCGCGGCCCTCCTCCACGTCATTGAGCAGTCTCCCGCTTTTCACCAGCAGAGACTCTCCTGTGGCGGAAAGCTTCTCCATGGAGGCGCTCTCGCTCTGTGATACGTCTGTCAGCACTTTTCCGGCAATCTTCAAGTTCTCCGCAATCTCCGCCGCTGTGGACAAAACTTTTTCGATCCTTGCATTGTTTTCCTCCAGCTGGCTCTTCTTGATGTTGATCAGAAAATGGCTCACCATATAGTTGAACAGAAGGATTGCGGCAGCAGAAAGCGACACCGCCACCCACCTGAGAATCAGTTCGGGGATAAATATGCTGTCTTTAATGGGCAGTGCCGTATCCATTCTGATAAAGGAAGCAATCACGGTAGATGCCATATTTAATACAGCTGTCCACACTGTCATCTTCATGTCCAGAAAGAATCCCGCAAGAATCAGGAAGAAAAAGCAGTAGCCCCAAAACTGTCTGGATGGAATCAGGTACAGCAAAACATTCCATTGGATCAACTCAACCAAAAATATAAAAATCTTTCCCTGTCTCAACTTGCCTGGGAGCAGATGCTTTTCCCCCGCTCCGTTGACTACATAGGAGGTACGCACAATCCAGATTCCACATAGAAAATATAATACACAACTCAACATGAAAATCCCTATGGCAATCCAGGACACTTCCGGATAAAATCCAAGCGCTTTGAATCCTCCAAAGGTAACCGCAGCTATCAGAGTTGCTCCCGTTACGGCAAATATAATGATCGTAAATACTCTGTTCATGTATTCTTCTACGATGTTTAAGTTCATATGTATCCTCCTTAGTTCATTGCCTTGTATTCCGCATATATTATAGTGCCTTTATCAGCAAAAAGCAATGACCTATTTAGATAGAGAAAAATGAATTCGCTTTATATCGGCAGCATCATCGCCAGCGACATCAGCGGTGAGATGGTCTGTGCCGCCGCGGCAAACCTGGCTCTGCTGACCCGGAAGGGACTAAAACAGCGGAGGCGGGAATCGGATGATCTTCTGCGGCAATAGCAAAAAGCCTCCCACCGGGAGGCCCTGGAAAGTCTGGTGAGACTGCATATACAGAAAACACCATATTTCACAACTTGCTAAAGGCTAAAAGCACCAGAATCACCCCGCCCAGCCAGCCCAGGGACATATTAAATCTTTTAGACAGCCGCTCCCCCAGCCAGGATCCCAGCAGTAATGTGAGTTGATTGGCGATCAGAGAGGCCGTTACCACCGCCGGGATGCTTGCCTGCCCCAGCGCCGCGCCAAAGCCCGCAGCCGCCCCGTCCAGGGACAGCGCCAGCGCCAGTGATGCCGCCTCCGCCGGAGAGATGGATTTGGAATGATCCAGGTCTACCGCCGCAGGATCTGCATATACATGTAATACGAAGCGCAGGCTGAACAGTGAGAAATGCAGCCTGCCGTCCAGGCTGCCATACCTGCGGATCGCCGCCCTGACAATCCCATCCAGCAATTTTACCAGGCCCAGAGCAAACAGCAGACCAAAGCACAGCCCCCTCTGCAGGCTCTCCGGAAGAAAACCGGCCACCAGACTGCCCAGCCCCAGGGACAGTCCCACAATACCGCTGCAGATCAGGTTGATCAGCAAGACGGACCGCCCGGACATCCGAATCTGCCTGGCCCCATAGGCAAAGCCTGCCACGAAGGCATCTATGGAAAGTGCGGCTGCGATCGCAGCGGCCTCCACGATTATCTGAAAAATTCCCAAGAATATCACCGCCCGAAATCATACGACTTACTAGCATAATATTCCTGTTTTCCCCCATGGGTTACTCCGATATGTAATCAGTCCATGCCCCGGAGCGCCGCCTGGGGGACATGCTCCGCCATAGCCCTTGTCATATCTTCCAACTGCCCCCGCTCAAAGCCGGCAAAGCCCCGTTCAATCACTTGTTCACTGTCACGATAATTTTGCAGATAAAAGGCTTTGCATCCCTGCAGCCACTCACCGATGGCTGTAAATTCCTCCGCCGTATGGATGCCCTTTACCGCCGTGGTGCGAAATTCATAGGGGATACGGCAGTTCTTCAGCAATTCCACGCTCTGCTCTATGAGTTCTATCTTCACCTCCGGCAGTCCGCAGGCCAGGCTATAGTGTTCCCTGGATGCCTTGACATCCATAGCCACATAGTCCAGCAATTCTTCCTCCAGCAGATACCGCAGCGCCTGCGGCCTATATCCGTTGGTATCCAGCTTCACCAGATAATTAAGCTCCTTCACCCGACGGATAAAACCTTCCAGATCGGGCTGAAGGGTTGGTTCCCCGCCGGTGATGCAGACACCTTCCAGAATGCCCCTTCTCTTTTGCAGAAAGGCCAGGATATCCTGCTCCCGGATTTCCGGCTGGGACTGAGGCTCCAGCACCAGGCCGCTGTTCTGGCAGAAAGGACAGCGCATATTGCAGCCGCCCGTAAACAGGGTGGCCGCCACGTGACCCGGATAATCCAGAAGCGTTGTTTTATTTATGCCGCAGAAACGCATGGAAGACCTCCTTTAAAACTGCCTGCCTTGACGGTTTATGGATTGTGCGTTACAATAACTCCAGTATATACGTTTTCCTCCTGCTATGCAATGATGATAGGAGCGCCCAATACTATTTCACTATAAATCCTTATTTGGATGTATACATCCAAACTTGCAAAAGGGAGAAGAGCATGGCTAAAATTATCAGTGTACAGGAAAAATATATGAGAATGGCGCTGAGGCTGGCCCGAAAGGCTCTGGAACTTGGCGAAGTGCCCATCGGCTGTGTCATTGTCTATGAGGGGAAGGTCATCGGCCGGGGCTATAACCGCCGCAACACAGACAAAAATACGCTGGCCCATGCGGAGATAACCGCCATCAATAAGGCCAGCAAAAAGATCGGGGACTGGCGGCTGGAAGGCTGTACCTTGTATGTGACGCTGGAGCCTTGTCAGATGTGCGCAGGCGCCATCATCCAGGCCAGAATCCCGGAGGTGGTTATGGGCTGCATGAACCCCAAGGCCGGCTGCGGCGGATCCATCCTGAACATTCTGGAGATGCCGCAGTTCAACCATCAGGCCGCCGTGACCAGAGGGGTGCTTGAAGCGGAGTGCAGCGGGATATTGAAGGAATTTTTTACACAGCTGCGCATCCGCAACAAACAGGAGAAAGTGCGGAAAGCCTTGGAAGTCACTTCTCCCGGAACACAGATTTAGGCTGTTTGCACACGGGACATACATAATCCTCCGGCAGTTCCTCAAATGGGATGTCCCCATTGTATTCATAGCCGCATATACTGCATACATAGGCAGTCTCCGCCTTGGTCTCCTGTTCCTCCGGGATATAGGTGGGCGCCGCCTTGGGGCTCTTGCCCTTGATCACATTGTGATAGTAGGCATAGGTCATGGGATCATCATTGTTCAAAATATCCGCATCCACCACCTTGCCCAGGAACACCGTGTGGCTGTCGGTCTCCATCTTGTCCACCACCTCGCACACAATATAGGCGCAGGCATCGGGAATTATGGGCATATATCCCCGGATCTCCGGCTTCACCTCGTCAAACTTGTTGTTGTCACGTCCGCTCTTAAACCCGAAAACACCGATGGTGCCCGGATCGGAATGCACTCCCAATACGGATACGGCAAATTTTCCCAGCTTACGGATACACTCGTTGGTATAATTGTCGTGGTTGATGCTCACTGCAATCGTGGCCGGATCCGAGGTGATCTGCATGGTGCTGTTGGCTGTGCAGCCAGTGGCTCTCCCCTCGTCCCAGGTACTGATCACATACACTCCATAGGATAACTGTCTGAATGCGTTTGGGTTCATATTTACCTCTTTCCTGCATAACACGGGTCATACTCATGTTATTGCATTAATCAGTATTTGGATGTTTCACATCCAAACCTCTTGCTCCTGCATGTCTGCGCATTGTCACTTCTCTATTGTTCTCCAAATTCCAATAGATATGCATAAGCTTTATAGCTACAGTATAAATAATTCACAGAGCAAATGCAACAACTTCCTGGGGATTTTATGGCATTTTATGGCAGAGCACCATATTTTCCTTGACAAAACCTCCGTAAGACGATACACTATAAAAGCCGTATATCGTGGGAGCACTGCAAAGCAGGTGTTGAAGTTTGGTCTCACGCAATGGGAATCTACGAACCGTGTCAGGTTGGGAACAAAGCAGCACTAAGTAGAACCTTCCATGTGCCGTGAGGGTGCCGGGCGGAGCCTGTGGAGCAGCCTGCGGTATGCGGTCTTGTTATCTTCTCCCAGACTCTGACAGGCGATTGCAAAACTCCCTTTGGGGTAACAGTGGATGGGCAATATATACAAAATAAGGGCGACTTGCCACTGCGTCGGAGCCCGTTTTTGTATATATTGACCAGCCACGTCACTTACAGAGAACCTTTCGCAATTGCCTAAGACTCTGACAGCGAAAGGAGCATTCCGACAATGTCCGATCGTCACCCCAGCCGCTCTGAAAAAGATATACTGCAGCGTTATGCCTCCTGCGCCCTCTGTCCCCGGCGCTGCCATGTCAACCGCCTGACAGGGGAAATCGGATATTGCGGTCAAACCACGCAGCTGCGCGCCGCAAGAGCCGCCCTGCATATGTGGGAGGAACCCTGTATTTCCGGTACGGCAGGTTCCGGCACCGTCTTTTTCAGCGGTTGTAATCTGCGCTGTGTATACTGTCAAAATCACGACATTGCCCTTGGGCAAACCGGCAAAGAGATTTCTGCCGGCCGCTTGACAGAGATCTTTCTGGATCTGCAGCAAAAGGGAGCCGCCAATATCAATCTGGTGACTCCCACTCATTACCTCCCCACCATCGCCTATGCCCTGGAGCAGGCCCGCCTGGCCGGCCTGTCCCTGCCCGTGGTCTACAACTGCGGCGGCTATGAATCCGTGGACGCGCTGCAAATGCTGGAGGGGCTGGTAGACATTTACCTGCCTGACCTGAAATATGTATCCGGCGAACTGAGCGCCAAGTACTCCCACGCCGGGGATTATTTTGAGAAGGCACAGGCCGCCCTGGCAGAAATGTTCCGGCAGGTGGGCAGGCCGGTGTTTTATGATCCCGCCTGTAGGACGGAGAGTATCCGTCCCACACCGACTAATCCCGCACAGCCCGCCGCCAACCGTGCGCCCGCCATCCGGCCCCATACCCCCGGGGACGCTCCTGTTGCCGTTTATCCGCCGGATACGCCCCTGCTGCGCCGGGGCATGATTGTGCGCCACCTGGTGCTGCCCGGCCACGTGGGAGACAGCAAGAAAGTCCTGCATTATCTCAGGGACACTTTCGGAAACAGCATCTATGTCAGTGTCATGTGCCAATACACGCCCCTGCCCCATGTGGCGGATATTCCGGAATTAAACCGCAGAGTCACACCCGCCGAATATCAGCGGGTGGTGGATTACTGTCTGCGCCTGGGCATGGAGAATGTATATATCCAGGAGGGAGATGTGGCCCTGGAAAGCTTTATTCCTCCTTTCGATCTCTCAGGGTTGTAGAAGCGGCTCATTGCCCTTATTCTGCCATCTACAGTTCCACTTTGATCATATAGTATCCGAAATCCCCCTCCTGCGCGGGCTCCCGCCTGCATTCAAAGCTTCCAAATCCATACATAATCGCAACCTGCTTTTCCTTCTCATAAAAATTTCCCGGCACACCTATGTAGTATTGATTGCCGTTTCTATGTGTCACTTGTGTCAACATAAGATGCTCATAGTTGAAATAGCCGTGGAGCAGAAAACTGTTCTGCGCCAGCCGGTAAGCGCTGGAATGCAGTATCACGAAATCCTCCGGCCGTAGGGACAGGTATTCCCGCTCATCCTGAAACGGGCGTATGTGGGGATAGATTTTCCAAAGCTGCTGCCATTTGTCCTCACTCATGGCGGCCATGCGTGGAGGCTGGGAGGCCTGACGGTTTTCCGGGGTAATTTCGTTTTCCCCGGACCTACCGGAAGCGTCCGCCTGGTGAAGTTCCGCCTCTTTTGTTACTGTTTCCGGCTTGCCCCCTGCTTTGTACCCGGCTCCTGTTTTGCCCGAGGCTTCTGCTTTGCCCGTGGCTTCTGCTTTGCACTTGGCTTCTGCTTTGCTCTTATCTGCTGCTATGCGAG
>ERZ779623.879-NODE-879-length-9893-cov-6.368266_pt1 | contig 9893 bp, 11 predicted proteins | sample MGYA00514189_ERZ779623 | MGnify/ENA primary metagenome ERZ779623 (study PRJEB29562, sample SAMEA4376712) | mouse gut metagenome | isolation source: Cecum | study: EMG produced TPA metagenomics assembly of the A DSS colitis mouse model was used to assess the microbial... | reverse complement strand
CCCTCGCCGTGGTCCTTGGCCTCCTTGCGGTTGAAGCAGTAGGGCAGGTCCCGGCCATAGCCGCGGTACAGGGACGAGGCGGCGGCCACCGCCAGGGGGATGCCCTTGTAGGCCGGACCAAACAGGGCATCGACGCCTCCGGGCATGTGCTCCTGGATGCAGGCGGCGTAGTAATCCCCCAGCCGGGCGGCCTGGGCCCCGGTCTTGTAGTTGCCGGTATTGACAAAGTAGGGGGTCTTGCGGCCTGATTTGGTGGTAAAGTCCCCGAAGGTGAGCACGCCGGAGCGCACCATGAAGTGGATGAATTCCTCCCGGTAAGTCATAGCACCGTCCTCCTTAATTTCTATGTACAGAAAAGTATAGCACGATTTGGGGGTTGAGACAAGCTCCTCCCGCCGGGGGGAAGGGGCCGTCAGCCCTTGGGCCGGTAGCTCAGCCCGGCGGGGTAGAAAAAGTTCACCCGTTTGTCCGACAGCCGGATGGTCAGCTCCTTGGCCCGGAGGGGCTCGCCGTCCACCACCGCCACCAGCTCCTGGGGACTGCGGACAACGACGCCGTTTCCCTGGCCGTACTGGATGAGGTTCGGGTATCTGGCGTAGCGGCCCCTGCCATACTCCCCCACCAGCCGGAAAAAAGTGAGCCGGTCCACCTTGCGGACCACCAGCGTCTCCAGCAGGCCGTCGTCGGGCATATTGTCCCCCACGGGCATGAAGCCGCCGCCGTAGTACCGTCCGCTGCACACGCAGATGATGGTGGCCTCCCCCTCAAAGTGGTAGTTTTCCATGTCCACCACCACGGGCTGGGAGATGCGCTTGAACAGCACGTTGGCCACGGCGGAAATGGCGTAGGCCCCGATGCCGGAGACCAGGGGAAAGCCGTTGTACTTGTCCTTATCCACGGCCACCCGGGCGTCCAGGCCGGTACACACGATGTCGATGCCCAGACGGCCGTTGCAGTCGATGAGGTCCATGGCGGCCTGGGGGCCTTCGGACAGGGCCTTCAGGTCGCTGAACCGGGCCTTGTTCTCCCTTCCGAAGATTTTCAGGAAGTCGTTGCCGGTGCCGGTGGGCACGTTGGTGACGGCGGCGCTGTCAAAGCCCGCCGCCCCGTTCACCACCTCGTTGAGGGTGCCGTCCCCGCCGCAGGCGTAGAGGCGGACCTCCCCGCCGCTCTCCGCCGCCTCCCGTGCGGCGCGGCGGGCGTCGCCCGGGCCTTCGGTAAACACGATCTCGTAAGGCAGGTCCAGGGCCTGGATGCTGTCCACCAGCACGTTCGTGCTCCGTTTTTTACCCGCTGTGGGGTTGATAATAAAAATGTGTCTCAATCACGCCGCCCCTTCTTCTCTTTATTCTCCCGCGCCACTGCCCCGCCGGGATTGGACGCCCCCGGCCCCGCTTCAGTCCCCCCGCCGGGGCCCGGAGGTCTTGACGCTTCCTCCATATACAAACAGGTCGCATTTAATCATGCCGTTGTACAGCTTGCGCTTTTTGTCCGCGGGCCGCCCGAAGGCCCGCTCAAACTCGGTGTGGGAGCTCAATACGTCCACCTCCCAGCCGGGGGGCAGGGCCCGCGCCGCCCTGCCGAAGGCCCGGTACAGGTCCTCCGCCTCTTTTTTCTCCAGCAGCCGCTCCCCGTAGGGCGGATTGGTCACCACCCGGCCCCGGAGCTCCTCCCGGCGGAATTTGGCGGCGTCCGCCACCTCAAAGCGCACAATGTCATCCACCCCCGCCAGCCCGGCGTTGTGCCGGGACAGCTCCACGGCGGCGGGGTCCACGTCCCCGCCCCAGATGTGGTAGCTCCCGTGGAACTCCTGGTCCATGGCCTCCTCCGCCGCGTCCATCCACAGCTTGGAGGGCAGCCACCGCCACCGCTGGGCGGCAAAGGAACGGTTCAGCCCCGGGGCCCGGTTTTTGGCGATGAGGGCCGCCTCGATGGGGATGGTGCCCGAGCCGCAGAAGGGATCGCAGAAGGGGTCCCGGCCTCTGTACCGGGACAGGGACACCAGCGCCGCCGCCAACGTCTCCCGGAGGGGCGCGCCCATATTCCGGGCCCGGTAGCCCCGCTTGTACAGGCTGTCCCCGGATGTGTCCAGCATTAAAGCTGCTGTATCCTTTAAAATGGAGAACTGCACCTGGTATAAGGTTCCCGTCTCAGGCAGGGTTTCCAGACCATAGGCCCGCCCCAGCCTTTTGCACAGCGCCTTTTTCAGAATGGACTGGCAGGCGGGCACCGAGTGGAGCTGGGAGCTCACCGAATAGCCCTTCACCGGGAAGCGGCCCTCCCGGGGGATGAAGTCCTCCCAGGGCAGGGCGGCCGCCCCCTCAAACAGCTCCTCGAAGGAGCGGGCCCGGTAGGAGCCCAGGCTGAGCAGCACCCGGGCCCCGCAGCGCAGGTTCAGGTTCAGCCGGGGAATGTCGCCCGGGGAGCCTTGGCACAGCACCCGGCCATTCTCCGCCCGGACCTCTTGCAGCCCCAGCTTTTTCAGCTCATAGGCCACGGTGCTCTCCACCCCCATGAGGGCGGGTATGACGAACTGTAATGTTTGATCCATAAAACGCTCCAAATCAGTTTTTGAAAACCCTCCGCCCCCTCCCAAGTGTTCCCCTCCGGCGGGTGGGGCCGCTGGGAAAAGCCGTGGAAAAAAATTTTTTAAAAAACCCTTGACTTTACATTTAGTGGAAGGTGTAGTATCATGTCATACAGAGGGGAAGGGTGTTACAAAACACAGTATAATGTAAAATGGAAGCGCTGGCAACAATAATATGGTCCCAGGCGCGAAAAACTTCTTTCCCCGAAGGTCAGTTTGTGGTACAATCTATTGTAAACTTAGCAGCAAGAAAGGAGTGCAGCATATGCCGTTTGACACAGAATCCATGATGCAGATCATATGGCTCATCCTGCTGATCGTCTTTGCCGCCAGCGAGGCGGCCACCGTGGGGCTCACCTCCATCTGGTTTGCCGCCGGGGCGCTGACGGCCCTTATCGCCGCCCTGCTGGGCGGGCCGCTGTGGGTTCAGATCACCCTGTTTCTGGCGGTGAGCCTGCTGTGCCTGGCGGCGGTGCGGCCCCTGGCCAAACGGCTCCTGAACAGCCGGGTGGAGCCCACCAACGCCGACCGGGTCATCGGGGCCCAGGCCCAGGTGACGGAGGACATCGACAACATACACGGCAGGGGCGCGGTCGTCATCCGGGGCATGACCTGGTCCGCCCGGAGCCAGGACGGCGGGCCCATCTCCGCCGGAACCATGGTGAAGGTGCTGCGCATCGAGGGGGTCAAGGTGTTCGTGGAGCCCATCGCCGCCCCCGTGTCCGCCGGGGAGTCCAAAACATGGTGAGGGGGAGCGCCGGTGGATAACGTATTTGGGGCCGCGTTTTCCACGCTGGCCGCAGGGTTCCTGGGCACTTTGCTCGGGGACGCCATCAAATTCCGGGAGCTGGGGCCCATCGCCGCCATCGCCGTCATGGGCAGCTTCATCATCTACTTCAACGACACAAAAAAGTGACGTGATAGGCAAATCAACAAAGAGAGCTATTTTAAGGAGGTAGTCAAATGAAAACATTCGCATTGGCCGGAGCCGCCGGGCTGGGAAACCTGGTTGGGCCCATCATCACCCTGCTGGTTATCGTTATTCTGCTGGGCATCCTGGCCGCCAACGTCAAGGTGGTCCAGCAGTCCAAGGCCGTAGTCATTGAGCGGCTGGGCGCGTTCCGCACCGTGTGGGAGGTGGGCCTGCACTTGAAGGTCCCCTTCATTGAGCGGGTGGCCAAGACCGTGTCCCTCAAGGAGCAGGTGGTGGACTTCGACCCCCAGCCCGTCATCACCAAGGACAACGTCACCATGCAGATCGACACCGTGCTGTACTTCCAGATCACCGACCCCAAGCTGTACACCTACGGCGTGGAGCACCCCATGAGCGCCATTGAGAACCTGACCGCCACCACCCTGCGCAACATCATCGGCGATCTGGAGCTGGACCAGTCCCTCACCAGCCGGGACCACATCAACACCCAGATGCGCGCCATCCTGGACGAGGCCACCGACCCCTGGGGCATCAAGGTCAACCGGGTGGAGCTGAAGAACATCATGCCCCCCCGGGACATCCAGGAGTCCATGGAGAAGCAGATGCGGGCCGAGCGCGAGCGCCGCGAGGCCATCCTCCAGGCCGAGGGCCAGAAGCAGGCCCAGATTCTGGTGGCCGAGGGCGAAAAGCAGTCTGCGATCCTCCGGGCCGACGCCGCCAAGCAGGCCAAGATCATGGAGGCCGAGGCGGAAAAGACCGCCAAGATTCTGGCCGCCGAGGCCGAGTCCCAGGCCATCATGAAGGTGCAGCAGGCCACCGCCGACGCCATCAAGCTCATCAACGAGGCCGCCCCCGGCGAGGGCGTCATCAAAATCCGGGCCCTGGAGGCCTTCGCCAAGGCCGCCGACGGCCGGGCCACCAAGATCATCGTCCCCAGCGAGCTCCAGGGGCTGGCGGGGCTGTGCGCCACCGCCAAGAGCGTGTTCGACACCATGGAGCCCAACCCGCCCAAGAAATAAGCGCCGGAAACAGTAAGCGCGGCCCCGGAGGATTTCCTTCGGGGCCGCTTTTCCGTTATTGCGCAGGTGCATATTCCAGCATCCTGGACAGATTCAGGCTGTCCAGGATGCTGTGGAGCTCGTCCAGTTCCACTTGGGTCCCAAACATGGAGAAGAATCCGCCGCCGGAGAGCATTTCTGCCCAGAACAAGGTTTTTCCCGAGTTCGAGGGCGCGGTCATGATGGTGACCTTCACGCCATCGGCGGTGGTGTAAGTCTCAATGTGGTCATACTCCTCCCTCAAATAGTTCTGGTCATCAAAGGTGACGCCGCCAATCCAGGAATACTGGACGTTGAACACGGTATCGCCCTGGCCCCGGAACTCGCCTAGGACCGAGATCTGATCGATTTTCCCCCCCGTTTCCACTTGCTTAAAAAAGGTCTGTCTGGCGGTGGAGGTGTAGTGCTCCTCCAGCCAGGAGGTGTCCCAGCTCTTCCAGAGGCTGTTGTAACCAGAGGGGGCCTCCGCCTTATACATGGTACTTTGATAGGTCTTGCCATCCCGCTCATACTGGATCACCCGTTTGGCTGTCCACCCCTCCCCGTCGATTCCAACGGTCTCTTCCACCAGCGTGGCACCCGGCTCTCCGTTCCACAAGACCTCCATGTCCAGGGGAGTGCACTCGTCGTAGTCCTTCAAATCTTCTAGCAACCTATACACTCCGAGACTGTCATCACCCTGCCGCGCCTTCTGGGCATCCTCCGCTTCTCCATAGCTGTCGAGGAAGTTGATGTTGGCCTGCCGCGCCATCACATTGGCCGCCCCCGCCGTCCCCAGCAAAGCCGCGCAGGCCGCCGCCGCGATGAGCCCCGCCCGCAAGGGGCGGAAGCCCCCGCGCCTCACCGGGGCCCGCTCCTCCTGCTTCATCAAGTTTTTCATCATACGCTCCTTTGCCTCCTGGGAAAAACGCACCTCATCCAGCGCGTTTTTGTATTCCCGCTCAATTTGGTTCATACTTCCTGCCTCCTAACAGCTCCCGCAGTTTTTTCCGCCCCCGGCTGAGGTGGGCGGACACCGCCGCCTCGCTCCGCCCGGTGAGGGCGGCGATCTCACCGATAGAATACCCCTCGTAATAAAAGAGGTAAATCGCCTCCCGGTATTTCCCCGGCAGGGCCGCCACCGCCTCCAGCACGTCGGACCGGGGCGGCTCCGGGGCCGGGGCCTCGGGGACCGCTTCCAGCGGCACCGCCTTCCGGCGAAAGGCCCGCAGCTCGTCCTTGCAGGCGTTGATGGCGGTCCGAACCACCCAGGCCCTCTCATGCTCAGGGCTGTCAAAGGTCCGGTCCTCGGTGAGCAGCTTCATCAGCACCGTCTGGCAGATGTCCTCTCCGTCCTGGGCGGACTTGAGCCAGGTATAGCTCAGCCGCAGGATCAGGTCGGAGTAGGCGTTCACCAGCCGCTCCGCTTCCCGCGCGTCCAGTTCTCTCATGGTCGTTCTCTCCTTCAAAGGCGCCTTCACCTGGAATACGATTGAGGGGGGCAAATCCTGACAGGGCGTGGAAATATTTTTCTCAGGGGTAGTATATACAAAAAGGGCCCCGGAGGAAATCCTCCGGGGCCGCATCCTGCACTTTTTGTTATTTGACGGGGAAATATTCCTCTCCGATATACACCCCGGCCACCTGGTCCACCTCCACCGGGTCGGCGAAATTCCAAATCTGCGCGAGATGGTGGGCTCCGTCACTAGTCTTGTATGTGCCGTGGCCGGAAGCGCTCTCTCGCTCGGTCCCCACCTGGGAGCCGTCCTTGAGCTGTACGCGAAAGCTGATGTCAGAGCGGGGCCACTGGGCCCAGCTCTCCCGCCCGGTGATGAGGGTGACGCTCAGGGGAGACATCCTCAGCTCCTCCGCCCGAGCCCCATCCAGTACTGTGTCTTCAAATTGGAGGATGGTCTTGCTGTGCAGCAGTTCAATGTCCAGCGGAATCTTCACAGCCGCTTTAGAGGGCGCGTCCATCATATTCTGCGCCGTGTCGATCCGCAGCTCCACCCCGGACAGGTCCTCCGTCATCCGGCCCCAAACCGTCATGACGGCCATGGTGGTCTGTGTCTCCCCGTCATAGTGGTCAAACGAGGTGGAGGAGTTGCCCCCGGTGGTCTCCACACTGGACTTCAGGTTGCCGATGCCCAGATCTGGCCCCTCCTTCAGCCAGCTCTCTCCGTAGAGATTTACGCGGTCACGCTGTTCCAGGTCCCTGATCTGGACGTAAACCCGGAGCATGTTCTCGTCCGCCAAGGCGGACAGCACCTTGAACTCGAATCCGTTCCAAGTATACGCCGTGCCGTCCTGCTCCTGGGCGTAGGGGGCGAAGCCGCCCAGGGCCTCGGCCAGCAGGTCCCGCAGGCCGGGACTGGCCGCGAAGGCCGTCCCCGCCAGCGCCAGGCACACCGCCGCCGCAATGAGGACCGTCCGCAGGGGCCGGACCCTGGCCCGGGGCTTTTCCGCCCGCTCCGCCTCCTGGACCCGCGCCCGAAGCCCGGGGGCGGGGGTGAAGCACTCCATGGCCTTCTGATATTCCCGCTCTGTCATCACTGACCCTCCATTTCCCGGCGGAGAAGGTCCCGGCCCCGCTTGAGCCGCATCTTCACCGCCGACTGTCCCAGCTTCAAAATCTCACCGATCTCCGCCACCGAGTAACCCTCGCAGTAGTGCAGGTGAATGGGCCCCTTGTACTGCTCCGGCAGGGCCACGATGGCCTCCGCCAGCCCCAGGCTCTCCGGGTCCTGGGCGGGCAGGCCGGGTTCCAGCTCCACCGCCCGCTTCCGCCAGAACCCCTTGAGCTGGTCCCGGCACAGGTTCACCGCCACCCGCAGCAGCCACCGCTTTTCGTGCTCCCCGTCGGCGAAGGCGGGGGCGCGGCAGAACAGGCGGACAAAGGCCTCCTGGGTCACGTCCTCCGCGTCCGCCCGCCGCCCCAGGTACACCATGGCCAGCCGGTACACCATGGGGCCGTAGGCGTCATAGGCCGCCTCGAACCCCAGCGCGGCCCTGGGCCGAGCGTCTGCGGGCCCCTCTCCCCGGAATTCTGCGGTCATGGCATCCGTCCGGGCTGTGTCTGTCATGCCATCAGCTCCTTTCACTGGTATAGCTGACGCGGCTGAAAAGGCGTAAGCGTTTCTTTCCAGCCTCGCTGATTATATAACGGCCCAAGACGGGTTTAGGTCACACCCCATCCCGAATTTTTTCCGGCAGCCGCCAAAGGGCCGGGACAGGGATTTCTCCCCGCCCCGGCCCTCTTATACCCTTGTTTCGCGCTGTGTGCGGGACTTCTACGCCCTTGTGTCCACATCCCGCAGCTCCTCCGCTCCCCCCGCCTCCACCAGCTGCAAAAGGTCCCGGTGGGCGCGGATGACCCCGCCCCCGCCCCGGTCCCCGGTGAGGGCCAGCAGCTCTGGGAACAGGACGCGGGGAAACACCGCCGGGGAGCCCCGCTCCCCTTTCCAGCTCAGGGAGCAGATACAGCCGGGATGGGCGGAAAAATCCGCCAGCAGACGCTTCACGCTGTCCACCTTCAGCCAGGGCTGATCGCACACGCAGAACATCACCCCGTCCATGTCCAGCAGCTCCCCCAGTCCCAGCCGGACAGAGGCGGACTGGCCCTGCGCCGCGTTCGGGTTGGGGACGGGCAGATAGCCCCGCTCCCCGGCCAGGGTCAGAATCTCCGGATAGCAGCTCACCACGCAGGCCCGGTCAAAGAGCTCCGCCGGAAGGTTGGCAAAGGCCCTTTGAATCATGGGCACACCGTCCACCGGGTAGAACAGCTTGTTGCCGCCGAACCGACGCCCCGCCCCGGAGGCCATCAGCACCGCGCCCAGCTTCATCGCCAGAACTGGGAGGGGCCCCGGCGGACGTAGCGGCCCCGGCCCCGGGAGACCACCCGGCCTCCCTCCACCGCGGGTTCCCCGGACAGCAGGACGGCTTCCACCCGGCCCTTTGTCTCGAAGCCCTCGTAGGGGGTGTAGTCCACCGCCTGACGCTGGGCGGCGGCTGTAATACGCCCCGTATATTCCGGGTCAAATATCACGATATCAGCGTCGCTCCCCACCGCCAAAGCCCCCTTCCGGGGGTACATCCCAAACAGCTTGGCGGGCTGCTCCGACAGCAGCTTCATCATCTGATGGGCGGTGATCCGCCCCGCCGCCACTCCGGCGGTGTACAGCAGGACGGGCCGGTGCTCCACCCCGGGGATGCCGTTGGGGATTTGGGAGAAGTCCTCCCGACCCAGTTCCTTCACCCCCCGGAAGTGGAAGGAACAGTGGTCGGTGCCGATGGTGTCGATCTCCCCGGCCTCCAGCCCCGCCCACAGGGCGTCCACGTCCTCTCTCCCGCGCAAGGGCGGGGAGAGGACAAATTTCGCGCTCTCAAAGCCGGGGAGCCGATACTTGCCGCCGTCCAGCAGCAGGTACTGGGGACAGGTCTCCACATAGGCCGCCTGCCCCCGCTCCCGGGCCATGCGGACCAGCTCCAGCCCCCGCCTAGTGGACAGGTGGACGATGTTCACCGGGCAGCCCGTCAGCTCGCCGATGGCCAGCCAGCGGTTGACAGCCTCCGCCTCCACCGCCGTCGGACGTGACAGGGGGTGGGCGGAGGGCCCCAGGTTCCCCGCCGCTTTTTGGGCGGCGATCCCCGCCGACACCAGGTCGCCGTTCTCACAATGACAGCCCACCACGCCGCCCCGCTCCCCCACGGCCCGGACCACCTCCAGCGCCGTGCCGTCGGACACCCGCAGGTTGTCATAGGCGAAATAGACCTTGTAGGAGGTCACCCCCGCCCGGTCCATGTCCGCCAGCTCCTTCTGAACAGCAAGGCTCCAGTCCTTGACGGTCATGTGGAAGCCGTAGTGGCAGGAGGCCGCGCCCTCCGCCCGGCTGTGCCAAACCTCCAGGGCGGAGGCCAGAGAGGCCCCCCGCTCCGGCTCGGCGAAGTCCAGCACGGTGGTGGTGCCCCCCGCCAGGGCGGCCAGGGTGCCGGAGGCCCAATCGTCCGCCGTCTCCCGGGAGGTGCCCTTGTTCATCTCAAAGTGGGTGTGGGTGTCGATGAAGCCGGGGAACACCAGCTTCCCCGCCGCGTCCATCACCCGGCTGTCCCCTATGGGGAGGCCGGGGCCGATTTCCGCGATCTTGTCCCCCTCCACCCGCAGGTCGGCTTTGACCGGGCCCTCCGGGCAGATCAGCGTACCGTTTTGAATCAGGATGGGCATGATGATTCCTCCTCATGGGGGACTGCCGGGGATTTTGCCCCCAGACCCCCACCCGCTTTTTTGAAAAAAGCGGGGCGAAAAACCTTAGAATCTGTATTCAGCTAGTATTTAGTA
>ERZ779623.878-NODE-878-length-9894-cov-4.592743_pt1 | contig 9894 bp, 7 predicted proteins | sample MGYA00514189_ERZ779623 | MGnify/ENA primary metagenome ERZ779623 (study PRJEB29562, sample SAMEA4376712) | mouse gut metagenome | isolation source: Cecum | study: EMG produced TPA metagenomics assembly of the A DSS colitis mouse model was used to assess the microbial... | reverse complement strand
CGGCCATTCCCATAAAGGAAGCCAGACGGAACACGCCCATCATATGGGTCAGCTGCAGATAAGTGGGCGAATACAGCTGCGCCAGCAGCAGCATGAGTACCAGAAACAGGTAGACCGCATACTGGTTAAAATGCGTCCGCAGGAAATCCAGTTTGTTTTCTTTCATCTTGTATCCCTCCTATAACCCTCTGCGGCGTGTCTCGAAGCTGCCGATCATCAGCGCGAAGATCAGAACCGCGCCCTGGCAGGCATATTGATAAAAGGTGCTCACATCCAGCATGTTCAGGATGCTGTTGATCAGGTAAATGACCAGCGCGCCGCAGGCCGTTCCATAGGCTTCGCCCACGGCTCCCGTCATCAGCGTTCCCCCGACCACCGCGGCGCTGATGGAATAGACTGTATAGGTATTGCCGATGTTGGCATCCCCGCAGCTGGTCCTGGCCGACAGATACAGGCCGCTCATGGCGCAGAACAGGCCGGAGAGCACATAGACCGAAAAACGGACCCTCCCCACCCGGACGCCGGTCCCGAAGGCGGCGCTTTCATTGCCGCCCACCGCCCGCAGGGATTTCCCAAAGGACGTCCGGTTGGTCAGGATGACCAGAAAGACGATGCAGATCACCATCAGGAAGAAACTCATGGGCACCAGCCTGGCCGCCTTCCAGGTGAGTACTTTGCTGAAGCCCCCATGCACGGTGCCGCCCGGCTCCGGCATGAGTATGAGCGCGATCCCCTTGAAGATGGCGGAGCCCGCAATGGTAACGATGATGGCCGGAAGCCGGAAGACGGCCACGAACACGCCGTTTAAGGCGCCGCACAGCAGGCCGGCCGCCAGCGTGGCAAGCACGGCCAGAACCGCGCCGGTGCCGGTGGGCATGACCGTCATGATATAAGCCGAAAGGCAGTTCCCAAGAGCCACCATGCTGCCGACAGAGATGTCGATATCCCCGGTCAGGATGACCAGGAACTGTCCAAAGGCCGCCAGCATCAGCGCAAAGCAGCTGTTCATCAGATTGCCGTAATTATAGGCCGTACGAAAGCTCTCGGAAATCAGGCTCATGACGGCAATGACCACGATCACGAATCCGATGATAAAGCACTGATGAAAATAACGATAGGAAAAATCCGCTCCGCGCAGGCGGAAGGAACTGCCGCTTTTATCTTTCATATGTTTCACCGCCTTTCTCCGCGCCCACGCCCATGATATGGCGCATGATCTGCTCTTCCTCGATCTCATCCCCGGAAAGCCGGGCGACCACATTGTTTTCATACATGACCAGTACCTGGTCGCTCATGCCCATAACCTCCATCAGGTCGGAGGAATACAGCAGCACCGCCACCCCCTGTTCGGCCAGGTCACGCATGATATAATAAAATTCCCGCTTGCTGCCCACGTCGATTCCCTTGGTAGGCTCGTTGAACAGGATTACCCTGGGCCGTATGGCCAGTTCCTTGGCCAGAACTACTTTCTGCTGGTTGCCGCCGGACAGCTCAGACGCTTCCTGGGCGGCTCCCGCCATCTTGATCTTAAGCCGGTTCTGGTATTCCTCCACCATGCCGCGTTCCGCCTTCTGGTCGATAAACAGGCCGTATTTTTTCCGCATGCCCATACTGCCCACGGCCATGTTCATCCGGATGCTCTGGATCAGCATAAGCCCCTCCTGCTTCCGGTCCCCGGGCACCAGCGCAACGCCGCTTTTCACCGCCTGGGAGCTGTTTTTTAAGCGGGCTTCCTTTCCTCTGATCTCAACCGTCCCGCCGGCGGTGTGATGAAGTCCTGCCAGAGAATTGATAAACTCCGTCTGGCCGTGGCCGGTCAGTCCCGCAATGCCGATCACTTCCCCTTTATGTACCCGCAGATCCACCGGCTCGCTGTCCGGAAAGACCTGATAGCCCTTCAGTTCCAGAATCACCTCTTCCGACTCCGCGCTGTTGTGGGGCGGAAAGATATCCTGCAGCGTACGCCCCACCATCTTTGAGATCAGCAGATCGGTGTCCATCTCCGATACCGGCGTCGTGTCGATGTATTTCCCGTCCTTAAAGACTGTGACCAGGTCTCCGATCTCAAACATCTCCTCCATACGATGGCTGATGAAGATGACCGCCTTTCCTTCCTCCTTCAGCTTCTGCATGATACGGAACAGGATCTGCACCTCATCGGCCGCCAGCGCGGAGGTGGGTTCGTCCAGAATCACGATTTCCGGATCGCGCACCAGCACCTTCAGGATCTCCACCAGCTGCTTCTGCCCCACAGAGAGCCGGTCCACAATGGTGGACGGGTCCATCTTGAGGCCGTACTGTTCCATATAACGTTCCAGGATCTCCAGCTGCTCTTTCCGGTTGATGAGTCCGCCCCGGGTACGCTCCGTACTGAGAAAAACATTTTCAAAAATTGTCAGCTCATTGATCTGGGTCAGTTCCTGGAAGACCATGCCGATGCCGACTTTCTGTGAGTCCGTCGGACTGTGGAACCGTACCTGCTCCCCCCGGAGCGTGATCGTACCGCCGTCCGGCAGATAGACCCCCGCCAGTATCTTCAGAATCGTACTTTTCCCAGCACCATTTTCCCCTGCCAGTATATGGATCTTCCCCTTCTCGCAGGAAAAACTCACATCATCGAGTGCTGTAACGCCGGAAAACCGTTTGGTGATGTGTTCCATCTTCAGTATGCAGTCCGACATGATAGTTCCCCCTTTCGATTAGATGACAGATGCCGCCGGATTCGGGCCGGCCTGTGCCTGCCTGCAGTCCTGCGGCATCCATGATGCCCGTATTGTTATTTCACTTCAAACAGTTTCTTCAGATTCTCGTCGGTCAGACGCGTACCCGCCCAGTAGGAATCCGGAAGATCCGGACGATAATAGTCCTCGATGGTGTCGGCTGTGATGACATCCATATGCATATCCGACTGGTCGAACTCCACTTCTTTGCCGTCCAGCGCGTCGATCAGCACGTTCATGGCGTCTACCACCATGGCGCAGTCATAGACCGGAGCCACGGAATCAAACTTGTCCACTCCTTTATACTGCAGCCAGGAAGCCATGAATCCGTTGCCGGATTCTCCGGACATGGGGACCAGCGGGCGTCCGGCAGCCACGAACGCGTCGATGGCGCCCTGCGTCATGGCGCCGCCCTGAGACCACACGCCGTCGATCTCCGGGTTTGCGGACAGAAGCGCTTCCGTCGCCGCCTTTCCTGCGGAATAATCCCAGTCTCCGTTGGCTTCGCCTACGATCTCGATATCCGGATACTGGTCGAAGACCGCTTTCGCGCCGTTCCAGCGTCCGATGCTGATCGTATTGCCTGCAACGCCCTGCAGGACGATGATCTTACCCTTGCCGTCCAGCGCTTCCACAAGGAATTCCGCGCCGATGCGCCCGAAGTTCTCATCGGACTGATTGACCTTTGCCACCACCTTGTCCGTGTCAGGCAGCGCGTTGAACGCCACGACCTTGATGCCCGCGTCCGCCGCTTCTTCGATGATATTGTTCAAAGCGGTGGGATTCTGCACGGCGATCAGGATGCCGTCCACTCCCTTGGAGATCAGGTCCTCCATATCCGAGATCTGTTTGGATGCGTCCGCATCCGCGTTGGTCTCCAGATATTCCTTGATGACTCCCTGCTCCTTCAGCTCCTCTGCGGCCTGCTCGAATTCCGCCACCATCTGATAACGCCAGGTCTCACCCAGGGAATTGTTGCACAGCGCGATGGTGTAACCCCCGCCGGAACCTGTACTTTCCGCAGGCGCAGCGTCTCCGTCCGCCGCATCGGAAGCCGGCGCCTCCGCCGCGTCAGACGGCGCCTGTCCCGCGTCGCCGCCGCCGGAACCGCAGCCTGCGAACAGGCAGCCTGTCATCGCCAGTACGAGCAATAATGCCATTCTTTTTTTCATGATGTTGTACCTCCTTTTGTGGGATCAATCGTCTGTTGTTCCCGAATCTTTTTCTAGGATACCCGATCACCCGCCCTTTTGTACATCAATTTTGATTCGCATTCCTTTCAAAATCATATTGCGTAAACCAAAAAAGGACCCTGCCTTTTGCAGGATCCCTCTCCGCCTATTCCTCTTTCCCTGATTCCGCTTCCTTCCTGTCCCCCTGAGTTTTCCGTGAGATGCTCTTCTTGTATTCCGTCGGAGAGACCCCCGTCTCCTTTCTGAACGCCGTACTGTAATACGCCGCCGTATCGTATCCCACCCGGGCGGAAATCTCGTAGATCTTCAGATCCGTGTTCTGCATCAGCTCCTGGGATTTCCGAATCCGGAGCCGGATCAGATAGTCCGTAAAACTGACCCCCGTCTCCCGCTTGAAGATCACGGAAAAATAGCTGGGGCTCATATGGATATGCCCCGCCACATCGTCCATGTTCAGCGTCTGCTCCATATAGTGCTCTTCGATGTAACGGCAGGCTTTCATGACCGTCTTCACATTGCTGCTGCAGCTGTTGCTCTCGATGAGCTCCATGACCCGCACCGCGTACTGGTACAGCCGGTCCATGGCCTGTTCCACGCTCTGCATCTCCGTGATCTGCTGGTACTCGCCCATGACGTCGATATCCAGATCTTCCTTTTCGATGCCGAACTGCTGCAGGTCCTCAAAAATACTGGTAAAAATATTTCCCACAAACAGTTTCATGAACAGATAGGACCTTCCTCCCAGATCCTGCAGCTGCCGCTTCAGCTCGTCCAGCTGCCTGCGCGCGCCGGTCCGGTCTCCCTGCCTGATCCGTTCCACCAGTTCGGAGACGGTTACCAGCTTGTCAAATTCCTCCGTGGTAACGTCTCTTCCCGTATCGACCTGTTCATAGAAAATATCGGAACCGGGCGGATACACAAACCGCTCCTGCAGCGCCAGCATGGCCTCCGTATAGGATCTTTGAAGTTCCCCCGCATTACGGCGGACCCTGCTGATCCCAAAGGTAATCGTCACATCCGGACAGATCTTCCGAAATGCCCTGCGTACAAGGCCCATGCAGTCCTCCAGTTTCCGGCGGACCAGGTCCCTGTCCCTGCCGTTCCCCAGAATATAGCCCGCGGCAGACCCGTAACGGCGTTCGAACACGCACAGCTCCGGCGCATATTTCTCCATGCACCGGAAAAAATCCCGGTTGATCCCCTGCTGCTCTTCCGCGCTCAGACGCAGCTTCAGCTGGTCAAAGTTGTCGATGGCCGCCACCAGCACCACGCTGGCGGTCCTGGACACCTTCTGAAACGGGCCGCTCCCGTAACGGGCTTCAAAAACCTTTGGCCCGTCATAGATCAGGCAGCGCATCTGCTCCCCCTGGCGGTTCTGTTCGTCCTTGCTGGCCAGGGCCTTCTGCTCCTCCCGCTGGCGGCATTCCCGGACCGCACGTTTCAAAAGCCCGGCCAGTTCTTCAGGGTCCACCGGCTTCAGCAGATAATCCATGGCCCCCAGCTTGATCGCCTCCTGAGCATAGCGGAAATCATCATAGCCGCTGATGATGATCACCCGGATATCCGGATTCTTTTCCCTGGCGTATCTGGTCAGCTCCAGTCCGTCCATAAACGGCATCCGCACGTCGCTGATCAGGATATCCGCCATCTCCTGGTCCAGAAGCTCTTTGGCCGCCAGTCCGTCGTAACAACAGCCCCCAAATTCGATCCCAAGGCTGCTCCACGGCATCGCCCCGCTCAGACCCTGCGCTATGATCTCGTTGTCATCACATAAAATCGCTCGATACATACCCCTTCTCCTTACGCCGGTCAGATCCGGCTTTTCCCCATCTCCGATTCGGACGCCGGCCTTCTGGGAATCCGAATGGTGATGGCCGTCCCCTCTCCCGGAGCGGAATCAATACTCAGGCCATATCCCCGTCCAAAATAAATCTTGATGCGTTCGTCCACATTGCAGAGACCGTAACCGCCCTCCTGACAGTCCCGCTGCACATTTCCTTCATCCGGGGGGCATGCAACGCAGCTTCGGAGTTTCTCCAGCTGCTCCGGTGCCATGCCGGCGCCGTCGTCTTCCACGCGGAACAGAAGGTCTCCGCCGTCCGCTTCCACGCGGACCCGTATGTGGATCATGGGCTTCTCCACGCTGATCCCGTGATAAACGCTGTTTTCCACCAGAGGCTGCAGCATCAACTTCAGCGAGACGCAGTCGTACAGGCTTTCGTCCGCCTCCACCCGCGCCGTAAAACGGCTGCTGTAACGCAGGGACAGGATGGAGATGTAGCTGTTCAGATGCTTCAGCTCCGAGCGCACCGGAATCAGCTCGTGGCCTTTGCTTAAGGAGATCCGGAACAGCACTGCCAGGTTCTGCATCATGGCAATGCCGTCCTCTTTCCGGTCCATCCGGAACAGCCACATGATGGAATCCAGCGAATTGTACAGGAAATGCGGATTGATCTGTGCCTGCAGCGCCCGAAGCTCCAGCTTTCTGAGCCTTGCCTGCTTCTCATAGATGGAATTCATAAGCTCCTGGATCGTCTCCACCATATGGTTGAAGCTGGCCGCCAGCCTGGCCGTCTCGTTCTGTCCACGCACTTCCAGACGGACCGCCAGATCCCCCTCCTCCACAGACCGCATGGCCGTCTGCATGTCGATGATGGGCCGCGTAAACCTCCGCGCCAGAAAGGAGGAGGAAAAAGCAAAACCCAGAAGCGCCAGCACAAAGATTCCAAGCGTCAGACTGAGTACATAATTCAGGCTCCGGTTAATCTCCCCCATGGAAGTCACGCCCACCAGATACCAGCCCGTGGCCGGGGAATGCCGGCAGACTGCCAGCGCCCCGTCCACTCTCAAGGTCACGCTCTGCCCCTCCTTCAGCTCCTCCTGCTGTTCTTCGGTCAGACGGGCAAATCCGCCGGTGATCTCCGCTATGGCCTGTTCGCCCAGCCAGACACTCTGCGGCTGATAGAGAACGTCATAATTCTCGTCCAGCAGAAGCAGCTGGTTCTTCATGTCCGAGCTGCGGTTGAAGATGGGAGCGATGGCGTCTTCCCCGATCTCCACCACGATCACGCCGCTGGCGTTGCCGTTGGCCTGATTGATATAAGGCTCGCAGTAGCTGATAAACCGCTGATTGGACACCCGGACTACATAGCTTTCATTGTGAAAGCCGTACCACTGTCCCTCCTTCTTCTCCACCGCGTCGGAAAACCAGCGGGCAGTGCGGAAATCCCGGTAGCGCAGCGTATTGGTGCTGGACTTGCAGCACAGCTCGTTTCTCCCGAGCACATACATGCCGTGTACCTCCGTATTGCCCCCCATCATGCTGGCCAGATCCATATCCGCCTCCAGTTCCTCGGAAAACCGGCTCTTCTGGTCCGGATACGTCCTGCGCATGCGCTCCTGAAAAGCCGATGTGTTCTGAATGCTCTGACACAGCCTGGACACATCGGAGAAAACCCGCTCCATGCTGTCCAGCGCCCACTGTACCTCCCCCTGCGCCGATGCGGACAGCATCCGGCGGGACGTGTTCGTATACGTAAACGTCGTGACCAGCTGCAGGGTTACCAGCGGCACCAGGGCCAGAACGATAAAAGTAAAGAACAGCTGGCGGGTAACGGACGAAGTGATATAATCATATAGTTTTTTCATATTCAGCCTCTCAATACATCTGCAGCATCAGAGCCTGTTCCCCGATGTCACTGTTGAACACCCGGTAGGGAATGACAAAAAACCTGGAACTGTCGTCTCCTTTTTCCAGGCGTGTAATGATCTCCGACACGGTATAGCCAAGCCCCCGGCCGCTCTCTATGGATGCTGTATATTCTCCGGCCACCACCGCCTTGATGGCGTCCTGAATTCCTCCGACAGAGACGATTGCCACATCCTTTTCCATCTGATAACCCGCCAGCTTCAGCGCCTGCAGCGCCCCCAGGCCGTCCTCGTCGCTGCTGGCAAACACCGCGTTGAAGGTGCCCCGCGGATTGGCGCGGATGATCTCGCTCATAAGGTCCCGGGCAATCGTCTGATCAAAAGCGCCCGGGATCGATTTCAGAATCGTCATGTTGGGATGCTCCTGCACTTCCCTGCGGAAACCCATCATCCGGTCTTCGGCGATGCTGGAGCAGTCCGGCCCCATGATCTCCACAATGATGCATTCTCTGTTCTGAAGCGCCTGCGCCAGCTCCTGGGCGCAGAGTTTCCCTTCTTTTACATAGTCAATGGAAATGGTAGCCGCACACTCTTCATTGACGCGGTTGACGCGGGACACCAGGATCACCGGCACTCCGCGTTCCTCTGCCGCCTTCGCGATATCCGAGATGATGCTCTCCTCCCGAGGAAGCAGCACCAGGTAGTCGATATCCTCCTGAAGCAGCGCCATGGCATCCTGGTACTGCCACTGGCGGCTGTTCTCCTCCGGTTCATGGTAGATCAGCTCTCCCCCGATTCCGGCTACCGACGACGATATTTCCTCATAAGTCTTTGTCACCCAGCGGTTGCTTCCCTCCACCATGGAAAACCCTACCCTGAGCCCTTCCTCCTGCTGCGGGCTGTACATCTCCCGGTGATCCGACACCGGGAAAGACCTGGCGCCCGTATACACGATCGCAGCAGACAGTGCCAGGATCCAGATATATTTCCTGTTTTTCTTCATATTTCCCCCGTATTCCCCTGCGTACTCCGGATCAGTCACACGAAAATGATAGCATGTTTTCTTTTCAAAATCAAATCAAACTGAAAGTTTTCCGCTTAAGATTTAATGGGCTTTCCCCGGCTGCGGAACTATAATGAACAAAAAAATCAACCAAACTGGAGGTGTAAGCATCATGTCTTATTCTAATTTACCCGTCCATAAGGCACGCACGTACTGCGAAGACATTTTTGAACGGCATGGATTTTCCCGAGAAGAATGCCGGTGCATCGTAGACGTGGTCCTGACGGCCGATCTGTACGGCATCGAGTCCCACGGAATCCAGCGGATGATCCGTTATCACAACTCTCTGGTACGGAATCTGGTGGACGCCGAAGCGAAACCGAAGATCCTGTTCGAGACGCCGCTGTCCGCGGTCATCGAAGGCGCGCGCACCATGGGACAGACCACCGCTTCCATGGCCATGAATCTGGCCATCCGGAAAGCGAAGGCCCACGGTTTCGGAGCCGTGACCGTCCGCAACTGCAACCACTACGGTATCGCCGGATATTACGCCAAAATGGCGGCAAAGGAGGACCTTCTGGGGGCCAGTTCCACCAATACGGAGGCCATCGCCATCCCCACCTTCGGGAAGCAGCCCATGCTGGGCACCAGCCCGCTGGCGCTGTGCATGCCCGCGGACCCGTACGACTTCTGGTTCGACGCAGCCACCACGGTGGTTCCCCGCGGAAAGCTGGAGATCTACAACAAGCGCGGGCTTCCGCTGAAGGACGGATGGGCGGCGGACGAATCGGGGGCAAGCTGTTCTGACGCCAGGCATGTACTGGACAACATCAACGCCAAAGAATACGGAGGCATTTTCCCCATCGGAGGCTCCAGCATCGACACCGGCTCCCACAAGGGCTACGGATTCGGCATCATCGCCGAACTCTGCACGGGCATCCTGTCCGGAGGACATACCTCTCCTCATGTACAGAACGGCGGCATGGGCGATACCAGCTTTGGTTTCCTGGCGCTGGACTACGGCCTGTTCGGGGACAAAAAGGAGATCCGCAAACGGATGTCCACACTGCTCCAGGAGCTCCGGGACAGCGCCAAAGCAGACGGCCATGACCGAATCTACACTCATGGGGAAAAGGAGATGGAATCCATGAAGGAAAAGATGGAAACCGGAATCCCCGCCAGCGATAAGACCATCGATGAATTGAAAGCCATCGGACAGCATGTGGGCCTGCGCTACGAAGACTATTTTAACTAAAATACAGGAAAATCATACGCCGGATCCGCCGCAAGCAGAGACCGGACATCACATACCGGGCTCGCCATAAGCGCA
>ERZ779623.875-NODE-875-length-9916-cov-11.630869_pt1 | contig 9916 bp, 8 predicted proteins | sample MGYA00514189_ERZ779623 | MGnify/ENA primary metagenome ERZ779623 (study PRJEB29562, sample SAMEA4376712) | mouse gut metagenome | isolation source: Cecum | study: EMG produced TPA metagenomics assembly of the A DSS colitis mouse model was used to assess the microbial... | reverse complement strand
AGCTGGGTGCGCTCAAGGCTGATTATTGAGTGACTATAATTCGGATTTTGGGTTAAATTGCATATCGATTTCAAATCTTTTCATTGGACGCCTGTAACAGGAAGCCGAGGGCTGAACTGCTACGAAAAATGGACAGTAGCATAAAATGTTCCATTGTGTTACTGCAAAGTATGTGATAAAATTTGGGTATTACGGATAACGTATCACAGAAACTGACATATTCGTACAGAAAGGGTGTGATGGAAAATGATCTGCGCGATCAGGAAATGGAAGTTGTCGGACGCGGGCGATCTGGCGGCGGCGCTTTCGAATAAAAAGATACAGGATAACCTTCGGGACGGGCTGCCGTACCCGTACACAGAGCAGGACGGAGCGGACTTTATCGCCGCCATGCTTGCGGCGGATGAAAACGATACATTTGCCTTTGCGGTCACGGTGGAGGATCGGGCGATCGGCAGCATCGGCGCGTTCCGCCAGCAAAACATTCACAGGCAGACCGCCGAGATGGGATATTACATAGCAGAGGCGTACTGGGGCAGAGGGATCATGACGGAGGCAGTGCGGCAGACTTGCGCGTACGTCTTTGCCCAGAGCGATATCATGCGCATCTACGCAGAGCCATTTGCATATAATACAGCGTCGTGCAGGGTGCTTGAAAAGGCAGGATTTCAGTATGAGGGCACACTGCAAAACAACGCGGTCAAGAACGGCAAGGTTCTTGATATGAAGATGTACGCGCTGTTGAAATGACCGGGGCTGTCTGCAAAAGAGCTTATATCAGATCCCATATGAAACGAAAGGATATTTGGGGAAGATGGAACAATTTCGATTTATCTGGCAGTATGTTAAGCGGCATAAATGGCAGTATCTGGGCGGGGTCATCACGCTGTTCATACTGGATTTTGCCAACCTCTACATACCGAAAGTGACAGGCGTCATCACGGACGGACTCGCCGCCCATACAATGAACATGGAGGGCGTGCTCCGCAATATCGGCATTATACTCGGGATCGGTCTGACGCTGGCGGTGGGGCGCTTTTTGTGGCGCTATTTCATTTTCGGGGCATCGCGGTCGATCGAGCACGAAATCCGCGACAACATGTTTGCACACCTGGAAACGCTCGATGTGGAGTACTATAACGAGCACAAGACCGGCGATCTCATGACGCGTTTTACGAGCGATCTGAACGCGGTGCGCATGGCGATCGGACCGGCTGTCATCGCGGCGTTTGACGCGGTGGTCATGACCGTGATGGTGATCGGACAGATGATGGTCTATGTCAATGTCAAGCTGACGCTCATCGCCATCATTCCGATGATCTTCATCGCGTTCGGGGAGCTGTATTACGGCAAGATCATGCAAAAGCGCTATCTGGAGCGGCAGGAGGCAGTGTCCGACCTCACGGATTTTGTGCAGGAGAGCTTTTCCGGCGTGCGCGTTGTGAAGGCGTTCGTGCGCGAGCGGGCGCAGATCAGAGCGTTTGCCGGGGCAAACGCCAACGCGAAAAAGAAAAACCTGCGGATCGCCCGGATGGAGTCGATCGTCATTCCGCTGCTCGATGTGGTCATCGGCATCAGCAGCCTGCTCACGCTGCTGTACGGCGGTTTTCTCGCGCTCACCGGGGAGATCACGATCGGTCGGTTTGTCGCGTTCAACCAGTATATCATGATGCTCGTGTGGCCGATGCTCGCCTGCGGCGAGGCGATCAACATGTTCTCGCAGGGCGGCGCGGGCATCAGGCGCATACAGGAGGTATTTGAGGAGGAGCCGGAGATCGCCGACACAGAGCATGCGGCGAAGGTGAGCTGGATCAGGGGAGATATATGTCTGAAGCACCTCACTTTTATCCACAGGGGGCACAGTGAGCCGACTTTAAAGGATATCAGCCTGGACATCAAGGCGGGGACGACGCTTGCCGTGATCGGGCGCACGGGAAACGGCAAGTCGACGCTCGTCAATCTGCTGCTGCATCTCTACAACACAAAGCCTGGCATGATCTTTATCGACGGAAGGGATATCAACAGCATTCCGCTCAAAACACTGCGCGAAAATATCGCCTACGTGCCGCAGGACAATTTCCTGTTTTCCGACACCCTGAAATCCAACATTGCATTCGGCACGGACAACGAGGAGATGGATGAGATCATCAGGGCGACCAAGACGGCGTGCATCCACGACAATATTATCGCGTTTCCCGACGGATATGACACGGTTGTGGGGGAGCGGGGCGTCACGCTATCGGGCGGTCAGAAGCAGAGGAGTTCGATCGCGCGCGCATTGAAGAAGGACGCGCCGATCCTGATCCTCGACGATGCGCTCTCCGCGGTGGACACGGACACGGAGGAGAAAATATTGCGGAATCTCAAGGAAAACAGGCGCGGAAAGACGACGATCCTGATCGCGCACCGCATTTCTACCATACAGAATGCCGACACCATTCTTGTGCTGGAGGACGGGGAGGCAAAGGAGTGCGGCAACCACAAGGAACTGATGGCGCTTGGCGGTATTTATAAGGAAATGTTTGAGAAACAGCAGCTTGAAGCCGCGAAAAGCATGGCAATGGCGGGGGTGGAATAAAATGAAACGGTTGTTAGGCTATTTAAAACCGCATAAGTGGATGATGCTCCTCTCCTCAGTGCTTGTCATCGCGCTGATCGGTGTGGAGCTCTACAAGCCGATCATCATCGGAAATGCCATCGACGATTACATCGGCAGTTACGGGCAGCCGGGCGTGGATCTCGGGATGGAGGAGGCTTTCGGCGGGATCCTGCGCGCGGGGGGACTGTACGCCCTGATGCTCCTGCTGGGCTTTGTGTTCAACGCCTCCAACACATGGATCCTGCAGAATATCGGGCAGTCCATCATCTACAGGATGCGCGAGGAGGTCTTTGCGCACATTCACACACTCTCCGTCAATTTTTTTAACACGCAGCCGGTCGGCAAGCTCGTGACGAGGGTGTCCAACGACACGGAGGCGGTCAACGAGCTGTTTTCGCAGATACTGGCAAAGCTTTTCAAAAACTCGGTGAAGATCATCGGCTTTGCGGTCGTGATGCTCTCGATCGATGTGCGCATGGCGCTGTATTCGTTTCTGCTGATTCCGTTTGTGACAGGGCTGACGTTCTTTTTCCGCTATATGTCCAGAAAGGCGTACCGTCTGACAAGGACGCGCATCACGGAGCTGAATACGTTTCTGTCCGAACATATTTCGGGCATGAAACTGATCCAGATCTTTGCGCGGGAGCGGGAGAAATATCAGGAATTTGAAGATAAGAGCGAGCAGCTTTTCCGGGCAAACTGGCGCGAGGTCATGACCTTTGCCATTTTCCGCCCGTCGATCTACATGCTTTCCGTCTTTGCGATGGTCATCGTGATCGGGCAGGGCAGCGCGTCCGTGCTGGCGGGGACAGTCTCGCTGGGAACGCTGTTTGTGTTCATCAACTATATCAGCTCCTTTTTCGAGCCGATCCAGGAGCTCGCAGAGCAGTTTGGTACGCTGCAGTCCTCCCTCGCGTCGGCGGAGAAGATCTTCGCGATCCTGGACGAGAAGCCGGAGATCGTGAATCCCGAAAATCCGAGAGCGGTCACGATCCAGGGCAGGATCGAATTCAGGCATGTCTGGTTTGCCTACGAGAAGGACGACTACATATTAAAGGATGTGAGCTTTCTCATAGAGCCGGGTGAGAAGGTGGCGTTTGTCGGGGCGACCGGCGCCGGAAAGTCTTCGATACTCAATCTGATCGGGCGCTATTATGATATCCAGCGCGGGGAGATCCTGATCGACGGCGTGAACATCAGGGAGATCGACAAGGATGCCCTGCGGCAGGCGATCGGTCAGGTGCAGCAGGACGTGTTCATCTTTACCGGGGATATCAAGGGCAATATCTCGTTGGGCAGCGAGGATATCTCACAGGAAGAGATCGAGCGCGCAGCTCACATCGTGAACGCGGATTCCTTTATCAACAAGATGCCAAACGGGTTTGACGAGCCGGTGACGGAGCGCGGCAGCACGCTCTCCGCGGGCCAGCGCCAGCTCCTCTCGTTTGCGCGGACGCTCGCCTACCAGCCGACGATCCTCGTGCTGGACGAGGCGACCGCGAACATCGATACCGAGACGGAGAGCCTGATCACCGAGGCGCTCGAAAAGCTGATGGAGGGACGCACGACCATCATGGTGGCACACCGCCTTTCCACGATCCAGCACGCCGACAAGATCATCGTCATGCACAAGGGAGAGATCCGGGAGAGCGGCTCGCACCAGGAGTTGCTGCAGCTGGGCGGCATGTACAAGAAGCTGTATGATCTGCAGCTGGCGGAGGCGTGAGCGGGTATAGACATTTTCGGTAAAAAAATCAGGAGGTGATCCTATGAAGATCGGTGAAGCACAGAAATTATACCGCGCACAGCGCGCTAGTCTGCTGGAGCAGAAGCAAAAGCTCCTAAAGAAAAGGGAAGATCTGGAGAAGAAGATGAACATAACGCCGGATGGGAAGGAGATCTACGCGAACGAGGCAGCGAGATTGGAGCTCACGCTCGATGCCGTCACACAGCGGTTTGACGAGAACCAGGAGGTTCTTGACCGTCTTGTGGAGGAGCGCGTGCTGGTGTGGAATGCGGAGGTGTCAAGGCAGCAGAGTGATGTCATGCAGGAAAAAAGTGATGATATGGCGAAGATCATGGAGGTGGCACGGCGCATCGGAAAGGGTGCGAAAGTGCCGGCTTCGGATGAGAAGAAGCTGATGGACTACAGCATGGAAGTGTATCTGGCGGCAAAGAACCTCGCTATGCTCAATGAGCGTAAAAAAAGAGAGAAGTACAAATCCCTGTGGGAGGATGAGGACGACAGACAGCGGCAGGAGTATGACCCGCAGGAAAAGGCGGAAAATGCCGGGACAAGTGTTGGTCTGCCGGACACTTCACCTGTCGAGGGCGTTGACGAAATCCTGTCGGAGGGTACAGCGCTCTCTGACACACCGACGGAATAATATTTGGAAAATCATTCCATAAGGACGAAGCAGGACTTCGTCCTTTCATTATTCACACCCCGTGCAGAGGAACTATGCCGCATGGCGGCGCACGGGACGCGCTCACACCCCGAGCGGAGAAAATGATCCGTCAGATGTCGCACAGGGGGAGCGCTGCGAGTAGGAAAACCTTCCTTGCTCAAGCGCACTTTACACACGTTCTGGGAAAAAGATTAGGAGGTATACAGATGCAGTATGTAGTATTGAGGGATTTATCCGTTTTGTGGGCAATGTTCCATGTGATTTTCCTGTTTGTGATGTTGTTTCGTTCGCGTTATAACAGACGAAAGACAGCATTTCTTGCAGGAGCCGGTATGGGTATTTTGATGATTTCTAACATGATTATGGGATGGGTGTTTGGATTTTCGTTTCTTGGCAAAATGTTTTTCTTTACCTGCTCAGTTCCGAGTTTTGTGTTTTTCTATATCATTTCAGCCGACAAGAAGTTTCGTTTTATTCTGACCTTCTGTCTGGCAGATACGACCTCGCTGTGGATCATGGCAGCCACAAACCTGTTGGATTTTTATCTAGGGAATGGGAAGTTTGTGCTGATGTTTTTCAGTAGATTGATTGCATTTCCGCTGATTGAGTATCTGGCATATCGTTACCTGAGGAAGCCTTATCTGGAACTCCAGGCTTCAGTGGAGAAGGGATGGGGCATTTTTTCGGGAATGACAATGCTGTATTATATTTTGCTAGTATTGGTAGTGCAGTACCCTGTCAATATAGTGGAACGTCCGGAGGATGTTCTTGTGTGTATACTGATCCTGGTGCTGATGCTTTTTACCTATAGTGTGATATTCTCCTCACTGTACGGACAGCTTTTGCTCTACCGCAAGCAGCAGAATGAGCGGATCCTGCAGGAACAGCTTGAAAGCCAGCAGCGTATCCGCAAACTCAAACATGACATGAAGGGGTATACAGTTACACTCACAGGGCTTCTGGCGGCAGGAAAGATGGAGGAAGCATTGGAGTATCTGAGAAATGTGCAGGACGAGATGGATATTTGTATGGGACAGTATTGTGCCAATCCATATATCAATGCGGTACTTGGCAGTTTTTCACAGAAATATGAGCAGATTGGTGTGACGTTGGAGCTTGACGTTCAAATCGGTGATGAACAGCTCCCCTATATGGAGCTGTGCCAGATTTTTTCAAACGGGCTGGAAAATGCAAGGGATGCACTCTGGGAGCTGCCGCAGGAGCAGCGGAAAGTATCTGTGCAGATGGGGTACAGCAAAAAGCGTCTGACCATCCGGATGAAAAATACCTGCAGCAGCGCTCTGCATGTGGAGAAAGGGACAATACCAAGCACTACCAAAAAAGGTGCAGACCATGGATTTGGCTTACAGACGATGCTCGAGGCGGCACAGAAGATTGGCGGGGACATGATGTGCTACACGGAAAACGGATTTTTTGTGGTGGATGTTCTCCTGCCGATGGATACAAAATAAAAAAGAAAAACCCATAAAAATCATTTTGGCAAATCGTATATATTACAGAATCATCATCATGCAGTCAGATCAATCTGGTATACGTGCCTTTCGGTGTGTATCATCGGAGAATGAAGAAAGGAAGGGAATGTATGAAAAGAAAATGGACAAAACTTTTACCACTGTTTGCAGTCATAACAAGTTTGCTGACAGGCTGCGGGGGTGCATCAGGCGGTTCGCAATCCATGATGACAGCTGACTCGGCGGCAGCGTCTAACAACACTGCCCCGATGGATTCCTATAGCAGTGGCTTTGCAAGTGACAACTACGCCGAGTTAGAGATGGAAGAGATTGCCATGGAGGAGGGCATGACAAAAAGTCAGGCGCAGGAGGGGACACCGGACATGGAAGACATGGCGCTGCTTGAGGAGAAGCTCGTGTATCACTGCAATCTCGAGATCGAGACACTCGACTACGCTGCAACGATGACTTCTGTCAAGGCGGCGATCGCCAAATACAGCGGTGTCATCCAGTCGGAGAGCGAGAGTGACAGCGGGCATGACTGGTATTATGAAAGCTATCGCAAGACAAGCGGCACGCTGCACAATTACCTGAGGGTGCGGATCCCTTCAAAGGATTACACCAATTTTCTGGAGGAGCTTGACGGTGTCGGCAAGGTGATCTCCAAAACAACAAGTGTGGATAATATCAGCCAGAAGTACTATGACACGACAGCACAGATCGAGGCGCTGCAGATCCAGGAAAAGAATCTGCTGGCGATGCTCGAGAAGTGTGAGACGATCGAGGACATGATCACAGTGGAGCAGCGGCTGTCAGAGGTGCAGTATCAGCTCAATGATCTGCAGACAACCAGACGCTATATGGATATGGACGTGGCATACTCTTATGTCAACATTGGCATCTCGGAGGTTATGGAGTACCGTCAGGACAGCGAGCCTGTCAGGAGAAATACATTTGCAGACCGGTTAAAGAATACACTTTTGTCCACAGGCAGAGGCTTTGTGTCATTTCTGGAAGGTGTGCTGTTCCTGGTGATCAGATTGTCGCCGTACATATTGATCATCGCAGTGATCTGTTTTGTTTTTCTCAGGGATCAAATCAAGAATTTTGTGGCGGAACGCAAAGTGAAAAGGGAGCTTCGTGCTCAGAACAGTCGGAATCAGATGTCAGTATCAATGCCGCAAGATCATAATGCCGGCTGGCAGACATCTTTCATGGGGGCAATGCCGCCTGCAGGACAGATGCCGCAGAATGCACAGCCTTCTGGTTGGGAAACAGGTCAGGCGCCTGGTGAACAGCCTTCTGCTCAGGAAACAGGTCAGGCGCCTGGTGAACAGCCTTCTGCTCAGGAAACAGAGCCGGCACAGATTTCTCATGGGGAGAACAAAGAACAGTGAGCAGATTGGTGTGTCATGGATCGAGGTGACGTTCCATAATTCAGACTGCTCATCGGTATCCCTGCGGACGCAATCACTTTGAAGATGTCTTTTTATTGCTCTCGAGCCGTCTCAGGCCGCCTGCGGCGAGTGGCTTTCTCGGATGCAGCTCGAAGAGTTTTCGCGCCATATTTAAGTTCGGCGCAGTGCCAAGACCGTTTAGATAACAGGTGCCGAGCATATCAGAGCCCCAGGTGCTTCCCTTAAAGTACGCTTTGCTTAATAATAAAAACGCCTGTTCGTAGTCGGGCTTGATATCCTCGCCGCCGCGAAAGTAAATTTCACCTAACAGATTGCAGAATCCCGCATCATCTGGAAGATTTGCATAACCTTTTTCCAGATAGGACAGTGCCTTCTTCAGATCGAGTGGCATAGCCCCGTTATAGGTGTATAGTCTGCCCAGACAATAGTAGGCATAATCATCTTTGTGGGAGACAGCGCGCTCGTACATTTCAACTGCTTTGTCGAGTTCGTCGTCATCGCGGTATTCGTTGCCGACGATGCGCTCATAAGCTCCGATCCCCATGTCGGCTCCGATATGAATGTAGTTTTTTGCCCGCTGTCTCTGGACCGGTGCGCCGTGTCTGCCAGTGCGCAGGATATCGACCAGATTGGGGAGGGCGATGCCAAGCCCGCGCGCGAGACACTCTTCATAGAGCCGGACTGCAGTGGCAGTCCACTCATACTGCAGCCGCTCGTATCTTTTAGTGCCCACGCCTTCCGGCGTGATACCTAGAAAATCAGCGGCTGTGCAATAATAATAGGCGTTGGCGATCATGAATTTGCAGAAGACCTGTCCCTGTTCTGCCATCTGTGATACCGCGTTCCAGATCTCTTTTTTGGAGTGATAGGGCAGGTGGACAGAGGTGCCGTCCGGCGGTTGATATCCTTCCTGGTACATTGTTCCAAACATACCGACAGCACTCTCGAAGATAAGACTTTGATGAAAGCACTCGAAAGCAAACGGCGTGTCCACCGGCATTTCCATGACCGGATCGACATAACTTTTTCCAAGATAACAGCGCCCGAGAAAATAAAAGGCGTCCCCGTCACCCAAATTGGCAGCCCCGCGCAGCAGCGCAAGCGCCTGCTCACGCCTGTCCGGATCCCTGTCAAACCATATGATCTGAATCGCCTGTTCCACACGCTCATCAAAAAGTGCAGCCATATACATCATGCCTTTCTGTCGTATTGTAATGATTTATCTAATATTCTACCACAGACGAAGGCATTTAACCATAAGAATTTTTGTCAGTCATGTGCACGATACGCGTCCCAAACGGCATCAATGCCAGCTTTGCCAGCTTAAACTGCTGCAATCCAAACGGGATCCCGATGATCGTGAGACACAACAGACAGCCGATCGTGAGGTGCTCTATGGCAAGCGGAATGCCCGAGATCAGGATCCATATTATGTTTATGATGAAGGAGGCAGTTCCGCCGCCATAGACGATCTCCTTGCCAAACGGAAAAAAGGACATCGACGCGAATTTAAAGCACTGGATGCCATAGGGGATCCCGATGATCGAGATGCACCACAGACAACCCGCGAGCATCCAGCTGAGCCCGCTGATACAACCCCCAAAGATAAACCATAAAAGATTTCCAAGACAACTCATGTTTTCATTTTCTCCTATCACAAAAAATTGTTACAGATCATTTTGTAGTGTTCTAGATAGCACCCTTTAAAGTTTCTTAATTTTACTGCATCACATTCAATAATGCAAGGTGTTTTGGTAAATGTAACTGAAAATGTATCTGAAAAAGATAAAAAAGCGATAGACAGCCGAAGAAGTGAGTGGTGACATCAAAGTGTCCAAAACGGGATATTTTGAACAAACTCTAGGGCTCCATCCGTACAGAAATTAGAATCGTGAACCGCCTGTTTCGCACCATTGCGTTGTTAAAATTTCAAGACGATGCCACCCATCACCGTCGAAATTCTACCTAGTACAGCGTTTTTTTGATGCTCATATACTATCAAGGCTGTTTTTAACCAGC
>ERZ779623.871-NODE-871-length-9930-cov-3.319797_pt1 | contig 9930 bp, 10 predicted proteins | sample MGYA00514189_ERZ779623 | MGnify/ENA primary metagenome ERZ779623 (study PRJEB29562, sample SAMEA4376712) | mouse gut metagenome | isolation source: Cecum | study: EMG produced TPA metagenomics assembly of the A DSS colitis mouse model was used to assess the microbial... | reverse complement strand
CAAAAGCCGCTAAAAATCGGATTTGAAATACAAAAATGATGAATGAAAATCAGTAATCCACAAAGATGGAAATAACTGATTAATTATCGATTGGTTATCCACCAACAGGAGACAAATTGAGTGAAAACAGATTTTTTATTTTCTCTGTTTTTCACAAAAAGTCACATGGACTTTATCAGGAGTTCTGAATAGTTACAACAGAACATTGAATCCATGTTCTACCAGAAAATCCATCATTTCCTCTGTCAAAAGAGTAATATTAGAAGTTATTTGATAACTTACAGGCTTTCCTTCAAACAGTTTATCTGCATAGGCAACGCTCTTTTTTATCAGATCAAATTTCAGCAAAGGCTCACCACCGTAAAAACCTATCAAAATATTTTTTGACTGACAGGAATGTGCCAGCAAATAATCTAATCCCTTTTTTACTGTTTCAAAATCCATTTCAAGTTTTGAATGCGTTCTGTTTTGATAATCTCCTGAATATATACAATAATCACACCTCAAATTACAATCCTGTGTGATTTGAAATGTCATTCTACATAATTTACCAGACAAATAAAAACCAGCGTACTCTGTTAAAGGATGCTCCGTCTCTTCAACCCATCTCTTTTATAATAATCCGTCTTTTTCCAAACTGATTATTTTATCATTTTGATAATCAGTTTCTACTTTTCCCGTTTTCAGGCAAAAATATGTTTCCTTGTCCAAAGCAACAATTCTGTCTGCGGCGGGAACTGTTATATGAACCTGTAATCCACTCATTTATGCATGGAATGGATTTCCATAAATCTCCGGAAAGAAAGGAGCACTCCCATATGAAAGATTACTACAGCCTGTCCGATACGGAAAAGAAAATCATGGAATTACTGTGGCAGCTCGAAGAGCCCCTGTCTCTGAGAGAGACCATGGATTACCTGAATGAAAAACTGAATAAGAACTGGAAGCAACAGACCATCGGCACCTACCTGTCCCATCTGGAAAAAGCCGGACTGGTCCGCATTGACAAGCGGTTTGCACGGTCCTATCTGTATTTTCCTTCCTGCACGAAGGAAGAATACATGCAGAAGCATCTGCAGAAGCTGGTGGCCGAATCCTTTGATAATTCCATTGCCAACCTGGTCTGCGCTTTCACCGGCGGCAAAAAATTAACCGGAAAAGATCTGGAAGACCTTCAGAAGCTGCTCTGAAACCAATGTCGTACGGATCTCCAGGCCGGACCAGTCATCCCAGCTTCCGGTACAGCGTGGCCAGGCTGATTCCCAACGCCTTCGCCGCCTGCTTCTTCCCCTCCGTATCGTCTCCGAAGATCCGCAGCGCCTTCTCGATCTCCCGCTCCTCCAGTTCCTTCAGGCGGCAGATCTCTTCTCCCGGCCGGGCCTCCTCCGCCCGGGCAGGCGCTCCCCCGGACGTTTTCAGCAGATGGTCCGGCAGGGTCCTGCGGTCCAGGATTCCGTCCTCTTCCATCATGTTGACCATAAATTCCACGGAATTTTCCAGTTCCCGCACGTTCCCGTACCAGGGATACCGGCACATGCACTCCAGCGCGTCCTCTGTCACCGACGACAGCTTCTTGCCGAACCGATCCGCATACCGGCCCGCGAAATACAGCACCAGGTCGCGGATATCCTCCCGCCGCTCCCGAAGCGGGGCGATCTTCAGGGGGATCACGTTCAGCCGGTAATACAGGTCCTCCCGGAACTGCTTTTTCTCGATCATCTCTCTCAGATCCTTGTTGGTCGCCGCGATGATCCGCACGTCGATGGGAATCACCTGATTGAAGCCGATGCGGATGATCTTCCGCTCCTGAAGCACCCGCAGAAGCTTCACCTGAAGATACAGCGGCATATCCCCGATCTCGTCCAGGAAAATGACCCCTTTGTTGGCCAGCTCGAATTTTCCCATCCTGCCGTTGGGATCCGCCCCGGTGAACGCTCCCTTCACGTATCCGAACAGCTCGGATTCCAGAAGCGGCTCCGAATCGCTCCGGGGCCCGGTCCAGATCGTACAGATGGCCCATGACCAGGTATTCCCGGCCGTCGATCCGGAGCCGGTACTCGTTCTGATGGTTTATGCTGTCCCCGGTGGGCGACACCTCGATCCGGGTCTCTTCTGACAGCTCCATGGACAGCTCTTTCCGCGCCGCCTCGTTGGCGGACGCGACCCGGTCCTCCTTCCCGAAGATCAGGATGCCTTTTTCCACATGGCTGATGACCCGGTCCAGCGTCTCCAGAAGCGCCTTGTGCCGCCGAAGCTCCGTGGCTTCCGCGGCCTTCGCCGAGATAAAATCCGCAATCTGCCACAGAAGCTCCAGATACATGGACTCGTCGCTTAAGATCCGCTCCTTCTGTTCCCGGCCGCTCCCGATCAGTCCGATGACGTCGATGCTCTTCTCCCCCAGCCGGATCGGCATGGAGATCTCGATCTCCTCCCGGCATACGTTCTGCTTCGGACAGCCCCGGCAGATCTCTTCCTTTCCCGGAGCGTGGATGATCTCCATGCTGCCGGTGCGCAGGACGTGCCGGTACACATAGCCCTCCGACGACATGTCTTCATTCACATGCCCCGCGTAGATTCGCGATCCGGAAGAGCCGGTCATCCGCTACCTCCACCTCGACCTGCGCCACCTTTGCCATGATCCTGGCGTATGCCTCCACCGTGTCCTGTATTTCCTGAAGAATGCCCGGTACAACCGTCATGCCCTCTGTCCTCTCCTTATTCCACCACTTCCAGATAGCTGCTGATACAGTACAGCATCTGTCCGTTGTACTCCACTCTGGACCAGCCCGGCTCCGACACGCCTGTGCGGACGATCACTTCCCCGTGGTTCAGCTGGACGATGACCTCCGAAGGCGCTTCCACGCTGGGGCGGTTCCTCAGATTGGTCACATCCTTCGCCGTGACGTTTTCCGTCACAGCCGTAAACTGCGTCTTGAATCCGTCGTCCGGCTCCGACGCCGGCGTCACATAACTTAAGTCCGTGGTCAGATAACCGGACACAGCGTAAAGCACCTGGCCGTCATATTCCACCCGGGACCAGCCGTTGTTGCCCACGCCCGTACGGGTGCAGGCCTCTCCGTTCCGAAGCTGCGCCGTCACATTGCCGTCATCTCCCTGCTCCATGGTGCTGCGGAGATTCGTCACATCCTTGGACGTCACCTGCTCGCTGACCTCCGTAAAGATGACTCCCACCTCCGGGTCCGCCTCCACCTGTCCCGCTGCACCTTCCTCCAGCGCCCGGGCGGTCTCTTCATAGCCGAAATACGCCACGTTCAGGTCCACCACGGTCCGGATTCCCGGCACCGTCCCCTGATCCGTATACTGCCACATGGCAAAGCTGCCGTCATATTCCGGGCCGTCAATGTCCGGATACACCTGATCCAGATACTGCGCCACCCAGATCCGGTATCTCTGCTCCAGCGCCTCCGTATCCCAGAACAGGCTGTCCTGCAGCTCGCTTCTGGCCGCGTAAAACATGCCCGTATAACCCGCCTCCTCCACCCGGTTCAGAAACACCTGCGCCAGGGCGGACCGTTCCTCCACGGTCATCCCGTACTGTCTGCTGGTCTCGTCCTGAAAACCCTCGCAATTGTAGACCACCGGATAGGTAATGGGATATCCCTTCAGAAATTCACATACCCAGTCGGCCTCCTCCAGAGCCTCCGCCTCACTGACCGCCGTGGAGAAAAAATACGCACCCAGCCGGACGCCGTGTTCTGCGGCCTCCTGCAGATTGTAGCGGGCGCACTCGTCCTCCACGATCTCTCCCGCCACGGATTTGCGGTAGCCTGTGCGGACCATGGCGAAATCCACCCCGGCGGCCGCCACCTGCTCCCAGTCAATGGTTTCCTGAAACTTCGACACGTCCACCCCCAGGGTGATGTCATCCGTCTCTCCTTCCACTTCCTTCGGCTTCAAAAGCTCCGTGCTGACGCCTTCCTCCTCCGGCTCCAGATCCGCCTGGGGATCCTCTTCCCCGTCTTCCGGCAGGCCTTCGTCCCGGACGGAAGCCCCTTCTGAATCCGCCGTCAGCGCCTCCTGGTCCTTGTTTCCTCCGAATAGAAGAAGCGCCGCCAGCAAAAGCAGCAGGCCGGCCGACAGAACGCAGGCAAAGGCAGCCGCCATGGCAAGATACGCCTTCTTCTTTTCCTTCTCTTTCGCCATGAGGATGTCACCTCTGTCTCTTTTCCAGATACCTCATATAATCGGAAACCATCATGGCGATCTTGAAGGTCATGGCCTCCTCAAAATTCCGGATGTCCAGGCCGATGGTCTTCTGCAGCTTCTCCAGACGGTACACCAGAGTGTTCCGGTGCACGAACAGCTGCCGGCTCGTCTCCGACAGGTTCAGGCTGTTCTCCATGAACTGGTAGACCGTCGCCAGAATCTCGTCATCCAGATTGCCCGGATCATAGTCTCCGAACACTTCCTTTAAAAACATCTCGCACAGCGGCGTCGGAAGCTGGTAGATCAGGCGGCCGATGCCCAGTTCCTCGTAGGTAATGACCGTTTTGGACGTATAGAAGATCTCCGCCACCTCCAGCGACATCTTCGCTTCCTTATAAGAGCGCGACACCTCTCTGAGCGAATGGGCGATCGTCCCGCAGGCGGTGCGGACTCTGCAGAGCGTCTCCGAGCTGACCGTATCGGACAGGACATGGGCCAGCTCCTCGATCTCCTTCTGCCCCTCCCGGTCTTCCAGCCGGCGCACCACCACCACGCAGTCCTCTTCCATGGGCGTGATAAAATCCCCGGTCCGGTTGGGCATGATGATTTTCAGGATCATCTGGATATCATAGGCGTCGCATCCCATTCCCTCCACCAGAAGCACCGCCCACCGACAGTCCGGCCCCAGGTGCATCTGCTTGGCGTAGGTGGCGATGTCCACCGGAAGCAGGTTGTCCAGCAGCAGGTTGTGGATAAACTGATTCCGGTCCTCCCTGCTGTAACCCATCTCCAGAATCCGCTCCAGCTGGCACACCGCCAGCTGGCCCATGGGATACGCGTCTTTGGAGCCTCCGCTGACCGACAGCACATACCCCATATCGTCTTCTCCCACCTTGAACAGATAGCGGCTTCCCAGCGCCTGCATATCCGCAGGGGACTCGCAGAAAATGTCAAACACCTCTTCCTCCGGCAGGGAATCCTCCTCTCCCGCCACACAGGTCCGGTTCCTGTCATACAGGGCCATGGACAAACGCATAATATTGGAAAAATCCTCCAGACATTCCTGAAGCAATCGATTGGATACCATACAAAAACCTCCTCTTTCTGCATATATAAACAGTATATCTGCAAAAAAAGCAGATGTCAATGCAGGTACAACGCACCGCCGCAAAATCCTCCGCAAAAAAGAAATTTATTCGGTCAGCCCGTCAAAAATATCCCGGTATTCCGGAAGCTGTGCTCTCCAGGGGCGGAGCCGTTCCCGGATCTGCGCGCGCTCCTCCGGGTCCGCTCCGTATGGATCATGTTCTTTTCCCGTCCCGTCCAGCACCTCCTGCGCGATCTCGCCGGCCAGGATCCCGCACAGCCTGTCCGCCCTGCGGATCACAAGGCCCTCTTCCATATCCCGCGTTTTTCCATGGATCTGCAGCAGAACATATCCCAGCTTCTCCGACCAGAGCCACTCCAGGCGGGAACTGTCCTGTATGTAATCCTGAAACACACCGCTGACCTTCTCGATCTCCTCGTTTTTTTCTGCTTTCTGCATCATCACTTTCTCCTCCTTCTTATGGGTAAGCATGTTCCAAACAGCTATAGTCATTGTAACACAGAAGGGCAGGCGGTTTGTTTATGGAATTACTGGATATTCGGCGGGTCAGAGCTCCGAAAGGAGCTCTCCCGTAGCGCGGCTGTAGGCCTGCGCGCCGCCGTTTTCCAGAAGCAGGTAGCAGGTGTCCCCGATGAACGTTCCCCGGGACCGGTAATACCCCCGGTATTCCGCCCCCTCTTTCTGTCCGGTGTCCGCCTTCAGCGTCTGTACGAACGAGCCGTCTTCATAGGAAAAGAACAGATAGTGCTTCCGGTATTCGCCTTTCCGGCTTCCCTCCGCCTCGAAGCCCAGAATGTTTTCCGCCGGGTCGATCAGGACCGCCCGGTGGTCATAGAGCGCTTCGCTGTAATTGTAGTCCTTCAGAAGCAGCCGGGTCACTTCCTTCGGGTCCGCCGGGTCCGACACGTCAAACATGGACAGCTTCATTCCTTCCTCCACGCCGGTCTCTTCGTCCGCCTCCATGCCGATTCCCAGAAGCAGATCTTCTCCGTACACATGCAGGTATTCGGAAAAGCCGCTGACCTTCAGCTCTCCCAGGATCTCTGGATGCTCCGGATCGGACAGATCCGCCGCAAAGAGGGGATCCGTCTGACGGAAGGTGACGAAATATCCGGTCTCCCCCTGAAAACGGGCGGAACGGATGAATTCGTTTTCTGCCAGCCCCTCGATCTTCCCTTTGACCGTGAGATCCAGCCCCAGCACATACAGGGCGTTGCTCTCTTTCTCTTCCACATAGTCGTACCCCAGCGTCTCCCCGGTCCGGTCGTCCGTAACCTTCCTGGCCTGATACTCCTTCACCGTCGTCACCGCCCGCAGATGCCCGTCGTATTCATCCAGAGAGAAACTCCCCTCCAGCCTTCCGGGAATCTCCCCCGACGCCTGGCCGTAAAATTTCCCTTTCCCGTAGGAAAACCGGAGTATCCTGGTCCGATCCTGTACCTTCCCCTCGGTCCGGGGCTCGGTCTGATAGACCGACTCGTTCCACGCCATATAGATATTTTTGCGGCTCACATAACACAGGTCTGATCCGCCCAGCACCGCCCGGCTGTCCGCAAAGGAGGTCGGGTCGGACAGGTCGATGGATACCAGCACCAGATAATCCGTACTGTCCGCGTCCGGCGGACAGTAGATCTGGTCCGGCTCCAGCCTCTTTCCTTCCAGAGACGGGATATAGGCGTCGTAGTCGCTCTCTCCCTCTCCCGGGTCCGCCGCAAAACAGCTGATGCCGTAGAAATATCCGTCTGCCACCCGGGAGGTCATGCAGATGCCCTGAAGGGTGAACGTCTTCAGCTTCCTGGGATAGCTTTTGTCCGCCGCCTCATAGACGGTGATCTCGTGATAGCCCCGTTCTCCGCCGCCGACGCCGCAGACCAGCCCATCCTCCATGGCCCCCTTCTTCGAGGACAGATTACGGACGCCGGTATCATAGTATTTATTTTCGATGGCGATAATCAGGTCGTTCCACAGGTAAAATTCCTCCAGATTCTCAAAGCCTGTCAGAAACGCAGTCTCCTTCAGTCCCCCTTCCGTATCCAGAATCTGGATTCCCACCTGTTCCCGGCCGCTTCCTTCCCCTTCCGGTTTCCGGGCAATCTGATACAGATATCTGCCGTCGTTCTTAATCCGGTCCGCCTCGTCCACCTGTTCGGTCTGCAAGTTGGTCCGGCCGTACGCCGTATTGTTTTCCGCCTGCTTCTGCTCCAGATCCGCCACCGCGGCAAAGGCGCTGTCCTCCATCTCCGCCGCTTCCGCCTTCGGAGCCCCTGTGGTCATTCTGGATGCCTGGCTCTGCCAGCCGGCGGACAGACAGGCGTAGATTTCCTCATAGCTCATGCCCGAGGGCTCCAGAAGCTCCTGCTCTTCTTCCGGAACGGCCGCCGGCTGCACGGCCCTTCCCTTCCCGCCTTCGGACTGTGCCAGCTCCGTTCCCGGCCCGGCGGTCTCCGGCAGGCGGCCACGCAGCATGGCGCCCGCCATCAGGCAGAAAACGGCGGCTGCAGCAACAGCCGGATACAGGCGTTTTCTGCGGGCCCGGCGTTTCTGTTTCCGTACTTCTACCCGCTCTTCCAGCGTCTTTTTCATCTGCTCCGGCTCCAGTCCCCGGGGGATCAAAAGCCCCTCTCCCTTTTCCCGAAGCAGTTTTTCCATCTCTTTTCTCTGACTCATTCCTGCAACTCCTCCTTCCCTTTCCGGCCCGCGGACCGCGCGCTCTTTCTGCCGGACGTCACGCCCTCTTTTCCTGTAAGTTCCTGCTCCAGCTTCTTCAGGGCTCTCCGGTACTTGGTCCGGACCGTACTGTAGTTGCGATTCAGCATATGGGCGATCTCCTGCCCTTTGTAGCCGCCGAATACGGCCAGCGTCACAATCAGCCGTTCCTCCTCGCTCAGCGTTCCCAGAAGCTCCAGCACCTCCGTCCGGGAACCCGGCCCCGGCTCATACGCCTCCTGGGGATCCTCCAAAACCACCTCTTTCCGCCCCCGTTTCCGCAGGTTTTTCCTGCAGCGGTTGACCAGAATCCGGAAGATCCAGGGGCGGAAGGACTCTTCCTTTTTCAGCGCCCCGAAATGCTCGCAGGCGGACAGCGCCGCGTCCTGCACCGCATCCTCCGCGTCCTCCCCGTTTCCCATATAATAGTAAGCCAGACGGTACATATCCCTGTATACCGTCTCGTACAGCTCCATAAATCGTTCCATTCCTTCCACCTCGCTCCGGGCCTTTGTCCTCCTTAAACGCCTCTTACTTATACAGAGTCGCACAACCGTGAAAATGTTGCAAGGGAAAATAAAATATGCGGATGTTTTTTGTGCGCCCTTTTTGTCCGCGCCGGGCGCACAAAAGGGCCAGGGGAACCGGTATCCCGATGCCCCTGGCCTCGCTTCTGCCAAACTTTTCCTGACAGACTTTTCCTGTTCAAAACATTGTTAAAAATATCACAGCCGTGCCGCGCCGCTCTCTCTGGCCGCTTCCGCCACGGCTTTTGCCACCGCCGGGCCCACCCGCCTGTCAAAGGCCGCGGGAATGATATACTCCGCGTTCAGCTCTTCCTCGCTGATCAGCCCTGCCAGCGCTTTCGCCGCCGCAATCTTCATGGCGTCGTTGATGTCCCTGGCTCTTACGTCGAAGGCACCCCGGAAGATACCCGGAAATGCCAGTACGTTATTGATCTGATTGGGGAAATCGCTCCGGCCTGTGGACACCACCGCCGCGCCGCCCGCCTTCGCGTCGTCCGGAAAGATCTCCGGCGTGGGATTGGCGCAGGCAAACAGTACCGCGTCCCTGTTCATGGTCCGCACCATCTCCGTTGTGACGGCCCCCGGCGCGCTCACACCGATGAACACATCCGCTCCCTTCAGCACATCCGCCAGGCTTCCGGCCCGTTTCTCCCGGTTGGTGACCCGGGACATCTCTTCCTTGACCGGATTCATCCCTTTTTCACGTCCTTCGTAGATGGCTCCGTTCCGGTCGCAGAGGGTAAGGTCCCGGACGCCGTTTGACAGCAGCAGCCGGGCGATGGCGATGGCCGCCGCCCCGGCGCCGTTCATGACCACGCGCACCTCTTCCATCTTCTTCCCCACGACCTTCAGCGCGTTCATAAGGCCCGCCAGCGTGATGACCGCCGTACCGTGCTGGTCGTCGTGGAAGATGGGGATGTCGCATCTCTCCTTGAGCCTTTTCTCGATCTCAAAGCAGCGGGGCGCGGAGATGTCCTCCAGATTCACCCCTCCGAAGCTGCCGGACACCTGGTAGATGGTCTCCACGATGGTATCCACATCCTGGCTTTTGATGCACATGGGAAATGCGTCCACGCCGCCGAACGCCTTGAACAGCACGCATTTTCCTTCCATGACGGGCATCCCCGCCTCAGGGCCGATATTTCCAAGGCCCAGCACCGCCGAACCGTCCGTGACCACCAGGCACATATTGTGGCGCCGGGTCAGCTCGTAGCTCTTTTCCGGGTCTTTCTGGATCTCCAGGCAAGGCTGCGCCACCCCCGGCGTATACGCCAGCGACAGATCGTCTTTGGAGCTGACCGGCACCGTGGCCGTCACCTCGATCTTGCCCTTCCACTCCCCGTGAAGCCTCAGTGATTCCTCTGCGTAATTCATATGGTTTCCTCCTGCTCCACCAACACGGCGCGGACCGGCGCGCCGTCT
>ERZ779623.870-NODE-870-length-9943-cov-5.368325_pt1 | contig 9943 bp, 8 predicted proteins | sample MGYA00514189_ERZ779623 | MGnify/ENA primary metagenome ERZ779623 (study PRJEB29562, sample SAMEA4376712) | mouse gut metagenome | isolation source: Cecum | study: EMG produced TPA metagenomics assembly of the A DSS colitis mouse model was used to assess the microbial... | reverse complement strand
ATGGAAGAAAAAAGAGAAATGGTACATAATATGAAATCTTTGAATATTCCACTTGATACCATTTCGCAAGTTACAGGACTATCCATTGAAGAAATAAAAAGTTTGTAGTAGGATTGCCACCGAAAATTGTGAATTTTAAAATGATAAAGACAACGCTTCCATTTATACTGGGAGCGTTTTTTTATTCATAAAAATAGGATACTGTATGCGTTTTTCTTGCTTGAAATCTGAACAGTGCATGGTGCGCAAGCAAATATGCGAGTAATCAGGCATTATGAAAATCTGTATTGCTTCTGCTTATATGTTATTGTGGTGCATATAGTTTGTAATAAAGTGCTAATTATGATATTTCGTCAGAGAATGGTGGGGCTATATCGTATTTTGCTACATCAGTTTATTGTAGTAAAAAGCATGGAATAGCTGAAAATATGCAGGTTGTTTAGAGTCACACCAATGAATACATTGTTGGTCGGTGAGAAAAGCATTGGCCCTCACCGGCCAGTGATGCGTTCCTTTTAAAGGAACGGAGCTTAGTTGAGAGAGAATAACTTGTTTTTTATTCCTCATTTATGCAGTTTTTAGCTCATGAATAGCATATTCTTGCATTAATTTATGCATTTATTTTTCTATTTGCTCGATTTTGAATTGAATATTAAAAGGGAGAATCTTAAAAATAGAACAGAATCTCTTATTCTGAGAGACACGGTTGACATTTCATTCTTTGTTGAAACTGTAAGAATCTTGTTTTTCTCACTATAGATATTGTTTGGCTTATTCGTGAATTAATTAAATAATGTTACCTTTGTGGCTGAAAAGGAACTAAAATGAAACATGATGAGAATTTATAATGCTATTTTGTTGTTTATTGTTGCCTGTATTGGTGGAGTTGTATTTTTCTTTGCTTGTAAATATACTTATGAGTCCAAGCTATCTGTTCTTAAACAGAAGGCAAAAAGTACTTTTATTGAGGCGGTTGATCAGGAAGTGAAAAGACGGAATGTGGAAGGTCCTTTGGTGTTTACTCTTCCGGATATAGCAAATATGAAAGTTGCAGAATTACCGGATTCAGTAAGTATTGTAGATTCTACGGGTATATATAAACTTAAGTTAGATAAAGAAAAGCATTACAATAATATAACTACAGATAGTAGTGTTCGTTTTCTTCATAGCGTTGCTTTTATGGAACACCCCATTCAGCCGGATTCATTGAATCTTATTTGGAAAAAGTATTTAAATGAAGCGGGTATCTCAATGGGAACAGCATTATGTGTTTCCGTTGTAGACAGTTTTGGTGATGTAACATCGGCATCTACATCTTATAGTGAATGGTGCAAGTGCTCAAATTTGGTATTTACTATTTCTATAGGCTATGCCTGTGAAATAGAGGTAATGGCTTATCTTCATTATTCCGTATGGAATATAATATACATGGAAATCATTTTAGGTTTATTAATATACATAGTCTGTATGTATATGATTTACAAGTTTAGCTTATTTGTTCAAGGTAAAATAATTTCTATGAGAGATAAGGAAGTTGTAAAACAGCCTGTTGTGAAAATAGTAAAAGAAATGAAAGACAGTTCTTCCATACGTTCATATAAGCTACGTGAGGGCTTTATATTCCATGCAGATCAGAATTTGATAGAGTTTAATGGTCAACAAAAGATTTTGCAGCCACAGCCTAGTAAGTTATTAGAACTTTTTCTAAGAATGGAAGAAACTGGATATATTTTAAAGAATAGTGATATTAGTGATAGTCTATGGTCTAATGGAAGCGCTACTTCCGATCGGATTCATAAAGCGGTAGCACGTTTACGTTCTAACATAAAAGAGTTGGATTCTTCTATTGATATAAGAAAATGTGTAGATGGGTATCAATTGGTTCTATAATATAAAATTCTCTCAATAGCTTTAAATCTCGATGAAATGGAACTTTTTAGATGATTGTTATTTCATCCAGAAAATATTTTCTATCTGGTCAGAAATGGTCAGGCACATTTTATAGCTTCTTTTTATCAGTTTACTACCTTTGCTCCCATATTAATCTTATAACAAAAAGTAATATGAGAAAACTGGTATTCTTCTTATTTTTATGTACAGTGGTATATTTGACAGCAAAACGTTCAACTAATCACCACGCTTCATTCAATACATTGCTTAATTATAATATAGAGGCATTAGCGGCGGATGAAGGTCTAAATGTATATCAATGTCTTGGAACAGGATCCGTAGATTGTCCGGTAGTCCACACTAAAGTTAAATATGTTGCTGGGGGATATAACCTTGAAGAGTGATATTAAGTATCTGTTTCTTTTCTTTTTAATTCTGCTCTCTTGTGGTAAGAATCATAAGGACTATGGAAAAAATGTATTTCCCTATTCTGGATTCCCACAAGAAAAAGAACTGAGAGGAGAAGTAATAGAGCTTGATACAGCCTTGTTCCGCTATCCTTTTCGGATACGGATAAAAGGGGATAAAGCCATTGTAATGGATTTGCATGGTTCCGAATATTATGGGCACTTATTCCAATACCCAAGTTTTCGGTATCTATCTTCTTTTGGTAGGCGAGGCGATTCTCCAACGGAAATGTTGTCAATGGAAAACTTCCGTTTGTATAACCATGAATTATGGACTTTAGATGCTAACAAAAGCGAATTAACTAGGTTAGATTTTTCTTCATCCGGTGATTCACTGCTTCGTGAGGAAACGGTAACATTGGATGAAGATATACTTCGACCGCTTGATTTTGCCATATATAATGATACGACATTTGTCATTCCTGACTATTCAGGTGAGAGTCGCTTTTTAAAGGTTAATTGCAAAGGTAAACTTATAGAGAAGATAGGCGCTATACCTACAGCGAATAAGAAAGCTTTACAAGAAGCCCGTCCGGCATTAGCACAGGCATGGCGTAGTTTTTTAGATTATAATCCCCATAATGGCGTTTTAGCTGCTGTCACTCAACTGGGCGAGGTAGTTGAAGTTTATAATTTGAAAGACAGTACTCATGTTGTTCGTATCGGTGAGCACGATGAACCTGAATTCAAAATTTCAGATGGATATGGTATACCAACAGGCATCATGGGATTCAGTGATGTTCAAGTAACGGATAGTGCCATTTATGCGGTGTTTCATGGGACGCCCTTTAAAGAGATAGCAAGACAAAGCGGAAGGCTTCCTGACGGAGGAAAATACATTTATGTATTTAGTTTGAAAGGAGAACCGATGTGTAAATATGTACTCGACCATTATATATATGGTATTTGGGTGGATGAAGCTACTAAAACGATAATGGCGACAGATGTGAATAACGATCAGCCAATACTAAAGTTTTGTTTTGGTAGCGTATGAGAGAATTAACTTGATTAAAAAGGAGCAGAATGATGAGTTTGTTCATCTTGCTGGATTTGCTTACATATCATCTGCTCCTAAATCCCTAAATAAGGAAGGAGGTTATTCCGATGCGAATATAAGAATAAAAAATAGTGTAGCAAATAATTGCTATTTTGTGAAAAGAGTAGATTAAAGTTGAATTCAAAAGTAAATAAATTATGAAAAAGAAATTTGCTGTAATGGTAGTTATTGTATCTGCAATAATTGCCGGGTATAATGTATACTCATTGCCGGTTGAGGAAAAAATATCAGATTTATTATTATCTAATGTTGAAGCATTAGCTGATCACGGTGAAACTAGTCCGGGATATAGAAAAGGATATATTGCTTCTAGTTATCAATATTATTTGCCGGGTTATGGATATACGACTATCCCTTGTTGTAGGTATACAGGCAATGAATATAGTGCTTGTTCGGCTATAGATATTTGTCCATAAAGTAACGACATGTTTAGTGTTAAATATATTATAATATTTGTAGGAATACTAGTTATATTGTGTTCCTGCAAATATAGCAAAAAGAATGAAGAAGGAAAGTTGATGACAACTTGTGAAGTTAATATAAGCTTGCAGAATAAACAAGAGAGTATAATGATGTCTAACTTTGTAGATTCTGTACAAACATTGTGTCTAGAACTTCCTTCTGATGTAGTAATAGGAAGAGCGACTCGTGTATTTTTTTATGATTCACATATTTTCATATTAGATAGAATGCAACAAAAAATATTTCACTTTGATAAAAGCGGAGCATTCTTAGGAGAGTTGAATAGGCGTGGAAATGGATTGGGAGAGTATTACGGGCTCCATTCTTGTATGGTGAAAGATAATGTACTTTACGTTTTTGATAAAGTGGGACAAAACATATTATTATATGATTTTTCTTTTAAATTCATTCGTTTGATTCATTGTGAAAAATGGGTAGAGAATTTATTTTTGTTATCTGATGGTTCATTTTTATGCTTTACACCTTTTTTCGTTTATAATGCACCTAATGGCATATGGCAGATGAGTTGTGATGGTAAGATGATAAAACAGTGGTATATATATGATGATAAATATCCTTATGTAGGTTCTGAATGGGATCCGTTTTATATAACATCTTCAGACGGTATTGGCATAAGATGCCCTATTAGAAATGAGTTTTATAGATATAAAGATAATAATATTAGTTGTACTATGAAGTGGAATATCAAAGCAAAGACTACTTTAGATTTTCCGGACATTGAAAGTTGTACATCCATCAAGGAAAGTTTTTGGACTTGCCCAATTTTTATAGATGCTGACGAATGGGTATTTGGTATTTGGGGAGAATATAATGGGACTCCTTCTGAGTTATTTACTCTGTATTCAAAAAAGGACAATGAAGTACTTGTATCTTCTTCTTTGATTGTGGATGTAGGAGATTTGTCTTATATTGGTAATCCTGTTTCATCTAATCTTCCTAATGCAATGGTGGCTATTGCTGATGGAGATTTAATTATGGGTTCGGATTCATTTAAGCAAGGTCAAGTTAAATCTCTTCCGGATAATCAAGTATTTTTGTTGATTTATTATTTTCTTAGACAATCAATTTCTAAAGAGAAAATTGCATCCTTAGAAAAAGAAGTGGGATTGTAAGTCATATAGATCTAATAGAGTCGTTATTATGTGTTTATAGTCTACTATTGGTTATGATGAAATGTGCAGATTGTTTATTCTTATTTTGTTGTAAAGATGATACAATAATGGTAGAAAAAATATAAATTTGAACAGATAAATACAATTGTGAGTCCACTTTTTGAGGAAGTAAAACTGAATTTTACCTCTAGTATGAAAAAATATAGTAAATGATAGATGCTATATTACATTTTATACGAGCATTTTATATGATTTTTTTTTAAGAGTGTAATTATAGTAGATCTAACTTTTTGAAGTGGACTTGTAACTAAATTTGCAATATCTTGGTCACAAACTTTAGAAAAAGTTCTGCAAAGACTTTTATTTGCGATGATTAGGTATGTTTGAGAGGTTTGACTTAATATAAATGTAAAAATGAGAAATGTACATTTTATTTTATTTATAATACTACTAGTATTTGTTTATTCTTGCAAAGAATCTGTTTCTAATAAAATTACTCATTTAGTGAATGAATGGGGAAACAAAGAAATTATTTTTCCTTCTCAAATGTATTTTACTTCGTTAGGGAAGGATACAATCAATATGGATTCTATAATGAATAACGAGTTTTTAATAGTTACTTATATTGATTCAATTGGTTGTACTAGTTGTAAGTTGCAATTGGATAGATGGCAAACTTTTATTACTGAACTTGATTCATTAACAGCTTCATCTGTCCCAGTTCTCTTCTTTTTACATCCTAAAAATAGAAAAGAAGTGCTTACTATGCTTGGCTGTAGACATTTTGATTATCCTATTTGTATAGACGAAAATGATTCACTTAATATATTGAATCATTTTCCTCAAGAAATGCCTTTTCAAACGTTTTTATTAGATCATAATAGTAAAGTTATTGCGATTGGAAATCCAATTCTTAATTCGAGAGTTAAGGATTTATATTTTGATATACTTTTAGGTGAAAGTAAAGTGAAAAGAAATGAAATTCAGGAGACTAAAATAGCTATCTCTGAGCAAATGATAAATATGGGAAATTTCTCATGGAAGGAAAAAAGAGAGAATAGAGTTGTTTTAAAAAATATAGGCAAGTTTCCTTTAGTTATTGACGAAATATCAACTTCTTGTGGCTGTGTAGATATAATTTACAATAAACGACCAATTTTACCTAAGGATAGCACATGTGTCAAGATTAGATATCAAGCGGAACATCCTGGATATTTTGACAAAACAATTACAATGTATTGTAATGCAAAAGGTGCTCCACTTAGATTGAAAATTATAGGGAATGCAGAGTAAATAATAGAGAAAAATTAGATGAAGTATATAGAATATGCCTACTTTATATTTATTGTATTGTTCTTAGTAATAAGTTGGCAAGTCATTGATAAAATAGTATTTAAAGAGAATATATATCCTTTAGAAGATATTTTGCAATCTGCGAAAAATAATCGGAAAGAACTAGAGAAGGTACTTTGCCATTATCGAAGCAACTCAACTGATAGTTTGAAATATAAAGCGGCCTGCTTTCTGATAGAAAATATGCCTTTCTATGTTTATACTGTTGGAGAACAATTGGAAAATTATAAGTCTTATTATACATGGTTGAAAAAAAGTAGAGGGAAAACACCACAACAGGTTGCTGATTCTGTTAAGAATGTGTATGGGGATATAAAGGAAGAACTAGAGAAAAAATGTGACATTATGGAAATAGATTCTGCTTACCTATGTCATAACATTGATTGGGCATTCAAAGTTTGGCAGGAACAACCTTGGGGAAAGAATATTTCATTTGAAACATTTTGTGAGTATTTATTGCCTTACCGGATAGGGGATGAACCATTATCTTATTGGCGTGAAACGTACTATGAAAAATACAACTCGTTGTTGGATTCATTACGTATGTCTGATTCATTAGATATCGAAGATCCCGTGGTTGCCGCTAATTATCTAATAAGTAAATTACCTGATAAGAGCTATTATTATACTTCTGTAACGCCCTATCCATTTGGGCATATAGGGCCGGAATATGTACAATACTTATCCGGTACATGTAGGGAAGTGACCGATTTTGCTGTGTATCTATTCCGTGCTTTGGGTATTCCTTGTGCCATAGATTTTGTTCCTGTACGAAGTTACATAAATGCCGGGCATTTTTGGTTGACAACATGGAATAAGGATGGAGAGGAATATATGACTGATTTCCCGCAAAAATTACGACCTGTACGTAAGAATTGGTGGTATCGGTGGGATGATAGTTCCAAAGTGTATAGATATACTTTTAGTGTGAATAGAGGCCTGTATGAACAAATGGCAAAGTATGGTGAAGAAGTATATCCTTTTTGGCGTTTACCAAAATTTACAGACGTAACTTATGGATATGGCTATAATTTTAAGAAAGAATTGGTTATCCCTTTAGAAAAACAGTATAAAACGAAACGGAGCGGGAAAATCGCTTATCTATGTGTCAGTGATAGGGATCGTTGGACTCCTGTTGACTGGACTACATATGATGCGGGGCATCTGGCATTTCAGCATGTACGGAATGGCTCGTTTATGAGAGTGGCTACTTATGAGAATGGGACATTATGCTTTTTGACCGATCCTTTTTATGTTGATAAACATAGTAATGAGATCTGCTATTATCCTGCAGGAAAGGAGAAGGAAGATGTGGTATTATATGCCAAGTGTGATATCGGGAGAGAAAATATGTTCAGAGACCGGATGATAGGAGGTGTTTTTGAGGGGAGCAACCATCCTGATTTTTCGGAAAAAGACACTTTATTCATTATACAAGGCAGACCTAATCGTTTGAATACAACTGTAAAGAGTTGGTCTGATAAAGAATATCGTTATCTAAGATATTTTGGTCCGCCCAAAAGCGCATGTAATATTGCGGAAGTTGCTTTTTATGAGAAGAATGATACCGTGGCTTTATCAGGGAAAATTATAGGGACTCCCGGATGTTACCAACATGACGGAACACATGAATATACTAATGTCTTTGATGGGAAAACATGGACTTCTTTTGATTATCATCAGCCTACTGGTGGATGGGCGGGGCTTGACTTGGGCAGAAAAGTTCGTGTAGACCGTATTGTATATACTCCGCGCAACAGAGATAACTATGTTCGCCCTGATGATCTATATGAGTTGTTTTATTGTGACAAGGATTGGAAGTCTGCCGGAAAAATCAAGGCAACTGCTGATTCATTGGTATTTCGGGATATTCCCGTAAATACGGTGCTGCTTTTGAGAAATCATACACGCGGACTGGACGAGAGAATCTTTATTTATGAAAACGGTAGTCAACTATGGAAATAAGAACGTATATCAGTTTGGTTGCAACATGGAGAATGATTATCATCTCAGGTATCATTTCTCTGGTATATGCTTGCTCTTGTCCGAATGAGAAGATTTCGCATTTGTCCGCTATTGTTCCTTCCAGGCATACGCTGTTGGCTGTTACCCCCAGTTTAAGTCTCCAATTAACGGGGGATACATTAAATAAAAGTTACCCGCAGTTGAGAACCGGAAAGGCGTTTCCGATAACTGGTATTTTACGTGTAGACGGCATACTTTATCGTTTCATGGGAGGTGATTCTTTACGTATATCTCCTTTAGCACCTCTTTCGGGGGATACTGTCGGGTGGACGGGAAAATATTCTTTCTTGTTTCCGGGAAAAGGATGGGAGCAGAGGGTATATGACGATTCTTGGTGGAGTGAAGGAAAAGGGGCTTTTGGCCCGGTAAAAGGGTATTATTATCCGGCTCATACTTTGTGGGGAGCGGAAAATATTTATGTCCGCAGGCATGTCAAGGTGGATAAAAAAGACGCTTTGAAGAATCGTAAAGTTTATGTCCGTTATGTATGCGATGATCGGATAAAGCTTTTCTGTAATGGGAAACATCTGTTGGAAAGCGGATTTACACATCAAACGAAATGCCAGCGTTTGACTGATGAAGCAATTAATCAAATAGTTGATGGAGATAATGTCCTGGCTGCATATTGCCGTAATACGGGAGGTGCCGGCTTATTGGATTTTGGTTTGTATATCGAAAATAAAACTTATGCCGATGCGAAACCTGCAACTTTGAAAAAGATGAATGTACAAGCTACGCAGACTCAATTTATTTTCCAATGTGGAGAGGTGGAACTTCTGATTGACTTTGTTTCACCTTCCTTGTCGGAAAAGTGGGATATGACAGGATGGCCTGTCGGTTTTATTTCCTATCAAGTCTGTACGGAAAGCGGAAAGGAACATACAGTGGAAGTCTTGTTTGATGTGGATACGGAATGGATGTTTGGCAAGAGGGAAATTGATAGTTGGGCTGAACAGGATTGGCGTTTTGTGAAGTCCGACAGCTTGTATTTGGCTATGGCAGCGGATGAAACAACCTTTTCATGTATGGATGGTCATGCCATCTTGTCTCAAAAGCTGTATGTGGGAAATGAAGAGGATAAGAATAATGGGGTATTGCTTGTCGGATATGAAGAAGGACAGGTGCTGCAATATGATGGAGAGGTTCTGGCTTCTCTTTGGAATAGTGATGGGACAAGGGAGGTAAAAGAATTAATGAAATCCGTAGGAAATAGATATAAGGAACTTAAAGCGGAATGTGATCTTCTGGATAACCGGTGGAATACCAAAGCATTTCAGGTAGGGGATAAGATATTCGCGGGACAAATGCTTCCTGCTTACCGTAATTTTGTATCCTCTCATAGGTTTATGTCATTTTCTGATAATAAGCTTTTTTGTTTGGGCGATACTTTGGGCAATGTCAGGGAAGCTTATAAGAGTTTTCCGGTCTTGTTATTCTTTCATCGTACCGACTGGATGAGAGCTTTGTTGGATCCCATATTCGAGTACTGTGAAGATATTCATTGGAGCAAGAAATACCCGCCATATGATATAGGCTTGTATCCTGTTGCCGGTAAA
>ERZ779623.858-NODE-858-length-9983-cov-6.628223_pt1 | contig 9983 bp, 10 predicted proteins | sample MGYA00514189_ERZ779623 | MGnify/ENA primary metagenome ERZ779623 (study PRJEB29562, sample SAMEA4376712) | mouse gut metagenome | isolation source: Cecum | study: EMG produced TPA metagenomics assembly of the A DSS colitis mouse model was used to assess the microbial... | reverse complement strand
CCAAAAGTTTAATAATCTTAAAAAGTTTTTCTAACTTCTTAGGATTATTACGAAATCGCTTATAATCTTTTTTATACTGGGTAGACGCTTTTAACTTTTTCATATACCCATAGATTTTTCCATAGCCTCGATTGATGATAAATCAAGAACAGGTGCATCTTTGAGTTTTCCACTTTTAGCTTCCTTCATTGCCTCAAGTGTGATTTCATTGGGCTCATGATAGGCAGCATCAAGCAACAGTGTCTCCACAAAGTTGTTGAGACTGCGGTTCTGTTTTTTAGCCAGTTGTTTAAGACGCTCTATCAGTTCTACTGGTAGACGGAAACTTTGGTTTTTTTTCTGTACGGTGATATCCATATTATTGTTATTTTATAAGGCAAATATACTGTATTTATATTACAATACCAATATGTTTGCAGTGAATATTGTTTAAAAGGCTTTGATTTGCGAGAATAATAGTAGTTATACGGAAAGTTATAATAACATATGTTTTTTATGGTAAGTTTGCTCATCCCCTGTATAGATTCTCATATTTCTTTTTTATCTTTGTCTATCTATCATCAAAGACAAGAACTTAATGGATATGGGAGACTATAATTTACAACGATTTCTTGACGCCCAACAAGGCGACTATGAACGTGCCCTTGCAGAAGTCAGAAACGGGCGGAAGCATTCTCATTGGATTTGGTATATATTTCCTCAACTGAAAGGGTTGGGAGTGAGCTATAATTCACAGTATTATGGAATCAGTGGCAAGGAAGAAGCTGAAGCATATTTGGCGCATCCGATTTTGGGTAAAAGACTAAGAGAAATAACATCGGCTTTTCTGCAATTGAAAGGTAAGACGGCGCAGGACGTTTTCGGCGCGTTGGATGCGATGAAGGTACTTTCGTGCATGACGCTTTTTAATGAGGTTGCTCCGGATGATTTGTTTCAGCAGGTGATAGACCGGTATTATCAGGGTAAAACGGATGAGACGACAAAAAGAATGTTGGATAAATAATAAAATGTTATTGTTATGGGCTGTTTGATGAACCTTTTATGGTTGTTGCTTGGTGGTATTTTCACGGCAGTAGAATACCTTATTTCAAGTATATTGATGATGATTACTATTATCGGCATTCCTTTTGGAATGCAAACGTTGAAATTGGCAGGACTTGCTTTGTGGCCTTTTGGTAAAGAGGTGAGAAGCGGAAGTCGTTCCAGTGGTTGTCTTTATATATTAATGAACGTGATATGGATATTCGTGGGTGGCATTTGGATTTGTTTGTCACATTTAGTTTTTGGGGTGGTTCTGTGTATAACTATTATTGGTATTCCTTTTGGCTTACAACACTTTAAGCTGGCTGCGTTAGCATTGTCGCCTTTCGGAAAGGATATCGTAACTGTATGAAAATAGTCCAAAGTAGGTTGTCTATAACCAAAAGTTATAATGCATAATTAGAAACTATTGGTATGTCTTGATTGTTTCCCGTACCTTTGCACCCCGAAAACAATTAAAGATAAAATTATATGATTTCAACAGCTACAAAAACGTTGCAGACAAACAACAAGACAATTTATGTCGCGTTACTTTCTACTTTGACTTTCTTTCTGTTTTTAGATTATATTCCGGGATTGGAAGCATGGTCGGCATGGGTGACTCCACCGGTTGCTTTGTTTCTTGGACTTATTTTTGCATTGACTTGTGGACAGGCACATCCGAAGTTTAATAAGAAAACATCTAAATATTTGTTACAATATTCAGTTGTCGGACTGGGTTTCGGAATGAACCTTCATTCGGCTTTGGCTTCCGGTAAGGAAGGTATGGAGTTTACTGTAATTTCTGTTATCGGTACTTTAGTGATTGGTTGGTTTATCGGACGTAAGCTGTTCAAAATAGACCGTAATACTTCTTATCTTATCAGTTCGGGAACTGCTATCTGTGGTGGTAGCGCTATTGCGGCAGTAGGGCCGGTGCTGAGAGCGAAGGATAGTGAAATGTCTGTTGCACTGGGCACTATTTTTATCCTGAACGCAATCGCACTCTTTATCTTCCCGATGATTGGTCATGCTTTGAATATGGATCAACAGCAGTTCGGAACATGGGCGGCGATTGCCATTCACGATACAAGTTCGGTTGTCGGTGCAGGTGCTGCGTATGGTGAAGAAGCCTTGAAAGTGGCTACCACTATCAAGCTGACCCGTGCGCTTTGGATAATTCCTATGGCTTTTGCCACTTCGTTTATCTTTAAGAGCAAAGGACAGAAAATCAGTATTCCCTGGTTCATCTTCTTCTTTGTTCTGGCAATGGTGATAAATACTTACTTACTTGACGGAGTGCCGCAGTTGGGAGCAGCAATTAATGGAATCGCCCGTAAGACCTTGACGATTACTATGTTCTTTATCGGTGCTTCTCTTTCTATTGATGTGTTAAGGGCAGTCGGGGTCAAGCCGTTAGTTCAGGGAGTCCTGCTTTGGGTAGTGATTAGTTTGAGTACGTTGGCTTATATTTATTTCGTATAAAGAAGAGCCACACATAAATACACATATATGAGGCACACATAAATACACATATATATAGAGAGAGAAAAGTGGGAGAATATCCGTGTCATGCGATATTCTCCCACTTCTTTTGGGATACAGCCCTGTCTTAAAAAGATGACAGAATCCCGTTATTCTTTTTTCTTCAATTTCTCGAAGATAAGTCCTTCCAGTTCCTCGGCAAGTTCGGGGTTGTCAGCGATGCATTGTTTGGCTGCGTCACGTCCCTGTCCCAACTTGGTATCGTTGTAGCTATACCATGAGCCGCTCTTCTTGATGATTCCCAAGTCGGCACCCAAGTCGATGATTTCTCCGGAGTGGGAGATACCTTCACCGAACATAATGTCGAATTCTGCTTTCCGGAAAGGAGGAGCCACTTTATTCTTCACAACTTTCACTTTAGTCAGTTTACCCAGAATTTCTTCGCCATCCTTGATAGGTTGGCTACCACGAATGTCTATACGTACGGAAGCATAGAATTTCAGTGCATTACCACCGGTAGTTGTTTCCGGATTACCGAACATAACACCGATCTTTTCACGCAACTGGTTGATGAAGATACAAGTTGTACGTGTCTTGCTGACTGTACCGGTCAACTTACGTAATGCCTGTGACATCAAACGCGCTTGCAAACCTACCTTATTGTCGCCCATATCACCTTCGATTTCTGCTTTCGGGGTCAATGCGGCAACAGAGTCGATAACGATGATGTCGATGGCGGAAGAACGGATTAATTGTTCGGCTATTTCCAGAGCTTGTTCGCCATTGTCCGGTTGGGATATATACAAGTCGTCAATGTTCACGCCCAGTTTGGAAGCATAGAAACGGTCGAAAGCATGTTCTGCATCAATGAAAGCGGCGATGCCGCCGGCCTTTTGAGCTTCGGCAATGGCATGGATAGCCAATGTCGTTTTACCGGAAGATTCCGGGCCATATATTTCGATTATCCTGCCTCTTGGGTAACCACCTACGCCGAGTGCCACGTTCAAGGCGATAGAGCCTGTCGGGATCACTTCTACTTGTTCAACACTATCGTCACCCATTTTCATGATAGAACCTTTACCGAAGCTCTTTTCTATCTTTTCCATGGCAGCCTGTAAGGCTTTTAGTTTTTCGCTTGATGCCATTTTATTATCTGTTTCAAAATTAAGTTCGTCTTTCTTTGCCATACCTTATTCTATAATTAATGGATTTATTGGTTTAAAATCTGTGAGGCATGTTCTTTGGTCTTCACTTCTTTCGGAGTGATGATCCGTTCTACGATTCCTTCTTCGTTAATCAGGAAAGTAGTGCGGAAAGTCCCCATATATGCACGTCCGTATAGTTTCTTTTCTCCCCACACGCCAAACTCCTCTACCAACTTCTTATCAGTATCGGCAATCAGGGTGAAAGGAAGGTTGTTCTTCTCGATAAATTTCTGATGCGACTTTTCATTGTCTACGCTGACGCCGATCACTTCGTAACCGGCCTTGCGCAGATCGGAATAATTATCACGCAGATTGCACGCTTGCGCCGTACAACCCGATGTGCTGTCTTTCGGATAGAAATACAATACAATCTTTTTTCCTTTGTAAGCACTCAGACGGATTTCTTCACCTTTTTCATTGATGCCTAAAACTTCCGGTGCTTTATCTCCAACGTTAATCATAACTTCCTTTTTAATGAATGTCTTACAATTCCAAATCCTGATCGATTACTTCATGCCATGGCAAACCCTGCTTGTTCAGTTGTTCCATAAACGGATCCGGATTGAACTCTTCTACATTGTTTACACCCGGACGTTTCCATTCTCCCTTGAAGAACATCATGGCTCCGATCATTGCCGGAACTCCGGTGGTGTAGCTTACTCCCTGCATACCCGTTTCCTTGTATGCTTCCTGATGGCTGCAATTATTGTAAACATAGTAAGTACGTTCTTTACCGTCTTTCAGACCGCGGATACGACAACCGATGGAAGTTTCGCCTTCATAGTTCTCACCCAAATCCTGCGGGTTAGGCAATACAGCTTTTAAGAATTGCAAGGGAACAATCTTCACTCCGTTATAATCAACTTCATCAATACGGGCCATACCGATATTCTGGATGACACGTAAGTGAGTCAAGTATTCCTGTCCGAAAGTCATCCAGAAGCGGGCACGTTTGATAGTCGGGAAATTCTTCACTAATGATTCCAGTTCTTCGTGATAAAGAAGATAGGAGTCACGGGGGCCGATATTCGGATAAGTCAGGTCTTTATGAATTTCCAACGGGCCGGTAGTTATCCACTTTCCGTTTTCATAATAACGTCCGTTCTGCGTAATTTCGCGGATGTTGATTTCCGGATTGAAGTTAGTGGCGAATGCCTTATGATGATTTCCGGCATTACAGTCTACGATATCCAGATATTGGATTTCGTCAAAATAATGCTTGGCCGCATAAGCTGTATAGATACCACTGACTCCCGGATCGAATCCACAACCGAGGATAGCTGTCAGGCCGGCTTCCTTGAAACGTTCATGGTAAGCCCATTGCCAGCTATATTCAAAGTGAGCTTCATCTTTCGGCTCATAATTGGCCGTATCCAGATAGTTCACTCCGGCTTTCAGGCAAGCTTCCATGATAGTCAAGTCCTGATAGGGAAGAGCAACATTAATCACCATTTCCGGTTTGAAATCGTTGAACAAGGCTACCAGTTCGTCCACATTGTCTGCGTCGACTTTTGCTGTCTTTATAGTGGGATTACCTATTGCCTCGACGATTTTGTCGCATTTCTCTTTTGTACGGCTGGCAATCATAATATCTGTAAATACATCGGCATTTTGTGCCACTTTGTGCGCAACGACAGTGCCAACACCGCCTGCACCAATAATAAGAACTCTACCCATTTCTTTAAATTGCGAATTAAAAATTAAGAATATAAGAATTGTTTATGGAGCAAATATACGTGATTATTTTCAGATAATCATTCGTCGGTACTCCTTTTTATTTGTATCGCCGTAAGGTACCGTTCTCAAATTCCAGCGTTTTGCCATTGTAGAACCAAGTTTCAAAACGATTATCTTTTTTCAACTCGATTTCTACCGGATCACCGATGGACAGACGGCATTCATCAGTGCTCATACCTGTTTCCAACTCACCGCGGGAGATGAGCTGCCAACGCTTTTCAGTGATGCCCGGATATTTTTTCTGTATATCTTCAAATCCGAAAAGATCCTCGATATAATTCGCATTTCTGACAATAACATCATATTTCAAGTCAGCTTCCAGTTCGTAGATGACTCCGGCTTTGTCTTCCAATGACAGGACACTCAGACTGCCTGATGAAGCCAAATTAATATCTTTGATATTCAGAATCGTATACCGGGGCAAGTGAACACGTGATTCCGTCTGCTTGCCTTCAAGGGAAACCACCCTTTTGGCAGGCAATACCTTTTTAGGATAAACGGTTCGTCTCAGATATTTGTTTTTCAGTCCCTCGATATTATCAGAACTTTTATTCGTAAAGCTGATTACATTCGAAAAGTATTTCATTCTCTTTTCACCCTGAAAGTCATTCAGATCCATGCCTGAATTAGTTCGTGAGAGTGCGACTTCGAGATAGTAAGAATGCCCTTGTGCATCCTTAAATATGATTTTCACAGGATATGTCTGATTACCGACTCCGACGGCGGTTATTGTAGCTTCCGTATTGGCAGGAATGGCTACATCCCGATAACCGGAATAATTATTAGTATCATCTACACGCACGCTTTCGGATTGAATATAGATTGTTTTTCCTATTAACAGGTTCTTTGCCGTATCTACATCTTTCAAATAGACTAATCCATTGACGCATGCGCGGGGAGCTTTCTCGCAAATTTCATCCAGTCGCATATTTTTTATGTCATAGTAATATTTTTCTCCTTCACATTCGAAAATGAAACGGGTGGAATAATTGGTGCTGTTTGATATGTTTTGGGCTTTTTCTTCAGTTCCGGTGAAAGTGAGGATTTTGTGTTTCAGCAAACTATTATCTACCCCCTTGTCGGTATCATAGTTAGAAAGTGTAGGCAGGAACATATCCCGTGAAGATGGAGCGAACATAAATTTCATTCCGGGCGTCCACTTGCACAAAAGTTGCAATGGGAAGTTACTTTTGATAAATTGCTCTTCTTCACTTTCGGGAATTTCCTGAGTGGAAGGGGTGGTGACAATATAATCGTTTTGTGCTGTGACAGGAGACGTACCACAACAGAAAAAAAACAGAAAAAGAGCGATGATTCTCATATTTATTTACTTTTTGTGAACTATGTAAATTGTTCGTTTGTTGTACATTCAATGGCAAATGTATATATTTTATATTGTATTGGATATTATTTTCCAATCTTTTTGATATCTTTGCCCCCAATTTAACTTAAACGTTATAACATATGAATAAAGTATTAGTTTCAATTTGCATTGCCGGTGCGGCGCTTGCAATGTCTTCATGCCGTTCGGTTGAGAAGGCGATCCCTTTGTCATCTATCAATGGTGAGTGGAATATCATAGAAATCAATGGCTCGAAAGTTACTTCGGGCGAAAGTAGAACACTTCCTTTTATTGCTTTTGATACCGCAACGGGGCGCGTATCCGGTAGCAGCGGTTGCAACCGTATGATGGGTAGCTTCGATGTAAACGCGAAACCGGGAAGCCTTGAACTCGGCGCAATGGGCAGCACTCGGATGATGTGTCCGGATATGACAACAGAGAGAAATGTATTGAGTGCTCTTGCACAAGTGAAAGGATATAAGAAAGCCGGCAAAGACAAACTGTATCTTTGCAATGCGTCCAATCGTCCGGTTATAACTTTGGAAAAAAAGGAGGCTGATGTGAAATTGTCGGTATTGAACGGAGAATGGAAAGTGAAGGAAGTGAATGGTGAAGCAATTCCTTCCGGTATGGAGAAGCAACCTTTCATCACTTTTGATGTGAAGGAAAAGATGATTCATGGTAATGCCGGATGTAATATGATAAATGGCGGTTTTGAAACCAATACAAATAATGCCAAATCCATTTCTTTCGCGAGAGTGGTAAGCACGATGATGGCTTGTCCGGATATGGAAACGGAAGGCAAGATTCTGAAAGCGATGAATGAGGTGAAATCATTTGATGTATTGTCCGGTGGTGGTATCGGTTTGTATGATGCCAACAATGCATTGGTGCTTGTTTTGGAGAAGTAATAAAATAAGAATAGTATATATTAAGGTATGCCTGTGTCGAATATGACGACACAGGCATATTTTTTTTCCTGCATTGAACCGAAGCCGTCTGCATTTGTTTTATGAAGCAGTTGCTGATTGAGTCCGGACGTGACTATGTCAGCAGTGTTTATTTATTAAAACTGTCTTTTTGGCAGATATTATGTCATGCATTCGTATAATTTCCTTTTGGCACACGGTTTGCTTTTTAATAAGCGTCCGTTCGGGACGAAGCTCTGCAATAGGAGCGGAGAAACAACCGGACAAAAAGAAATCATTGAATAATAATAAATAAAAAAATAACGATCATGGGAAAAATTATTGGTATTGACTTAGGAACAACAAACTCTTGTGTTTCTGTATTTGAAGGTAACGAACCGGTAGTAATCGCAAACAGCGAAGGTAAGCGTACGACTCCTTCAATAGTTGCTTTTGTAGATGGTGGCGAACGTAAAGTAGGTGATCCTGCCAAACGTCAGGCTATTACCAACCCGACACGTACGATTTTCTCTATCAAACGTTTCATGGGTGAAAATTGGGATCAGGTACAAAAAGAAGTGACTCGTGTTCCTTATAAAGTAGTGAAAGGTGACAACAATACTCCGCGTGTTGACATCGACGGACGTCTGTACACTCCGCAGGAAATCTCTGCAATGATTCTTCAGAAAATGAAGAAGACTGCCGAAGACTACCTTGGACAGGAAGTAACAGAAGCAGTCATCACCGTTCCTGCTTATTTCTCTGACTCTCAACGTCAGGCCACAAAAGAAGCCGGACAGATTGCCGGTCTGGAAGTAAAACGTATTGTAAACGAACCGACAGCCGCTGCTCTTGCATATGGTCTGGACAAGGCTCACAAAGATATGAAGATTGCCGTATTCGACCTTGGTGGTGGTACATTCGATATCTCTATCCTCGAATTTGGTGGTGGTGTATTTGAAGTGCTTTCTACAAATGGTGACACTCACCTTGGTGGTGATGATTTCGACCAGGTAATCATCAACTGGCTGGTACAGGAATTCAAGAATGACGAAGGTGCTGACCTGACTCAGGATCCGATGGCTTTGCAACGTTTGAAAGAAGCTGCTGAAAAAGCTAAGATTGAACTTTCTTCTTCCGCAAGTACAGAAATCAACTTGCCGTATATTATGCCGGTAGGTGGTGTGCCCAAGCACTTGGTGAAGACTTTGACTCGTGCTAAATTCGAATCTTTGGCTCACAGCTTGATTCAGGCTTGTCTTGAACCTTGTAAGAAAGCAATGAGTGATGCAGGTTTGAACAACGCTGATATTGACGAAGTAATCCTTGTCGGTGGTTCTTCACGTATTCCGGCTGTGCAGAAATTGGTAGAAGATTTCTTCGGTAAGGCTCCTTCCAAAGGTGTGAATCCGGATGAAGTGGTAGCTATTGGTGCTGCTGTACAAGGCGCTGTTTTGACAGACGAAATCAAGGGTGTGGTATTGTTAGATGTAACTCCGTTATCAATGGGTATCGAAACACTGGGTGGTGTAATGACTAAGTTGATCGACGCTAACACTACAATTCCGGCTCGTAAGAGTGAAACATTCTCTACTGCTGCCGATAATCAGAGTGAGGTTACTATCCATGTATTGCAGGGAGAACGTCCGATGGCTGCTCAGAATAAATCAATCGGTCAGTTCAACTTGTCAGGTATTGCTCCGGCTCGTCGTGGTGTTCCTCAGATTGAGGTTACATTCGATATCGACGCTAATGGTATCTTGAAAGTCTCTGCCAAGGATAAGGCTACCGGTAAGGAACAGGCTATCCGTATCGAAGCATCCAGCGGTTTGAGTAAGGAAGAAATCGAAAAGATGAAAGCCGAAGCTGAAGCTAATGCTGAAGCAGACAAGAAAGAACGTGAAAAGATTGATAAGCTGAACCAGGCTGACAGCGTAATCTTCCAGACTGAAAATCAGTTGAAGGAATTAGGCGATAAGTTGCCTGCTGACAAGAAAGCGCCGATTGAAGCTGCTTTGCAGAAACTGAAAGACGCTCACAAGGCTCAGGATTTGGCTGCTATTGACACTGCTATGGCAGAAGTAAATACAGCGTTCCAAGCTGCAAGTGCTGAAATGTATGCTCAAGGCGGTGGTGCCCAAGGTGGTGCACAGGCTGGCCCTGATATGAATGGTGGTGCTGGTCAACAAGACGATAGCAAGCATGGAGATAATGTTCAGGATGCTGACTTCGAGGAAGTCAAATGATTCCGATAAGGATACAGATAATAAACAATAAGCAAAAGCG
>ERZ779623.857-NODE-857-length-9983-cov-11.693795_pt1 | contig 9983 bp, 12 predicted proteins | sample MGYA00514189_ERZ779623 | MGnify/ENA primary metagenome ERZ779623 (study PRJEB29562, sample SAMEA4376712) | mouse gut metagenome | isolation source: Cecum | study: EMG produced TPA metagenomics assembly of the A DSS colitis mouse model was used to assess the... | reverse complement strand
ATTTCAACGAGGCGGAGCGCACAGCCAGTATCTACACCCACAACGAGGCTTTGAAACATCAGCTTTTGGAGCTGTGCCAATCCCACCCGGAGCAGGTGCGCCAGACTGCCGCTAACGCCTGGGGCGGGCTGACATTTGAGCTGCCGAAGAAGTGGCTGAAGGTATCGCCGCCCCGCGTCCTCTCTCCGGCGCAGAGGGCCGTGCTGGACAGGATGAACCAGAACAAGCAGCCCCCCTGATTCCTAACAATCATTGACAGGGCCGCGCTTGGCAGGTTATAATTGTTTCGTAGGAAGTAACCGCATCGTATCGAAGGGAGGAACCACTATGAAGCGAATATTTGCCAGCGCGGACGAATTTATCAGGCGGAGTGACTGGAAGGATTTGGCTATTGTCAAGTTCTGTCTGTTTTCCATCGGTCTGCTGGTGGGTCTGCAAATAACGGAGAAGTGCAAGAAGGGTGTGCGGATTGCCGCTTCGGTGGTGTTTACTCTCACATATATTCCCCTGATGGTCAAATATTTGGGGATTCTCGTCAGCAAAGCAGGTGACACGCAATGAAAAAGATAATGGTGATTGCAGGTGGGGGCAGACCAAAAGGAAACACAGCCCAGCTTGTAGAGGCGTTTTGCAAAGGTGCGGAAGAAGCGGGACATCAGGTGGAAGTTATTTCTTTGATAAAAAATGAAGTAAAAGGCTGTTTGGGCTGTAACGCCTGCCGCTATGGAAAGCCCTGTGTCCAGAAGGATGCCTTTAACGACCTCGTACCCAAAATCAAAGCGGCAGACTGCATTGTCTTTGCCTCGCCGCTGTACTTCTGGACCGTATCTGCCCGGATCAAAGCCTTTATTGAGCGATTCTACTGCATTGCCCAGGAGGACCCGGACCCGCCTCTTGGACGGTATGAGAAGTATCCCATCAAGGACTGTGCGTTGCTCATGACCTCTGCGGATAACTTTTTTTGGACATTTGAGCAGGCAGTTTCCTACTACCAATTCGCTCTGGTTAATTACATCGGGTTCCATGACAGGGGGATGGTCCTTGCCGGTGGCTGCGGTGATACAAATGGTAAAGCACAGATTGACAAGACCCACCATCTGACAACAGCATACGAATTTGGAAAGACGATCTATTGAGAGATCACAGACAGGCCCGGAGAACGGCGCAAAGCTATTTCTCCGGGCCTTATTATATCACAAAGAAGGAGGTTTTCATGGCAAGCAAACTACAATTTATATCCGAGCTGGCAAGCCACACCGCCCAAACCGTCACGCGGGATGTGGACGGCTGGAAGCAGTATTTAACTACCGCCAGCCGCCTTTATAAAGATGTATGTTGTAAAGGGTGAATGTGAGATTTCGCCTAATACAACATAGCGGCTTGCTCGTTTGTGGTGAATGACGGTGCTATGGGAGGGGGTGATACCAATATCCGCACAACTTCGAGCGACAAATTGTCGCTCGAAGTATATCCGAGGGGCGGTGTCATGTTTTTTGAAATGGGACTGTCATGCCATTAGCCTGTTTTTTTAGATTTCGCCCATAATATACTTGGGAGAACGATGGTATTCGCTTGTCAGAAACGTGAGCGACAAAATGTCGGTCACGTTACACCAAAATCAAGTGTGCATTCTGCACTTCTGATTTCATCTTGCATTTTTGCAATTTTTCAGAACAGAACGGCCTAATCTTGCATTATCGCCATATTTTTGCGGTCATGGCCAATTTGACCGTATAATAGAGATGGGCGAACAAACCGGGCCGCTCCAAGAAATTTTCTAAACCTTTTTGAAAATGGTTCCGCCATACCCCCGGTTTTTCTCCTATAAGTGAGAGGATGATTTGGATGCTGTGAAAACTAACGTCCTTTCACGACAAAAGTACATAGGCACTCAAGCCAGCTTTCGACTGCAAACGACATTACGCAGCCGGGGGCTGGCTTTCTGTGTGCCTGGAACATCCACCACCATCATACTACGGGTTGCGTCCTACCGCAAGAAAGGAAGGCCAATATAACTACAATTCAACCAGCAGAGGCAAAAACTGCCACCATTTACCGGCGTATCGGTTCCACTACCTACAAAGTCCGGGTGCATTTCAGCGACACCGCCCAGGAAACAATCAACGACAAAATTCTGCGTTTAATTCAGCGTGAGGCCGTGACAAACGGTGTTGACGGTGGTATAATGGACACACCACAAACGAGCCAGCCGCTTGAAGGGAGTTCTGTATGACCGAAAAGCGGTTGGAGCCGGAGAAGATCACGGCGCTATATGAGAGATTGTCCCATGACGATGAATTGATCGGGGACAGTAACTCGGTTGTCAATCAAAAGGCCATGCTGGAAAGCTATGCCGCCCAGCATGGATTTACAAACCCTGTCCATTATACGGATGATGGATGGAGCGGGGCCAATTTCGACCGGCCCAGTTGGAAACGGCTTATCGCGGACATTGAGGCCGGAAAGATCGGCTGTGTGATCGCCAAGGACATGAGCCGTGTCGGAAGAGATTACCTGCAAACGGGTTTCTATACGGAAGTTCTCTTTCGGCAGCATGGGGTTCGTTTTATCGCCATTTCCAACGGCGTGGACAGCGAGGACCAGAGTACGGGGGAGTTCGCGCCGTTCATCAATATCATGTCGGAGTGGTACGTCCGCGATTGCAGCCGGAAACAGAAAGCACAGTATCAGATACGGGGCAAGTCCGGCAAGCCCGTCACTAATACGATCCCCTACGGCTTCAAGAAGGACCCGGACGAAAAGCACCACTGGCTGGTGGACGAAGAAGCGGCGGATGTTGTGCGCCGCATTTTCCGGTTGAGTGTGGAGGGGAAAGGCCCTTTAACTATCGCCAAAATCCTGATGAATGACAAGGTGGAGCGTCCCTCCTACTACCTCGCCAAGCGGGGCCGGGGAACGTGTCAGAGCCAAACGGATATGTCCCGTCCCTATGACTGGACGAGCAACACCATTGCGGATATGCTTGCCAAGCCGGAGTATATGGGGCATACGGTCAATTTCCGCTCTTACAAACCCTCTTATAAAGACAAAAAGATGATAAAGCGGCCTCCAGAGGAATGGCTGATTTTTGAGAACACCCATGAGGCCATTGTTGACCCGGAAACGTGGAAACTTGCCCAGCGATCAAGGCAGACGGTACGCCGGACGGACACCACAGGTATGGCTAACCCCCTGACGGGGCTGTTGTTCTGTGCCGACTGCGGGGCCAGGATGTATAACCATCGGAGCAGAGGCAGGGCGCTGAAAGAGGGATGGGAACCTGACCCCGACAGTGGCCTTTATCCCAGCGACAATTACAACTGCTCCACCTATATGCTGACCGCTAAACACTCCGAGCAAAAGTGTTGCAGCCACTATATCACTACCAGGGCAGTCCGGGCGCTACTGCTGGATACCATCAAGACCGTCAGCACCTATGCGATTGCCGATGAAAAGGGCTTTGTGGAGAAGATTCGCGCCGCGTCCCAAATCCAGCAGGACAACGCCGCAAAGGAATTGAAGCGCAAGCTGAACCGTGACCGCAAGCGGTCCTCCGAATTGGACGGGCTTATCAAGAAACTCTATGAATCCTACGCTACCGGGAAGATGCCGGAGAAGCGATATGAGATTCTGAGCGCCGAGTATGAGAAAGAGCAGGAGGAATTGGACGCCGCCATTGTGCGGGAACAGGCGGAGTTGGATGCGTTCAATGCCGACACGGACCGGGCCGATCAGTTTTTGGAGCTGGTCAAGCGATACACCGATTTCTCTGTGCTGACCACGCCCATGATTTTGGAGTTTGTGGACAGAATCGTTGTCCATGCGCCGGACCGGTCCAGCGGTGAACGGATACAGGAGGTTGACATTTACCTGAAGTTCATCGGCAAGTTTGACATTCCCATGCCGGAGCCTACGCCGGAGGAACTGGCGGAGCAGGAGAAGCTGCGGAAGAAACGGGAAAAGCAGAGGGAATACTCCAGGCGTTCCCGTGAAAAGAAGAAAAGGGCGATGGCCCAAAGCTGAACATGCTGTGCCGGAGGGCGGTTTGCGTCAAGCAGACCGCCCTTTTTGCATCCGTATTTTCAATCTATGTGAAATCAGCGAACAAAACAGCGTCAACATTGCAATTTTTCGTGGAAACACGCAACGCCGGACAACGAACACGGTACGTTGTCCCCTGCTGGTTTTCACGATTTCGCATGACTTCACGCTGAACGCTGAAACTCGATGTGCGCTCCTGTGACCTGGGCATTGCGAACAGCTTGCCCAGGCCGCTGGGGGCGTTTTCTATTTCTACGCTAAATGGCGAATACAATTATCGAAGGAGATACGATTATGAATATCAGGAACGAAATCAAAGCCTACATCGTCCGGGAGGGCTTCACCATGAGCGAGTTGGTGGAGAAGCTGGCGGAGCAGTACGGATGGAGTCCCAGCGTCCCAAATCTCTCCGACAAACTGCGCCGGGAATCCCTGCGCTATAAGGAGGCGGTGGAGTTGGCCGATGCGCTGGGTTATGACCTGGTTTGGCAGAAGCGGAGGTAAAATGGCAAAGGAAAAGACCAGCGGGATTTATTTCAAGGTTACGGACGAGGAACGGGCGCTGATCGAGCAGAAGATGGCGTTGGCTGGCGTCCGTAATATGAGCGCCTATATTCGGAAGATGTGCATTGACGGCTATACCATCAATTTGCAAATCCCGGAATTGGACGAGTGCGCCAAGCTCCTGCGCTATACTTCCAACAATGTGAATCAGATCGCCCGCCGCGTCAATGCTGGCGGTGGGTTCTATCCTGACGAAGTGGACGAGATCACCGCAAAGCTGGGGAATGTGGAAGAGCTGTTCGGAAACATTTTGGAGCAGCTATCCGGGCTGAAATAAGTGGGGTGACGGATGGCGACAACACGCCTGATGCCCCTGCACAGCGGCAAGGGCCGGACAGTGGCCGAAGCCCTGGGCCGTGTGACGGACTATGTGGAGAATCCAGAGAAAACGAACGGCGGCGAATTGGTTACGGCCTATCAATGTAATCCGTCCATCGCTGACCAGGAGTTTCTTTTTTCCAAGCGGCAGTACGCCACAATTACCGGCAGAGAGCGGAAAGAGAATGATGTGATCGCCTACCATCTGCGGCAGTCCTTCAAGCCGGGGGAGATCACGCCGGAGCTGGCGAACAAGATCGGCTATGATCTCGCCATGTCGCTGACGAAGGGGAAACATGCTTTCATCGTCTGCACTCATGTGGACAAGCACCACATTCATTCGCACATTGTATTCAATTCAACGGCCCTGGACTGTACCAGGAAATTCCGAAACTTCTGGGGTTCCTCGTTTGCTGTCCGAAAGATTTCTGATATGCTGTGTCTGGAAAATGGTCTGTCGGTGATTGCGGAGCCGAAGCCCAGCCGGGGCAGCTACGGCACTTGGCTGGGAGAGGATAAGCCGTCCACTGTCCGGGGCCAGTTGGAGGGCCTGATTGACACCGTCCTCGGCCAAGGCTGCAAGGATTTTGACAGCTTCCTCGCCGCTATGAAAACGGCAGGAGTGGAGGTCAAGCAGGGCAAACACTTGGCTTTCAAAATTCCAAATGGCAAGCGGTTCATTCGCTGTGATTCTCTCGGTGACGATTACATCGAAGCGGCGATTATGGAGCGCATTTCTGGCAAACGGATTGTTTCTCCCAAAGCAAAAGCGGCAGTGCCCACAAAGCCGAATATGCTCATTGACATTCAGGCCCGGATGCAACAGGCCCACTCCCCTGGGTTCGAGCGGTGGGCAAAAACATTCAATCTCAAAGAAATGGCAAAGACGCTCATTTACCTAGAGGAAAAGGGCCTGACTGATTTTAGGGAATTGGAAAAAGCCTGTGATGCGGTGTCACAGAAATTCAGCGATTTGAGCGATCAGATAAAAGCCGCTGAAAAAAGAATGAAGGACATTTCCGAATTGCAACGGCACATTGGAACGTACTCCAAGACCCGCGAGGTCTACGCCCAATATCGGAAACTGACAGGCAGGAAACAGGGCAAGTTTTACGAACAGCATAGCAACGAAATTGAGGGTTGTCAAGCGGCGAAGCGGTACTTTAATTCCCTCAGTTTGAAAAAACTTCCGTCTATGCAATCTCTGAAACAGGAATATGCTACCTTGCAGGCAAAGAAGGGAAAACTGTATTCAGCGTACAGAGAGGCAAAGCCGGAAATGATTGAACTGCTCACAGCCAAAAACAACGTGGAGCGGATTTTGGGTGTGACAGAGAAAGAGAAAAATCGTGACCGCCAGCAGGAGGCGCGGTGATGAATTTTTCTCTCCCTGCGGGTAACAGCAGACGCCGGAGGCGGCTTAAAAAAACGGGTGCGGATGCGCCCGGTTTTACAGGGGTTTGGGGGCGGTCAGCCACCAACAAGCGAGCCTCGGTATATACCGAGGCATTGCTTGCCGCTACCTTCACCCCTGCCGCCCAGCACCTTTCTTTTCCTTGCATTATAGAGGTCGAGGGACTATACTATAAATCAGATTGGGAAAATGAGGTTTGCCTTATGTACGACGTAATAGTTGTCGGCGCTGGCCCCGCCGGAAGTACCGCTGCAAAGGTACTGGCCGAAAAAGGGCTTCATGTTCTGCTGGTGGAGCGTCACAAGCTCCCCCGCTATAAATCCTGTTCTGGTGTCCTGATTCAGAAAACGATGGATTTGGTGCGGCGCTATTTTGGTGAGGATGTGCCGCTCTCTGCAACGTGTACCCCGGTGGAAAACCGTGGGATGATTTTTACGGATGATAAGGGCCGGGAGTTCCGATTTGAGCAGGGTGGCTTGAACGTCTGGCGCAGCTCCTTTGACAACTGGCTTACGGAGCAGGCGGCGGCATCTGGCGCGGAAGTCCGGGACAGCACCAGCGCCATTTCCTGCGAGGAACAGGAGGATTCTATCACCGTTAAGCTGTGCGGAGAATCCACCTATACAGAAACCGCCAGATACGTCATTGACTGCGAAGGTGTCACCGGCGTACTAAAGCGGAAACTGCTTGGGAACAACAAGGACTTTATCACTACATTTCAGACGTTCAACCGGGGAACGATTGAGTTAGACCCGCATTACTTCTATGCCTACTTACAGCCGGAGTTGTCCGAGTATGACGCATGGTTTAATGTAAAAGATGAAATGCTGGTGCTGGGCGTTTCCGTAAAGGACGCTAGCAAAATTGAGCATTTCTATAAGCGGTTTATCTCCTACATGAAAACGCATCACGGCTTGCAGATTGAGCAGCAGGTCAAGGCGGAAAAGTGGCTGATGCCCCATATCCGGCCCGGCTGCTCTGTCACCTATGGGCAGGGCCGGGTGCTGTTTGCTGGCGAGATCGCCGGTTTTCTGAATCCAATGGGCGAGGGCATTTCTGCCGGGATGGAAAGCGGCTGCTGTGCCGCCCATGCCATAGCGAATCACTTTGATTCTCTGGACATGATTTATGCAGACTACCAGCGGGACACCCAGCAGCTAAAATCCTATATGGAACGCCAATGGAATTTTGTGGGTCGGATGGCTGACACATTCTCTGAAATGATTATTTGACCAGAAAGAAGGGACAAGGCATAAACCTTGTTCCTTCTTTTGGTATTGAGTAAAATGTAAAGAACTATTGACATTTTGCTTATAGCGTCGTATAATCAAAATGTAAAAAGTTCTTTACTTTTTGGAGGTATGGATATGAAGCGATTTTTGAAAAGGCTTGGATTTCATAGCCCGGATGAAATGGAGAAAGCAATTCTTTTCAAAGCACAGAGAAACGCATATATCTTTTTGGTCATTTCACTTGTGTCTTGGTCGCTGTATGAGAGTTACAAGGTATATGTATACCACAGTAGGCTAAATTTGATTCCTTGTTTTCTGCTGGTAATGACTATGGCTATTCAAAGCCTGTCCCAGTTCATAATGACCCGTAATGCAGTAAAAGACGATGAAGATTCATATGAGACAGGGGCGATTGTTAAAGTTATTGTGCTGATATGCGTTATTGTTAGCATAATTGCAACTGTTGTTACAGCAATCGTCTTTATGGGTGTCAAAGTATGAAGAATAAAATAAAGGAACTTCGTAAATCAAAAGAGTATCGACAAGAAGATCTTGCCGCAGCGCTTGATGTTTCCAGACAGACGATTATTGCAATAGAAAATAACAAATATAATCCAACCCTTGAACTTGCTATGAAGCTGGCTCGGTACTTGGATACAACTGTTGAAGAACTGTTTATATTGGAGGAACCAAAGTGAAAAAAACTTTATTAAAAATGATCCCTTATATAACTATTTTGGTAGCGGATTTCTATATACTGCCGTGGCTTATCCGCGATACCGGCGCGGCTATGCTCCTGATGCTATTCGTGATACCTCTTATTTCTTTTGCCTGTGCTGTGGCTTACGGCTTTCGCCTGGGATTTGATTTTATCTTTCCCGTCATAGCAATGATCCTATTTGCTCCAACTATTTTTATCTATTACAATTCATCTGCTTGGCCGTATGTCATTGCTTATGGCGTGATCGCATTTGTAGGAATGGTTATAGGCCGCATATTCCACAAGAAATGAAAGTTCTTCGTGCGGCTTAGGCAAAACCACACTGTCAAAATTGGAGGTTCAAATGAAAAAAGCATTTTCACTTATTTTTGCTTTTGTTATGATATTCAGCCTGTCGGCTTGCCAGACAAGAGAACTTTCTGCCAACGTTACAGCATACTATGTTGTTTACAGCGGCCTTAGTGATAGCAAGGGCAGAGTTGAAGGCATTGACGTCGACGGAAATGCTACAGCTATACACGATATTGATGCGATAAATATTTCTAAAGGTTCGCTTGTCGGGGAGAGTTTTATCGCCGGTGGACATCGTGCAAACAATCACCTGATTATGCAGAAAGATGGCGGTTTTGAAGAGTTCTATTTGTTGGACAATCCTCAATATTCAGGTGTTTGGGGAATCACGTTGGAAGGCGGTAATATTGTTTCCGTTATGAATGGGAATGTTGACGACGAGAAAAATGTATATCTCAATTTACTCGTTATCCAAGACATGGAGCATAATGTCCTCGCAAAGAAAGAAATAGATATAACTCCTGATTCATTATTGGTTGATGGCGATTTCTTATATATGGCAGGGTGTTTTTGGCAGTATGATACAAACCCTATTTACTGTGGTGCTTCGATTGCAAGGTACAATATGAAAACTGGTGAATATGAGGAAAGGCATTTCCCTTATAATCCAGAGAAGGTAACTGCGACAAGCTACACCAGTTTGGCCAAACATGGAGATTATCTCTATTGTACCGTCAGAGAAAGTCTTATGGACAAAGAAGCAACAGATCGCCAGGAGAAAATCGACATTATTGACGGAAAGATGTTTGAACTTGTTGACAGTTTACCATTTGACCAGGAAATTAGCGAAATTCACTTTGTTGATGAAGATTTATACCTTGTCGTTGCAGACAGACTTTGCAAATATGATATGGACACACGGATTGCAACAGAGCTATATACATTTTCTGAGAATATGAGTGTTGAAAGCTCACTGTCCGGGAATGGGCATATTTATTATAGTGCCAGATACAATCCTGCGCTCAAAGCTGGAAAAATGTTGAATATTGGTTTCATTATTGATTTCAATATAGCTGATAAGAGCGCAAAAGAAACTCCGCTTATCACCGATGCAAGAAACACAGAAAGCATTGTGTTCTTTCCCGTGGGTAGCTGAAGTGTTTGATAGGAAAACGCAGCCTTCTGCCCCGATTTGTTGTCGGGAAACGGGCCGCAATATGACGAACAGTTATTTGAATATAAGCGAACGGGCAAGAGCCAACTGAACCTTGTCCGTTCGTTCGTTTTATTGGGTTCAGCATAAATAAATCTCACATTCCCCCTTGACAACAGCTTTAGAAATACCGTTTTGATGAACAGCTTTTGATCTACGCCCAGCGCCCGGACGCCACCGCCTGCGCCA
>ERZ779623.856-NODE-856-length-9988-cov-8.564683_pt1 | contig 9988 bp, 7 predicted proteins | sample MGYA00514189_ERZ779623 | MGnify/ENA primary metagenome ERZ779623 (study PRJEB29562, sample SAMEA4376712) | mouse gut metagenome | isolation source: Cecum | study: EMG produced TPA metagenomics assembly of the A DSS colitis mouse model was used to assess the microbial... | reverse complement strand
CAAAATCATTAAGTTAAGGGGTAAATCTTCAGATTTGCCCCTTTAAATTTACTTACTTAAAAAAATCTGTTTAGTAAAAAATTTATAGATTTTTTAGATAATAATTGTCCTATTAAGGCAAAATGGTGTATAATACAAACATGAGCAGGGTTAGTTTAGGCGCAACAGAGAAAAACGCAACAGAGAGAATTTTTAGTAGAATTTATTATAGTTTTAGTAGAGAAAGCACAAAGTTTACCAATTTAGAGAGAATAGTAAAACTAACCACGCAGGATATGTTTACTCCTTTTTAAAGGGGTTTCTTATCTTGTTTTTTTGTGCTCGTTTCTAATTACTAACGGAAGATAAAAGTATGGCAAATTATAGTATTTTTGGAATTGATTGTGATGCATGTAAATTCAAAACCGAACAAAATTGTAAAGGTTGCAAGGAAATAAAGGGCAATGTGTTTTGAGGTGAATGAGAATTTGTACAAGTGTAATGAAGAAAAAAATCACGAGCATTGTGGCAAATGTCCGGAATTTCCTTGTGATAAATTAAAGGAATGGGCTTCTTCTGAGAATCCGGAAAGAATTGATAATTTAAAAAGAATATAATAACTTCCAATATGAAGAATAGCTCAAAAAAACTTGAATTTATATAAGACAAGGAGAAATGTTTATGGCAAAGATAATAGCAATCTGTGGGAAAATATGTTGCGGAAAAACCTATTACGCCAATCAAATAAAAGAAAAAGAGAACGCAGTTATTTTATCATGCGATGAATTAACAAAGGATTTGTTTGATAATGATTTGGGTGAGAAACACGACGAAATGGCGTTAAGAATTTGGAACTATTTTAAGAAGAAATCGGTGGAATTGGTAAATATAGGTTGTACTGTGATTTTAGATTGGGGTTTTTGGAGCTTAGAAAACAGAAGAAGCTTAACCGAGTTTTGTCACTCTCAGAATGTTCCTTGTGAATGGCATTACATTGATGTTAATGACCAAACATGGAATAAAAACATTGAAGAACGAAACTGTAGGGTATTAAATGGCGAAGGTGGTTCAGATTATTATCTGGATGAAGGTCTTATGGGAAAATTATTGTCCATGTGGGAAGCACCTTCTAAAGATGAAATAGATGTTTGGTATACATTAGAAAGAAAATAGAATTGTTATATAGAGAACAACGAATCTCAATTTGTCGAACACACGAAACTTTCAGGTTGTACCTGAGTTTATGTGAAGAGAATTAAATACAAATGACCTAAGAGCCATTGCGGACGATAATCTACAGTGACTTTTTTCATGCAATGAAATGATAGGGGTACTAAAAAGTCCTTGACATTTCGTTTCAGGAGGCACTTCCTTATCGGGCATTAACACAAAAGGAGAGTAATTATGAGCAAAATAAATGACACATCAGTTGTAAAACAACAATATGCTACCGCAAATAACCTAAATACAAGAATATCTATCCATGAAAAATACTCAACAAATAAGATGGGATTCGGAAACTGGATAATTTCGAATTATAGAATTGATAGGGGAATGAAAGTTTTAGAATTGGGTTGTGGAACAGGAGACATGTGGAAGAACAGAGAGTCTTTAATTGGTGATTGTTCAAAACTAATACTTTCTGACTTCTCTGAAGGAATGGTAGCAGTTGCAAAAGAGAATGTAGGTAATTATGATAATATTGAGTATATGGTTTTGGATATTCAAGAGATACCTTATGAAGATGAGACATTTGATAGTGTTATAGCTAATATGATGTTATATCATGTGCCAGATATATATAGAGGATTGGCTGAGGTGCGACGTGTATTAAAGAGAGACGGTTCTTTTTACTGTGCGACATATGGTGAACATGGAATTATAGAGTATCTTTCAAATCTTCTTGCCGCATATGGTGTTGAAGATAATATAAATAAAAACTTTACGCTTCAAAATGGATATGAGATTTTAAGTAAGTCGTTTTTGACAGTTGAAAAATTAGAATATGTTGATTCATTGGCAGTTACTAATATAGATGATATGGTGGATTATATTTATTCGCTTTCTAGTATGACATCGTTGAATAATGTGCCAAAACATATAATAAAGACAATTCTAATGCAGAATTTAACGAATGGAATTTTAAATGTACCAAAGGAATATGGCATGTTCATAGCGTCATAGAAATCAGCAATTTCCAGTTCATATGTCTGAAAACTGAATCAAAAACACCCCAAAATGCTGCCGGGCTGATTATGCGGGTTCGGCAACAGACAGAGACGCGCAATATGATGCCAGTGCTAAACGACTTCTGGGACAAAAAATCATTTTGGCACATATACTGGTTAAGACAGTAGATGAGTTTAAGGGTGTTTGGAATTGATGCCGCTGCCATGACAACACTTCTGGCTGAAGTCGTCATGTATTGGATGACGAGCCGCTATACCGGAAAAAACCGCCTTGTCAAACACAGAGGGCGCTTGTTCATGACTGCGATTTCGTTGATCGAGTGTATCATCATATACGTTCAGTCACAGTTTATAAAGCAGTGTTCGTTTCATTCCGTTATTCGGATCATGCTGCTCTTTATAGGTAGTGTTATCAGTTATTTTGGCTGTTGGTTGTGTCATGCGCAGGAACCGGGCGTAAGTATGCTTTGGTGCCTGCGCATGCGATTGCAAACACAAATGCCATCAGATTTTTCGACAGTTCCTTATTGCAACTCGCGGCAAACTATGCTATTGTATTCAAGAGAATATTTGTGGGTCTATCATTTAGGAACTTTGAGAGATCGAAAGGAGACGGAAGATGGCACAGCTTTGGGGGGGCAGATTTACCAAGGAGACAGACAAGCTTGTATACAATTTCAATGCGTCGATTTCATTTGACCAGAAGTTTTTCCGCGAGGATGTGGAGGGCAGCATGGCGCATGTGAAAATGCTTGCCAGACAGGGGATCCTGACAGAGGATGAGCGCGATCAGATCACAAAAGGACTGGAAAGCATACTGAGCGATGTCGAGGCGGGGACGTTGGCGATCACCGATGAATACGAGGACATTCACAGCTTTGTGGAAGCAAATCTGATACAAAGGATCGGGGATGCAGGCAAAAAGCTTCATACCGGCAGGAGCAGGAACGATCAGGTAGCGCTCGATATGAAGCTTTATACAAGGAATGAGGTCACAGCGATCAATGATCTTTTAAAGGGATTGCTCGGGACGATCCTGTCGATCATGGAGAAGCATACAGAGACGTATATGCCTGGCTTTACACATCTGCAGAAAGCGCAGCCGATCACGCTGGCGCATCACATGGGAGCATATTTCGAGATGTTCAGGCGCGACAGACAGCGCCTTGACGATATATATAACAGGATGAATTACTGTCCGCTGGGGTCGGGCGCGCTGGCGGGGACGACTTATCCGTTGGACAGGGAATACACTGCACAGCTGCTTGGATTTGACGGACCGACACTGAACAGCATGGATTCCGTGGCGGACAGGGATTATGTGATCGAACTTTTGTCCGCATTGTCCACGATCATGATGCACCTGAGCCGTTTCTGCGAGGAGATCATCATATGGAACTCCAACGAGTACCGTTTCGTCGAGATCGACGATGCGTACTCGACTGGCAGCAGCATCATGCCGCAGAAAAAGAACCCTGATATCGCGGAGCTTGTGCGGGGCAAGACAGGACGTGTGTACGGCGCGCTGGTGTCGATCCTCACGACGATGAAGGGGATCCCGCTCGCATACAATAAGGACATGCAGGAGGACAAGGAACTCACCTTTGACGCGATCGATACCGTAAAGGGATGCGTGGCGCTGTTTACAGGCATGCTCAGAACCATGCGGTTCAACACGGATGTCATGAAGGTGAGTGCCATGAAGGGATTCACGAACGCCACGGATGCGGCGGACTATCTGGTGAATCACGGCGTGCCGTTCCGGGATGCGCACGGCATTATCGGAAGGCTTGTGCTGTATTGCATTGAGAAGGATAAGGCGATCGATGATCTGTCCCTCGAGGAGTTAAAGGCGATCAGCCCCGTGTTTGAGGAGGATCTGTTCGAGGCGGTCAGCCTCGAGACCTGTGTTGATAAGCGCACGACGATCGGCGCGCCGGGACCGGACGCGATGCGGGAGGTCATTGGGATCAATCGGGAGTATCTGGGCATCCACAGGGTTACGGTAATGATCGATGGAAGAAAGGAAGAGATCAGTGCATCGAGGGTGTTTTACGGCAAAAATCCCCGAACACAGCAGTGTAATATCAATATTATGGAGGCGGGAAGTGAGAAATGGCTGCGGTTGACGCACTGCAAAGATGAGGAGGAAGCACGCTCTCTCACAGAAAAAGTCCGCGGGGGAGAGGTCACAGACCTGACAGTCTATCCCGCAGAGTGGAACAATATATAATGAGTCAATGATTGGTGTCTGATATGATGGAAGAAGTGCAAATTGAACGATGGTTTTATACAAAACCAAATCTCATTCCAAACAAAGAAGGAAATATCGTTTTGATCTCAAAGAAATCTTTCGGACCCTTGGAAATCTATGAATGGGGAATCAATCAAGATCAGAATGCATATGAACTTTACAGCTGGCTTGAAAATGATTTTTACAAAGACGAGAGCTACTGCATCGATATAGAAATGGAAAGGCTCTTGGAGCAGATACAGTCTGTTGTAGCCCTATTTCAGACAAACGGACTGCCGAAATGGGTGGATTTTTACGAAACGCTCATCGAAAGACTGCGTAATGCAGCATTAAATGACCCGTTTAGGATTATAAAATAGATCAGCGGCACTAAAGTGTACTTGAAAATTAGGTTTATAAAATATTGTATGCTGATATTAAAATCAATATCAACAGAATGGAGGAGAAAAATGAGTGAAAAATTAAAAGTAGGTATCCTTGGCGGTACTGGTATGGTAGGTCAGCGGTTCATATCGCTGCTGGAGAATCACCCCTGGTTTGAGGTGACAACGATCGCCGCAAGCCCGCGCTCCGCAGGAAAGACTTATGCGGAGGCAGTCGGTGACAGATGGAAGATGACGACACCGATGCCGGAGGCAGTGAAAGATATCGTGGTCATCAATGTCAATGAAGTGGAGCAAGTGGCTTCCGAGGTTGATTTCGTGTTCTCCGCTGTGGACATGACAAAAGAGGAGATCAAGAAGATCGAGGAGGACTACGCAAAGACAGAGACCCCCGTGGTCAGCAACAATTCTGCGCACAGATGGACACCCGACGTGCCGATGGTCGTACCTGAGATCAACCCTGAACACATGAAAGTCATCGACTTCCAGAGAAAGCGCCTCGGCACGACGAGAGGTTTTGTTGCCGTGAAGCCAAACTGCTCGATCCAGAGCTATGCGCCCGTTCTGACCGCATGGAAGGAGTTTGAGCCCTACGAGGTCGTTGCGACGACGTATCAGGCGATCTCCGGCGCCGGCAAGACGTTCAAGGACTGGCCCGAGATGGAGGGCAATATCATTCCCTACATCGGCGGCGAGGAGGAGAAGAGTGAGAAGGAGCCGCTCCGGATCTGGGGCGAGATCAAGGACGGCGAGATCGTTCCCGCCAAATCGCCTGTGATCACCTGCCAGTGTATCCGTGTGCCGGTGCTGAACGGTCACACGGCTGCCGTGTTCGTAAAGTTCAGAAAACAGCCCACAAAGGAGCAGCTCATCGAGAAATTAGTGAACTTCAAGGGCATCCCGCAGGAGCTGGAGCTTCCGAGTGCGCCCAAGCAGTTCATCCAGTATCTCGAGGAGGACAACAGACCGCAGGTAAGCCTTGACGTTGACTATGAGAACGGCATGGGCGTCTCCGTCGGACGGATCCGCGAGGACAGTGTATATGACTGGAAGTTCGTCGGACTTTCACACAATACCGTGCGCGGTGCCGCGGGCGGCGCAGTGCTCTGTGCAGAGCTCCTCAAGGCACAGGGATATATCACGAAGAAATAAAATTTTTGTTTTGATGGAAAGAGCAGTGTATTGCTGCTCTTTCTGAATTGTGGTTATCAGATCGATCACTGCGGTGAACGGTGCGATCTTAGAAGATTATGATACCGATATCGCACCGGAACATGCCGGTATGGTTGATGTGTGGCTACTATAGTGCTATAGAAGGAGAGGATGCAGTGGGACAGAAAGTGTTATTGATCGGCGGAACCGGTCTTGTCGGGCGCGCCATAAAGGACAGCCTGTCGCAGGATCATCACATTATCGTCACAGCGGGACACCACGAAGTGGAGGGCGGCTATCAGCTGCCAGCGGAGGATTTGGATGCTCTGATCAGCATTTTGGAGAAAGAGAACCCCGATATCGTGATCTCTTCCATGCGGGGAGATTTTCAAGCACAATACCGATTTCACGAGACACTGGCTGACTGGCTGGGCGGAAAAGCAAAAAGGCTGTTGTTCATATCGACTGCCAATGTATTTGACGGGGATATGTCCCAGCCGTGGACGGAGGAGGCACAGCCGAACCCCGGATCAGATTATGGAAAATACAAGAGGGACTGCGAGGCGATGCTGGAGCATAAACTTTCCGGGCAGCTGATCATATTCCGCATCCCGTCTGTATGGGCGCCGGACTGCCCGAGAATACAGCTGCTGCGGGAGCACAGTGCGAGCAGGGAGCCGCTGGCAGCATATCCGAATGACCACGTAAATGTGACCCTCACAGACCAGGTGGGCGCGTGTGCAAAGTATGTTCTGAACCATGATCTGAAAGGGATCTTCCACATCGGAAGCCGGGACACCGTGGACTACTATGAATTTCAGAAAATGGTCTGCGACCAGCTCGAGATCCCATATCCGGTGTTTGAGCTGGAGCATAGTCCGGATAAAGTGTACCAGGCAGTCATACCCGCGCGGGCGGAGATCCCCGACGCGCTTCAATTGACCGTCCTGCAGGTACTGCAGGCTCTAAGACAAAAATAGAACAGAGTGGAGAGTAGAACTTGGGAAAGAAACTGATCATAACCGAGAAACCGTCGGTGGCACAGGATTACGCGAAGGTTTTTCAGGTGTCAGGAAAACACAATGGTTACATAGAAAACAACACATACGTCATCACATGGTGCGTCGGTCATCTGGTGGAAATGGTCTACCCGGAAGAGTATGATATCCGCTACAAGAAATGGGCGCTGCAGGATCTGCCATTCTTGCCCGAAAAATATAAATACGGCGTCATCAAAAATGTCAAACAGCAGTACGACATCGTTCATGCGCTGCTTCAGCGCGAGGATATCGACACTGTGTACTGGGCGGGCGACTCCGGAAAGGAAGGGCAGACCATCGAGGAAAATATCCGCAATTTCGGCGGTGTGCGCAAGGGAATGCAGGAGATGCGCGTGTGGATCGACTCGCAGACCGAGGAGGAGATCAAGCGCGGCGTGGCGCAGGCAAAACCGATGTCGGCATACGAAAACCTCGGCAGATCCGGCATCATGCGCTCGATCGAGGACTACGCCATGGGCATCAACTTCTCGCGCGTCATGTCCGTCAAATACGGAAAACTCCTCAATGACGCCGCGGCGACAAAGGGCTACACCGCGATCGCCGTGGGCAGGGTCATGACCTGTGTGCTCGGCATGGTGGTCAACAGGGAACGCGAGATCCGCAACTTCAAAGAGACCTCGTTTTACAGGGTTGTCGGGAATTTTACCGAGGCGGAGATCGAGGCGGAGTGGAAGGCAGTCGAAGGTTCTGCCTATTTCGGCTCCCCGAAGCTCTACAAAGAAAACGGATTCAAGGAAAAGGAAGACGCGGAGAAACTGATCTCTGCCCTTGAGGGAAAAGAGGCGGTCGTAAAGACGCTGGAAAAAGGCATCTCCAGGAAAAAGGCGCCCTTGCTCTTCAATCTGGCGGAACTGCAGGCGGAGTGCTCCAAACGCTTCAAGATCAGCCCGGACCAGACGCTGCAGGTTGCGCAGGACCTGTATGAAAAAAAGCTCACGACATATCCGAGAACGGACGCAAGAGTACTGACGACAGCCGTCGCAAAAGAGATCGACAAAAATCTGTACAAACTCAAAGGATATACGCCGACACAGCGCTTTACGGACCATATCCTGGCGAAAAAACTCCATGCAAATATTGCAAAGACACAGTACACAGACGACAATAAAGTCACTGACCACTATGCCATCATCCCGACAGGACAGCTGACAGAACTCGGAACGCTGACACCGCTGCAGAGCAAAGTCTTTGACCTGATCACAAGGCGTTTCCTGAGCATCTTTTATCCGCCTGCAGAATACCAGACGTTAAAGCTCGTTGTGGGCATAGAGAAGGAATCGCTGTTTGCCTCCGCAAAAGTGCTCAGGACACTCGGATTCCTCGAGGTCATGGGCAGGACGCTCGAGGACGCTGACGAGGAAGAGAACCCTGCCTCCCAGACAAAAACAGGGGAGCACGCGGAGGAGGACGCCGGCAAGGAAAAGAAGAACAATTCCAGAAAACTGCTCGCGCTCGCGGACACGCTCAAGCAGGGAGATCTCCTTACCGTCAACGGCTTTGAGATCCGCGACAGCAAGACTTCCCCGCCCAAGCGGTACACGTCCGGTTCCATGATCCTTGCCATGGAAAACGCGGGACAACTCATCGAGGACGAGGAACTGCGCGCCCAGATCAAGGGCTCCGGCATTGGCACAAGCGCGACGCGCGCGGAGATCATCAAGAAACTGATCCGCATCGGGTATCTGAACCTCAACCAGAAGACACAGGTCATAACGCCGCAGAATTTCGGAGAGATGGTGTACGAAGTCGTCGCGATGACCGTTCCGGCGCTGTTGAATCCCAAGATGACCGCATCCTGGGAAAAAGGTCTCGACGGCATCACAAACGGCACTGTCGACGTGAACGATTACCGCGCAAAACTCGAGGATTTTATCCGCAGGGAAACCATACAGATACGGGACAAGGATCTGACCAGCCAGCTCGCGGAGCAGATCAGCCCGTTTACCGGGAAAGGTGCCAGGGGATTGGGCGCGCGCAGAAAGATCGGCGTCCAGTGCCCGATGTGCGGCGGTGAGATCGTCACAATCCCGTTTGGCTACGGGTGCGCCAATTACCAGAAAGACGGCGGCGGGTGCAGCTTTGTGATCGGTGCCGTCGCAGGGAGAAGCCTTTCTGACGAAGAGTGCATTTCCCTCATAAGAGACGGCAGGACACCTGTGCTGAGCGGTTTTGAGTCCAGGAAAAAGAAAAAATTTGACGCCTCTCTGGTGCTGCACAAAAATGAGGACGGTAAACTGGACGTCCAGTTTGATTTTTCACAGATCCAGCCGCAGGCGCTTGAGGGCGTTGTCTGCCCGGACTGCGGCGGGGCGCTGATGATCAAGGGCTTTGGCTATGGCTGTGCGAACTATGATCCACAGGATCCTTCCAGCTGCAAGTTTGTGGTCGGCAGGATCGCCGACAAGGAGTTAAGTCCGGCACAGGTCAAAGAGCTGCTGAGCAGCGGGATCACCCAGACGATTCGGGGATTCAAGAGCAAAAACGGCAAAAAGTTCGACGCATGCCTGATGCTGGAGAAGGACGCTGACGGAAAGCATTCTGTCGCCTTTAATTTCGACAATGTGGAAGCCAAAAAAATAAAGGATGTCGTCTGTCCGCTGTGCGGCGGCGAGATCGTACAGACACCGTTTGGCTATGGCTGCGCCAGCTACGATAAGCTCGACGAGAGCAGCTGCAGATTCTCCATCGGCAAGATGGCGGGAAAGGATATCCCGGAGACACAGATCAGGGAGCTGCTCACAAACGGCAAAACCGCGACCATACGCGGCTTTAAGTCAAAGGCAGGCAAGAAATTTGACGCCCGCATAACATTCAGCCGGGACGAAAATGACAAGATCATCGGACTGAAATTTGACTTTGACGATCTCGAACAGCAAAAGCTCAAGGACGTAAAATGCCCGCTGTGCGGCGGTGAGATCGTCAAGACAATGTTCGGCTACGGCTGTTCAAATTACAACAAAGACGATGCGG
>ERZ779623.850-NODE-850-length-10057-cov-15.468806_pt1 | contig 10057 bp, 8 predicted proteins | sample MGYA00514189_ERZ779623 | MGnify/ENA primary metagenome ERZ779623 (study PRJEB29562, sample SAMEA4376712) | mouse gut metagenome | isolation source: Cecum | study: EMG produced TPA metagenomics assembly of the A DSS colitis mouse model was used to assess the... | reverse complement strand
CTATTTTACACTTCTTTATCATGTATGCAATATTTATTTTTCAAACAAGGCCTAAACTTCACCTCAAATTGCAGCCCAAAATATAGGCAGGGCTTTTATCAAAGCCCTGCCTACTATCAGCTCAAACTTGACAGACAGCTATCACAAAAGGCTGCCTCACCTTAACCGTTAGAAGCAGCTCAGGATGCTCAATGCTCACACCGCCCGCAGCCATCGCAGGGCAGGCCACGCCTACAGGCGGGGAGCTTCAAAAGTTCCTCATAAAACCCCGGCGGAAGATTGGGGTGCTCCCGCCCCGAAACCGGGGCGGGAGCCGTTTCGTCTACCACTGTCGGAAATCGGCAATGCCCGCCGCCTCTTTGGCCTTCTTCGCCATGGCGGTATACAGGCCATATTCATGCTCCTCACAGCACTGGGTGTAGGCCGGGTCTGTATGGGCGTTCCGGGGCAGGGGCACGTCCTGCTCCCCGGCCAGGATGTCCTGCACCTTCCTGATGTCCACTTCCCGGACAGCCGTCCCGTCCGCTGCCGCCACGGCGGCGGCCACGCCGGCGGCCTGCCCGGTGCCCACGCACTGGGGAATCAGGTTCAGCCAGTCGATGGCTACGTTGTCCGCAGACAGGTGCCGCCCCGGGCACAGCAGCCCCTCCACCTTCTGGGGCAGGATGGCCCGGTAAGGGATCTCCACCGGGCCGCAGTCGTTGATCTGGCAGATGGTGGAGTGCCAAGCGATCACATCGTCATGCCGCTTGGCAAAGGCAAAGTCGTTGGCACTCATAACGTACTCGCCCTTGAGCCGGTAGGAACAGCGGTAGCCCAGCTGGGGGGCGATATCATACAGGTAGGCGTGCCGGAACGCCACAGGCACGGCCTCCTTTAAGTAGGCCAGAACCTCCCGCATGGTGTCCCGGGTCTCGATCTCGGTGCGGGTCTGGTCGGCGACGGTGGAACAGTCCAGATTGGGGTGCCAGTTGTTGATCCAGCACATATCGTTCTGGTTGGTGGGCAGGGGCATACAGCGGAAGCCCGCGATCTTGCTCAGCCGCTCCCGCAGGGCGGCCAGGGCCTGGGGGCGGCGGCGTTTCCACGCCTCGAACTGATCCCAGTCAATGCCCGCGACACGCCACACCAAGGCGGTGGTGGAGGATCGGCACTCCCCGTCCGCCAGGGAGGAATAAGGTGCCCCGGTCTGGCGGAAGATGTCGCCGTCTCCGGTGGCGTCGATGACCACCTTGGCCATGACGGCCTTGCGGCCCTCCTTGGACTCGAACGCCACGCCCTTGATGGTGCTGCCGTCCATGATGGGCCGGGCCCCCCAGGAGTGGTACATCACTCGGATGGAGTCCCTATGCTCCAGCAGCATTTTGTCCATCTCGATCTTGATCTGGTTGGGCTCGTAGTACACCGCCCGCACCAGGCAGGAGGGCTTGGCCCCCTCGAAGCCGCCCCGGCTCACGCAGTCGTGGATGGACTGCCAGGCGTCAATCAGCACCGGGTCTTGGCTGCCGATGTCCTTCAGGGCGGGGCCGCGCACCGCGCCGGGGATAGGGGCCAGCCGGGTAAACCACTCCTCCTGGAGGCCCCGGACAAAGGACTTGTCATACCAGCTCAGGTTGGGCACCATGATCACATAGCCCCCGGTGACGTCGCCGCCGGAGTAGCCGTACCGCTCCATGAGCACGATATTGTTACAGCCCGCCCGGGCGGCGGCGATGGCGGCGGAGTGGCCCGCCGCCCCGCTGCCTACCACCAGTACGTCGCATTTGTCGTAAACCTCGATGGGCTGGGGGGCTTCTGTATAGGTTTCTTTCATCGTATCGCTCCTTTACGTTAAGGTCAGCAGCTGGGTGTATTCCCGCATATCGGGGAGGGTTTCGATTCTGTCCGCCAGCTCCACGATCTTCTCCCCCACCGACTTGGGCAGTTTGCCGTAGGCATTGAACTGATCCCAGAACTTTTGCAGCAGGAACTCCCGGCTGGGGTAGTCATGCATGGAACCGCCGTAATCCTGAAGGTCCTCGTACACCGCGCCGTCCTTCATCTCCACGATCACCTTCATCATGCTCCTTCCGGCCTCGCGGTCGAACACCTCCATGGTGGAGTGCTCCGCCAGCTCCACCAGGTACGTGTCGGCCTGGATGGCAGGGGTCTGCACCAGCTCCACCTTTACCGCCCCGTGGAGCAGGGCGCAGCAGGCGGCAAACTGGAAGGAGAACAGGGCGTTGGTGTGGTTCCGCCTGGTAAAGGGATTGGAGTAGTAGTTGAAGCGCATACTACTGGAGCGGAACACCCGAACCAGTTTGATATCCGCCGGGTTCAGCGTCCCCCGGTCATCCAGGATCTTCTGCCGCACCCCAGCCCCGCACTTAGCGGCGGCAGTGGTGGGGATACCGCCGGGACCCCGTTTGAAGCTCTCCTCGGTGTACCACACCTGGCCCAGCCCCTCAAACGCTTTCTCGTAGAGGGCGGGCAGGGGCTTGCCGTCCTTCACCTGCATGGTCACCAGCGACCAGTGGCCGAAATAGGGGTCGGCGAACCCCTGCCAGCCGCCGCAGGCCAGCTCACAGGCCATGATGCCCATCTGGGCACTGGCCCCGTTGTGGTATTTGAACTCCTGGCAGTAGTCATAGTAGGAGTTGCCGGGGTCGGTGGCGTTGGTGGCCGCATAGGTGAGTGCCACCTTGGTTTTGGCCGCGTCCAGCTTGTAGTACCGGGAGGCCAGGGCCGCCGCCGCGCTGGACACCATGAGCATATCGGTGGGCCAGCGCATGGGCAGGGTGTAGAGGATGCGGGCGGTGAGATCCTCCGCGGCGATGTTGTTGGCGATAAACTCCCTGCCGCTGGTGGGATACACATCCGCCAGGGTCAGCCCCATGGGGATGAGAGTCTCGCCGCAGTGGGAGGCGATCCGATCCCCCAGCACGTGGAAGAACATATTGCCAAAGTCGTTGGCCCGGGCGGTGATGCTGTTGAGCATGACGGCACTGGGCATGGGCAGCCTCCCCTTCCGGGCAAACAGGGGGGCCTCCTCAATGCCGCCCCAGCGGCGCAGGAGATCGGCCAGGAACTGATCCTCGGGCACAATCGCGCCGCCGAAGATGCAGCCCGTCATGTCCAGCAGGCGATCCTTGAAAATACGTACGTTGTCTTCACTGAGCTGGTCGTAGGTGGTGTTGACCACATTTTCACACAGGAGGTCAATCCCCTTCGGCGGGGCATAGGGTCCCTCCAGCTGGTTGGTGCAGGCCGCGTCGATGCCTACGGGGGGTGCGTATTCCGGCATGGGAACCATCCTTTCTTCTTTTGTTGGTCACAGGGACAGGCAGCTCATCAGCTCCTCCAAAGAGGGCTGGTCCTCCAGGTGGAGGATTAGGCCGATGGCCCGCTCGATCTTGTCATCGGGGAGCACGATGGCGGCACAGGTTCGGAACTGGGCCTTCTGCTCCTCCTCCGTGAGGCGGTAGCCGTCCACGTTGCTGCCCCAGGAGAAGTCGGTCTCCTCCACAAAGGTCTGGCCCCGGGCGGTGATCTCCACCCGGGCGTACCAGGTGTTCATGTCTTTTTTCCGCTTCTCGGAGTACTCCGGGGCCACGTGCATGGTGACCTTGCGCATAAACGCCTGAACGGCGGGGTCGGTGAGGGCGGCCTTGTCCTGCCATGCAGGGCCGGGCTTGTAGTTGTGGGCGGCCAGGGCGATGCAATAGGGCCCGCTGAACTGGGCGTCCACCTGGTTGTTCACGGCATACTGGTCGGGGTGGGCCACAAAGGCACTGGTGTGGCAGTCCACCCGCTCGATCTCCGCCGGGGAGAATTGGTGCTTCTCCATCAGGCGGTAGAAGCAGTCGATGGAGCTGTGGAGGAAGCGGCAGCAGGGGTAGGGCTTGTAGTGGTAGCTGGTGAAGAACCACTCCTCCCCCAGCTTGTCCAGCACCTTCTCCGGGCTCCACACCGGCTCGCGGCAGTAGATGGCGGGGAAGCCGAACTCGCTGTCCAGGGTGTCCGGGTTTCCGGTGTAGCCCAGTCCGGCGATCTCGGCGGCCTGCACCGCCCCCTGGGCCATCCAGGACACGGGCACGTACTTCACCATGGACTTGGGGATGGTGGCCTCCCAGTCCCGGCACACGGGCAGGGAGCAGTAGTAGGCGGAGATGCCCAGGGCGTGGAGTAGCTGCTCCCGGCTCAGGCCCATGAGCAGGCCGCAGCCGACGGCCGCGCCGATGATATGTTCATTGCTGTTGCCGAAAATGTCGGGGGTCTTGCCGTATTTCATAATGGAGGCGGTCATAATGGACAGCAGTACCTTGCTCAGCCGCCGGGCCAGCTCCTGGCCCACGGACAGGGCGGCGATGAACTCCTTGCCGGTGGCCTTTCGGGCTTCGGCCACCGCCAGGATGGCGGGGATGACGATGGGCGGGATGTGGGGCAGGGCGTCCATATCCAGGCCGTTGAGCAGCTCGGCGTTGGCAAAGGCGGCCACCGGGGCGGAGAACTTCCCGCCCACGCCGATGAGGGTGGACTCGGGCACGCCGCCCATCTTCCGGGCCATTTCGATGCCGATCTTGCCCTTGTCCGACGCCAGGCCGCCCACCGCGATGCCCAGCGAGTTGAGCAGAATGCGCTTGGTCTCATTGGCGATCTCCGGGGGCAGGCGGTCATAGTCCTTGTAATCCAGCGCGAAATCTACAAATGCGTCTGATACCTTTTTCATCTCAGCAGCTCCTTTACTTGGAATTGTTGGTCTATCACCATATGGCGGTATGGTTTTGGTGGTTTTGTGGTGTAGAACTGGTGGGAGTGCTGCATTTATTGTAGCCTTTTCCAACAACGAAGTAAAGCAACATTATTCCTGCGGCACTGTAACACAACTGTGACGGCGTCGGCGTAATGGTTGTGTTACGCCATTGTCGAATTTTGTTGCTTTTCCTCTTGGAGATTTTGTGCAAAAATAAAGATGGTTTTGGTGCAGTTTTGGTGTGGAACATAGAACCCCGTCGGTACAGCTAATATTGAGAATCAGAAAGAGAGGTAACATCATGTCTGAACTGGCAAAAGCAAAGCAACCCCGCAGCCTCTACCCCATGTGGACGGCCATTGCGCTGTTTATGATGTTCGGCTTCGGCCTGCTGTTCCCCAACGGCTGGGCCATGGTCACCCCGCTGGGCACCAAGATCCTCGGCGTCTTTGTGGGCGCGCTGCTCATGACGATCTTCACCAACCAGACCTTCTGGCCTGCCCTCATGGCCCTGTTCGCAATGGTATTCCACGGGTATCTCACCGCCGGAGCGGCCATGACCGGCTGGCTGGGCAGCAACACTGTGGTACAGTTTATTTTCCTGATGGCCCTGTGCGGGGCATTGAGTGATTCCGGAGCCCCTGTGGTTATCGCCCGGCACATGATCAACTCCAAAATCGCCAAGGGACGGCCCCTGATATTTATCTTTATCTACTTCATGGCCGTGGTGGTGGTAGGTGCACTTCTGTCTACCGGCACCGCCACCATCCTGCTCATGTTCCCCATCTGGGACGGCATCCGGCAGGCCGCCGGCTACAAAAAGGAGGACCCCCTGTGCAAGCTGATGCTGCTGGGCACCTACCTAGGCGCAATCGGCGCATATATCCTCCCCTTCAAGGGTGTCCATCTGGCCACCATTTCCATTGTGCGGGGGATTATGGAGAACTACGGCCTCACCTTCGACGGCGGTGCTTACTTTATCTCCACCACCGCCGTCACCATCGGACTGTTCGCAGTCTACACCCTGTTCATCGGCTTTGTGTTCCGCTGCGACCTCAAGCCGCTCCAGTCCTTCGACGTGTCCACCATGCAGGGCATGGATACGGACAGCATGAAGTTCAACAAACGCCAGCTCACCCTGCTGGGCGCACTGGGCGTAGGTATCCTGTATATCCTGTCCTCCTTCTTCGTTCCCAAGACCGCCTCCTGGTACCCTGTCTATAACGGCATTGGCTCCACCTGGGTGTGGATCGCCATTGTGGCGGTGCTGTGCCTGATTCATGTGGACGGCAAGCCCTTCCTGGACGGCCCTGCCGTACTGAAAAACCACACCATGTGGACCATCGTGTGCCTGATTGGCGCGTTCTCCCTGCTGGGCGGTGCCATCTCCTCCGACGACCTGGGCATCAAGGCCTGGATCGGCAGCCTGCTGGAGCCCCTGCTGGGTGAGGCATCCTGGCCCATCCTGGTAATTACCGCAGTGGTCATCGCCACCATCAGCACCAACTTTATGAACGGTATGCCCGTCAGCTTCGCGCTGAGTACCGTCATGATGCCCTTTGCCTGCACCCTTCAGCTCGACTCCGGCATCAACGGCACAGTGCTGGGTGCGGCCATCATTTTCTGCGGCCAGATCGCCTTTATGACCTACGGTGCCATGGTATACGCCGCCCTGCTGCTGGATCGTGAGGAAATCGACCAGAAATTTATCTGGACACGGGGTTCCATTACCGTGGGTATTTATATTGTGGTCGCCAGCATCCTCTTTACCATCTTTGGCTATGTCCTGTAAGGCTCCGTTTCACCTCCTGTAAACCAAAAAACATCCCCGGCCGTACGACTGTCGGCCGGGGATGTTTTTTGTCTTGGGCCAGCCTCAATGGGTGGCACGCCACCTTTCGGCAAAGGCCAGCATGGCCTGGATACTCTCCCGATCCTCTGCCTGCCGGTTCCAAATCAGCCGGATTTGGAAATTCAGAGGCGGGGAGAAGGGGATACCAATCACACATTGCCCGTCATCAATGCTGCCCTGAAGCTGGATGCCGGCGGCAATCCCCTCGGACACCACGTTCCGCAGAGCATTGATCTGGACCATGCGCAGCACGACATTGGGAGTGCGCCCGATCTGCCGGTAACGCCGCACGATCTCTCTTTCCCGCTGCATCCCCTTTTCCATATATACCAGGGGTTCGTCTGCAATATCATGGATGCTGACCCGGGTTCTATCTGCCAGCGGGTGATTGGCGGATACACAGAATACCAGTTGTGTCTGGGTTAGTTCCATTGTGCCCACGTTTTCTGACAGCCCTTCGGTATGGGTGGTGAAGGACGCGTCCATACTGCCGTCCTCCAGCATTAGGCGGGCCTGGTCGTGGCTGTGCTCCATAGTTACAATCCTGACCCCGGGATACGCCTCCCGGAAGGCATGGTAGAACCGCGGGAATATAGCGGTGCCAGTGAGCGGTGTCAGGCCCAGGCGGATGTCCTGCCCTCGGCGGCGTTCCTTCATTTGGGCAAACTGCGCATCCAGGCTGTCGATGCGGGCCTGAATGTCATTACACGCCTCATAAAAAGCGCAGCCCGCTTCCGTGAGGGAAAGCCCTGTGTTGGAACGCCGGAACAGCGCGATGCCGAATTCCATTTCCAAATCCCGCATGGCCCTGGATATGGCGGGGCGGGAAACATACAGCTCATCCGCCGCATTGGTAATATTCCCTGTCTGTGCCACTGCTCTGAAATATTGTATCTGCAATAGTGTCATAGGCCCCCCCTGATAGGACTACTATAGCACATATTGTCTCGGTTGTCGAGGGATGAGTGATCATGGTACACATTCTGACAATGCTATGTCGTGTGGTTCTGCCTCCAATTAGGTTGATGTTCTGGAGCATGGTGTGTATAAGCCGAACGGTAATGCATTAAGCCAAGCCGGAGGCTACCGTCAACGGCAACTCGCCACAATAGTAGTACTGGTAGTGTTGAGTACTGTGCAGATACCCACATACTTACACATGAACCCGCCATAAATGTTTGTGTGATGGGGAGCTTGTGGTAGGCAAATTATACCGTCCCTCCAGACGGGAAAATTAGAGGAGCGGCAAGGCTGACAATCTCATAAATTTTGTCACATCCCGTCAATGATCCGCCTCCGGGACATGGGTCTGGCAGGTGAGGCACACGGTTTTGTTTGGCAGCTCATAGTGCCTGCCAGTGAACAGGCGGGTATAATTGCCGTAGCTGCTAACTACCTGCCAAGAGGCACGTTCGCGTTTCATGCTGAAAACACACGATTGATAGGTGTGGGAATAACTTGGATTCATCTGTGTCACCTCTTTCACTGGATAGCGTCCGGTAACAACAGCACCGGGTTTTGGAGTGGAAGTCTATTCACCATACTACCCAAATAGGAGCCGCAAAACCAGGGCATTATCAACATGGGATCAGGACACAAAAAACACCGTTCCTCAAAAAGAGAAATGGTGCTGAAAATGCAGAACTATTTTTTGTAACGCAATTGGGCTGGGGTGATGTGTGGGTTCGACTCGGGGCGGTTTGGGAACCCGGCTCGAAAATAGCAGTTTTTGACGGCCCTCAGATTTTTTGATCCGAGGGCCGCCAACCGTTGAAAGCACTGGCTTTGCGAGGCAAATAGCATTTTCATTGTGTTAACTTGAGATGTAATGTATAAAGGGTGGTTTCACCAAGCCACTACATTACATTGACTGCGGTTCATTTGTGGCAGAATGGCACAGGATGGAGGGATGGTGATTTACCAGCAGGAGGGAACCGAAGCGGGAGCGTCCGGGGATGACCTGGGCGCTCCGTTCTCTCTGCCGGTCCTCTCGAAGAGCGCACTTACTCACCACCCGCAAGCGAGCGGTGGTACTGCCTGCGGCAGTCGTGCGTTCGACCAGGGAGACCCGCCGAGCGTCCCTTCCCTGCCCAGTATGGACAGGCCAGCAGACGCCAACGGCGGCTTGTGCATCGGGCGGAGCTTCACCGATGCACCGGGGGCTTGGGGGTCTTCGGACACCAACAAGCTGCACCAGGTATATACCGGTGCATTGCTTGCTACTACTATCTGCATCTATAACTGGGGTTGAAAGTTACTTGCGGTGATGGTATACTTGGTTCGTGTCAATTCGATAAATAAGAGTTTGATATGGAGGTCTTACCATGCTACAGGTTGTTTTCTCCGACAGCGAACGCGGGTCGTTGAAGCTGGCTACCCACTGTTCCTGCATCAATAGCGAGGACGGACCTATCGGGTTCATTTTTGGAGAAGGCGAGACCACACCGGAGGAACAGGAGCGGGCCATGGCAAAACTCAAGGCCCAGTGGGAGGAGGAGAAACGTCGGGCACGACCTGTGGGTGGCAGTCCTGGAGATGTACTGTGTCCTTCCTACGGTCTGGATATGGGTCCCCTTAGCGGACCCAATGTGGATAAGGCTCGGTTTAATCTGCTTACCGCCTGGTTGGGGGGCGACTTCCCTCTCCCAGACAGTACCCCTGAGGACTACGCCCAACAGCGTGATCAGATGTGGGAGCAGCGTCAGCAGGATCGGTCACGACTGTTGGAGACGGCAGAAAACGGCGAGGCAGTACGCATCTGGTACAGCCCCGCCGCACCTTGGTCCCTGTGTGGGTTTTACGAAGTGTGCTGGCTGCTTCGGAGCTTCGATTGCCCCGTGACCGCCTTAGAACTGCCTCAGTGGATGCCGAGGGAGGACGGTACAGTACAGTCCTGTCTTAGCTGGGGGGAGTTGGTTCCAGGGGACTGGGCGGCGTTCCTTCCCTTGGAGCGGGAAATCCCCAAGAGTGTCCGCCGGGCTATTGCCATGGAGTGGGCAGAACTGCGGAAAGAGAACGCCCCCCTACGGGCTGTGGTCAACGGGCGGCTGGTCAGTGTGGGGGAGGATTTCTACGATCCATTTATCCGTGCCCACATTCCCAATGGGGTCTTCCGGGTGGCCCAACTCATCGGCGAGGTACTGGGCCGTGAGCGACTGGGCATTGGTGACTGGTGTCTGGCCAAACGCATCAAGGCAATGCTCGACCAGGGCGAACTGATTACGGTGTCTAAGGGTGACGGTTTCTACCGGGATGAGGTGCGCCGAGCTTCATAAGAGAGAACTTTCAGTTTATCGGGGGGGATTTCATCTTTTGGGTGAAATCCCCCTTGACAAATGTTTTCTTGTGTTACGTTGATAAAAAAGATACACCCTCAAAGTCGTTGCGCCGCAACGGTTTCCGGTTTTGCTGAACCATCTGACTTTTGTCAATGCGCAGAGTCACCAAAAAGCGGGGCGGAAAATTGTAGGAAG
>ERZ779623.847-NODE-847-length-10099-cov-4.594683_pt1 | contig 10099 bp, 7 predicted proteins | sample MGYA00514189_ERZ779623 | MGnify/ENA primary metagenome ERZ779623 (study PRJEB29562, sample SAMEA4376712) | mouse gut metagenome | isolation source: Cecum | study: EMG produced TPA metagenomics assembly of the A DSS colitis mouse model was used to assess the... | reverse complement strand
GTTACGAGGGGAAGTCTATCTGGTTGAACGGAAACCGGAATACCTGCGGCCTTCTAAACGCGGCGGCGGGATGACGGTCAGCAGGCCGGAGGCAGAGTTGATTTATCCGGACGGGCAGGTGGTGACAAAGACCAAAGAGGTGACCAGCGCGGTGGTCAGGCTTTTGGGAATCGATAGAGAACAGTTTACCCAGATTGTGATGATTGCGCAGGGAGATTTCCTGCGTCTGCTTTATGCGAAGACGGAGGAGAGAAGTAGAATTTTTCGGGAGATATTTCACACAAAGGCCTATGCGCTTTTACAGGAGAGGCTTAAAAAAGACGCCGCACAGCTGCAAAGTCAGTGCGAGGCATACAGCAAAAGTATAACCCAGTACAGGGATGGCATTTTGTGGGAACCGGACAATCAGCCCGGGCAGGAGGAGACCGCGCTGACGGAGGATTTGCTACAGGCGCTTGCAGACACCATCCGCAGGCAGGAAGAGAAGATAGGGGTATATCGCAGGGAGATTGGGGAATTTGACCGGTCCATAGAGGCCCAAAATCAGATGATAGGAAGGTTAGAGAGTCAAAGAAAACTTAGAGAAGAGCTGTTCAAAGCGCAGGAGGAGATACGCTGCATAACCCCTTTGCTTTCCGCTTCCAAAGAGACTCTGGATGGGCTGAAACAGCAGAAGGAGGAAATGGATAATCTGCAGGATGTGATAAAAAGAAACAAAGAACAGCTTGCAGAGTACGATCAGCTGGAAAAACTGCAAAGACAGCAGAAAGAAGCAGAACGGGCACTGCAGGCAAAACAGCAGACGCTTTTAGCACAGCAGGCAGAGACGGCTAAACTGAAAGCACGGCAGACGTCTGCCAAAGAACAGTTAGAGGCCCTGCCGGACACGATAGCCATGGCAGCGGCGGCGCAGCAGAAGCTGACGGCGCTGCAACAGGAAGAGGCGGCACTGCAGGAACTGTCAGGCCAGGTGTTGAAAGCCCTGCAGTTGTATGAGCAGTTACACCAAGTACAAGAGGATTACCAACTGGCCGCACAGGTGTATGAAAAGAATAAGAATGATTATGAACAGATACAGAGACAGTTTCTGGATGAGCAGGCGGGGGTGTTGGCGCAGACCCTGCAGGAAGGAGCTCCCTGCCCTGTCTGCGGCGCCACAGAACATCCAAAGCCAGCCCAAATGACCAAGGAGGCACCGGACCAGGCGCAGGTGGAGCGGGCGAAGGCTGCCTGGGAAAAGAGCAGCGAGATAAGGCAGAGTAAGAGCAAGAAGGCCGGTGAGGCTCTGGCTTCTGCGCAGGCCATGCTGCATGTGGTGCAAACAGGGATGGAGAAGTTACAGACAGAACAGTCTGTTTTCAAAAAACAGTGCTTTGAGGATAAAGAGGCAGCGGCCTATCTTCGTGCTTCTGAGGAAAGGATGCAGGAGAGTCTGCAGATTAAGAAGACAGAGATAGCCGGACAGCGGACAACAGCAGAACAGCTGCAGGAGAGACAGAGACAGCTTGAAAAACTACGAGAGGAAGCTCCAGACTTTGATAAGCGATTGCTGTCAGCGCAAGAGGCTTGCAAGGAGACAGAGTTAGACTTGGAGAAAGACCGCATGGCTTTGCAAGTGCTTTGTGATAAAATCCGGGAGACAGCAGAGCGTCTGCCTTATCAGGAAAAGAAACAGGCACAAAGCTGTATTGACGCACAGGAACAGATTCTGGGCGGTTATGACAAGGAGCTTGCCGCAGCGCAAAGTACCTATGAGGAGCAGGAGAAGCGATACCAGAGTGCCCTGCATAAGCGTGAGACGCTGGCTGGCCAGATAGCGGGACAGGAAGAAGATACAGAAATAGACAGGGTGCGGGAAGAACAGCAAAAGCTGGTGCAGGAGAGACAGAAAAGGCAGCGGGAGAAAGAACAGGTTTCTCATCGGTATGAGACGAACAGAGATGTCAAAGCTATGATAGAGAAAAGGTGTGTTACCCTGCAGGATGTGGAGCATACCTGGGCCATGGTAAAGGAGCTTTCCGCGACCATGAACGGGACATTGTCCGGGAAAGATAAGATTATGCTGGAAACCTATGTGCAGACCAGATATTTTGACCGGATTATCCGAAGGGCAAACACCAGGTTCATGGTCATGTCCTGCGGGCAGTATGAATTAAAGCGGGCAGATCAGGCACAGAACCAGAGGAGCCAGAGCGGGCTGGAATTGGATGTAACAGATCACTATAATGGGACGGTGCGCAGTGTGAGGACACTTTCCGGCGGAGAGGCTTTTCTTGCATCTCTGTCTTTGGCACTGGGGCTGGCTGATGAGGTGCAGTCCAGTGCAGGCGGTATTTCCCTGGACACCATGTTTGTGGACGAGGGCTTTGGCTCTCTTGACGAGCGTGCATTGGAGCAGGCCATCCAGGCCCTTCTTTCCTTGTCGGAGGGCAGCAGATTGGTGGGAATCATCTCTCATGTGGGGGAACTGAAAGAGCGAATCGGCAGGAAGATTTTGGTTACAAAGGATCCGGCCCTGGGCAGCAGGGCGGAGATTGTGATAGAATAAGAGAATCCATACCTTGCTAAGAGAAAGAAGAGAACGGGACAGAAATTTGCTTCGTGAGAGATTTTGTGCTATTATAAAATATTAAGGGATATTCGGTAAATAGGTATCCCGGCCGCAGACGCGGCAGAATGCGAGGAAATATGCTTGAATTGAGACATATCTCATTCCAGGCGGAAGATACTGGGAAAGAGATAGAGATTTTAAGAGATATCTATCTGGTGATCAAAGACCGGTGCGTGGCGGTCACCGGACCCAACGGCAGCGGCAAGTCCACGCTGGCAAAGATTGTGGCGGGAATATTGATGCCTACCGAGGGGCAGATACTGTTAGACGGTGTGGATATCACCCATAAGTCCATTACGGAGAGGGCCAATATGGGCGTTGGATTTGCCTTTCAACAGCCCGTCCGATTTAAGGGAATTACCGTGAAGGATATGTTGTCCATCGCGGCCGGTAAGGATACGGCTATGTCGGAAATCTGTTCGATGCTGTCGGAAGTGGGACTTTGTGCCAGAGATTATGTAAACCGTGAGATCAATGCCAGTCTTTCCGGCGGGGAGTTGAAGCGGATTGAGATTGCCATGATTATGGCAAGGAAGACCAAGCTCTCCATCTTTGACGAGCCTGAGGCAGGGATTGACCTGTGGAGTTTTCAGAACCTGATTCGGGTATTTGAGAAGATGTATGAAGAGACGAAAGGAACTATCCTGATCATATCCCACCAGGAGCGTATTTTAAATATAGCGGACCAGATTGTCCTTTTAGCGGACGGGTGTGTGAAAAAAGTGGGAACCAGGGAGGAACTGATGCCGGAACTTTTAGGCGTAGGGCAGCCCTGTAAGACATTGACTGATAAAATGTAGAAATGAAGGTGATGTATCGTGGATGCAATACAACAGAACCTGTTGGAGCAGGTGGCAGGCCTGCATGAGATACCTGCCGGGGCTTATAACATCCGTGCCAACGGACAGATGGCCGGGCGCAATACGACAGCCAATATAGACATCATAAGCAAAGAAGATAAGTCCGGTATTGATATTAAGATCAAACCGGGCACCCGTTCTGAGAGCGTACACATTCCGGTGGTTCTAAGCCAGAGCGGTTTAAAGGAGAGTGTGTACAATGATTTCTTTGTGGGTGAGGATTGTGATATTACAATCATAGCAGGATGCGGCATTCACAACGGCGGTTCAAGTGCTTCGGAGCATTCCGGGGTTCACCGTTTCTTTGTGGAGAAGAATGCTAAAGTCCGCTATGTGGAGAAACATTACGGCTCCGGCGACGGCAATGGAGAGCGGATTATGAATCCCACTACGCAGATACATTTGGCGGAGGGTGCATCTTTGGAGATGGAGACGGTGCAGATTAAGGGCATTGATTCCACCAAGCGGGTGACCACGGCAACTGTGGCAGAAGGCGCATCTTTAGTGATTCGTGAGAAAATCATGACCCATGGAAAGCAGTATGCGGAGACGGATTTTGTGGTGGAGATGGAAGGCGCAGGTTCTACTGTCAATTTGATTTCCAGATCAGTGGCAAGAGAGCATTCCAGACAGCTTTTTAAGAGCCGTATCATCGGCAACAGCAGCTGTCAGGGACACAGCGAATGCGATGCCATTATTATGGATGAGGCAAGCGTCAGTGCCATTCCGGAACTGACAGCCAACGATATAGATGCAAATTTGATTCATGAGGCGGCAATCGGCAAGATTGCGGGAGAACAACTGATTAAGCTCATGACGCTTGGTCTTACTGAGAAAGAAGCGGAAGAGCAGATTGTAAATGGATTTTTAAAATGAGAAAATTTTTACAGCGGGCATTAAATCGAGTCGTGATTACAGCCATCATCGTACTGATACAGGTGGTGTTTTTCCTGTTGGAGATTCTGCGGTGGGGCAATTATTATGTGGGTATCGCCTTTGTACTGCGGCTGCTCACCTTCTGTGCGGTGATTTACATTATCTGGCGGCCGAATAATCCGGCGGTGAAGCTGGCATGGATTGTGCCGATTTTGCTTTTCCCGCTCTTTGGCGGTGTGATGTATTTGTTCTTTGGACATGTCATTGTGCCCAAGAAACTGAAAGAGAGCATGGAACGCACCAATGCGCTGGTACAGAAGAATCTGGTGCAGGATGAAGGCATATATAAAGCCCTTTCCGGGGAAGATCAGGCAGCCGCCAATCAGAGCGGGTATATTTTGAATTATGCGGGCACTCCAGTGTGGAATCATACTGCAACCACCTATTTCCCGGACGGACTTCCTTATTGGGAGGCACTGCTTGCCGATTTGGAGAAGGCACAGCGTTTTATTTTCCTGGAGTATTTTATTCTGGGAGAGGGCACAATGTGGAATACAGTCTTGGAAGTCTTAGAACGGAAGGCGAAGGAGGGTGTTGAGATACGTCTGATCTATGATGATGTGGGAAGCGTTTTCCTTCTTCCTAAGAATTATAATGAGATCATAGAGAAAAAGGGCATCAAGTGCGTGGCCTTTAACAGATTGGTTCCCTTCTTATCTCTCGTACTCAACAACAGAGATCACAGAAAGATTGTGGTAATCGACGGCAGGGTGGGATATACCGGCGGCATCAATATGGCGGATGAATATATCAACTACAAACATCCTTACGGAGAGCACTGGAAGGATGCGGGAATCCGGATTGAGGGCGAGGCAGTCTGGAATTTTACAGTGATGTTTCTGCAGATGTGGAATATGTCCCGTTATACGGAGGAAGACTACAGCAGATACCGGTATCATTTTGAGAAGCCGCTTTCAGAAAACGGTTATGTACAGCCTTATATGGACACGACTCTTGATGAGGAGATTGTGGGAGAAAATGTATATCTGAATATGATCGGAAATGCCAGGAAATATGTGTATATTTATACGCCTTATCTGGTGACGGATAATGAAATGATAACAGCCTTGAAATTGGCTTCCAAACGGGGTGTGGATGTGCGGATTGTGACGCCGGGTGTGCCGGATAAGAAGTTTGTCTATTGGCTGACACAGTCTAATTATCAGAATCTGATCGAGGCTGGCATAGGAATTTACCAGTATACGCCGGGATTTATCCATTCCAAATGTGTGCTTTGTGATGATGAGTCTGCCACGGTGGGGACTGTCAATTTTGATTACAGGAGCTTTTATCATCACTTTGAGTGTGGCGTATTCTTATATCGGGCGGATGCGATAGCCGATCTGAAAAGGGATATGGAGGAAACTTTTGCGGTTTCGGAACAGATTACCCTGGAATGGTGCAGGGATAAGTTTGTCAAGACCAATGTGGTCGGACCTATATTGAAATTGTTCTCACCATTGCTTTAGTGTTAGAGAAAGAGATACAAATTTGTGCAGGAGTATCACAGATTTGTGCGACGGAATGGAGATTAGTATGATACGATTTATTAAGGTGATTGTATGGAATCTGCCAAGAATCTATATGATACCAAGGATGGCATATATGGCGAAACATGCAGACCGATACGGGGAAGAGGAATGTTATGATTACGCACGGCTGGCTATCCGGCGCATGATGCGGGCCGGACATATTACCACCAGACGGTACGGGACAGAGAATCTTCCCACAGAGGGCGGGTATCTCATCTGTCCAAACCATCAGGGCAAATATGATGCGCTGGGTATTATGATATCTCATGAAAAGCCCTGTTCTGTGGTCATAGACGATGCCAAATCTCATGGACTTTTGGTGAAGCAGTTTATTGATTTAGTACATGGTAAACGACTGATTAAGGATGATTTCAAACAGTCCGTCAGAATCATCAAAGAACTGGCGGAGGAGATGAAAAAGGGCCGGAAGTTTATTGTATTTCCAGAAGGAGGCTATTTCCACAATCACAATACGGTGGGAGAGTTTAAACCGGGAAGTTTTAAAAGTGCCGTGCGGGCGAGAGTGCCTATTGTGCCGGTGGTGTTGATCGATTCCTATAAGGTGTTTGAGGAGTGGACACTGCGCAAGGTAGAGACGCAGGTACATTTTCTGCAGGCAATCTCTTATGATGAGTACAGGGGCATGACCACCATAGAGATTGCAGATCTGGTAAAAGGCAGGATTACAAACAGAATCAGAGAAGTATTAAACCCCGCATAGCTGCGGGGTCTAATTATGGTATAGGAAATTGCTCAGGATTTACGAGGCTGCGAAGCAGATCTCGCAATCGAGCTTTGCTCGATTTTTTATAGTTTGATGATGGGCATTTTGTATTCGTTGATTTCGGACAGGTTCTGTTCGGGGAATTTAAACCGCAGGATACCCTGATAGACGTGACTTGCATAAATATCCTTTTCCAGCATATGTACGCCTGTGGGTGTCAGCTGACTGTCAGCATCCGCCAATTTGGAAAGCAGAGGAATGCTGGCTTTTTGCTTGATGGCGGAAAGGAGCGGTCCTGCGCTTTCCCGAAAGCCAAGCATACGTGCATAGAAAATCTGATCTTCAGCCAGATAGCGCGTTAAATCTTCCCGGCGAATCTGCAGCAGAATGTGGAGCAGACTGCGGGAAATGCGCGTGTAGGTCCGGTTTTTGGACTTCAGCAAATCGCAGAAGGATGTGAAATTCCGATACTGCGGCAGAAGCTTTATGATACGGTCTGATAATTCTTTGTCAATGTCCGGATATTCAGTAAATTCTCCGGAGGGTTCTGAGAGCAGACGATAATGCATCAGCAAGGACAGATCATCTGCAAAAATCGGATAAGTTTTGTCATACTGTTCTGTCATCAGCGGGTGTGCACTGACGGGTATTTGGCTTAAAACATCAGTGGGCGTGCCGGAACTTTGCAAGGCTTCCCTGAGTGCCCGTGCAGAACAGAAGTCTGAGAGCAGACTCTTGTCGTGATAGGAGGCACCGGCCCGTTTTATACTGCAGGGGGCAATACTGCTTTCCCTTTTTAAGAGTGCCTTACAGTATTCAATCCCTAAAATATTGTTTGGGGCGGATAAAATATCTGTGTGAGCCGTCAAATACGGCGCGGAGGCTTCAATGGCAGTATTTCTTGCCTGCGGGTAAGCATGACCCATGCGCAGATTACGGTCTAGCGTTTGTTTAAAGACCTTGTCCTCATGAAGCAGGAGTTTGGCAAATGTCATGAGAAGATCTGTATCCCCGCACTCGCTGCCAAAGCAGAGCGTGTCTACGATGCCCAGCTTATCCAGAAGCGCAACGGCGCCGCCCGCAAAGTACTCCGCACTGCTGAGCGCATAATAAACCGGCAGTTCCAACACCAGATCGGCACCGCTTGTGAGAGCGATTTGCGTGCGCTGATATTTGTTCATCAGAGCAGGCGCGCCGCGCTGTACGAAATCACCGCTCATGACTACGATACAGTAGTCTGCGCCAGTGTGTTCTTTTGCTTTCCTAATGTGATAGGCGTGGCCGTTATGAAACGGATTGTATTCCGCTATGATACCCACAGTTTTCATAATTATCACATCCTTTCCCCTTAACACGATAGATACCTTATAAATAGTCTAACACAAAATGGTAAATTTGTATTGTTTTTTTATGAAAACAGACAAGAAATTCCCTTGTATACACAACAGTAATTTTGTATGATAAAAGAGTGAAGATAAGCCAGGGGGTGCTTACGATATAGAAAAGGAGGATAAAATTATGTCTTATATCGATCTGATGAAGGAGAAGGCCAGGAGCGACAAGAAGACGATTGTGCTTCCGGAGACAAATGACAAGAGAACCTTGATTGCAGCTGCCAGTATCCTGAAAGAAGGAATTGCCGATATCATCATGGTAGGGAATACGGAGAAAATCATGGATGGTGCCGGCTGGCTGGAAGTGGATTTAGATGGCGTGAAGATTGTCGATCCGGAGACCACCGAGAAGCTGGACGAGTATGTTGAATTATTGTTTGAGACCAGAAAGAATAAGGGTATGACACCGGAGAAAGCCAGAGAGATTTTGTTGAAAGATTATCTGACTTTCGGTGTCGTCATGGTAAAAGCAAACGATGCCGATGGTATGGTGGCCGGCGCCTGTCATGCCACGGCGGATACCCTTCGTCCAGCCCTGCAGATTTTAAAGACGGCGCCGGGGGTGAAACTGGTGTCAGGTTTCTTTATCATGGATGTGCCGGACTGCGAACTGGGAGCCAATGGTACTTTCCTCTTTGCGGACTGCGGCTTAAACCAAGATCCCACCGCAGAAGAATTGGCGGCTATCGCAGACACCTCCGCTAAGAGCTTTAAGAGCCTGGTAGGTGCAAAACCCATTATCGCTATGCTGTCACATTCCACCAAGGGCAGTGCCAAACATCCCTTAGTAGACAAGATGGTGGAAGCCACCAGGATAGCCCATGAGCAGTATCCTCATCTGTGTATTGACGGCGAATTGCAGTCGGATGCAGCTTTGGTGCCCCAGGTAGCCAAATCCAAGGCTCCCGGCAGTGAGGTAGCAGGCAAAGCTAACGTGCTGATTTTCCCCAATCTGGACTGCGGCAACATCGGCTATAAACTGGTACAAAGACTAGGCAAAGCCGAAGCCTACGGCCCCATGCTCCAAGGCATCGCCAAACCCGTCAACGACCTTTCCCGCGGCTGCTCCTGGCAAGACATCGTAGGCGTAGTAGCCCTAACAGCAGTCCAGGCACAACTTGCGTGATAAGCTGCCACGCATGGACGGACGCAAAGGCACGGGCCGTGTTAACACGAGACCGGGCCATTGTGGACGGCCATGAAGTGGTGCAACACGACCCGGGAACGAAGTTACCGGGGTGAGTGGCAGCTTATCCTATAATATATTTTAAAGAAAGAAGGTAAAAATCATGAACATATTAGTCATCAACTGTGGCAGTTCCTCCCTGAAATTCCAGCTCATCGACGCGCAGACAGAGCAAATGATTGCCAAAGGTCTCTGTGAACGTATCGGCATAGAGGGCAGTCAGATTGTTTATCAGCCCGCGGGCGGCACGAAGGAGGAGACCGTAACCCCCATGCCCGATCACACAAAGGCCATAGAGCTGGTTTTAGAGGCCCTGACCAATGAGAAGACCGGCGTGGTAAAATCTTTGGAAGAGATTGGAGCGGTAGGCCATCGTATCGTGCATGGCGGAGAGAAATTTGCAGCATCCACGATTATCACAGACGAGGTGATTGAGGCAATCAAGGCCTGCAACGACCTGGCACCCTTACATAATCCGGCTAACCTGATCGGTATTGACGCCTGCCGCAAACTGATGCCAAAAACGCCTATGGTGGGTGTTTTCGATACGGCTTTCCATCAGACCATGCCCAAAGAGGCATATCTTTACGGCCTGCCTTATGAATATTATGAGAAATACCAGGTGAGAAGAAGAGCGTCAGGCGAAGCAGGATCAGAAAAATGCCGCGATTCAGGAAAAACTTTCTGCGCAGGCACAGGAAGAAGCGCGCATGGAATACCTGCGGGAGCAGGCGGTCGTCAGCAACCAGCGTATCGCCGCTGTCATGGAGCGCAGGAAAGAGCTTTTAGAATACGTGGCCGAACTGGAGAAAGCGGGAGTCGGCCGGGGATATGAGCAGTTTGAGTCCGCACGGCG
>ERZ779623.845-NODE-845-length-10125-cov-7.060278_pt1 | contig 10125 bp, 9 predicted proteins | sample MGYA00514189_ERZ779623 | MGnify/ENA primary metagenome ERZ779623 (study PRJEB29562, sample SAMEA4376712) | mouse gut metagenome | isolation source: Cecum | study: EMG produced TPA metagenomics assembly of the A DSS colitis mouse model was used to assess the... | reverse complement strand
TGAACTTCGGCATCTTCCAGTGCCGGTTCGCCGAGGCGCTGACGGTGCTGCCCTTCCTGTGCCCCGCCACCGCGTGGGGGCTGTTCGCCGGGTGCATCCTCTCCAATCTGCTCAGCCCCTATGGCCTGCCGGACCTCATCTTCGGGTCCCTGGCCACCCTGCTGGCCGGTCTGCTGACGGCGCGGTGCAAGAACAAGTGGCTGGCCCCCCTGCCGCCGGTGATCTGCAACGGGCTGATCGTCGGCGCGCTGCTGGCCTGGTACGAGACGGGGTTCACGGCGGCGTTTCCGGCGGTGTTCGCGTTCAACGCCGTCTCCGTGGGCGGCGCGGAGCTGCTGGTCTGCTATGTGCTGGGGCTTCCCCTGCTGGAGGTGCTGAACAGGAGCAGGGTCCTGCCGCAGAGGACGGCGGAGTAAAATGATAAACCCTCCCCCGGAGGCGGCCGCGTGAGCCGCGCCGGGGGAGGGTCTTTCGTATTTCTATCGTTAATCCAGACGGAATCTGCGGACCAGCTCGTTCATTAAGCGGGACTGGTCAGACAGCTCCTGAGCGGTCGCGGCGCTCTTCTCGGTGGCGGCGGAGGTGATCTGGACCACGGCGGAGATCTGGCTGATGCCCTCGGTGACCTGGGAGATGGCGGTGGTCTGGCCCTCCACGGACTCCACCACGGAGTTGACCTTGATGGTCACGTTCCCGGCGATGGCGCTGGTCTTGTCCAGGGAATCCGTTACCTGGCGCACCACCTGTCCGCCCTCGCGGACGGAGGCGATGGAGCCTTCGATCAGCTCCTTGGTGGCCTTGGCGGCTTCATCGGACTTGGAGGCCAGATTGCGCACCTCATCGGCCACCACGGCGAAGCCCTTGCCGGCAGAACCCGCACGGGCGGCCTCTACGGCGGCGTTCAGGGCCAGGATGTTGGTCTGGAAGGCGATGTTCTCAATGGTGGCGATGATCTTGCCGATCTCGGAGGCGGAGTCGGAGATCTTCTCCATGGCGCCGTTCAGCTCCTTGACGTACTCCACGCTGACCCCCAGCTGGGCGCCGGCCTGATCGACGAACTGGCCGGCCTCCTCGGCGGCGGCGGCGGTCTGGCGGGCGGTCTCCGCGATACTTTCGGCGGTAGCGGACAGCTCGCAGACGGCGCTGGCCTGCTCCGCGGCGCCCTGGCTCAGGGACATGGAGCTGTTGGATACGTCGTCCGCGCTGCCGGCGACCGTTCCGGCGGACTGGCTGATCCGGTACAGGATATCCCGCAGGGAGCTGCGGATCGAACGGATCGACTGATCGATGGCCTCGAAGTCGCCCACATATGTACGGCCGGCCCCGTCCCGGAAGTCGCCTTCGGCCATCCTGCCCAGATTCTGGGACACGTTCTGGACCACGTCGTTCAAGCGGAGGATCGTCGTGTCCAGGGCCCGGGTGAGCTTGGCGGTCTCGTCACGGGAGGCAACAGTGGGGGGGGGGGGCTGCAGATCGCCGTCCGCCAGCTTCTCCAAACGGGAGACGCAGGACTGGATGGGATCGGAGATGGACCGGCCCACCAGGACCGCGATGGGGAAGGAGGCCAGGACCACCAGGACCACCACCAGAAGGGTCAGCATGATGCTTCGGTCCAGGGTGGACTTGAACTCCCGCTGGCTGGCCTCGATGGCGATGCTCCAGTTCTGGCTGCCGCCGATGGGGGCGTAGCCCACCAGCTTGTTGTCGCCATAGAAATTGTAGGAGCCGAAGCCGGTCTCCCCCTGGATCATGCGCTGGTTCACGGCGGCCACGTCCGCGATGCCGGGGTCGGACTGGGCGGCCTGGATCATGTTGGAGCCCTCCTCCACGATGGAACGCTCCGGGTGGCCGATGACGTTGCCACGACCGTCCAGAACATAGGCCACGCCGCTGCTGCCCACGGCCAGGTTGACAACGATGTCGGACAGGAAGTCCGCGCTGATGCCGCCGTAGACCGCGCCCTCGAACCGGCCGTCCACAATGATGGGCACTTCCAGCAGGAAGATCATCTGGCTGCCATCGTTGATGATATCAGAGATGTAGGGCTTCATGGTCGATTTGCACTGCTTGAAATAGTCCTCCTCCGCGTAGCTCCAGCCAGTGGAGGAGAAGCCGCCGGCATCCATTTTGCCCACATAAAGGAAGCCGTTGCGCTGGGCGATGCCGTCCCGGACCGGGACCAGCTCGGGGGCCGTAGGGGCGGAGTCCCGGAAGATGTCCGAGGCGGCGGCCTCCTGAAGGGCCGTCCAGTAGTTCCCCATCCTCCACTCGACCGCGTCCGCCGCCATCTGCGTGGCGGGTCCAAGGGTCTTTGTCATCACATCATCGATTCCACTGGCGTTCAAGAGCGCGGTGATCACGCCGATCAGAACGGAGCCGATCAACACCACCGACAGCATACTGATTTGGATTTTTGATTTGATGGACTTCATGTCTAGCCTTTCCTCTCGTCTCACGTTATCCGGGAAGGACCGGCGGGCCCGATGGGTCTCCTCCGGCAAGGCGCGCCGGTATTCCCCAGGGTATTCTAGCATAAGTTCCCGAAAGGTTCAAGGCGATTTTTTCCTTGTTACCGCCCCCGCTTTTTCTTCTCCCTCTTTTCCCTCTCGTCCGGATGGGGCGCCACCGCGTAATCCCCAAAATTCCGGTGCAGCCACGCCGCGCAGTGCTCCACCCACACCGCGCAGGGGGCGGAGACCCTCCAGTCCTCGCCGGGGGCGAAGACCGTGCGGTCCGCCAGGGACTGCCCGTGGCCGCCGCTGGGATAGATATGGAGCTCCGAGGGGACGCCCTTGGCCCGCAGGGCCTTGTCCAGCAGCAGGGCGTTCTCCACCGGGACGGTTACGTCGTCGGCGGTATGCCAGATGAAGAAGGGCGGCGCCTGCCGGGGGACCTGCTTCTCCAGGGAGACCAGCTCCAGAAGCTCGTCGTACCGCTCCCCCAGAAGATGCTCTATGGAGCCCCGGTGGGCGGCGGTCCCGCTGGTCACCACCGGGTAGCACAGCACCACCCCGTCAGGGCGGAAGGCGGAGGGGCGGCGGCGCAGGGGCTGGTACAGCTCCCGCTTGTTCCACAGCAGGCCCGCGCTGCCCGCCAGATGCCCTCCGGCGGAGAAACCCATGACCACCACCCCGTGGGGGTCCACATGGTAGCGCTCCCAATTGCTGCGGACGTGGTCCACGGCGGCAAGGAGCTGCCGCTGGGGCACCGGCCAGCGGCCCCGGGGGGCCGCATGGTATCTCAGCAGGAAGGCGGCAAAGCCCAGTCCCGCGAACCGCAGGGCCACCGGCTCCCCCTCCCGGTCCGAGAGGCAGTGATACCCGCCGCCGGGGCAGATGATGACCGCGGAGCGCAGGCGGTGCTCCCCAAGCTCCGGGAAGCTGCCGGGAACATAGGCGGTCAGCTCCGCGGGGCCGTCCGCGCCGGGGACGGTCAGGGGGATGGTTTCATGGATCATGGACGGCCTCCTTTACGATACCAGCTGCGCGGCCCCTGTGCCGCGGATGGAGAGCACGTGGCAGGAGCCCGCACCCGTCAGGGCCTCCATGCCCTGGGTGAACCGCTCCACACGGTCCAGGGGGACGAAGGCCTGGATGGTCCCGGCAAAGCCGCCGCCGTGGACCCGGCAGGCCCCTTCGCCCTCCAGCAGCTCCTCCGCCAGGGCCAGCAGCACGGCCAGAGGCTGCTCCCGGCTGTCGCGGCAGGTGATGACGTTCTGCAGATTCATGAAGGAGGAGCGTCCGGACCGGCGGACCAGCCGGAGGAAGGCGGGAAGATCTCCCCGCTCCAGCGCCGCGCACTGTTCCGCCGCCCTTCGGTCGTCCTGGAAGAAGTGCATCGCCCGGAGAAGGGCCCGGTCCCCGCAGGCGGAGCGCACCCGGGGAAGCGCCTCCAGGAACTGCTCATAGTTCGCCTGCCCCAGCCGCTCCTTGCCCAGGCAGGCGGCTACCGCGCCCATTTCCCTCGGAATGGCGGCGTATTCCTCCGTCAGATCCGCGTGACCGGCTCCGGCGTCCACGATGACCAGAGCGTAGCCCTCCCTCTCCAGGTCCACCTGGACCTGCCGCAGGGAGGGGGCCGCCGGGTCGGCGAAGTCGATGGCGATCACTCCGCCGCTGGCGCAGGCCAGCTGGTCCATCAGGCCGCAGGGCTTGCCGTAATAGACGTTTTCCGCGTACTGGCCCACCTGGGCCAGCTGGAGGGGCGTCAGGACGCCGCCGCAGAAGAGGTGGTTCATGATGGTCCCCACCATCACCTCGAAGGCGGCGGAGGAGCTCAGGCCGCTGCTGCGCAGCACCCGGGTCGTGGTGTAGGCGTTGAAGCCCCCCACGGCGTGCCCCATCTCCCGCAGGCGGGCGGCCACGCCCCGGACCAGGGACACGGAGCTCCCCGTCTCGGCGGGATGGACGGACAGATCGTCCAGGGAGACCTCCGCCATCCGGTGGTTCCGGGACTGGATGCGCACCATGTTGGTCCCGTTGGGCGCGGCGCAGGCGATGGTGTCCAAGTCCACGCTGCCCGCCAGGCAGCGGCCCCACTGGTGGTCGGTGTGGTTGCCCCCCAGCTCCGTCCGGCCGGGGACGGAGAACAGCCGGACGTCCTCCTCCTCTCCGCCGGGAAAGACCCCGGCGTATCCGCGCGTCAGGTCAGCCAGCCGCCGGGCGGCCCCGGCCGCATCCGCGCCGTAGACCGGCTCCAGCCGGTCCAAAAGTCCGCCGCCCTCCAGAGCCTGGAGCAGTTCTCCCCGTCTCATAGCCGTGCCCTCCTGTATGTCCGCCGCAGCGGGGCAGAGCGCCCCTGGCGGTTATTTTCTCCATTTTAACATATAGGCGCGCGGGCCGCAAGGACTTTATTGGGGAGAACGGAGGGTTTTATCTGACGGGCGGAGTACGGAACGGCGATTTTTTCCCCGCCAACAAAAACTTTACAACGCCTCCGATCCAGGATATAATACTAGCGTCTGGCAGAATGAAAAGCACATGTTTGACCGAGCGCCCTTCTGGCGGAGGAATTTAGATGAAAAAAATATACCTGATCACAGGCGTCATGGCCTCTGGGAAGTCCACGATCGCCCAGCTGCTGGCATCACAGATAGACCGGTGCGTCCATCTGCGGGGGGACGCCTTCCGCCGGATGATCGTCTCCGGACGGGAGGAGATGTCGGCGGAACCATCCGGGGAGGCGGTGCGCCAGCTCCACATGCGGTATGAGCTGACCGCCGCCGCGGCAAAACTCTATTTTGAACACGATTTTTCCGTCGTGATCCAGGACAACTACTATGGAAAAGAGTACCCGCGTATGCTGGAGCTCCTTTCGGACCAGCCGGTATGTCCCGTGGTCCTGTGCCCCAGTCTGGAGACGGTAAAGGAGCGGGAACAGGGCCGGAACAAGACCGGTTATACCGGCTTCTCGGCAGACGCCCTTTACGCCGCCTTTATGGCGGAGACGCCCCGCGTCGGGCTATGGCTGGATACCACCGGGCAGACGCCCCAACAGTCCGCCGAAGCGATCCTGCGCTTCTACGATCTCCGAGAGGAGGGGCTGATATGAACGTCGCCATCTGCACCCTTGGCTGCAAGGTGAACCAATACGAGACCGCCGCCATGGAGCGGGAGCTGTCCGCCCGGGGCCATGCGCTGGTCCCCTTCGAGGGCCCGGCGGACGCCTACGTCATCAACACCTGCACCGTCACCGCCGTCAGCGACAAAAAATCCCGGCAGATGATCCGCCGGGCGCGGAAGCAGTCCCCCGGCGCCGTGGTGGCGGTCTGCGGCTGTTATCCCCAGACCCACCCGGAGGACGTAAAGGGTCTGGACGTGGACCTCATTGCCGGAACGGGGGACCGGATGAGGTTCCTGGACCTGCTGGAGCACGCCGCCCATGAGAAGGAGCCGGTGATCGACCTGGACGAGGCCCTCCGCCGCCGGACCTTCGAGGTCCTGCCCGCCGGAGGCCTGTCCGCCCGGACCCGCGCCATGCTGAAGGTGGAGGACGGGTGCGTCAACTTCTGCTCGTACTGCATCATCCCCTACGCCCGGGGGCCGGTGCGGTCCCTGCCGCCGGAGACCGCCGTCCGGGAGGTCCGCCGCTTGCGGGAGGAGGGCTATCGGGAGCTGGTCCTCACCGGCATCGAGATCTCCTCCTGGGGCTGCGACCTGCCGGGGAAGCCGGAGCTGGCCAGCCTCATCGAGGCCGTCTGCCGGGAGGCGGGGGACATGCGGGTGCGCCTGGGCTCCCTGGAGCCCAGGACCATTACGGAGGACTTCTGCCGCCGGACCGCCGCCCTGCCCAACCTGTGCCCCCATTTCCACCTGTCCCTCCAATCCGGCTGCGACGCCACGCTGGCGCGGATGAACCGTAAATATGATACCAGGCGGTATAAAGAGAGCGTCGAGCTGCTGAACGGAGCCTTCCACCGCCCCGCCGTCACCACGGACCTCATTGCCGGTTTCCCCGGCGAGACGGAGGAGGAGTTCGCCGCCACGCTGGAGTTCATTCGCTCCTGCGGCTTCGCAGAGATGCACATCTTCCCCTACTCCATCCGCCCCGGCACCCCGGCGGCGGAGATGGAGCAGACGCCCAAGGCCGTGAAGGAAGCCCGGGCCGCCCAGGCCGCCGCCGTCGCGGAGGAGATGCACCGGGCTTATCTGGAGGGCTGCGTGGGGCAGGTCTACGACGTCCTCTATGAGCAGCCGGCGGACGGCCTCTATCAGGGCCACGCGCCCAACTACATGCTGACCGCCGTCCCCGGCGCGGACCTCCACAACCGGACCCTGCCCACGCGGATCGTCGGCGCGGAAAACGGCGTCCTGCGGGGGGAATTGGCAGGGAGTTCCGGTAAAGACGGGGAATAAATCGCAGACCCCCTATGCAGGAAGATGAAACTGCATAGGGGGTCTGTTATGGAAAAATAGAAAAGAATAAATCCGAACCCGTCCCCGTTGGGGAACCAGTTCGGATCATCCTTTGATGGTGGACGCTAACGGACTTGAACCGCTGACCCCCTGCACGTCAAACGAACTGCAATAATTTTAAGATGTTGAAAACCCTGTATTTGCAAGGAGTTTGTGAATCGTAGTAACGGTTGATGGAACGCTAAATACTCGGTAGTGTCGTATTTTTGTCGTACGCTTTTCAGCGCCGATTTGCCCCCAGAAAGCCGTCAGCTGGGAAGCACAAAACGGTGCAGCTCCCGGACGGTAATATCCAGGGGATCAATTTCTTTATCCCGGCAATACTTGAGTAGCGCACGATAATCATAGCGGGTATCCGCCTTTGTAAACTGGGCAAGAAAACCGCCCGCCCGGTCCGCTGCATCATCCAGGTCCTGCATCTTTTTTAACTCTAAATCGCTCATTCCGTTACCTCCTTCAACGTATACACTGCTAACAGCTTTGCAGCTGCATCTTCCTCTACCAACATCCGATATTCGTGCGCCATACCGATCCAGATTGCGCCAAGCGTTTCCTGATAGTGGTGGACCAATTCTATATTTTTTGCATCCATAAAGAAAAATCCACCGTACCCTGCTTCCAGCGACTTCTGTGCCGCTATCGCAAACAAGTGACCGCCAACGCCTCCGTAGCGTCTACCGGCTCCCCTGTTATGCGGTGCGCTTTCTGCCAGTTGCACATAAACCGCATGATCTCGCTCCATATATTGTAAAGCTACCAGACCTTCGGCTTCTGCGTTGCCGGAGACAGACAGCTTGTATATCTCTACCGACTCCAAATCCGAACCACACCAATCAAATGCCCAGCCAGTCAACGCTTGAAGATACTGTGTGGATACCTTAGAAAAAACAGTATCAACGGTATCACCTGTTTGCATATCTACAAGGCACTGTGTAAACTGGTCTATTACAAGCTCCATCGTTTTTACTCCGTGTACTTATAATCTATGGCGTATACTTTATTATACCGCGTTTGGGTAACAAAATCAACCGTGTATCTGTATTTTAGCATGGCAGGTAAAAAGAAACTGGACATAATGATCCGGTTTCTTTTTTGCGTATATATCTATGGTTCCTGCTTAGTAAAACAGATGAGGATAGTATGCCCGGTCATGCAGGAGTCAGTATCTCAATCTTGCACTTTGGCATGACGGTACTTCTCCTTCAACATATCCCTCGCCTGCTTTGTAGAGTAGGTTGGTTCACCGTTGAGCCGGGAGAACTCAACCTCCAGAATGTCGGCCCGGTGCTTTAGCTGCTACTCCCGCTCCTCAAAGGCTGACACGCTCATGACTACTACATCACCCTCGCCGTTCTTGGTAATGTAGATCGGCTCCTAGGTCTGGTGGGCCAGGGCTGAGATCGCGTTGTAGTCATTTCGCAGAACAGTAGACGATAATTTATGACCACACCACTGTTGAGACGCTGCGGAAAGCACTGACCGCCGAGGAAAACGAATCGGCATAGAAAAAAATAAACGGGAGGACAGGCAAAATCATCTGTCCTCCCGCTGTCGTATCAGTGTCGTACACGCACCCTGTTTTCTTTTTTGTGTCGTATTTTTGTCGTACACCCCAAAACGCTCCTTCGGCGGAGCAAAGGAAAAACCCTAGGACCATTGCGGCTCTAGGGTTTCAGTTGGTGGACGCTAACGGACTTGAACCGCTGACCCCCTGCACGTCAAGCAGGTGCTCTAGCCAGCTGAGCTAAGCGTCCATACGCGGAACGATGTTATATTACTGCACTCGCGCCGATTTGTCAAGCCTTTTTTTGCGTTCCGCCCTTTATTTTTTGATATCGGAAAAAATTTGTCAAATTACACAGGCTGTGGTATGATAGAGCCAGAAAAATCGATAGGAGCGACAACTATGCCTGCCATCTACCTGGACAACGCCGCCACCTCCTTTCCCAAGCCCCCCGCCGTGGCGGACGCCATGCTGCGCCATATACAGGAGAACGGCTCCTCCGTGAACCGGGGCGTCTACGCCTCCGCCCAGGAGGCGGGGATGACCGCCCTGCTGCTGCGGGAGGAGCTGTGCCGCCTGTTCCGCCACGGCGATCCCACCCACTGCGTGCTGACCTCCGGCAACACTATGGGGCTGAATATGATCCTGCGGGGCTGGCTGCGCCCCGGGGACCACTGCCTGGTCAGCTCCATGGAGCACAACGCCGTCATGCGCCCCCTCCAAGCCCTGGCGGAGGAGGGGGTAACCTTCGACCGCGTCCCTTGCGACAGCCGGGGACGGATGGACCCGGAAGACCTGCGCCGGATGATCCGTCCCCACACCCGTCTGGTCCTGATCGCCCACGGCTCCAACGTGAGCGGCGGCGTCCAGGACGCAGCGGCGGTGGGCGGGATATGCCGGAAATATGGCATCCCCTTCGCCCTGGACGCGGCCCAGACCGCCGGGCATTGGGAGATCGATTTCGACGGCTGGGGCCTGTCCGCCCTGTCTGTCCCGGGCCACAAGGGCCTCATGGGCCCCAGCGGCACGGGGGCCCTGCTGCTGTCCCCTGCCTTTGCCCGGGAGCTCCGCCCCATCGTTACCGGCGGCACCGGCAGCGCCTCGGACCTGGAGACCCAGCCCCTGTATATGCCCGACCGGTTCGAGTCCGGGACGCCCAACCTGCCCGGTATCTACGGCCTGGAGGCGGCGGTATCCTTCGTCCTGCGGACCGGCACGGAGACCCTGCGGACCCACGAGACCGCCCTCACCGCCCGTCTGCTGGACCAGCTGCGGGAGGTCCCCCGTATCCGCCTGGCGGGCCCCTGGGAGCTGGAGGACCGCGTGGGCGTGGTCTCCGTGGATTTTCTGGAGGCGGACAACGCCAGCGCCGCCTTCCGCCTGGAGGAGGAGCACGGCATCCTGACCCGCTGCGGCCTCCACTGCGCCCCGGCGGCCCACCGGACCCTGGGGACCTTCCCCCAAGGGACCGTGCGGTTCAGCCCTGGGTGGTTCACCACGGCCGAAGAGATTAACGCCGCGGCGGCGGCGGTCGCGGAGATCGCCTGCGGCGGGGCGTCCGGAAAAATTTTTTGAAAAAATTTGAAAAACCTCTTGCAAAATTCCGTAGAGTGTGCTATCTTATCTAAGCTGACATCAATCAGCACTGCAATATCCGGGTGTGGCGAAGTTTGGTATCGCGCTTGAATGGGGTTCAAGAGGCCGCTG
>ERZ779623.839-NODE-839-length-10141-cov-6.474123_pt1 | contig 10141 bp, 13 predicted proteins | sample MGYA00514189_ERZ779623 | MGnify/ENA primary metagenome ERZ779623 (study PRJEB29562, sample SAMEA4376712) | mouse gut metagenome | isolation source: Cecum | study: EMG produced TPA metagenomics assembly of the A DSS colitis mouse model was used to assess the... | reverse complement strand
TTTCTGTTGCTTTATTGCCGCTCCTAGCCATATTGCAACCGCACAGGTGGAAAATGTTTCCGTATCTGCCCAATACAAAGGAAAGCGAACATCTGGCACAGGTTATCCAGACTACAATTGATAACAGTCATGACCGCTTTGCCGAGATCACAAGAACCGCTGACGAGGATGCCCTGAAAACAGAATTTACAAAAGCAGCCAGGGAATACGCAGACAAATATGTGGAATACATGCTGGCGGATAAGGCTGTGTGATCCGCAGACCTGTAAAACAACATGCAGTGAAAAATGAATCATGAAGTGGAGGAAAAATAGATGTTTTCAGATTACAAAATCCAGATAGACCAGATCCTTGAAAACACGGAAAAGGAAAAAAACAATAACTCACAGGATAAGATCGCTGCGGTTGCCATGTATAAGATCATGGCCGGTGCCATCACTAAATTCATTGAAAAGGAAAGCCGCAGCGACCAGGAATTTGATGCCGCCCTGTCCCTTGACTGGAAAAGTGCAGGCCGTATGCTGAAATACATATGGTCGAAAGCAGAAAAAATGGCATTAACACATGGTTCCGTGGCATCCTGCTGTCTGGCTGAGGAAGCGGTGTATGCATGGGTACGTGAGTATTACTTTCTTGATGACAGGGATGCTGTCATGGAAGAAAGGGCGAAAAAAGCAGAGGCAGGGCGAAAGCGAAAGCAAAGGGCGGCGGCAGCAAAAGAAGCCTGGTACCGGGAAAACGCAATTGACCTCCTGAGTAAACAAAGCGGCTGGGCGGATCTGCCTGATAAGGAAAAAAATAAAAAAATTGCATCAAAGATTAAATCACTCAGGAAAAAAGATAACGATAAACCTGCAAAATCAACTACAAAAACTACTGCCTGCAAATCTGCCAGGGACAAAGATGATACTTCGGAAACTACCGGGAGACCGGATACTGCCGCAGATGAGTCACAAAATGGTAATCGTGAAATGCAATTTACTGAAAATTCCATTGAACAGGAAATGGCATTTGCCAATACCCTTGACGGCCAGATCAATCTGTTTAATTTAATATAAGGAAGGTGGAACATATGCTGACAAACAGAGAAATATGGGCGCTGCCCATGCCCAGAATCACCCATGAAACAAAAATGCTTGCATTACAAAATGCGGATCATAATGTTTTTGTCGTCACTTCGGGAAAGGTAAAGAGCAATATAGTAATCAATGTATTCTCTAAAAACGAGGACGGAGAGGTATCACTATTTTACAGATATATTATCAAAAAGCATGACGCCCGTCTGTATAATGTACGCTCCAATAAAATTACTGATGGATACCTGACGAATGCTTTACAATACAGGGACATAATTATAGCAACCGAAAAGGAGGCAGAGAAACTGAAACGATATATTAGTTCCGGCAATATTGACGGTTCAGCACACAATATGCTCAACAGGTATGATACATGGCGTTCCGGCATACGATGCAAGCTCCGTAAGGACAAAAAATGTGCTGAAATAGACGGCATTATGCGTAAGATCAGGAAAGTCCCTAAATCATTTGAAACCACTGTACAAAAAACAATGTCCCATTCAAGCTATATCTTTTTTGACAGAAAAAATAACCATGGAACATGTTCATGCTGCGGCTCTGCGCTGAAACTGTCAGAGCTGCCTAGGTTCAAAGACAGGGAGACTGGAAAGTGCCCAAAATGCGGTAAAAATATCCAGTTCAGATCTGAGATAAGGAGACAGTATTGCGGCATCCGTGATGAAGGGATGGCAGTACTGGTGCAGAAATATGCAGACCATGCTCTGGCTGTAAGATATTTTCATATATTGTATGACTATAAACATTCACCAGTTCCAAAAGTAACCGTGTGGGAGGTGATCCGGACAATCATAGATTATGATAAGCAGAGTATCCGTGATTATGAATGGTATCATTACAATGAAACAATGCGGTGGTGTCTGCCCCAGCGCAGTATGTTCTATCCGGAGGGATTTCACTATGGCTTTTTAAAGGGCGGGCTTCATAAAACCGGCCTGACAAAGGAACTGCGTGCAGCCGGGATGAATAAGCGCCTGCAGGGATGGGAACAGATTAACCAGTTCATAAAATCCGACGCTGCCGAATCTTGCTATATGCATGTAAAATATCTTGAACATCTTGCATCAAATCCGGTTCTCGAGCAGATAACCAAATGTGGGTTTTACAACCTCGTATCCGACTATATGAGCAGTCAAAAATGTAATATGATTTCCCAGCTTAACGAAAAGGAAACTTCAGTCATAAAAATACTCGGCCTGAAAAACAGGGTGCAGCTCCGTGAGGCACGGTCTTTAAATATTAACAGCAGTGAACTGGACAGTATCCAGACTTACAATAAAACGACCAGTATAAACCGTTCTGTCAGCGACATACTCAGGATCGCGAAGAAATATGAAGGAAGGGAAGACCTTGCATTTGTCCTGCCAGACAGCAGGCTGCGGAAACTTTCAAAATATCTTGACAGCATGGGCAGTCAGAAATATGAGCGTCGCAGTCTCATTACTGATTATTTTGACTATATGCGCAGCTGCGAATCCCTTCATTATGACATGGCCTCTGATATCGTGCTGTATTCCAAAAATTTTAAAAAGGCGCATGACGAGGCGGCTGCAAACGTAAAGAGCAGGAAGCTTGCAGAAGAATGCAGAATGATTGCAGGACTTCTGCCGGATATGCATAAAAAGTACGATTTCAGCAATGACACCCTTCTGATCAAGGCTCCTGATTCGGGACAGGACATCATATATGAAGGACAGGCGCTCCACCACTGTGTCGGCAGCTATGTCCCACAGGTTGCAGGCGGAAGTACAGTGATACTATTTATACGTAAAAAGAGCATACCGGACAAGCCCTATGTGACAGTGGAGGTTAAAAATGACAAAGTTGTACAGGTGAGGGGATTTGACAACAATATGCCAGAACCTGATGTCAATGATTTTGTCGAACAGTTTAAACGTTCAAAATGTATAGCATGAAAAATAAGGAATGAATCCGGGAGGAGAGAACAATGAAAGCAATAAAAATAGGAACAAAAGTTGAGATTTATAATGACACCGTGACAACCTACAATGAACTGCCTGCCAGAGCCTACATTGTAAGATTTGCAAAAATGACAGGGTTCTATCTGGATGAATATCCCAATATCCAGGTAAAAGAAGACAAGATCTACGGCGGACTCACGAAAAAGGTTCACAAGGTACTGCGTTCATATGAGAGGTTTGACAGGAATTTAGGCGTGATCCTGAGCGGGAACAAGGGTATCGGAAAATCAATGTTTGCCAGGCTCCTCTCAGAGATGGCAGTCAGGTATGGAATTCCGGTTATCGTGGTTGACCAGTATATTCCCGGAATTGCGTCCTACATAGAAGCGATTGACCAGAATGTAATGGTGCTTTTTGACGAGTTTGACAAGACAGTCGGTGATGTCAAGCCGGTTGAGGGAGAAGTCGATCCGCAGGCAGCGCTGCTTGGCCTGTTTGACGGGGTGGCACAGGGAAAGAAACTGTTTGTCATTACCTGCAATGATATCCGGAAACTGAATGATTTCTTTATCAACCGTCCGGGGCGTTTTCATTACCATTTCCGTTTCGATTATCCGTCAGCGGAGGAAATCAGGACATACCTGCATGACAAACTGGAAGCAGCGCATCACAACGAGATCGATCCGATCATCGCCTTTTCAAGAAAAGTTGACCTCAATTATGACTGTCTCAGGGCCATTGCCTTTGAGATTAACAATGGGGAGAGTTTTAGCGACGCAGTCGGGGACTTAAACATAATCAACCTGTCCCAGGAGCGGTATAACCTGATCATTTATTTTAAGAATGGTGCGCCAATGTATGTCCATAACCGCAATATAGATTTCTTTGAAAACCAGGAAATCAGTGTCTGCTTTTCGGAAGACGATTACAACGAAATCCTTACAGTGGGATTCTGGATATCGGACAGCGAGTATGACATAAAGAATAATTGTTCCGTAATTGCTGGTAAGAAGCTGAAGGTCACATATGATGAGGATTATGACGAAGACGAGGTCAGGAGGGTTAAGAAACTAGTTGTGGATCGTCTGGAAATCCGGAAAGTGCGGGAAAAGAACCTGCATTATGCAGTATAAATAACCGAAAACTGAAACGGATATCCGGGATATTTATGCCGGAACAGTATAAAAAAGGTAATATGGTACTGGCGCAAATATCAGGTGGTACATTTACCGATATTTGTGCAATAAAGAACCAGCAGTTAATGCTGCCTAATAATAATCAGGATTCGACGGAGGTTGAAATAGTGACAAAGAATGAAACGATAGAAGTTTTAAAAAGCATAAAAGAACAGTATGTAGATTGTGTAAGAATTGCAAACAGTCCGAAGCAGTTCAGGCGTTAGATATCGCGCTAATGACAATAGATAAAGTTGGGTTGGCTTATGCCCGCAAATAATGATTTGGAGGAGGTAACAGAATGGGATTGTATAAGCCTTTAGATTGGTGGTCGATCACTGATATGGTAGATGAAATCATGAAGGGGACAGGTAATAAGTGCTTTTGTAATAGCGAATATGTCGGATATTACGATGAATTATTGACAGAAATGGCAAATGCGGCAGGGGATCTTTACTGCGACATGATGGAAGTAAAAAACAAAATTGGTTATAAGGGAATTCCATACAGAACCCGCAAAAATCCAGAGGATGATGAAGACACGGAGAACGCAGCTTTCTGGTTTAACACAGTTGCAATGACTTTGACGGAAACGGATCTGACAAGACTTCTGAACAGGGAAGACAATTTCGGGAATGAAGAAAGGGAGCGGGAAAAGCGGATAAATGCGCTTGAAAGGCTTTCGAAGAAAGATTTTGTGTGGCTTATGCAGGAAGTAGGGAACTTAATTTTCAGATATTCAGACCTTTGTGGGGCATGGGAAGCAGTAAAAGGAACTATTGATGAGCTTGATAGTCGGCAAGCTTTTATAAAGGACAGGGACGGGCTGCGGGAACCAAATGCAGCATATCTGTAGATAAGGATTTGAATGGAAGATAAAGAAGTAAACTATTACAAGCCACGTTTTAAAAGATGGAGATTGCAGCTGGATAATATGGGAAAACTGCGGTTATGTCCTTGACAGAATAAGAAGTATAAGCAAGGATTTAATCAACTAAACTGATATTTAAGAAGGAGGAGAATAGAAATGGGCATGTACCATAAAAACCGTTTAGCGGGTATTAGATTCAAGCGCTTTGCCAAAAGATGTACGTCCAGGGGAATGCGGCGTGCTGCTAAAAAAAGCTGTGACATTAACCAGTGTGACAAATATACGCTGACAAGAAAAAGCCACAATTTATATGGCATAGACGGCTGGGAGTATAGTTAAATTTATGAAAACAGTCCTGTCCGGCAGGGACGGCGGTGCCTGTACAACTGTGAGTAGGTACTGCCTTTACTGTATGAATTTTTTAGATCAGGATTCGGAGGATTATAACCATGAATAAATCAGAGATCGTTTATGACCAGAAACAATTAATGGCAGATTTTATAGGCTGTGATTGTTTTGGTATCAATGAAAATGTGTCCTTATCAGAGTATGATGATGCAATAGTGGAAATTGTGTCCATGATCGACCATTGTATTGATATAGGGGATAAAGCAGAAGTAGCTGAATGGAGACGGATGCTCCAGCAGACAAAAGTGGAAAAAAGACGTGCTAAAAAGGTGATTGATAATAAAAACAGACTGGAGCCTGCCCTGACATAAGACTTATCAGGATAGCGAGTTGTGACTGATGTAAATGCCAAAACACTTGGGGAAAGTTAACTTTCTAATCGGAGTCGAGAGGCAGAGGATTATGCGGCAGCATAGTTCTGTTGAAATATATCTGCAACTGGAGCGGTGGAAAAGATTCAACTGCATCAATCATCCTTGCGCACGAAAACAATGAACCGCTGGATATTATCCTGTTTGTGGAAGTTATGTATGACCATAAACGGGGAATAAGCGGCGAAAATCCAAAACATATGGCGTTTATCAAAAATACGGCAAAACCCCTGTTTGAGTCATGGGGATATCAGGTTGTTATACTAAGATCGGCAAAAGATTATTTAAGTTTTTTCAACCATATTATCCAAAATCCCACAAAACATAAAGAACACAAGGGATTACGTTTCGGGTTCCCGCATACAGGAACATGCGGAATAAAACGAGACTGTAAGATAAAGGCGATAAATGATTTCCTAAAAACTTTTGACGAACAGGTCATCCAATATATCGGTATATGCCCGGAAGAACGTAAAAGGCTCACCAGCCTGCATAAACAGGAGAACTGCATGTCGCTGCTTGAAAAATATGGCTATTCCGAAAAAATGGCAATGGAGAAATGCAGGGAATATGGACTGCTCAGCCCGGGATATGAATTATCAGACAGGGGCGAGTGCTGGTTTTGTCCGAACGCTAAATTAGACGAACACAGAGAAATAAAAAAGATTTTTCCTGAAATATGGAGAGAATTCGTTTCACTGGAGAAAGAAACAGATGTAGCAAACTCCATATGGAATATTTATGGAAAATACACATTACAGGAAATAGACAGGCTGTTAGGGAAGGATGACAGAAATAACCCCTGCCAGCCCTTCTGACTCCCTGTAACCAGTCAATGACAATGGCAGGCTGAAACAGTCTGCTGTTTGTCAGCGCCTTAAGAGACTATTACAATAATTAAGCTGGCTGACAAAGAAACGGAAAGAAGATTATTTTCAAACAATTGACTGGTATGTATATTGAAGCAGCATGTAAGCAAGGGGGTATAAGCATGAATACATGGCAGATGATTAAAGAACTAACAGAAACCAAAAGTGCTTTTGGGGAAGTATTTTATGGCGCTGTTCATAAAGATGAGGGGATTAAGATATGTTATCTGAGACCGGATGCCGGGAGCATAGAATTCCGGTATTTTGATTTCGTCAGCAAAAAATTAACAATGCTTCCTGTGTTATACAATGAAGAAACCTGGACGGCATTACCTCCTGATACGGCAAAGAAATATTTAGACAAACATATAGATGCTGTTTTGGTGGAGGGATAGATATTTTTATCCGCAAGATGATACAACAGTGCGGCTATATCTGAATGATTGATAAAGTTAAAAAAGAACAATAATGCGCATATATGAATTTACACGCACTACTATGCGCAAATGAAGAAGAAAGGATCAAGAATATGAATACATGGCAGATGATCATGGAATTAACAGAATCCAAAAAAGATTCTGGAGACTTATTTTATGGTCATATTGACGAGGACGAAGGAATTTTTATATGCGGACTAAATCCGGATGATGGAAGTATAGAGTTTTGGTTTTATAGTTTTATAGATGAGAAGTTAGAGAAAAATCCTATTATATATAATGAAATGAACTGGAACGAACTGCCTGCAGGGAAGGCCAGAAAATATTTAGGTGTTCACTTAAATAATATTTCTCCCACAGACGGAAGAATACATAATCATGGCCGTTTAGAAGAGAAAGGAAGTTACCAAATGGCAGATGGGGATGAGAAGGAACAACTTATATCCCATATTGAAGATGCTGTTGCGCTTTACGGGCTAAAGATAATGGATGGGGATCATGACTGCATAATTGTAAGGGAAAGCAATACGGATAAGGATTTTGAAATCCGTGTCACCCAGCTTATTTAGGGGGATATGGTATGAAAAACAGAGACTACAAAAAAGAGTTCTGTACCCTGATGGAAAAATTTGCTTTCAGCCATTCCAAATGGCAGATGTGGAATGATTTCCTGAGTCTGTCCGCGATCTCACTGGCGAACGTAGTACCCACGCCTGAAAAAGAGGAACGAGAAGAAAAGTATCTCTCCATCATAAACAGTTACCAGGAAAAGGAACAGGAAATTTTTCCACAGCTGCTGAATCTGGTGGTGATGGCGCTGGAAGAAAATCCGGAGCAGGATTTTCTGGGCAGCTTGTACCATCATCTTGAACTGCACCAGGAGCAGAAAGGACAGTTTTTTACGCCTTATCATATCTGTGAATTTATGGCAGAAATCCAGTTTCCGAATAAGGGAACGGACGAAATGATGAAGAAAAAGCATTATATCAGCGTAAATGATCCGGCCTGCGGCGCGGGTGCCATGCTGATTGCATTTGCCAATGCGGCAAAAAGACATGGCATCAATTACCAGAAGCATGTACTGTTTGTGGCACAGGATATTGACCGTACTGCAGCGATGATGTGCTACATACAGATGTCCCTGCTGGGATGTCTTGCTGTTGTAGTCATCGGAGACAGTCTGACAAAGCCATTCCCAAATTCAGACAATGAAGCATGGTATACCCCGTTCTATTACTTGAACCAGTGGCGTTTTGCATCAAAAAAGGCTGAAGGGAAACAAGAATATAGTGGTGATATTACAGGAAATGAAGTGATTACAGTTATTCTTGACGATCCAAATGAAAATATCAAACTGTTGGAAGGTACAGACGGACAGCTGCTGATGTGTATGATGCAGGTATCGTAAAATTTCGGGAAAATTAAAGAAAAAAGAATTGCAGTATAAAAGCCTAAAGCAGTTGAGCCTGCTTATAATTTTTTATATAGTGAATAGCAACGTTTCGCTGGATATTGACAGTGGATTTTAAAAACGATACAATAAAAATATGAAATGAACAGGCAAAAGACGAAATCAAACATTTACAGGAGAAGCAAAACATGGATTACAATAAACTGACATTCACTAATAATTTTGTATTCTGCAAAGTCCTAGAGAATAACCTGGATTTATGCCGGAAGCTCCTGGAACTTATACTTGGTGTTAAAATTAAGAAAGTGGAGCTTGCAGACAAGGAAAAAGTACTGGATATCACGCCCGACGGCAAAAGCGTGCGGCTCGATATTTACGTGGAGGATAATAAAGGCGCTGTATACAATATTGAGATGCAGGTTGCGGCAAAACGAAATCTCCCGAAACGTTCAAGATTTTACCAGGGAATGATCGATCTTAATTCAATAGAGAAGGGAGCCAGCTACAACTCTTTGAGAAAGAGTTATGTGATATTCATATGTATGTTTGATCCGTTTAAGAAGAACCTGCCAATTTATACTTTTTCCAACCGCTGCATGCCAATGCCGGATCTGGAACTTGGTGATGAAACGACAAAAGTATTTGTAAATCCATATGGTGATACGAAAGGGCTTACAGAAGAAATTAAGGCTTTTTTTGGATACTTAAAAGAAGAATTAACCCAGAGTGATCTTACAAAGAAACTGTATGAAGAAGTTGAAAAAGCAAGGGAAAACAAAGAATGGAGGCGTGAGTACATGGCATGGATATCAGAACTTGAAGAATCAAAAGAAGAAGCCAGGGAAGAAGCCAGAGAAGAAACCAGGAAAGCTGAGAGGGAGGAAACGGCAATCAGTATGTTGAAGGACAATATGCCGATATCCAAGATAATACTATATTCAAGGCTTTCGGAATCCCGTATACTGGAATTGCAGCAAAACTTAGCAGAAAACCAATAACACACATTTTTTTCAAATTCGCATGGATAAATAAGAGACTTAATATTTGTCGCTTTATAAATATTAAATTGAAAAAAATGAAAAGATGAGATTTCAAAGGAATCTGGTTCCCAGCCTCCTGAATCTCATTTTTTCTTTTTAAATCTGACAGCCAAAAAGGTGAACCAGATACAATAATATGGAAACAGGAGAAGGATAATGTTTGAAGAAGTAGAAGTCTTAACGCACAGCAGCATAAAAATCTCGGGAAAAAAGGTAATTTATTTTGATCCTTTTGAAATTAAGGAAGAAAGCCATGATGCAGACCTTATATTTATAACCCATGAACATCACGATCATTTTTCGCCGGAAGATATTAAAAAAGCGGCAGATGCAGATACGTGGATCATCATGCCTGAGTGCATGAGGGGGTGCGAAGAAAAGACGGGAAACCTTAAATGCAGATTTGTCCATCCCTGCGGAATGATCGAGGCAAAAGGGATTATGATAAATGCAGTCCCCGCATACAACAGGCTGAAACCATTCCATACAAGTCCAGCTAAGAAATGTCAATAGGTAAAATAAAAAATGTTTAAAAAGTTTTTT
>ERZ779623.831-NODE-831-length-10220-cov-7.013182_pt1 | contig 10220 bp, 9 predicted proteins | sample MGYA00514189_ERZ779623 | MGnify/ENA primary metagenome ERZ779623 (study PRJEB29562, sample SAMEA4376712) | mouse gut metagenome | isolation source: Cecum | study: EMG produced TPA metagenomics assembly of the A DSS colitis mouse model was used to assess the... | reverse complement strand
TGCGAATCTCCGTCATCACCACCAAACGGGCCTATGAAGAGCTGGAGCGTGAGGGCTTCCTCACCACCGTCCCCGGCAAGGGCTGTTTTGTAGCCGCCCAAAACCGGGAGACCCGGCGGGAGGCCGTGCTGTGCCAGATCGAAGAGCACCTGTCCCAGGCGGTGGACGCCGCCAAGGCCGGGGCCGTGGAGCTGGACGAACTCACCGAAATGCTAAACACCTTGTATAAGGAAGATGAACTATGACAAATTGTATTGAACTCAAGGGCCTTGTCAAGGAGTACAAGACCTTCACCCTGGGGCCCATCGACCTCCAGGTGCCCGGCGGGTCCATCATGGGCCTCATCGGGGAGAACGGGGCGGGCAAAACCACCCTCATCAAGTCCATGCTGGGCATCACCCGGCCCACCGCCGGGGCGGCGTCCCTGCTGGGCACGGACCCGGACCAGGCCAAGGAGAACATCGGCATTGTGCTGGACGACTGCTTCTTCTCCGAGTACCTGCGGGTCAAGGACGTGGACAGCGTCCTCAGCCGGGTGTTCAAGGGCTGGGACAAGGGGCTGTTCCGGGACTATCTGGACAAATTCGGGCTGGCCGGGACCAAGAACATCAAAGAGCTGTCCCGGGGGATGCGGATGAAGCTGTCCCTGGCGGCGGCGCTGGCCCACCGGCCCAAGCTCCTGCTGCTGGACGAGGCCACGGCGGGGCTGGACCCGGTGGTGCGGGAGGAGATTTTGGATGAGTTTCTGGCCTTCGTCTCCGACGACGACCACGCCATCCTCATCTCCAGCCACATCACCTCGGACCTGGAAAAGGTGGCCGACTACATCGCCTACCTCCACCAGGGGAAGCTGCTGCTGTGCGACGAGAAGGACCGGCTGCTGGAGAACTACGGGCGGCTGGTGTGCGCCCGCGCCGACCTGGAACAGATCGACCGGGGGTATTTGGTGTCCACCCGGAAGAGCCAGTATTCCACCGAGGCGCTGATCCGACGCAGGGGGGATTTCAAGCGGCTCTACCCCCGGCTGACGGTGGAGCCGGTGACGCTGGACGAGCTGATGGTATTCGTGGTAAAGGGGGAACAGGTATGACCGGGCTGATTTTGAAGGATTTCCTCATTCTGCGCAGGACCCTGCGCAGCTATCTGCTGATTCTCGCCATCTATGTGGCGGTGGCCTTCTTGGGATATTGGTCGGCCTCCTTCGTAGGCGGCTTCATGATGGTGATGGTGGCCATGCTGCCCATGAATGTATTTGCCTATGACAAACAGGCCCAGTGGGACGTGTACGGCCTGTCCCTGCCGGTGGGCCGCACCAAAACGGTGGCGGCACGGTATCTGGCGGTGCTGATTATGTTCACGGCCTCCGCGGTCCTTACCACCGTGCTGGGCGTGGTGCTGACCATTGCGGGCCGCATGGAGGAGAGCCTGGGGGAGTACCTGCTCGCCTGCGCCATCTGCGTCGTGATGTCCATGCTGGTGAACGCCATGATGCTGCCCATCCTGTACAAATTCGGCCCGGAGCGGGCGCGGATCATGTTCTTTGGCGTCATGGGCGTGATTACCCTGGCGGGGGTTGTCTTTCTGATCCCCCTGGGGGGCCTGGACTGGCTCAAGTCCCTGGACGCGCCCCTCCTGGAGCAGGCGGCCGCCTTACCCGCCGCGGCGACGGCGGCCGGGCTGGTCCTGCTGGCCCTGTCCTTCCTGCTGTCCCGGCACTTTTACGGCTCAAAAGACGTGTGAGGTGGACATGATGAAGAACTGTGACAACTGCGATAAGGATTTTGACACCCAGGAAACCCAGTGTCCCGTCTGCGGCGGCGGCCTGCGCGAGACGGACGGCCCAGCCGCCAACATCGCCGCCCTCATGCTCCTGCTGTGGCTGCTCCTGGTGGTCGTGTTTCTCTGTTAGCCTCCCGTTTTCCCTTGCATTTTCCTCTGAAACCATATATAATGAAATGGCTCCCTTGTGGGAGCCATTTCGTCATACACAAGATACGGTAGGAGGTATCCCATTGAAACGAATCCTCAGCCTCTTTCTGGCACTGTGCGCCGCCGCGGCCCTCCTGTGCCCCAGCGCCCAGGCCGCTCAGCCCAAGGGGGCCTACATCGCCGCCAACCACACAAAAAGCAACGGCAAGCCCTATTACATCATGGTCAACCGGGCCCAGAGCACCGTCACCGTCTACGGGCTGGATGAGGACGGGTACTACACCGTCCCGGTGAAAGCCATGATCTGCTCCACCGGCCGGAAGGGCCACGCCACCCCCGCCGGCACCTTCACCATCGGCGGGCGCTGGACCTGGGTTCACATGCTGGACGACTCCTACGGCCAGTACTGCACCCAGATCAAGGGCAACATCCTGTTCCACTCGGTGTGCTACACCGAGAAGGACCCCTCCACCCTGATGACGGAGGAGTACAACGGGCTGGGAGCCCCGGCCTCCCTGGGCTGTGTCCGGCTCCAGACCGTGGACGCCAAGTGGATCTACGACAACTGCGCCCGGGGCACCAAAGTCACCATTTACGACGACGCGGAGAACCCCGGACCCCTGGGCAAGCCGGAGAAGCTGATTCCCAGCATCTCCCAGGAGCAGGCCAACGGCTGGGACCCCACCGACCCACGGGAGGCCAACCCCTGGCACAAGCTTTTGGCGGACGCCTCCGATCCCGCGCCCTCTCCCACCCCGGCCCCCACGCCTAAACCCACGCCGGCTCCTGCGCCCAAACCGACTCCCACGCCTGAACCCACTCCCAAGCCCACTCCCAAGCCCAAACCCACTCCGGCCCCTGCGCCCAAACCCACGCCCACACCCAAACCTGAACCCACGCCAGCTCCCACGCCCAAACCCACCCCTGAGCCCACTCCGGCGCCTACCCCCGAACCCACTCCAATCCCCACCCCCAAGCCGGCGGAGAAATGGGTGTCCTACGCCGACGTGGCCCAGCGCCTGTACCGGCTGGACGGAGGCGCCAGGTACACCCATCCCTCCCAGTTCACCACCTGGGCGGTGGAACGCCGCCTGATGAGCGGCATCGTCCAAAAGAGCTTTGACCCCCTGGCCCCCATCCCCCGGCAGGACATGGCCGTCATGCTCTACCAGTACGAAACCCAGGTCTGCCAGCGCACCCCCCGGGGACACGGTTCCCTCTCCCCCTATCAGGACTGGTCCGGCATCCGCCTCAACGCCCGGGACGCCATGCGCTGGGCCCTGGGAAACCGGCTGATCCAGCCGGATTTGGACAACCTGCTCCGCCCCGCCGACTACGCCACCCAGCCCCAGCTGGACCTGGCCCTCCGGCGGTACGAGCAGCTTCACTGACCCGGACAGAGCGGCCCCGGCAATCAAGCCGGGGCCGCTTTTTTCCGCTTCTCAACGCCGGAAAATTGTGGTATACTGAGAGCCTAGGCGGCCTGTCCGCCCCGCAAAACAAAAGTGAGGAGACCATAAATGGACACAATTATACAAATTCTGGCCCGGGAACTGGACCGTCCCGCCCAGCACATTGAGAATATCATCACCCTGCTGGACGAGGGAAACACCGTCCCCTTCATCGCCCGCTACCGCAAGGAGCTCCACGGGGCCATGGACGACCAGCTCATCCGCCAGCTGGCCGACCGCTTGCAGTACCTGCGCAACCTCCAGGACCGCAGGGACGAGGTAAAGCAGTCCATCGAAAACCAGGGCAAGCTGACGGAAGAGCTGTCCGCTGCCATCGACGCCGCCGCCACCCTGGCGGAGGTGGAGGACCTCTACAGGCCCTATAAGCAGAAGCGCCGCACCCGGGCCACCATGGCCAGGGAAAAGGGGCTGGAGCCCCTGGCCCTGCTGGCCTTCGCCCAGGGCCCCGCGGTGGACATGGAGGCGGCGGCCCAGGACTTTGTGGACCCCGAGAAGGGGGTGGAGACCATGGAGGACGCCCTACAGGGGGCCTCCGACATCATCGCCGAGATCATCTCCGACGACGCCGACCTGCGCAAACTGCTCCGGGAGCTGTACTGGAGGCGGGCCTCCATCGTCTCCAAAGCGGCGGCCAAGGAGCCGGAGGACAGCGTGTACCGGCTTTACTATGAGTTTTCAAGCCTGATATCCAAAACCCAGGGACATCAGATTCTGGCCATGAACCGGGGGGAGCGGGAGGAAATCCTCAAGGTCTCGGTGGAGATGGACCGGGAGACCGCCCTGGTGGCCCTGCGGCGGCGGGTGGTGCCTGGACGCGCCGCCATGGAGTTTGTGAAAAACGCCGCCGAGGACGCTTACGACCGGCTCATCGCCCCCTCCCTGGAGCGGGAGGTGCGCTCCGACCTGACTGAGCGGGCCAGCGAAGGGGCCATCGGCCAATTCGCCCTCAATTTAAAGCCCCTGCTCATGCAGCCCCCGGTGAAGGGCTTTGTCACCATGGGGCTGGACCCCGGCTACCGCATGGGCTGTAAAGTGGCGGTGATTGACCCCACCGGCAAGGTGCTGGACACCACGGTGGTCTACCCCACCCACGGGGAGCGGGGCAAAAACGAGGCCATCGACAAGCTGGCCGTCCTCATCAAAAAGCACCGGGTGGCCCACATCGCCATCGGCAACGGCACCGCCAGCCGGGAGACCGAGCAGATGGCGGTGGAGCTCATCCGCAAGGCGGGGGGCGGGGTGAGCTACGCCATGGTCAACGAGGCGGGAGCTTCGGTGTACTCCGCCTCCAAGCTGGCCGCCGAGGAGTTCCCCGATTTCGACGTGAACCTGCGTTCCGCCGTGTCCATCGCCCGGCGGCTCCAGGACCCCCTGGCGGAGCTGGTGAAGATCGACCCCAAGTCCATCGGCGTGGGCCAGTACCAGCACGATATGCCCCAGGCGAGGCTGGGCGAGGCCCTGGACGGGGTGGTGGAGGACTGCGTCAACGCCGTGGGGGTGGACGTGAACACCGCCTCCGCGCCCCTGCTCACCCGGGTGGCGGGGCTGAACGGCACCACGGCGAAAAACATCGTGAAGTACCGGGAGGAAAACGGACCCTTCACCACCCGGAAGCAGATTTTGAAGGTGCCCAAGCTGGGGCCGAAAGCCTTCGAGCAGTGCGCGGGCTTCCTGCGGGTGCCGGAGAGCAAGTCCCCCCTGGACAATACCGCCGTCCACCCGGAGAGCTACCAGGCTGCGGAAAAGCTGCTGGCCCTGTGCGGGTGGGGCATGGCCGACGTGAAGGCGGGGAAGCTGGGGGATTTGAAAGGCCGGCTGGCCGCCTACGGTCAGGAGAAGGCGGCGTTGGAGTGCGGCGTAGGCGTGCCCACCCTGCTGGACGTGGCGGCGGAGCTGGTCAAGCCGGGCCGGGACCCCCGGGACGAGCTGCCCGCCCCCGTGCTGCGCACCGACGTGCTGGACATGAAGGACCTGAAGCCCGGCATGGAGCTGAAGGGCACCGTCCGCAACGTCATCGACTTCGGGGCCTTTGTGGACATCGGGGTTCATCAGGACGGGCTGATCCACATCAGCCAGATCTGCGACCGCTTCATCAAGCACCCCTCGGAGGTTTTGAGCGTGGGCGACGTGGTCACGGTGTGGGTGAAGGAAGTGGACGAGAAAAAGAAGCGCATCTCCCTCACCATGCGCAAGGACAAGCTGTAACCTTTTACCGGCGGATTGTAACGTATTTGCAACCGCATTGTAAGCGCGGATTAACGACTTTGTCCCATCCTCCGGGGTAAAATGGGGCAAAGGAGTGATCGTCATGAGAAAAAAACTGTCCTGCCTGCTGCTGTCCGGGGCGCTGGCCCTGTCCCTCGCCGCCTGCGCCCCAGAGGACTGAAATTTAAATTTTTTGCAAAAAACACTTGACTGTAGAGCCGCTTGACAGGTTAGCATGGCCCTGGGAGGTGGTTTCATGACCATTAAGGAGCTAGAAAACAGGACGGGCATGACCCGGGCCAACATCCGTTTTTACGAGGGGGAGGGACTGCTGTCCCCCAAACGGCTGGACAACGGCTACCGGGACTACTCGGAGGAGGACGCCAAAACCCTGGAGAAAATCAAGCTGCTGCGGCAGCTGCAATTGGACATCGACACCATCCGCAAGGTCCAGCAGGGGGCCCTCACCCTGGAACAGGCGCTGTTTGTCCAGATGAACAAGCTGGAGGGGGACCGGGCCGTCATGGAACGGGCGGCGGCGGTGTGCCGGGAGCTGGAACGGTCCGGGGTGGAATACGCCGTCCTGGAGCCCCGGCCCTGGCTGGGCCGCCTCCAAGAACCTGCGCGCCCCGGCCTGCCCGAGCCTCCCGCCGTCCCAGCGGAGGACCAGCGGGAGGAGGAACCCCGGGCCTGCTTCCACCCCTGGATGCGGTATTTCGCCCGGGCGCTGGATACGGCGCTGTACGACACCCTCATCAACGTGGTGTGGCTGGCGGTTTTCCGGGACCAAAGCTTCATCAGGCTGCAAACGGCAAACGCCCTCGCCGTGGCGCTCACGGGCATTGCCATGCTGGCCCTCACCCTGGCGCTGGAACCCCTCTGGCTCCACTACTGGGGCTGGACGCCGGGGAAGTGGCTGTTCGGCCTGAAGCTGCGGGATGAGGACGGAGAGAAACTGTCCATCCAGCAGGGCTGGGAGCGCAGCTGGCAGCTGGCCTGGGAGGGCTACGGCTGGAACATCCCCTTCTGGAGCCTATGGCGGATGTGGCGGAGCCGGGATGCGGCCCTGGGGGGTTGGAACGGGAGCTGGAACAGCGAGACCGGCTGCCGCTACACCAAAGAGGAGCGGCGGTTTGGCCCCTGGGCCTTCGCGGGGGCGCGGGCGGCGTTGATGGCGGCGCTGGCGCTGGCCATGCTGTGGAGTATGCTGCCCCCCTGCCGGGGACCGCTGGGTGTGCCGGAGTTCGCCCGGAATTACAACCACGGCCTGCGGGTGGCGGAGTACGGCGGCGAGACCACCATACCCACTCTGAACAGCCAGGGCCGGTGGGTGGAGCGGGAACAGCCCAGCGGCACAGTGTCCATCAATCTGTTTGGCGATACGACGGTATATGAGGAGCCGGAGTTCGCCTATTTCTCCAGCGAAGTAAGGTCGGTGACGCTGCGCATGAGCAGCCAGGACAAAGCGGTGGGGGGCGTTCTCCGGGAGTATCTGACGCTGCTGTCCCTATGCCGCTCCACAGGCGGGCTGAACCTGTTCAGCGTCCTGCCTGCCCAGGAGGACGCGGCCCGGCTGCTCCACCGCTGGGAGGATTTCGAGGCCGACTTCCTGGGGGTGCACATCAGCCAGCAGGTGGAGGCGACGGGCTATGAGCCCACCGAGGCCTTTGGGGCGTCGCTGTGGTGCGAGGACGAGAGCCTGCCCCACCACTGTGAAAAGACGGTGACCTTTTCCATCCCCGATCAAAACGGCCAATTCTCGTCCCCGCCTGGACAGTCCCAGGCGGACGGATAAAAAGGAGGGGTCAGCCATGGCCGGAAAGCTCTATTTAGTGCCCACCCCCATCGGCAACCTGGGCGACGTTTCCCGCCGCGCCGCCGAGACTCTGGAGTCTGTGGACTTCATCGCCGCCGAGGACACCAGGGTGACGGTGAAGCTGCTGAACCATTTGGAGCTGAAAAAGCCCATGGTGACCTACCACCGCCACAACTGTGAAACAGCGGGTCCCGCCATCCTCCGGCGGATTCAGGAGGGGGAGAACTGCGCCCTGGTCACCGACGCGGGCACCCCGGCCATCTCCGACCCCGGGGAGGATCTGGTGAAGCTGTGCGCCGGAAACGGCGTGCCGGTGGAGTCCATCCCCGGCCCCTGCGCCCTGACGGTGGCTCTGTCCGTGTCCGGCCTGCCCACCGGCCGGTTCACCTTTGAAGGCTTTCTGCCCCTGAACAAGAAAAACCGCCGGGCTCAGCTGGACGCCCTGACGGATGAAACCCGCACCATGGTGTTCTACGAGGCCCCACACAAGCTGCGGGCCACCCTGGACGACCTGACGGCGGCCTTCGGCCCGGACCGGCCCCTGGCGGTGTGCCGGGAGCTGACCAAGCTCCACGAGGAGGTGGTGCGCCTCACCCTGGGGGAGGCGGCGGCCCGGTTCGCCGCCCAGGAGCCACGGGGGGAATTCGTGCTGGTGGTGGCGGGCCGTCCCCCTCAGGCGGAGGCGGCGGATGAGGGCGGGGCCCTGGCCCGGGGGTTGGAGCTGCGCCGGTCCGGGATGCCGCTGAAGCAGGCCGCCGCCCAGGCGGCGGAGGAATTCGGGGTCAAAAAACGCTGGCTGTACAACCAGCTGGCGGGTCAGGACGCATAAAACAAGCGGCGGGTTCTCCGCCGCTTGTTCATTTCCAGTTCTGGAAAATCGCTGCCAACATTTACTTGTGTTGCCAACCGCTGGAAATGATAACATCTGGTATAATATTTCTGGAAAAATTTGGAGCACTTTTTTGCCGTGAAATCGGTCGAAAAAGGTAGAACCTCCCATATAAACTTTTCCATAAAAAAAAGCCGCCCTCAAAGGCGGCTTTTCCTGCAGCGGCCGGACCGGGGAATTATTTGCCGCTCAGGTCTTTCAAGCAGCTCGTGCAGATATTCTTCCCCTTGAAGGACGTGATCTCTCTGGAATCCCCACAGAAAATACAGGCTGGTTGGTACTTGTTCAGGATGATGGACGGTCCGTCAACATAGATCTCCAGTGGGTCGCGTTCCGCGATGTCCAGGGTGCGGCGCAGCTCGATAGGCAGCACGATGCGCCCCAGCTCATCGACTTTTCGGACAATTCCGGTGGCTTTCATTTTCGAAATCCTCCTTGCGCCATGCGAAAATTTTTGTGCGTCACATACTTCATCTTTATTATAACACAACGTATAATTTTGTCAATCAAAAAATTGGGGAAAATCCGTAATTATTGGGAACTCTGTCGTATTATGCCACAAGCCCCTCATATTGGGACATGAAGCCGCGCGTCCCATCGTATATATAGGGGGACGGGCAAAGGAGGGACCGATATATGGCGATGTCGTTGATCTGGACGGTTATGGTGGGCGCGGCGATTCTGTGCGGGCTGGCCACGGGAAACGGCCCGGCGGTGGCGAAAGGGGCTCTGGACGGCGCCGCCGCCGGGGTGGAGCTGTGCCTTTCCATGATGGGGGTGCTGTGCCTGTGGATGGGCGTCATGGAGGTAATGGAGCGCTCCGGCATTGCCCGGGGGCTGTCCAGGCTGCTCCGCCCCGCCATCAAAAGGCTCTACCAGGATTTTTCCAGAGATGGAAAAGTGATGGACGCGGTGTCCGCCAACCTGTCCGCCAACCTGCTGGGACTGGGCAACGCCGCCACCCCCCTGGGGCTGGAGGCGGCACGGCTCATGGCGGAAAAGAAACCCGGCGTGGCGTCGGACAGCCTGTGCATGCTGGTGGTGTGCAACACCGCCTCCTTTCAGCTCATCCCCACCACCGTGGCCTCCCTGCGGGCGGCGGCGGGGAGCGCCGACCCCTTCGACATCCTGCCCGCCGTCTGGCTGGCGTCGGCGGTGTCCATCACGGTGGGCGTGACGGCGGCCAAGCTGATGGCCCGCGTGTGGAGGTAGGCCATGGACCTGATTTTCACCATGCTGGTGCCCTTCCTCATGCTGGGCGTGGCGCTGTGGGGGCTGGTCAAGGGGGTGGACCTATGGGGCGCGCTCACCGACGGGGCGGAAAAGGGCCTGAAAGTTTCCCTGCGGATCATGCCTCCCCTCATCGGCCTGCTGACGGCGGTTCACATGCTTCGGGCCTCCGGGGCCCTGGAGCTGCTGGGGGAGGCGGCGGGGCCTCTCTTATCGGCGGTAGGCATCCCGTCGGAGACCATCGGGCTGCTGCTGGTCCGCCCGGTGAGCGGCTCCGCCGCTTTGGGGGTGGGGGCGGAGCTCATCGAGACCTACGGCCCCGACTCCCTGGTGGGCCGGACGGCGGCGGTGATGCTGGGCTCCACCGAGACCACCTTTTACACCATCGCGGTGTACTTCGGCGCGGCAAAAATCGGCAAAACCCGCTACGCCGTCCCGGCGGCCCTGTGCGCGGACATCGCCGGATTTTTGGCCGCCTCCTGGGCAGTAAAGCTGCTGTTTTAGGGCTTTGTTCCTTTTTCTTGAAAGAAAAAGGAACCGAAAAAGAACTTTTAGCACAAATCCCCGTAAGCCCCCGGACGCGCTGCACCTCCCTGCGGCGGGCCGTGGGTGGGGGGGGGTTGGGGCGCGCCCGGCCCCGGGCGGGGGGCGCGGCCCGGGGGGGGGGGGCGGGCGGCGC
>ERZ779623.830-NODE-830-length-10222-cov-12.201436_pt1 | contig 10222 bp, 7 predicted proteins | sample MGYA00514189_ERZ779623 | MGnify/ENA primary metagenome ERZ779623 (study PRJEB29562, sample SAMEA4376712) | mouse gut metagenome | isolation source: Cecum | study: EMG produced TPA metagenomics assembly of the A DSS colitis mouse model was used to assess the... | reverse complement strand
CGTAAAGGACACTAGAACCTGAATCTAGCGAGTCTGCCAATTCCACCACTCGCGCATGGCGTCAGCGGTCTCTAAAAGGGACCTGTGGTGCGGCTGACGGGACTTGAACCCACACGTCGAATCGACACCAGCACCTCAAGCTGGCCTGTCTACCAGTTCCAGCACAGCCGCATGATATTGCGTCCCCTAAAAAAGACTGCTTGATTATTATAGCCAGAACCTCCCCCGTTGTCAACACCCATTTTCCGTTTTTCCCGATTTTTTTCCTGGGGGAAATGGTCCCGGCCCCTCCGCCGTTTGACGGAGGGGCCATCCTTCCTGCACCCTACAGCCGGGCCATCACCTCGCCGATGGGCTCCGTGACGACCAGCCCGGCGGAGAGGTCCCGGGCCACGGCGGATTTGTTGATGAGGACCAGCCGTTCCCCCTGGAAGTAATTGATCAGCCCTGCGGCGGGCCAGACGTTTAGGGAGGTGCCGCCGATGATGAGGAGGTCCGCCCGGGCGATGGCATTCACCGCGTCGTTCATCACTGCCTGGTCCAGGCCCTCCTCATAGAGCACCACGTCCGGCTTGACGGTCCCGCCGCAGGTACAGCGGGGCACGCCGCTGCCGTTCAGAATGAAATCCAGGCCGTAGAATTTCCCGCACTTCTCGCAGTAGTTCCGGTGGACGCTGCCGTGGAGCTCGCAGACATGCTTGCTGCCCGCGGCCTGGTGGAGGCCGTCGATGTTCTGGGTGACCACGGCGGTGAGCTTCCCCGCCGCCTCCCACTCCGCCAGCTTCTTGTGGGCGGCGTTGGGCTTGGCCCCGGGGGCCAGCATCTTGGCCCGGTAGAAGCGGAAAAATTCCTCGGGGTTGCTTTTGTAGAAGGTATGGCTTAAAATGGTCTCCGGCGGATACTTCCACTCCTGGTGGTAGAGCCCGCCGGTGGAGCGGAAATCCGGGATGCCGGACTCCGTGCTGACCCCGGCGCCGCCGAAGAAGGCGATGGCTTTGGATTCCGCCGCCCAGGTCTTTAAGGTCTCGACTGCTTCCGTCATAATGATCCCTCCCTGCGGATTATAATAATTTTATGAAAGCCGTTTTGCCCGCCGCCGCAAAATATGGCAGCCGGTACTTCCTGCCCTTCCGTTCGGAAGTACCAGAACGGCTTCAAAGGAGAACGTCTCATGAACATTCAGATCTTCGGCTCCTCCAAGTGCTTTGACACCAAGAAGGCCCAGCGCTGGTTCAAGGAGCGCCGGATCAAATTCCAGTATGTCGATCTCCCCTCAAAGGGATTATCCCCCCGGGAGTACCAATCCGTCAAGCAGAAAGTTGGCCTCGAGGCCCTGGTGAACACGAAATGCCGGGCCTATGAGGACCTGTACATGGCCTACATCGCCCCCGCCGCCCGGGAGGAGAAGCTGCTGGAGAACCCGGTCCTCTTCCAGACCCCCATTGTCCGCAACGGCAGGGAGGCCACCGTGGGCTATCGCCCGGAGATTTGGGAGACCTGGGAATAACGCGCCTGCGCGCATTCGGAAAGGCCGGTGATGCCGTTGACCCGCAAGCTGCCCAGGGGGGCCTATCTTCTGATACAGCGATACTTTCGCCACGGCGTTGGGGTCCAGAGCGCCGCCCTGGCCTTTTACCTGCTGTTTATGATCTTCCCCTTCCTCATCTTCATCAGCGCCCTGCTGGGCCTGCTGGACCTGAACGTCACCGCCATCCTCCTGACCCTGGGGGAGTTTCTGCCCCGGGACGTGGTGGACATTGTGCGGGCCTACCTGGTCCACGTGGGCGAGAGCCCCAGCCCCAAGCTGATGATTTTCGGCCTGTTCTTTTCCATCTGGTTCCCCATGCGGGCCACCAACGCCCTGATGGTCTCCGTGCGGACGGCCTACCACCTGGGCCCGCCGAAGCGGGCGGTGGTCCACCGGATGAAGACCCTGCTGTATACGGTGGTGCTGATTTCGGCCATCGCCCTGACGCTGACGCTCATGACCGTGGGGGACCGGCTGCTGGGCTACGCCGTGGGGAATTTCCGCCTGCCGCTGTTTCTGGCGGAGCTGTGGGCCCGGATGCGCTTCCCGGCGGCGGCGGTGGTGGGCTATTTCGCCCTGTTCTTTCTCTACGCCCTGGCCCAGGACGCCCGGCGGCCCTGGCGGGACCTCTGGCCCGGCACCCTGGCGGCCCTGGCGGCGTGGATGGCCCTGAGCTGGCTGTACGCCGCGTATGTGGAGAACTTCGCCAACTACTCCCTGCTCTATGGGTCCATCGGCACGGTGGTGGTGCTGATGATCTGGCTCTACATGTCCGCCAACGTGCTGATTCTGGGGGCGGAGCTCAACGGGACCCTGGTGGCGATGCGGAAGGAACAGGGCGCATGAAGCCAAAAAACGCGGTCCCGGAAGGGGCCGCGTTTTCCGGTCCCGGCGGCGGGATGGGACTTGCATTGCCGGGAAAATCCTGCTACAATCGACCTGGAAAACAAAAATGCGGCAGACGGCGGATGCGCCAACACCCGCCGGCCTGCACAGGTGCCAGAACCACCTGCACAACGGCCGTAAGGCCGCACCGCATGGGGATATTATACGACAATCCGGCCCCTCACGCAAGGGGCGGGTTTTGCCGTTGTTCTCTTTATGCCGCGTCCGCATTAAGAACCTGTATTCATAACCGAGGGATGCCGGAAGGATGAGGATTTTTCCCGTCAGGCAAGGAGATTTTCCGCAGCAATCCTGACGGATTGCAAGGGAAACCGACGCGGTCTGACGGGAAAAAGACCGGCCAGGCGGCGTTCAGCGGTTGTGAATACAGGTTCTAAGAGCGTCTGCTTCTTGCGCTGTGTGGGGTTTGACCTGCACGGCGTTTTTGTTTTTCACCCAGCGGGCCGTATGGGGGCGAAGCCGCCCCCGGGCCGCTGCGGTGGAACGCAATGCGGCGGAGGGGCGGCGGATTCGGAATTCGGCCCCCTGCTGGTGGAGATTTCCAAGAAGCTGGGCGGCGGCAGCGCGCGGTTTTACGAGCGGGGCCTGGTCCTGGGGAGCAAGCGGGTGTCCTATGACAGCCTGAAGGACGCGGCCTTCATCCCCGGAAGCGGCGGCGGCTTCACCCCGAAGCAGAAGCTGCGCAATTCCTCCGTACTGTGGCTGTACCGGAAGAAGGGCTCCACCATCGGCATCCGGGATTTGAGCTGCCGCTTTGACAAGCAGACCATGGAGGCCATCCCGACGGGCCTGGGCTTCCGGCCGGAGGGCTGAGAACGGAGGCCGCTGCCTTAAGAGGGCGGCGGCCTTCGCTTTTATGGATAATCCTTCCCCCTCCCGCGCATACTACCCCCATTCTTGGAGGTGGCGCATGGGAACATTATCAGACAGCTACACAGAAAACGTCCGGCTCTTTGACGAGGCCCTGGGGGTCGGCCGCAGCGTGGACATGGTAAGCCGGGACTACTTCATCGGCGGCCGCCGGGCCCGCATCTGGGTGGTGGACGGCTACGGCAAGGACGAGACCCTGGAGCGCATGGGGGCCTTCTGGCTCTCCCAGCCCGCAAACGCCCTGGAGGGTTTGACGGACATGCAGGACTTCGCCGACCGCTTCATCTCCTTTTCCGAGGTGGACGTGGGCTTTGACGCGGAGGAGATCATCACCTCCGTCCTCATGGGGAAGACCCTTTTGCTGGTGGAGGGCCTCCGGGGCGGGGCCCAGATCGACGCCAAGGACTACCCCAGCCGGGGTGTGGACGAGCCCCCGGACGGCAAGGTCCTCCGGGGCTCTCACGACGGCTTCGTGGAGGCGGTGGTGCCCAACATGGCCCTGCTCCGCCGCCGCATCCGGGACCCCCGCCTCACCATGGAGGGCCTGAAGGTGGGAAAGCGGTCCCACACCGACGCGGTGCTCTGCTACCTGGACGACAAGGCGGACCCGGCCCTTCTCTCCGCCATCCGGGAGAAGCTGGCGGGCATCGACGTGAACTCCCTCTCCATGGCCCAGGAGAGCGTGGCGGAGGCCATCCGGCCCAAGCAGTGGTACAACCCCTTCCCCAAGGTCCGCTACACGGAGCGGCCCGACAGCGCCGCCGCCAGCATCATGGAGGGCAACGTGGTGCTGATGGTGGACAACTCCCCCTCGGTGATGATCCTGCCCACCACGTTCTTTGACTTCACCCAGGAGGCCAACGAGTTCTACTTCCCGCCTCTGGTGGGGTCCTACCTGCGGCTGCTGCGGATCATCGTCTTTGTGATCTCCCTGCTCATCACCCCCACCTGGTACCTGATGGTGAAGGAGGACGGGCGGCTGCCGGAGTGGCTGAGCTTCCTCTCCTCTCCGGAACCGGCGGCCCTGGGGCTTTTGTGGCAGCTGCTGGTGGTGGAGTTCCTGGTGGACGTGCTGAAGCTGGCGTCCCTGAACACGCCGGACTCCCTGTCCAACTCCTTCTCCATGCTGGGGGCCCTGATTCTGGGCGACTTCGCCGTCCAGGCCGGGTGGCTGGGGCCGGAGGTGCTGGTGTATATGGCCTTCGTGTCCGTGGCCAGCTTCGCCCAGCCCAGCTATGAGATGGGCTACGCCTTCAAGCTCCTCCGGGTGGTCCTGCTGCTGCTGACGGCGGCCTTCGACGTCTGGGGCTATGGCCTGGGCATCCTGGGCATCGTCGTCCTGCTGGCCACCACGAAGCCCCTGGTGGGCCGGGGCTATCTCTATCCCCTCATTCCCTTCCACGGGAAGGCCCTCTGGCGGCTGCTGGTGCGGGAGCCCATCAGCCCGGACAACACATGACGTTGAAACCGTCCTCCGCGCCTGGCGCGGGGGACGGTTTTTTTCGTCTGCCTCCCCCGGCTCTCCACATTTTTCACAAAAAGTAATACCTTTCACCGCCAAACTTCGCCGCCCGGAATGGAATCCGTCATTGACGCTGAGGGCGAAAACCCTCATAATAATAGAGAAAATCACACGTCAACAACACCGAGGGAGGCATTCATGAAGAAAGGCTATTTGGTACTGGCGGACGGCCAGGCGTTCCAGGGCTTCCGGTTCGGCGCGGAGGCCGGGGCCGTGGGAGAGCTGGTCTTCACCACCGGCATGTGCGGCTATGTGGAAACCCTGACGGATCCCAGCTACGCGGGACAGATCGTCATGCAGACCTATCCCCTCATCGGCAACTACGGCGTCATCCCGGAGGACTTTGAGGGGGACTGCCATGTGAAGGGCTACGTGGTCCGGGAGCCGTGCGGACACCCCTCCAACTTCCGCTGCGGCGGGGACCTGGACGGCTTTTTAAAAGAGCGGAACATCCCCGGCCTCTATGGCGTGGATACCCGCCAGCTCACCCGGATCATCCGGGAATCCGGCGTGATGAACGCCATGATCTGCGGCGAGGCGCCGGCGGACCCGGCCCCCCTGCGGAGCTATGCCGTCGCCGGCGTGGTGGAGGCCGTCACCCGCCGGGAGCCCGCCGTCCTCCCGGCGGAGGGGGAGACCGGCTTCCGCGTGGCCCTGCTGGACTACGGCGCGAAGCGCAACATCTCCCAGGAGCTCCGGAAACGGGGCTGCGAGGTGACAATATTCCCCGCCTCCACCCCGGCAAAGACCATCCTGGCCATGGAGCCCGACGGGGTCATGCTCTCCAACGGCCCCGGGGACCCGGCGGAGAACGTCTTCCAGATTGAACAGATTCAAAAGCTCCTGGGAAAGGTCCCCCTCTTCGGCATCTGCCTGGGCCATCAGCTCGCCGCCCTGGCGGCGGGGGGACGGACCTATAAGCTGAAATACGGCCACCGGGGGGGCAACCAGCCCGTCCGGGATTTGAACGGCGTCCGGACCTACATCACCAGCCAGAACCACGGCTACGCCGTGGACGGGGACAGCGTGAAAGCCGGACGGGTCTCCTTCGCCAACGCCAACGACGGCACCTGCGAGGGGCTGGACTACCCCGGCCTCCGGGCCTTTACCGTCCAGTTCCACCCGGAGGCCCGGGGCGGCCCCCAGGACACCGCGTTTTTGTTTGACCGCTTTGTGGAGCTGATGAAGGGAGGGGACCTCTAATGCCTCTGGATACCCGTATCAAAAAAGTCCTGGTCATCGGCTCCGGCCCCATTGTCATCGGCCAGGCCGCCGAGTTCGACTACGCCGGGGCCCAGGCCTGCCGGGTCCTGAAGGAGGCCGGGGTCAACGTGGTCCTGTGCAACTCCAACCCCGCCACCATCATGACGGACCAGGCCATGGCGGACGAGATTTACTTAGAGCCCCTCACCGCGGAGACCATGAAGCGCATCATCCGCAAGGAACAGCCCGACTCCATCCTGGCGGGTCTGGGGGGCCAGACGGGCCTGACCCTGGCCATGCAGCTGGACAAGGAGGGTTTTCTCCGGGAGCAGAACGTCCGTCTGCTCGGCACAGGCGCCGCCGCCATCTCCCGGGCGGAGGACCGGGAGCTCTTCAAGGAGGCCATGGCGGAGATCGGCCAGCCCGTCATTGCCTCCGGCATTGCGGAGACCGTGGAGGAGGCCCTGGAAGTCGCCGGGAAAATCGGCTATCCCGTCATCGTCCGCCCGGCCTTTACCCTGGGCGGCGCGGGAGGCGGCGCGGCAAAGGACGAGGCGGAGCTCCGGGTCATTGCCCAGACGGGCCTGGACGCCTCCCCCATCACCCAGGCGCTGATTGAAAAGGCCATCTTCGGCTGGAAGGAAATCGAGTTCGAGACCATGCGGGACGGCGCGGGGAACGTCATCGCCGTCTGCTCCATGGAGAACCTGGACCCGGTGGGGGTCCACACCGGGGACTCCATCGTGGTGGCCCCCACCCAGACCCTGGCGGACCGGGAGTTCCAGATGCTCCGCTCCGCCTCGCTGGACATCATCACCCATTTGGGCATCGTGGGCGGGTGCAATGTGCAGCTGGCCCTGAACCCGGACAGCTTCGAGTACGCCGTCATTGAGGTGAACCCCCGGGTTTCCCGCTCCTCCGCCCTGGCCTCCAAGGCCACGGGCTACCCCATCGCCAAGATCACGGCGAAAATCGCCCTGGGGTACACCCTGGACGAGATCAAGAACGATATCACCGGCAAGACCTGCGCCTGCTTCGAGCCGGCGCTGGACTATATCGTGGTCAAGATGCCGAAATGGCCCTTCGACAAATTTGCCGACGCCTCCCGGGTCCTGGGCACCCAGATGAAGGCCACGGGGGAGGTCATGTCCATCGCCCCCTCCTTCGAGATGGCCCTGATGAAGGCGGTCCGGGGGGCGGAGATCGGGATGGACAGCCTGAACCGGAAGAACACGGACCCCGCCCCCATCTGGGAGCGCCTCCGGCGGGTGGACGACCGGCGGCTCTTCACCGTCTTCGAGGCGCTGAAAGCCGGGATTTCCGTGGATGAGATTTTCTCCATCACAAAGATCGACCGCTGGTTCCTCTGGAAGCTCCGGGGCATGGCGGACTTTGAAACGGCCCTGGAAAAGGAGGGCCTGGCCGCCGGGCTCTATGAGGAGGGCAAACGCCTGGGCTACCCCGACGAAACCCTGCTCCGCCTCTCCGGGGCGGCGTCCCTGCCGGGAGAGGCCGGGACCGCCGTGTACAAAATGGTGGACACCTGCGGCGCGGAGTTCGACGCGGAAACCCCCTACTTCTATTCCAGCTTCGACCGCTTCTGCGAGTCCCGGGCCTTCCCCCGGTCCGGGCGGCCGGTCATCATGGTCCTGGGCTCCGGCCCCATCCGCATCGGACAGGGCATCGAGTTCGACTATTCCTCCGTCCACTGCGTCTGGACCCTGAAAGAGCTGGGCTATGACGTGGTGATTGTGAACAACAACCCGGAGACCGTCTCCACGGACTACGACACCGCCGACCGCCTCTACTTCGAGCCCCTGTACCCCGAGGACGTGATGCACATTATTGAGGTGGAAAAGCCTGTGGGGGTCGTGGTGGCCTTCGGCGGGCAGACCGCCATCAAGCTGACCCGGTTCCTGGACGGCAGGGGCATCCCCATCCTGGGCACCTCCGCCGAGTCCATCGACATGGCGGAGGACCGGGAGCGCTTCGACGAGCTCTTGGAGCGTTTCCACATCAAGCGCCCCCAGGGAAGGGGGGTCCTGGGCATGGAGGAGGCCCTGGCGGCGGCAAACGAGCTGGGCTATCCCGTCCTGCTCCGGCCCAGCTACGTCATCGGCGGGCAGAACATGGTCATTGCCCATAACGACGAGGACGTGCGGACCTATATGAACGTCATCCTCTCCGGGAAGGTGGAAAACCCCGTCCTGGTGGACCAGTACCTGATGGGCAAGGAGCTGGAGGTGGACGTGATTTCCGACGGCACGGACGTGCTGATTCCCGGCGTCATGCAGCACATCGAGCGCACCGGCGTCCACTCCGGGGACTCCATCGCCGTCTATCCGCCCTTCTCCATCGGGGACCGGATGCTGAAAACCATTGTGGACTGCTCCGAAAAGCTGGCGCTGTCTCTGGGCACCCGGGGCCTTATCAATATCCAATACCTCATTTACCAGGGCGAGCTTTACGTCATCGAGGTCAACCCCCGGGCCAGCCGGACCGTGCCCTATATCTCCAAGGTCACCGGCGTGCCCATGGTGGACCTGGCCACCCGGGTCATGGCGGGCCAGCCCCTGAAATCCCTGGGCTATGGAACCGGGTTATATAAGCAGCCGCCCTATGTGGCGGTCAAGGTCCCGGTGTTCTCCTTCGAGAAGATCACCGGCGCCAACGCCGCCCTCTCTCCCGAGATGAAGTCCACCGGCGAGGTCCTGGGCCTGGGCAAGAACATGCAGGAGGCGCTGTTCAAGGGCCTGGTCTCCGCCGGGTACAAGGTGGAGAGCGAGGAGAAAAAGGGCGTCCTGATTTCCGTCAACCGCCGGGACCAGCCGGAGATTCTCGACACCGCCCGGAAGCTGGACGAGCTGGGCTTCCGGCTCTACGCCACCGACGGCACCGCCCACGAAATCGAACGCCTGGGAACCAGCGTGGAGATCGTGGGCAAGCTGGGCCAGGACAACCGGGTCTTCCAGCTGCTGGAGGACGGGAAGATCGACTACGTAATCCTCACCGGGTCCACGGAGCCGGAGTACATCCGGGACTTCATCCGCCTGAACCACCGCTGCGTCCAGCTGGGCATTCCCTGCCTGACCAGCCTGGACACCGCCGGGGCCCTGGCGGACATTCTGGAGTCCCGCTATACCCAGGGGAACACGGAGCTGGTGGATATCTGCCACCTCCGCGCGGAGCGCCAGAAGCTGCGCTTTACCAAGATGCAGACCTGCGGCAACGACTACATTTTCCTGGAGAACTTCGACGGGCAGATCACCTGCCCGGAGTCCCTCTGCGTCACCTTCTGCCACCGGCACTGCGGCGTGGGGGCCGACGGCATCATTCTGATGGAGCGCTCCGAAACCGCCGACGCGAAAATGCGCATGTTCAACGCGGACGGCAGCGAGGGCAAAATGGCGGGCAACGCCCTGCGGTGCGTGGGCAAGTACCTCCACGACAACGGCTTCGTGGACAAGGAGGCCCTGACGGTGGAGACGGCCAGCGGCGTGAAAACCGTGACCCTCTATACCACCAACGGGAAGGCCACCTCCGCCAGCGTGGACATGGGCCGGGCGGCGCTGGATACCTCGGCGCTGAAATTTGCCATCGCGGAGAAACAGGTGGTGGACTACCCCGTCCGCATCGCCGGGCGGCCCTACAGCATCACCTGCGTGGACATGGGGAATCCCCACTGCGTGGTGTTCTGCGACCGGGTGGACGCGGTGGACATCGACTTCATCGGCCCCCGGTTCGAGCACGCGCCCTATTTCCCGGAGCGGACGAATACGGAGTTCATCCGGGTGGTGAATCCCAGCACCATCAAAATGCGGGTCTGGGAGCGGGGCAGCGGGGAGACCATGGCCTGTGGAACAGGCGCTTGCGCCGCCGTGGCCGCCGCCATCGCCAACGGGAAGTGCGGAAAGGACCGGGACGTCACCGTCCGGGTGAAGGGCGGAGAGCTCATCGTCCGCTGCACCGATGAGGGCGTGACCCTGACGGGAGACGCGAAGCTGGTGTATACGGGAGAGATCGAATATTAAGGAACCACTGATGAAATCCCCGCACACAGCTTCACGCCATAAATTCCCGCTGGACTGCGTTAGAAAATCTTGAAATCCGTCAGGATTCCTGCGGTTTTCTTCCTTGCCAGCAGAAATTTCTGGCGCAAACCTGCACGCGTTGATTTAATCAGCGCTTCCTTA
>ERZ779623.826-NODE-826-length-10238-cov-8.971325_pt1 | contig 10238 bp, 8 predicted proteins | sample MGYA00514189_ERZ779623 | MGnify/ENA primary metagenome ERZ779623 (study PRJEB29562, sample SAMEA4376712) | mouse gut metagenome | isolation source: Cecum | study: EMG produced TPA metagenomics assembly of the A DSS colitis mouse model was used to assess the... | reverse complement strand
CCTCCAGCCCGAGGGGGATCACTACCGCACCCGCATGACCCACACCCTGGAGGTGAGCCGCATCGCCCGGACCATCGCCCGCGCCCGCCAGATCGTCGATGGTGTTCAGCAGGGTGCCGTCCAAATCGAAAATAATATGAGTAAACATACGTAACGCTCTTTTCCTTCGTTTCGCTTCCAACGCAGATTTTGTGGTTTCAGATACCGTTGGTAACGGTCTAAAGTTCTTTTTGCTTCTTTTTCTTTCAAGAAAAAGAAGGGTCTTGACCTGCCAGCTGTTCCGCCTGCCGGGCTGTGGTCAGCGCGTCGATGATCTCGTCCAGATCTCCGTCCATCACCGCGTCCAGCTTGTACAGCGTCAGCCCCACCCGGTGGTCGGTGAGCCGCCCTTGTGGAAAGTTATAGGTGCGGATGCGCTCGTTACGCATGCCGGACCCTACCTGACTGCGGCGGTTCTCGCCGTACTCCGATTCAATGCGCTCCTGCTCCCGGTCGTAGAGGATAGAGGCCAGCAGGCGCATGGCCTTTTCCCGGTTCTGGAACTGGGAGCGCTCCTGCTGGCACTCCACCACCGTCCCCGTGGGCTTATGGATCAGCCGCACGGCGGAGGAGGTCTTGTTGATGTGCTGGCCCCCCGCCCCGGAGGAGCGGAACACCTGCATCTCCACGTCGGCGGGGTTGATCTCCACGTCCACCGTCTCCATCTCCGGCAGGACGGCCACCGTCACGGTGGAGGTATGAATCCGCCCGCCGGACTCCGTTTCCGGCACCCGCTGTACCCGGTGGACGCCGCTTTCAAACTTGAGCCGCGACCAGGCCCCGTCCCCCTGGACAGTGAAGGAGATCTCCTTTACCCCGCCCAGCTCTGTTTCGCTGGCGGAATTGATCTCCACCTGCCAGCCCCGCTTTTCCGCGTACATGGTATACATCCGGGTGAGGGAGTGGGCGAACAGGGCGGATTCCTCCCCCCCTACCCCGGCCCGTATCTCCAGGATGACGTTCTTGCCGTCGTTGGGGTCTTTGGGCAGCAGGAGGATTTTGATCTCCCGCTCCAGCCGCTCTATGTCCTCCATGGCCTGGGCCAGCTCCTGCTGGGCCAGCTCCCGCATCTCCGGGTCGGACAGCAGCTCCTCCGCCTCCGCCAGATCGGACCGGGCCCTGCACAACGCCCGGTAGGCCGTCACCAGCGGCTCCAGCTCCCGCTGCTCCCGGTTCAGGCGGGAGACCAGCTCGGGGTCGCTGTACGTCTCGTTGGCGGCCAGCCGGGCCTCCAACTCCTGATATCTCAATTCAATGGTTTTTAACTGCGTGTCTATGCCGTTTCACCTGCCTTATCTTCCTGATGGATGGGCGCACATCTGCGCCCGCAAATAGGCCAAACACCAGAAGGGGCGGGCACGAACTGCGCGCCCCTACCCCCGGTCAAACAGGAACGATTTCACCAACGCCAGCGGCTCCCGGAAGAACATCTGGACCCGGGAGGGCGCGTGGCTCACCGGGGCGGCCAGGGTGGAAATATGCTGGTCATTGTATTCCTCACCCTGCAAGCTGTCGGCCCGCACCCGGTTCCACAGCATTTCAATGCGGGCCAGATGGAAGCCGCTGGACACCAGGAGCACATCGCCGGTCAGGCTCCACCCCTCCCGCTCCATCAGGGCAAAGGTGTTGTTGATATTCTGCCAGGTGTTCCGGGACTTGTCCTCCATGTAGATACTTTCACCATCCACCCCGTGGGCGGTGAGGTAGTCGTACATTCCCTGAGCCTCGGAAACGTGCTCGTCGTCCCCCTTGCCGCCAGTGACGACGATCTTGATGTCCGGGTGCTCTTCCCAGTAGGTCAGGGCGGTATCCAGCCGATCCTTGAGTAAAATAGATGGACCATCCCTCCGCATTTGACAGCCGAAGATAACCATGACCTCCGGCTGTGGGTCCTCCATTAACCGGTCCCGGCTGTTGGCGGCAATGACAATTTCCAGCGTGCCGAACAGGACCAGGCCCAAGCCCAGCAGGATCAGCAAAGCGGTAAACCAATGTCTCTTTTTCCGCTGGGGGCTGTTCCCCCGGTAGCTTTTGTATCCCATATCTCTATGTTATCCTTTCGCTTCCTCCAGCTCCGCCGCCAGCCGCTCCCACTCCGCGTAAAGATGGGCCAGCTCGTCCTCCGCCGCCTCCCGCTCCTTGTAAATGTCCTGGAGCTTCAGGTAGTCAGAGGCAGACTCCTCCGCCTCCTGGGCCAGCTCGTCCAGCCGGACCTCCGCCTTCTCCACCGCCCGTTCGGCGGCCCGGACCTGTTTCTCCAGCTCCTTGGTGCCGCCGGGACGCTTTTGTTTCACCTTGTCCTCTACAGGTTTGGCCGGCACGCCGGGGTCGTCGCGCCCTATGGGAGACTTGGTGTTCTTAAGCTGCTCCTGCCGCTCCCGGAACGAGCGGAACTCGCTGTAAGTGCCGTGGAAATCGGTGATCCGCCCGTTTTCCAGCATCCACACCCGGGTGGCGAACTTCTCGATGAAATAGCGGTCGTGGGAGACGAACAGCAGGTTGCCGCCGTACTCCTCCACCGCCTCCTCGATCCACTCCCGGGAGTCGATGTCCAGGTGGTTGGTGGGCTCGTCCAGAATGAGCAGGTTGATCCGGCTGTCCATGAGCATACACAGGCGCAGCCGGGACTGCTCCCCGCCGGACAGGGCGGACACCACCTTGAACACGTCCTCCCCCCGGAACTTGAAGGCCGCCAGCCGATCCCTCGCCTCCTGGGTGGAGCAGTTCTGGGCGTACAGCATGGTGTCCACCAGATTCCGGTCGGGCCGGTCAAAGTGGATGATCTGGGGCAGGTAGCCGATCCGGATGGACGGCCCCAGGTAGATGGAGCCGGAGTCCGGGGCCTCCTCCTCCATGATGAGCTTGATGAAGGTGGATTTCCCAGTGCCGTTGTCCCCTAAGAGGGCGATGCGCTCGCCCCCCGTCACCTCCAGGTTAATGTGGTCGAACAGCACCCGATCCCCGAAGGACTTTTTCAGCTCCGTCACCACCAGGGCCTCGTCCCCATGGAACTCCCGCTCGCCGAAGCGGGTGGACAGCTTTCGTTCCTTGGTGGGCTTGTCCGTGGTGCGCATCCGCTCGATCCGCCGCTCCATGTTGATGGCCCGGCGGTACTGCTTGTCGTTCCCCTTGAAGGCCCACAGGCGCATCTGCTCCGCAGCCGCCTCCAGCTGGGCGATCTTGGCCTGCTCCTTCTCGTACTGCTTCAGCCGCTCCAGATAGCGGCGTTCCTTCTCCTCCACGTAGAAGGAGTAATTGCCGGAGTACAGCTCCGCCTTGCCGTCCTGGATCTCCGCCACCCGTTTTACCACCTTGTCCAGGAACCAGCGGTCGTGGGAGATGGCCAGCACCGTGCCCTTGAACCGCTCCAGGTAGCCCTCCAGCCACTCGGTGGCGTTGAGGTCCAGGTGGTTGGTGGGCTCGTCCAGCAGGAGGATGTCGGTGTCCTCTAAAATCAGCCGGGCCAGGTTGATCCGGGTCTTTTCCCCGCCGGACAGCGCGTCAAAGGGCCGGGAGCGCATCTCGCCCCCGATCCCCAGGCCGTTGCAGACCTTGTTTAACCTTGTTTCGGTGTCGTACCCGCCCCCGGCCTCAAAGGCGGCGGTGAGCTTGTCATACCGGGCCATAACGGCGGGGTCTGCCCCGTCCGCCATCCTGGCCGCCAGCTCCGCCAGCTCCCCCTCCATGGCATGGAGGGGGGCGAAGGCGGTGTCCAGCACGTCCCGGACGGTGTAGCCCTCCGGGTACACCGGGATCTGGGAGATCAGCCCGATCCGCTTGTCCGGGGCGATGGAGATGGTCCCCTCGTCCGGGTCCACCTGCCCGGTCATCATGCGGAAGATGGTGGTCTTGCCCGCCCCGTTCCGGCCCAGCAGGCCCACCCGCTCCCCCTGGTCGATCTGGAGGGAGAAGCCGTCCAAAATCCGTTTGCCGACCTCGAACTCCTTGACCAGGCCGGTCAGCTGTATGTCAATCATGGTTCATTGTTCTCCTTACGAAGGTTCCTCACGAAGTTCCTTCCTTTTTTCTTTGAAAAGAAAAAAGGAAGCGAGAAAGAAACTTTTAGACCGCTTCCAGCGCGGCAATCAATGAAAGTGCCGCGCCGGTCACATTTAAAGCTCAAAGGAAATGTTTACTCTGGCAATATTGCGTAGTCGGTGGCCGGGCACACTCTTTTCCACATTCTGTATCTGTCCGAAGCGGTTTAAAGTTCTTTTTGGATACTTTTTCTTTTCAAGAAAAAGTCTACTTTGGCAATATTGCGTGGCCGGTGGCCGGGCGCACTCTTTTCCACATTCTGTATCTGTCCGAAGCGGTTTAAAGTTCTTTTTGGATACTTTTTCTTTCAAGAAAAAGTATCACTCTGGCACGTTGGCCAGCAAATAGTCCACAATCTTCTCAAAGGCCATGGACCGGGATGCCTTCACCAGGATGGTCGCCCCCGCCCGAAGCTCCCGGGACAGGGCGTTTTTGGCCTCGTCCAGGGTGGGGAAATGGTCGGACTGCTCCAGCCCCGCCGCCCTGGCCCCCTCGGCCATGAACCGGGCCAAATCCCCCACGGCGATGAGCCGGTCCGCCCCAGCCTGGGCAAAATAGCCCCCCACCGCCCGGTGGAACTGCTCCGAGCCCGGACCCAGCTCCTTCATATCCCCCACAACCGCCACCTTCCGGCGCTTCTGGCCCGCGTCCCCCAGCACGGCGGCGGCGGCCCGCATGGACTGTGGATTGGCATTGTAGGCGTCGTTTAAGATCACAATGTCGCCCTTACAGCGAATAACATTCATTCGCATCTTGGTGGGCAGGAAAGCCGCCACGCCGCGGACAATCTCGTCGGGGGCCATGCCCAGCGCCTCCCCCACGGCGGCCGCCATAAGGGTGGGGTAGATCATATGGCTGCCCAGGGCGGGAATGTTAGCCTCAAACTGGCCCCGGGGAGTTTTGACCCGGCAGGACAGGTGGCCCGCGCCGTCGCTGTCCAGGTCGCAGGCTTCGTAGTCCAGCCCCTGGCCGCTCCCCACAAACACCGTGCGCTGGATGAGCTTTCCCTTGAGGGTGGCAAGCAGGGGGTCGTCCCCGTTGAGCACCGCCAGACCATCCTTTTTCAGATAGGGGAAGATCTCGCACTTGGCCTTGAATATGTTCTCTCTGCTGCCCAGATTCTCAATGTGGGCGTCGCCGATGTTGGTGATAACGGCCATATCCGGCTCCACCAATCTGCCCAGGTAGTCGATCTCCCCGGCGTGGTCCATGCCCATCTCCACCACGCACACCTCGTGCTGCCGTTCCAGCTTCAGCAGGGTGAGGGGCACGCCGATGTCGTTGTTGAAGTTCCCCTCCGTCTTGTGGACCCGGAACCTGGCCCCCAGCACCGCCGCCGTCATGTCCTTGGTGGTGGTCTTGCCCACCGAGCCGGTAATGGCGATAAAGGGGATGGGGAACAGCTGTTTATAATACCGGGCCAGCTCCCACAGGGCGCGCTGGGTGGAGCGCACCTTGATGTAAAACTTGCCGGGCAGGTAGCTCTCCCGCTCCCGTGCGGTGAGGCACCCTGCCGCCCCAGCCTCCAGCGCGGCGTTGATAAACGAGTGGCCGTCGAACCGCTCTCCCTCCAGGGGGATGAACAAGCAGCCCGATTCAATACTCCGGCTGTCGGTGCTCACCTGGGCCACCGCCGCCTCCAAATCGTCAAAGTCCCCCAGCAGGGTCCCGTTTACCGCCTCCAGCAGCTGTCTCAGCGTCAGTGCCTCCATAGTGATGGCGCTCCTCTCCTGAATCTCTCTCTTTAAATTATTTCCCGGCTTTTCGGGCGGCCAGGGACGCCTCAATGATCCGCTCGCACAGCTGGCCGTAACCGATGCCCACTGCCGCCGCCTCCTGGGGCAACAGGCTGGTGGGGGTCATGCCGGGCAGGGTGTTGATCTCCAAAAACCAGGGCGTGCCGTCCTGGGTGACGATGAAGTCCGCCCGGGAGTACACCGACAGCCCCAGGGCGTGAAAGACCGCCAGCGCCGCCTCGCCCAGCCGGGCCTCCCAATCCGCCGGGATGGGGGCAGGGGTAATCTCTTCCGCCGCCCCAGGCTGGTACTTGTTCTCGTAGTCGTAAAAGCCGGTCTTGGGAATGATCTCGATGGAGGGCAGGGCCCGGTCCTCCAAGATACCCACCTGGATCTCCCGTCCGGCTATGTACTGCTCCACCACGCACACCCCGCCGAAGTCCAGGCACTGGACCAGGGCGGCGGACAGCGCCTCCCGGTCATGGGCGATGGACACGCCGATGGAGGAGCCGGAGGCGCAGGGCTTCACCACACAGGGCAGCTCCAGCCGCTGGGCCAGGGCGGGAATATCCTCCGCGGCGTACCGCACCAGCTCCCATTTGGGGGTGAGCACACCCAGCGGAGCCACCAGCCGCTTGGTCAGGTCCTTGTCCATGGCGATGGCGCTGCCCAAACAGCCCGACCCGGTGTAGGGTATGCCCATCAGGTCAAAGGCGGCCTGGACCCGGCCGTCCTCCCCGCAGGCACCGTGGAGACCCAAAAACACCACGTCCGCCATGCGGCAGATCTCCAGCACCCCGGGGCCAAACTGGCTCGCCTCCCCGCCCGGGCGGGACGCCTTTACCGCCGCCAGGTCTGGGGCCTGACGGCCGATTTTCGTCAGCTTCTCCGGGATGGGTGCGGAAAACAGGTCCTGGGGGTCCCCCTGGGTCCCCAGGTACATATCAATCAGCGCGGCCTCATGCCCCCGTTCCCGCAGGGCGGCGCACACCTTGCAGCCGCTGGACAGGGACACGTTCCGCTCAGGGCTGAGCCCGCCGGCTAAAACAACAATTTTCATACTGCTGCTCCTCTACCAAATTGCCTGTACTGCTCCTATTTTATGCTTGAATGTAAATTATACCACAACAGAAAACAAGAAACAAGGGGGAAGTCCGGCCAAGGCCTGCCTTTGGGAGAGAAGCGGCAGCGCGGGGCAAGGCCCCCGCGGGATGCGGGGGCCCCGTTTTCCGCATATTCAAAATACATTGGTCAGCGTGGGAAGCTCCGCCTCTACCAAAAGTCCCAGCTGGGTTATCAGCCGGGCGTTGGAGGCGGCGTATTCGGCGGTCTGCTTTTCGGCCCCTTCCAAGAAGGCCAGCGTCTCGTCCAGCGTTATAAGGACGGCGTCAATGTCCGTGTGCCGCAGTGTGACGTGGAGATAGCCCTCCTGGTCGATCCAGCGGTCCTTGACCTTCCGGGTGAGCCGGGCCGCCTCTTCCCAGTTCTCCTGCTCCGCCTGGGCCTGGGCCTGGGTGAGCATGGCGGAGAGCTCGTCGGTAAAGCCGCCCAGACGCCAGACGTGGAGCCCGGACAGCGCCGCCAGCATAAGAATCAGCGCAATGGAGATATACAACCGTCTCATTTTTTCGCCTCCCTTTTGGGCACGCAGCAGGTGCTTCCCCCCTCGTCCACCGTGAGCAAGAAGGCCTGCCGGGGGGAGTGGAGCCCGTGGGCCGCCAGCTGCTTTTCCAGCCAGTTGCGCTCGTATCCCGTCCCCTTCAGATTGTGCTCCAGCAGCCGCCCGTCGCTGATGAGCACCACGGGAAGACCGGTCTCCTGGACGGCCACCCCCATCTGGGCGGCGGTGACGGGCTTGTCGGCGGCGTAGGGCAGGACGGACAGCTGTCCGTTGGTCTCCAGCAGGGCGAACTTGATAGCTTTGAAATCGGCGTAACCCTGTATGCGCAGCTCCTCCATCAGCTCGTCCAGGGTGAGACGGTTCTTTCTCAGCTCCGCCTCCACCACCTGGCCGTTCTCCACCACCACCGAGGGCCGCCCGCACAGCAGGGCCCGAAATCGGATGGACTTGGTGCACAGCACGGAGATGATGGAGGACAGGGCCAGCAGCACCACGATGGGGATGAGCCCCGCCAGCAGGGGGATGCCGTTGTCCTGCATGGGGACGGAGGCCAGATCGGCGATGATGAGGGTGAGCACCAGCTCGGAGGGCTCCAGCTGCCCAATCTGGTGCTTACCCAGCAGGCGTATGCCCACGATAATGAACAGGTATAGCAGCACGGTGCGTATGAGTACTACGAACACAAAAACACCTCGTTTCTGGAAAACCGGGCAAAAAAGGGCTCCCCGTAAAACCGTCTTTGGTTTTGCTACAACGTCATTTTGCCCTTGTGATGATGCGGATATGCCCCCGGTTTGTCCAAAACTCCGATTTTCATAGGAACGGTAAAAAAGCGTGGGAGATTTTCTTGCTTTTTTGGCGGCAAATCAGTAAAATAAACAGAGTAAAAAATAAGGTGGGATGCGAGCTTGAAAGCGACTTTGATTTTGTCCAACGGCGCGGTGTTCCGGGGGGACGCCATCGGCGCCATGGGTGACCGGGTGTGCGAGATGGTGTTCAACACCTCCATGACCGGCTACCAGGAGATTTTGACCGACCCCTCCTACGCCGGGCAGGGCGTGGTGATGTCCTATCCCCTCATGGGAAATTACGGGGTGAATCACGAGGACAACGAGTCCCAGCGGCCCTGGGCGGAGGCGCTGGTGGTGCGCCATCTCTCCCCTGTGGGGAGCAATTTCCGCTGTGAGGACAGCCTGGGGGACTACCTGCTCCAACACAATATCGTGGGCATCCAGGGTGTGGACACCCGCGCCCTGACCAAGCTCCTCCGCAGCCAGGGGACCATGAACGGCATGATCACCTGCGCGGAGCATTTTCATGTCCAGGAGGTCATGGACAAGCTGGCGGCCTACCGGGTGTCCGGCACCGTGGAGAGGGTGACCCGAAAGGAGCCCCAGGTGTACGCCCCCGACGGGGATCTGAATTACCGGGTGGCCCTGATGGACTACGGCGTGAAGCAGAACATGATCGAGTGCCTGCGGAAACGGGGGTGCGAGGTCACCGTGTTCCCCGCCCACACTCCAGCGGCGGAGATCCTGCGGGGCGAGCGGGTGGGAGACCGCTGCGTGCCCTATAACGGCGTGATGCTGTCCAACGGCCCCGGCGACCCGGCGGACAACGTGGACATCATCAAGGAAGTCCGGGCGCTGTATGAGTCCGGCATCCCCCTGTTCGCCGTGTGCCTGGGGCACCAGCTGCTGGCGTTGGCCACCGGCGCAAAAACCCACAAGATGACCTTCGGCCACCGGGGGGGCAACCACCCGGTGAAGGACCTGGAGGCGGGCCGGTGCTTCATCACCAGCCAGAACCACGGCTATGTGGTGGACGGGGACAGCGTGGACCCGGCGGTGGCCCAGGTATCCCATGTGAACGTCAACGACGGTACGGTGGAGGGGCTGAAATACAGGCGGAAAAACTGCTTCACCGTCCAGTTCCACCCAGAGGCCAGCCCCGGCCCCGAGGACACCGAGTACCTGTTCGACCGCTTCACCGCCTCCATGGCGGAGGCTCAAAATACCCCCATGGGAGGTGACCGGTAATGCCGAAGGACCCAAACATCAAAAAAGTGCTGGTGCTGGGCTCCGGCCCCATCGTCATCGGTCAGGCCGCCGAATTCGACTACGCCGGCACCCAGGCCTGCCGCGCCCTCAAGGAGGAAGGCGTGGAGGTGGTGCTTGTCAACTCCAACCCCGCCACCATCATGACCGACAAGGACATCGCCGACCATGTGTACATCGAGCCGCTGAACGTGAACAGCGTCACCCAGATCATCCAGATGGAGCGACCCGACTCCGTCCTGCCCACCCTGGGAGGCCAGACGGGACTGAACCTGGCCATGGCCCTCCATGAGAACGGCACCCTGGCCAAGTACAGCGTGCGCCTGCTGGGCACCAGCCCAGAGTCTATCCACAAGGCGGAGGACCGCCAGGGCTTCAAGGACTGCATGGAGTCCATCGGCCAGCCCTGCGTCATATCGGACGTGATGGAGAGCGTGGACGACGCGGTGGCCTTCGCGGAAAAAATCAGCTATCCCGTCATCGTCCGGCCCGCCTACACCCTGGGGGGCACCGGGGGCGGCATCGCCTACGACGAACCCTCCCTGCGGGAGATCGCCGACCGGGGCATCCATCTGAGCCGGGTGGGTCAGGTGCTCATCGAGCGGTGCATCGCCGGGTGGAAGGAGATAGAGTTCGAGGTCATGCGGGACCGCGCGGGCAATGTCATCCAGATCTGCTCCATGGAGAACCTGGACCCTGTGGGCGTCCACACCGGCGACTCCATCGTGGTGGCCCCCACCCAGACCC
>ERZ779623.823-NODE-823-length-10256-cov-4.732771_pt1 | contig 10256 bp, 7 predicted proteins | sample MGYA00514189_ERZ779623 | MGnify/ENA primary metagenome ERZ779623 (study PRJEB29562, sample SAMEA4376712) | mouse gut metagenome | isolation source: Cecum | study: EMG produced TPA metagenomics assembly of the A DSS colitis mouse model was used to assess the... | reverse complement strand
TGGTCATGATAAACGACTGTCTGACACAGAATCTTTCTTCCTGCGCATCTGTAAGCCAGTATTCCACATTTGCTTCCAGATTGCCCTGTTCGAAGCTCTTCCTAAGATATTCCAGATTCAAGGTAGACCTATAATCTTCCAGGGATTCCTTGGCAACATATGCTTCACACTTATGAAACCACTCGGATGCCTGACAGGGGAATTTCATTCCTATCAAATCTAACAGAGACTGTCTGCCGCCATCAGGCATAATTCTTACAATATCACTCTCTACCCGGTCTTTTGTGAGATTAAATTCATAGGTACAGATGGAATTGGAAACGATGGCTACGCGATACTGCCTTTCCTTTCTGTTGGCAACCGCCATCTTCGCCTGGATTAACAATTCCTTCTCTTTCACTTCGGTGATGTTCTGTCTAATAAACAAAATCTTGCTGGCGCGGCCTTCTTTGCGTTCCAGGCAGATCACGTTCATATGTTCCCATTCCATCTGACCGTTTCTTTCTACCTGGTACTCATAGCGCACATCCGTGTCGTCCTCGCCCAAATCCGAGATGATTTCTTCTCTCGCAAGCCGCCCCGCCAGTTCTTTGCGATGCTCTTCTTCCGGCAGGAAAGAACACAGATAATCTATAAAGTCTCCATACGCCCCGCTTCTTCCAATATCACTGCGTTCCGGGCTGGTGCCGGCCAAATACTGGTATTGATTGGTCTCCAGATCGATCATGACAAAGCGGGCAAACAGGGTGCTGATTCCCCCAATGACATAGCTCATTTCCTGGTTTTCCCCTGCAAGAAGCTTTTTCTCCCTTCTGGAACGCACCATCAAAGCAATGATATAGAGAACAAAACAGCCAATCAACAGTATTTCCAGAACAATGCCCGTGCGGTTTGCCCTGTCTAACATCCGCTGTGTAACACTCCTGGGAAAGGCCTGCACAAGGACAAACTCATTTCCAGAGAGATTGATCACACAGATATTATCTGTCTTGTCGTTTTCCTTGCAGATAAAAGTCTGTTCTCCGCCGTTTGCAAATATTTCCTCCACCTGTCCATATAAAGACTCGTCTAACACCGCTGAGGAATAGATTTCATCCAACAGATTCCCACGGTATTCTTTTCCCTGGGAACTTGCAATCGCTGTCCCATCCTCCAGACACAGAAATACATCTGCCGCGTCTCCGAAATAGCTGGTGGTCAAAAGATGCTGTAAATATTCATTGGCCGAATACACCCCCAGAAGCACACCAATAATCTCCCCCCGATAGGTTACCGGCGCATAGAAGCTGACCACCGGATCTCCGGTGACTCTGGAACTGGTGGTGGCAAAGATACCGCTCTCTCCATTCATGCCCCTGATAAAATATTCCCGGTCAGACACATCCATCATACTGCCGTCCGACACCAGATAAGCGCCATCCGCAGAGGCAAAGCGAAACGCGTCAAACAGTGAATTCTTTACCATGTCCTGAAGCATCTGCGACGTGACCACAGGCTCTGAAAGCCCCTCTCCCAAAAAGTATGCATAGGTATTGATTCTGTTCAATGCATTCTTAAATTCATCGCCAATCCGGTTGCCCGTCTGTCTTGCTGCGTCCGTCGCATAGGTTCTGTTCTGTGCCTCAATCCGTTTATCGTTTTGTGCAGAATACCAATAAAACAGGATGATGATGGCAACCAGAAGAAACATAAGATATGTGACGTTCCACAACGATTTCTTACTGCCCTTCATAGATAATCCCTCCACTGACAATTCGTTTCTTTATTGAAAAAGCTGCCTGGCCTTCTCCATTCTCTCCACCACTGATACCTGGAACGGACATCTGCTCTCGCATCCCTTACAACCGATACAGTCTGCTGCCGATGCCTTGAGCTGTTCATAGTGGGCCCTGACGGTTGCCGGCACTGCTTCCTGCATAACTGCCAGATCATAAAGCTTATTGACCATCGCGATATCAATGCCCTTGGGACAGGGCGCACAGTGGCCGCAGTATGTACATTGCCCTGTGGGATACGCATGATGAGGCGCCCCCGCTAACACACTGGCATAATCCTTCTCCTCCTCCGAAGCTGTCTCATAAGCCACAGCGGCATGGACATGTTCCGGAGTATCATACCCCACCATCACGCTGGCCACCGCCGGTCTGGTCAACACATAATGCAGGCACTGCACCGGTGTGAGCGCCACACCAAAGGGCGATGTCTTCGCATCGAACAGCCGCCCGCCGGCATATCCTTTCATCACCGTAATCCCCACATTCTGCTGCACACAAATCTTATATAACGCTTCTCTCTCCGGCGCGATGCCGGACAGACCCTCGTCGTAATTTTCTGCAAAATAATCATCAAGATCTTCTGTGGCCGGGTGCAGATCAAAGGCCGGATTCACACTAAAGAGAAGCATCTCAATCTCTCCCTGCATGGCCGCCATTTGGGCCACATCCGGATTATGCGTACTCAGGCCGATATGCCGGATGGTGCCTGCCGCCTTAAGGCTGCGCACATACTCCATGAAAGCGCCGTTTACCACCTGCGTAAACTCTGCAGTCTCATCAATAAAATGAATCATCCCCAGATCGATATAATCCGTCTGCAGTCTCGTAAGCAGATCTGTAAAAGCTTCCTGTACCTTCGGAAGCTCCCTGGTCTTCACATACTGGCCATTTTGCCAAGTAGAACCGATATGCCCCTGAATATACCACTTATCCCGATGCCCTGCTAAAGCCTTCCCAATATTAGAACGCACATTAGGTTCTGACATCCAACAGTCCAAAATATTGATACCGGCCTGCTCACAGGTATCGATTACTTCTTTCACTTCCTGGGTGTTATGTCTCTCCAGCCATTCTCCGCCCAAGCCAATCTCGCTTACCTCTAATCCCGTCTTTCCTAACACTCGATACCGCATACATCCCCTCCTCATATCTATGTGTTTCACCCCTGATCGTGTAACCTGTTTTTCTTTCCTTCTTCTTGTCCTTATCTTAAACAGCGGCCGTAGCTTTCTGCAGCCATTCCTGCTCTTCTTTGGTCATATAGGGAGACAGCGTTTCGTATACCTTCTTGTGATATCCATTCAACCAGTCTCTCTCCTGACTGTTCAAAAGGGTAACTTCAATCGCGTCCTTGTCAAAAGGCGCCATCGTAAGCGTTTCTAAATACATGAACTGTCCAAAATCATTCTGTTCCCCCTTACGGCACAGCACCAGATTCTCATGCCGGATGCCGAACTTACCTGTCACATAAAGCCCCGGCTCGTTGGATATGACCATCCCCTCCTCAAGAGGAACACAGTCAGCATCCTTCCCAATCCGCCACCTAAAATTCTGGGGGCCTTCATGAACGCTCAACAGAAAACCCACGCCGTGTCCCGTGCCATGGTTGTAATCCAGACCGTTCTCCCACAAGGGTTCCCTGGCCAGACAATCCAGATTCTGTCCGCAGACCCCCTCTAAAAATTTCGCCGCGCCCAGCCGCAGATGTCCTTTTAATACCAGCGTATAGTCCCGCTTCTCCTGCGCCGAAAGTTCTCCCAGGGCAATGGTACGCGTTATATCTGTGGTCCCGTCTTTGTAATGCCCACCCGTATCTGCAAGACACAAACCCTCAGGTTTCATCTCTACGTCTGACTCTTTCGTGGCCGCATAGTGCACAATGGCACCATGAGCGCCATAGGCAATAATCGGATCAAAGCTGGGGCCCAGATATCCTTCCATCTGCTGTCGAAAGCCATCCAGCACCTGAGCTGCCCCCAATTCCGTAATCCTTTCTTTTCCCACATGGGTTTTTAGATAACGCATAAACCGTGACACTGCCACGCCGTCTTTCACATGGGCTTTCCGAAGATGCTCCATCTCCGCAGCCGTCTTGACCGCCTTCATCCGTTCCACAGGACTTGGCGCATCCATCTGCCCCACACCCTCCGGAATTGCCTGAAGCAGCCTATAGTTCACACGCCTGCCGTCCACCCAGAGTTTCTGCCCGGTCTGCAGACCGCACACCAATTCTTCTATCTGTTCATAGGGCAAAGTAGAGACGCCCGCTTTCTTTAACTTATCTCGTATCTCTGCAGATAAAATCTTTTCCTGCACGCACAATACCGCCTCTGTCTTAGTCAGAAGCATATATGCCAGGAAAACGGGCGTATGATGCACATCATTTCCCCGCAGATTCAAAAGCCATGCAATCTCATCGAGCGCCGTCAGCAAAAGAGCGTCCGCTTTTTGAGCCTGCATCTTCTCCCGTACCTTATCCAGTTTCTCCTCCCTGGAAAGTCCTGCAAAGGCCTCTTCCAGTTCCCACACCGGCTCTGCAGATAACGCCGGTCTGTCTGTCCAAACCAAATCAGCCAGGTCTTCCCTGCTATAAAAGGTAATCTGTTTATCCGCCGTCTTGTCTTGTAATTTTTCTACAAATGCCTTTGTCACTGTCCTGCCGTCAAAGCCAACCCTGTCACCATCTTTTAAATGTTCTGCCAGATATTCCTCCAATGCAGGCACGCCCGGCTGACCGCTTTTCATTAATTCGATGGTGCTTTGTGCAAGCTGCTGCTGTGCCTGCAGAAAATATCTGCCATCTGTCCATAGAAAAGCCTCTTTCCTGCATACCAAAAGCGTACCCGCGGAACCTGTAAATCCGGACAGATACTCCCTTGCCTTAAAATAATCTCCCACATACTCTGAATTGTGGAAATCCTCCGTGGGAACAATATATGCCGCCAGATTTCTTTCCGCCATCTGCTCCCTGAGTTTTTGCAGTCTCTCCTCTATCTTCATGTCCTTCTCCCTCACTGGCCACCTTTGCCAAGGGCATGTTGGCCCTTCTTTTCCTAAAACATTTCTGATTTACAAATCACTTCTCGGTCTGTGCATCAAAGGCCTTCCCGCAGGCCCATGGACTCCCTATATCACATCTGCCGTGATGATATGCCCGCTTTGTCTGTCCCGTTTCCAGTTCATCGGACATGTTAATCTTTAACCGGCTGTCCCCGGAATCGGCAAACCCGTCTAAAAGCCTTACCATATCCTCAATCTGTTTTTCTTCCCGCCGCTTATCTTCCATACCGCGATTCTGATACATATCCATCTCCACTTCTACCTTCCTCATAATCTCCATATTTCTTGTCTGTCCTTTCCCACCGGCTTCATGATGCCGTTTCAGTTCGTACCCGATTCCTCTTTTTAAAACAGACACAACTGTTCATACCCTTTATGCTCCGGAAATTCCCCCAGATATTGAAAAATCTCTTCTGCGTCACATTTTATCCCGTTTTGTGTGCAAGTCCTTCGCAATATCTCCATCAACTCCCTGTTATGATCGCTTGTAACCTCATAGTTATAACCATATTTACGATGATATCTACTCTTCATTCCCGGGAAATGCTCATCCAGTTTCTGATAAAAATACTCCCTGTCACCCTCCCGCAGAGTCACACCCATGCCAAAGGTAATGATTCCATATACACCGGCCCGCACACAGTAGTCCAAAAGCCCTTCTATATTCTCCCTTGTATCATTGATAAAAGGAAGGATCGGGCTCATCCACACCACCGTTGGAATCCCATGGGCCCGCAGAATCTCAAGCACCTCAAACCTTCTTCTTGTAGTACATACATTAGGCTCTAAAATACGGCACAAATCCTCATCATAAGTTGTCATGGTCATTTGTACCACACATTTTGCCTTTTCCTGAATCCTTTGCAAAAGTTCCAAATCCCGCAGGATACGGTCGGATTTGGTCTGAATAGCCAGCCCGAATCCATACCTGTCTATCAATTCAATACACCTTTGTGTAAGCCTGATTTCCTCTTCGCAATGCATATAGGGGTCACACATGGCCCCCGTACCGATCATACATTTTTTCCGTTTCTTGACAAGCGCCATCTCCAGAAGCTTTGGCGCATTCTGCTTTACCTCAATATCCTCAAATTCATGTGTGAATCCATAGCATTTACTCCGGCTGTCACAGTATATACAGCCATGGGTACAGCCCCTGTACAGATTCATGCCATTATGTGCCGACAAAATTCCCTTTGCCTCTACAAAGTGCATCTTCCCTAATCTCCCCGCCGGAATCCTTCATGCAGACATTTGCGGTACATCCTCTTGGAATCTAAAAACCAGACAAGAACGCAGTCAAAAGTTCCGTCACTATGAAACACCAGAATTGCAAAGACGAGCAAAGATTTCTTCCTAATGCCTGTCACTAAATAGATTATATGTCATATTGCAATAAAATTCAATCATGAAGCGTATAAAAAAGACCTCCCGGCAATTCCGGAAAGCCTTTCTTCAAATTTCACCATACAAAACCCATCTGTTTTGTCTCGTACTGGCCCTTTTACAGTCTTACATCAAAAGGTACATAGCCCTTTTTCAACATCTCAAGGGCATCCTCCTGGACGCCTGCCGTCTTTTCATTCAGGGCTGCCTGTACTTTCAAAGCTTCCATACTCTCTGTAGATGCTGCAACGGCTTCCACAGCATCTCCGGTAAGCTCTCCAGCTAATTCCTCCGTAATCTCTTCCACCGCATCCCCGGTAAGCTCCTTGGTCATTTCCTCTGTGATCTCTTCTATCACATCCCCGGACTCTCCAGCCAATTCCTCCGTTGTCTCCTCTATAAGCTCCCCTGTAATCTCGTCGGTCAGTTCCTCGGTCAGCTCCCCGACCTCGTCCAGAATCTCTTCCAGCATACCTCCCGATTCTTCGATTCCCAGAGCCTCTTCCACCATCTCTTCCTGTCTTTCTTCGGGTGTCTTGGGTTTTGATTTCTCTGCCGCCTCGGCAATCTTTTCGCCCCGCTCTGTGGACTCGTCCAGAATGTGCCACATCTGCTCACTGTTATAAGCCGCTTTGGCGGCCGCAATCTGGTCTTCATAAGAGTGAAACATATTCAGTTTCTCGGCAATCTCCTCCACACTCCCGCACTTGACATTTTTCAGGTTATCCTTCTTTTGCTCAAAGTAATCCACCTGCTTTTGCGTCTCTTCCTGGCGCTCTAACCTGTCCCGGGTGCTCTTTAACATCCCGGCACTTCCCATACGCCGCAATAATCCGCTTGTCATATCCCATGAAATATTCATATATACGACCACCTTTCGTCTATATCTCTCATTTCCTATTTCTTATTTCGGAAAAAACAGGGAACCCCTGAAGTATTGTGGCATAAACAGGAAAATTTCGGTCATAAACCGTGAAGCGGCCTCCCGAACGAGACCGCCTCAAACATGATTGCTTTAGATTTTAACCAATTCATACTGGTTCGTTCCCAGCCCAATCTTCACCGCATGAGCGATGCAGGACTTCCACTCCGTATCCGGATGGGTCATTTGGAAATGATCGTGCGCTTCTTCCCCGCCGCACTTTCTGATATTCTCACCCAGTATACTGTCCGCCACAGGGGCCGCCTGATTGCACAGATCCGCACAGGCCTGATCTAAAGCCACCGGATCGAAAGATGCCAGCATACCGATATTCGGAATGATGGGAATATCATTTTCCGCATGACAGTCGCAGTTAGGGGATACGTCGCAGATCAAGGAAACGTGAAAACAAGGTCTGTCCTTACACACTGCCAGGGAATACTCCGCCATCTTATAGTTGAGGACCGCTATGGAATCTGCAAAATCCGCCGCAATCGCATCCTTCGGACACACTGCCAGACATCTGCCGCAGCCCACACATTTATCATGATCGATCTTAGCCTTGCCGTCTTTTATCTGTGGCGCGCCGTGGGCGCAGAGTCTGTCACAGGCACCGCAGCCTACGCAGACACTCTGGTCTACGCTGGGCTTTCCTTCACAATGCTGCTCCATCTTACCGGCCCGTGAACCGCAGCCCATACCGATATTTTTAAGCGTACCGCCAAAGCCTGCCATCTCATGCCCCTTAAAATGCGTCAAGGTAATAAACACATCCGCATCCATAATGGCATGTCCAATCTTTGCTTCCTTCACATACTCGCCGTTAATAGGCACAATGGTCTCATCTGTCCCTTTCAGGCCGTCTCCGATGATCACATGACACCCTGTCTGATAAGGGGAAAATCCATTCACATAAGCTGTCTCCAAATGATCAAGCGCGTTCTTACGGCTTCCCACATAGAGTGTATTACAATCCGTCAGATAAGGCTTTCCGCCCAGTTCCTTCACATAATCCGCCACCACTCTCGCATAGTTGGGACGCAGAAAAGCCAGATTGCCATACTCCCCGAAATGAATCTTGATGGCCGCATATTTATCCGTAAAATCAATGCTCTCGAATCCAGCCGTCTTCATCAATCTGTGCAGCTTCTGCAATAAATTCTCATGCTCTGTGGCTTTAAATGATGTAAAATATACCTTTGCCTGTTCCATGTCTGTCTCCTTTTTTCTAATCATTGTTACTGCCTCTTAGGGATACCACATACTTGATTTGTTGTATCTTACCAAAACCTTACCTTAATCAAACTGTTTAAAGCGTTCAATCATAACCTCATATTGTTCCTTGATCTTTAAATACAATCCTATGGTATTCTCTTTTTCCTTTTCAAACGCCTTGATAATGTTATCATAATTGCGCTCTAAAACAGTGACTACATTCCGATTGATTTTCCCCCGGTCCGCATCAGAATTCATAATATCCAAGATCTTTTCCTTGCTGAAAGCCTCCTTGTAACTGCGCTTGCCATACAAGGCACTTAAGATATCCGCCACCGCAATAATCTGCTGCGGCAAAGTCAAATCTGCGCCAGTCAGTCCCTTATGATACCCTGTGCCGTCTAACTTCTCATGATGTCTGACCGCAATCTGCAGTACCGCATCATCCACAACCCCTTCCAGAATCATTTCCGTGATGCGCACATGGGCCTTCATAATCTTCATCTCTTCGTCACTCAGCCGCCCTGTGGATTCCAGAATATCTAAGGGAATTGCGATCTTGCCCAAGTCGTGAAGCAGTGCACCGTAATGAAGGTCCCTGAGCTCTTTGCCAGACACCCTCAACAACCTGCCAAGCTGGTCTGCAAAGTTTACCGTTGCCAGTGTATGCAGCACCGTATGTTCGCTTCTGAAATCAATGGTATAAACCAGCATTTCCAGAAAGCCCCGCTTATACTGTTCCGAGAAATCCCGCTTAGCCAAAAGAACATCCAGCTCTTCTTTATACTTGCCGTTTACCAGATTCTCCGTAATTCCATACTGCTTCTCAGCTTTCTGGAAAAGATCCATGGCCGCGCCGGAAAACTTGATATCGCGATACCTGACAAAATAATCCTGTCCCAGCTTCTCTTCTTTCAAATGCAGAAAAGTATCCATCTTATCCGCCATGGTAAGCAGATCTATGATATGCATATAGCGACTCTGTATCATACCATGCCTGTTATAATCCAGATGATGATACAACACAATCTCTGCTTTATCTGCCATGGGCGAAAGATACTTTAAGAACAGAAACCCATAAATGGAATGGGGCCAGGGATTCTTGGTCTCGAAATCCGATACATTCTTGACGCTCTCCCCCTTGTAAAGACCGATATCATGCAGGATACCGAGCATTGTATAATCCACCATCTCCTGCTCTGTGTAATGCTGCTCGGAATATGCCTGTTCATACTCCATCATCTTATACAAAAAATAGCCTGTGATCTCCCCGTGTTGAATAATCTTGTTATTGATGATGCCAAGCGTCTTGCGAATAATGTCATTGACATCTTTACTGCCGATAATGCTCATTAGTACCTATCCCCTTTATTAGCTGCCGCTATAAAAGTATAGTATCATTTTTTTTGTGATTTGTCCTCTATTTCTTGCCAGAATGCAAAAAAGTTTCCATGATATACAATTTCTCCCAAATTTAAAAAAGCATTTGCCAAACACACGTTCGATATGTTATATTATAGACAGATGACAGTCAATTCTAATTCCTGTCAAAACACGGGCACAGTATTTGCCGGAAAGGAATCCCCTTATGAAGCAGCGCATCTATCTATGCATCGATCTGAAATCTTTCTATGCCTCTGTGGAGTGTGTAGCCAGAGGTTTAGATCCCATGACCACCAACCTGGTAGTGGCCGACCCCTCGCGGACAGAAAAGACGATTTGTCTGGCTATCACCCCTGCCATGAAAGCGCTTGGCATCAAAAACCGCTGCCGTATCTTCGAGATTCCCAAACACGTTGACTATATCACTGCACCGCCGCGGATGCAGAAATACGTGGATACGTCCGCCGATATCTATGAAAATTATTTAAAATATATTTCCAAAGAAGAGATTCACT
>ERZ779623.819-NODE-819-length-10283-cov-8.221646_pt1 | contig 10283 bp, 8 predicted proteins | sample MGYA00514189_ERZ779623 | MGnify/ENA primary metagenome ERZ779623 (study PRJEB29562, sample SAMEA4376712) | mouse gut metagenome | isolation source: Cecum | study: EMG produced TPA metagenomics assembly of the A DSS colitis mouse model was used to assess the... | reverse complement strand
TTCTCACGTTTGCCCTCATTGCCATCCTCATTAGAAGATTTTAAACAGGCTCTAACGAAAAGTATACAGGCAGGGTACTACTCCAGAAAACTATCAGCGCTGGCGGCTCCCAAGTCAAAAACGATGGCTTTATGGAGCGGTATCTTTATTCCGATTCCCATGCGGCCATTATTCCTGATGAAACGTTTAGGACAGTCCAGCAGGAAAAGATGGGGCGCACAATTCATCCAGGAAAAGAACATTTGCTACAGATACTATTTTAATTATCTGAAATTGTAATGCGCCTATCTTAAGCAAAAGATCTTTTTTCCAAAAAAGAGTGTTTCTCAGACGATATATTAGCATTAAAAACTGTCCTCTATGCTGGTGATGTTTCACGCACATTATGACATTTTTCTTAAATGGGTATGGTAATTCTCTGATGTTATGTTATAATGCAAATTGAGCCAATGATAATCTACAATTACCCTGCAATGGAAGATAACGTAACCAGCGAGTATAGTTTAGAGACAATCTATAATTGGGTATACCCGAAAAAGAAAGAAAAGGTGAGCAGTATGAAAATACTTATCCTCCATATTGGCGATTTGCATTTCAGATCTGCGGAGGACATCCGCAAGGAGTGTGTCTCGGAGATCGGTGCCGCATTGTCCTCTACTTCCATCGGTTCCGTTGATCGCATACTCCTGTTGGTCACCGGTGACATTGCTTTCTGTGGTATGCAGGAGCAGTACGCCGCATTCAAGAAGTTCAAGACAATGCTAATTCGCTCACTCGGCAAAAACGTGACCAGCACACACAAGTGGGTTGACATCTTTATGGTTCCGGGAAATCACGATATCGACTACTCCGGCATTGCCGGTCGGGATCATCTGTACTATGAGAATTTGTTAAGCAATCCCGTCATCGATGGCGACGAGATGTCCGCCCGAGCAGCCTATTTTGCGTATTCTCACACCTACCATTCAATTGACTCGGCCCGACCAATGATATGCCGTCGTGTCCATTATTTCGATGGCTTCAAAATCGAGGTCAATATGCTTAACAGCACATTCTTTTCGCTGAAGTCCAACAATGACCAGGGGCTACATTACTTCACAGATGATGTCATCTCCAAACTGCTGGCACCCACTGGTGCCGATATGGCAATTACCCTTATGCACCACTCGCACCAGTGGTTCAACGAGAACTGCAAAATTGATTTGGAAAAGGCACTCTTGGAGAAGAACACGCTGATTTTTTACGGTCATGAACACCATCTGGCAAACCAAACCATCACCTATAACGGCAAATCGCCCGCGAAAATCCTCTGCGGTGGTTGCCTGTGTGACAAAGGTAATTGGTCTGACAGCGAATTCTTTGCTTGTGTATATGATACTGATCGGTGTGAGCTGAATCACTACGGTTTCAAGTGGGATGACTCCGTCGGGATCTATCACAAAGCCCAAGTGGATCAGTGCACCCTGCCTCCTAAACGTTCCACAAATCTCCCTATTGATTATGACCAAAAGTATGTCTCTGGCGTAATGAAAGATTCATTTTTCCGAATTGCCGAAAGTATCGAGCCCTATTTCGTTTTCCCCGGGCTCACCAATACTGCTCCCACTACAGATACGGAGGGTGTCCCCGCCGACATTTTCACTCTTGACCAATTCTTTGAGAAGCTGGAGGATAAACATCGAATCGAGATTAGCGGTGGCGATTCCTCAGGCAAAAGCACTATACTTAAAATGATTTTCAAGCATTTTTTGACGCGGAAATACGTATTACTCTGCCGAGTAGATGATATCTCATCAAAAAACCGCAGACGAATCATTAAAACCCTGTTTGAAACCACCTATGGAGAATCCCCCCTCGAATACGAGAAATTTTTGCGGCTTGACAAATCCGAGAAGGTTATTCTAATTGATGATATTCACCTCATCCACCCGCAACACGTATCGGATTTTCTGACTGGAATTGAGGATGAGTTCGGATACATTATCTACACTACAAGCAACACCATTAAGCTGGATATTGAAGAAAGAATCAAGGCAGCGATAGCCCAAGACTCCTATACAAGCTACCGCGTATTACCGCTAAACCTGAAAAAGAGGCAAGAGCTGGTAGAGAAAATTATTCTTCTGAAGAGTCCCAAAATCTCGGATTATGACAGAGCAACCCTACTGAATAGTCTCGTTGGCATTCTTAAACTACAGCGCCGTTACATTCCTCTGACTCCCCAGGTTGTTATCTATTTTACCGACTACTACATATCCCACCAGCTCGATGCCGCCCAAGGCGATGCTGGCATCTTTGGGAAGGTTTTCGAGGCCTCGATTACAAACGCTATCGCGCCGTATGCATCCGGGTGTCTAACGGTAGATAAGGTGTTTGCCATCTTGAGCAAGATTGCGTTTTACATACACGAAAATAAGCGTTACCCTATCAGCCACGCTGAGATCGTCCAGGTGGTGAATCAGTATTGCGAGGATTACGGCACTGCAGTCTCCTCCCACGAATTTATTCGCATTATCCTGGATGCACATATTCTGCGTAGCTACGACGAAAGCGAACTCTACAAGTTCGGCAACAATAATTACCTGGCGTACTTCGTCGCAAGCGAAATATACAATAACAACGATGAGGATGCTGTGCGGAAGTGCCTGGAGTACGCCTGCTTCGGCATCAACTCCTCCATACTCATGTTTGTGACGTATTTGGCTGAGAGCAAACGATTTATTGATGCCTTTCTCCAGGCCCTGGACAAAGTGACGGAATCTTGGGCAGAATTCTCTTTCGACATGAAAGAAATCTCCCATTTGAACAACATGGTTCTGGATGGGAATGAACTGCTTCCCCCATCCGACGAGGACATTGCTTTGGATAGAGCAGCGGATGAGGAGAAGGATCGACTGGAGATCGAAAATGCTACGGTAGATATTATCAATATCTACGATTATAATGAGGACGATGTTGTCAAACTGGAGAACCAACTCAGCTGTGCCATCTCTCTGCTCACACTGGTATCCCGTTGCCTTCCGAATTTTGAGCACAAGCTAAGGCGTCAAGAAAAGGAGACACTAATTCGCGCACTATACCAGATTCCAAACAAGATTTTTTACGCCTGGGCATCGGAAGTGGAAAAGTGCCAGGATATGCTACTTCGCCTAATCCGTGAAATCGAGACCGATGAGTTCACCCGAAGAAAATATACCGGCGACCAAGCAAAAACCATCCTTCAGAACAACTCGTTGTCACTCCTACTTGAACTGTACTACGTGGTGGCTAACAGTGCATATCGGGAAAATACATACGAGTATTTGATTGGCACGGCCTCGTCTCTGATTGATTTTGATGCAGAGACACATTCGTTGGAGCAGCTGGCAGTCCTCGATAAGGCAAAGAATTTTTCCGCTTTCATTACTCTTGCCCGAAAGTTGAAGGATTCAACAAGAAACTCGGCGGCGCAACTGGCTACCCTCCGTATGGCACATCATTTTCTGATAAAGGGAATCCAGAATCCTAAGCAGGCTGACAGGATTAAAAGTGAGTTTTTCCCAGGCGCTAAAAAGCCAGCGCTTGTATACCAAAGAAATATTTCTCAAAAAAAGAATAGCTGATTTACCCGTTTCGTGCAATTTTTAACCTCTGCCGTGTCATACTGGCAGAGGTTTTCTTTTTCGCGGGAGAATAAGCTCCCTCGCAGGAGGCAGAAATCTCAGTTACAAAAATACGGAAGGAGCAAACGAGCTCATGGACTGTATGCAGAAGCTTCAGTTATACTTTGACATGGAAAAAATTGACTATTACTCGGGATCCATAAAAGGCCTACAGGAATTGATCCACCAAGCCACTGGAAACCTCATCTCTCTGTGTATAATTGAGGAGTACTTGTTTTGTGCAGACGGAAAATCTATGCCTACGCTCCTGCAATGATGAGGAGGGGCGGGAGAATCTATCAATTCTATAAAGCTTTAGAAAGATAGAACATTACAGGCTGAGTTTTGTCAGCAGAAGGTTTCTGCTACTGGTGTAATATTCGGTTAAGCCGAAGTCTTATTGTCCTTCTAAAACAATACAAGTTCTCAACCCGTTGCACGCAATATTTTCCGAAAAAAGCGATTTTGCCACATTGCGCCAACCATAGAAACCTGTTTTTTGATTGATTCAAAAGGCAGGTTTCTTCCTTTTCCTATAAAAATCCTACGAAAATCCCTCTGAATTTAGTCCTTGACAGGGATTTTCACCGGAAACAGCCGCTTTAAACCCACATATACGTATCAATTCATTTTTAGTAAATACACATATTCGTGACTTTTGAAAGGAGATACCATCATGCCGCTTCCATATGGATTCATGTCAGCCCCAGATGGCCACATAGCTATCGACCAAGAAAAAGCCAATATTGTAAGAACTATCTATCAGCAGTATCTCTCTGGCATGAGCCTGAAAGGTATCGCTGATTTTCTTTTTGCCCAAGGTATCCCATCACCAAGGGGCAAAGCCCAATGGACACAAGCTGTGATCAGTGACCTGCTCTCCAACCAACACTACATCGGCCCCATCATTAACTTCGATGAATTTTTCATGGCACAGAGCGAGAAGGGTAAGCGCAGCAATATTGATGAAGATACTAATCAACGAAAGGCCACCCGATACAGCTCTCAGAGTGTACTGAGCGGCCTTTTGACTTGTGGGGAATGTGGGCGCAATTACCGACGCATCACACGCCCCTCTGGCGAAGTAGTATGGTGCTGTGCCAATCGAGTGGAGCACGGAAAACATTTTTGCAGGCATTCGCCATTTGTTCCAGAGCAGCAGATCAAAGATGCCATATGCGAAAATCTTGGCTTGGTTACCTTCGATGAGCAGGCAGTGAAAGAATATATCGACTTTATCACAATTCATCCAGATGGAACCTTGGAATTGGAAATTCAAGAGTTGGGACTATCTTTGTCATAACTTGTCTGATATAATAGCCCTATATGCAGGTATAGGGGGATCATTCATGACGGATCGAGAAGCTCAAATCGAAGCGCAGTGGACATACGAAATCTCCAAGGAAAAGGTTCTAAAGCGGCTTGTGAAAAAGGGAATCATGACTCAAGCTGAGGCTGACGATCTTTCTGAAAGAATGCTTGAACAGTTGGACACCGACAAGATTCCCGGCTTTCGGTTATCTCCGCTTGGTGAAAAGATGCGTACTAATGGTTCATGCCTTAACCCCTATGTTTCCCTAACAGAAATTGCCAAAGAAAAGAAAACCTCCAGTCCAAGCTACCTCATCCAAAGCTGGTTGCGGAGTAATACGACAGTTGAATATTTACGAATGTGGGAGAAAATCTACAATCCCAAGTTTCAAGACAATGCCTGCGATGAACTGATTCACGCAGTACATACTACCGGCACTACATTGACGCCTTCGCTGTGGATTCGTTCCACCCACGCCAAAGGGATAAAAACAAGCCGTGGCAAAGGGGGCGGGACGATTGCCCATCCAGAAATCGCAGAGATGTTCCGGGCTTGGCTTTTTCCAGAGTTTATGCTGAAACTGGTTCAATGGTATCAGGGCTTTTATCATGATAGACATAATGGCGAGGAGGTAGAACTATGAAAAGTTACAGTTATAAACCAACAGATGACAATGTGCTCCATTTATTAAAATCTAACTTAATCGGGCGAAAACAAGATATCATGCGGTTTTTGGCCCTTTTATCAAACATGGAGGGTGATTGTTACTCGATTGCTCTCAACGGGGAATGGGGTTCAGGCAAAACATTTTTTATTAAACAAGTCAAACTGCTACTGGATGCCAAAAACCCTTATTCGCAGATGCCTGATGACCTGCGTAAAGAAGTCATAAAGATAGTTGATTCGAATTTCTCTGTTCCAGAAAGCTGCACAACAATCTACTATGATGCATGGATAAATGACAATCACGATGATCCGATACTATCATTAGTTTATGCCACTATGGTTAGCAACCAAATCAAGTTTTCCCCTGAAAAGAACCGCTCCTTAAGTGATGCCGCTGCTGCACTTGCTTCTGTCATAAGTGGTCGCGATATCTCCGCGCTTCTCAGTCAGGCAAAAGGCACTGACACATTTGTAGCTTTAAGGAATGCAGATAACATACATAGGCTTGTGAGAGAATTTCTTGATCAATTGATTCAAGAACACGGAAATCGCTTAGTTTTCTTTATTGATGAACTTGATCGCTGCAAGCCGAATTACGCAATTCGGTTTTTAGAACGCATCAAACACTATTTAGATGATGATCGCATAACTTTCGTTTTTGCCGTTAGTCTATCTCAACTTCAATGGACCGTAAAGAGTTACTATGGTTCAGAGTTCAATTCGACTCGATATTTAGACAAGTTCTTTGATCTTCGGATATCGTTGCGAAGTATCGACCACGAATCTTTTTTCAGTCGTCAACTTGATATAGGACACAACTACATTTTCGAGACAGTGTGCATTGAGGCCGCAAAGTATTTCAATTTTTCTTTGCGCGAAGCAGAACGATATGGGCAGATGATGAAAATAGCTGGTAGTGCTATTCGAAAACACTCAGGAGGATTTTCTGAAGCAAACGCAAAAGTTTTTTCTTTGTGTTATGTTGTACCCATTGTACTTGCTCTTCAAATGTACGATATCGACTTGTATAATAGATTTATGGCAGGTTTAGATTCGGGTCCGATGATTGATATCCTATTATGCCCCAATATTGAGCTTCGAACGGATTTTCTCCTTTTCAGCCAAGAAACATACGATTCAGAAAGTCGCATTATAAACTGTGCAGGCAATGAAAGATCAGTTCCGTTGTCTGATAGATTGAAAGAAATTTACACAGTACTTTTCTCAAAAAATAATGGACATTACCATCGCGGAGTTACCATTGGAAGGATGACTTTTGAAAATTCAACACGCTGTTGCATTGAAGAAATTGCTTCGATGCTCTCTCCTCAGTCGGAGTATCAATTTGAATAGTACACTAAGTGTACTATTCAAATTGCTTTAAAACGGTGAATCACTTTTTGATACTTTAATGCAGGCTGATACGCATTGTTGAGGTGACTGATATGACGATTCAAGATATGAAAACCCATTTTTTCAATGTCTACAAAAACCGAAAAGCGGACTTGGCTTTGCCGCGCGGGGATCAGGAGCGACTTCTGGAGGATAAATACCCAGTAAAAGACCTTTTGACCGACGGGATGATCGATGCCCGTATGCGGTCCGTCCTTGATACCTTCGTGATCCGTTCATCGGATGAGGACTATTTTGATGCAACGCAGATTCGCCGCTTTTCGGATCAGCTCTATTTAGAACACGGACTATTTCAGGAAAATCCCATAGAGGCGCGGGATATCATCGAAGTTTTGCGCTATCACCTAAAAGCCGGGTATAGGTATTCGACAGAGATGACGGAAAAACTTTTTGACTGGGCCTTTGACTTGTACCTCTATGCCCCTAAATTCTACCACGGTCCCAATGGAACCGAACCTTTGGATCGACAACTCAGGGCGGCAAGACGCCTGCGGCAATATATCTCACGAGATTGGACTGTACAGCATGGGCGAATTTATATGGATCAGTCTATCATGGAAGAGCTACAGCAGGAATTGGAGCGTAAGATTGCCCAGATCGGTGGACTTGCCGTTTTGCTGTGGCTGTTTCAGAATGAATTCCTATCGTTCTACAATAAGCAGCTGGATCATTTTTTTATCGTTCGTCCCAAACGCAGTGGAAAAGATTACTTGACGCTTCCAAAAACCGCTGTTCCCATCAATTACCTGATTCAACTTGCACTAAAGTATGTCACACCTCGGATTGGCGCATATACGGTACCGGTCGCAGAAGTTGAAATCATCATAGAGATTGCCCGGGATATGATGACTGTCCTTCACCTATCCGATGCGGAGAGTATGTCGGATATCCTTGTTCCCGCTAAAGAGATGCCAGACTATATTTCGGACAACGCACAATATGACAGTATGTGCATTCCTTTCCAGTATGCCCCGGATTTCTGTGAATGGCTGGTAGAAAAATTCTACCTACCCTTTGCCCAAGAAGCGAAGCTGGTCAGTATCAAGCGAGCTTATCTGCCTGTGCTGCGCTGGTGTCTCAAACGGCCACCGCTGTCTTTTTTCAAAGCAGAAGATATTCAACATGAGACTGGGCTGGGTCCAAAACAGGTGCAGGATGTGCTGAATATCTGTGCACAGGCCGCTGAGGATGTTAATCGCGGTTTCCGATCGCTGGTCGATGACATGACTGCACGAAACTACCCTTTGATCCGTCTCCCTGACGACACGTACTTCCAGCTCGATTCCCACCTCTCTGGCTATGCCTTCTGTGAGTGTATTTATCGGCAGATCAAAAGCCGAGTCAGCAATTTTGATCGGAACTTAGGTATCCCATTGGAAGTTCTGATAAAAAATAAGCTGAAGGAGCGAAAGATTCCCTTTTCTTATGGACACTACGCCGATATGGAGGGCAAGGACAGAGACTGCGACTTGATCTTGGAGGGTACAGATAAAATCCTGTTCGTGGAGATAAAAAAGCGGCCACTTCCCGGGAAGTTTCAGCAAGGGGACAGCTTGGAAATCTTCAGCGCACTTGCGGATGGCATGGTTTATGGGCAAGTTCAGGCGCTGAGGCATCGGGTTATGCTGGAGCAAAACGGCACATTGACGCTGTATACTGATTCCACGCATGAGACCCCGTGCGCTTCGCTTTTCCTTAACGGGCGGCGCATATATACGATATCTGTATGCTTGCCAGAATACGCATTTTTTACAACAGCAGTTATTGCTCAGAAAGTCCTCTGCCTTTTGAATGGACATATTTCTGCAACCGATCCGGCTCAGGATCGCAAACTGGATAAGTTCAATAAACTCGCCGGTGAATTTTGTGCGATAGCTTCGAGCAGCAGAGATGATGTTGAATTGAGAGTGTTCCTGCATAATTCCGCATTCCGCTCTCTACATCAGATGTGGACTGTGCTGAAACTCTGCACTGATGGAGATGTGGATCGGTTTATCCAACTCTTGGTCTGTGACTGCACTGTTGCTACTTATAATTTGGACTTCTATCACAGCTTGCAGTGTGCGCTTGAATATAACTTCGATTGTAAGAAAGACAAAGCATTAAAGGCGTAGATTTCATTGCAACGCTACACTTTCCAGAAATAGTGATTTCGTAGTGGTAAGCCAATTTCTCGATAAAAACCGCTGATTTTCAGCGGTTTTTATCGTTTTTTTAGAACTTTTTTGACGCATTTATTTTTCGCAGTTGTTGCCCGACCCAGATTTGACCCATACCGGGAAAATTTCAGGGAGCGCCGGATTTGTTGTCCGGCACTCCCTGTTTTCGTTGATTCTTTGTCAGATGGCCTGGGCGATGAAGCTGCCCATGCGGTCCGCCGCCTCCTTTTGCATCTCCCCGGTGACGTGGGCGTAGGTGTCCAGCGTGAAGCCCGCGCTATAGTGCCCCAGGATGTTGGACACCGTTTTGACGTCCACACCCTGCTGGATCGCCAAAGTTGCGAACGTATGACGCAGTCCGTGGAAAGGCAGGCTCTCGCTGATCCCGGCCTTTCTGAGCAGTGTCTTGTGCAGCCGGCCAATGCAGTCCGGGCCGTACATCTTCCCCGTCACCGGTGAGGGGAACATATAAGGGTTGGAGGGGTGCTTTTCGTGTTCCTGCACCAGCAGATCCACCGTTTCTTTCGGCAGGCAGATCGTCCGAACCGAGTTGGCGGTTTTCGGCTGGGTCACCCGTACTTCCCCCTTTAAGCGCCCCGCTGACTTCGACACCGTCAGGGTGCGGGCCTCCACGTCAAGGTCAGTCCAGAGAAGGGCCGTCAGCTCCCCCCTCCTCAGCCCCGTGGTCAGCTCAAGGTAAAACATGGGCAGGACGCCGTGCTCCTCCGCCGCGCTGAGGTAGGCCCCGATCTGCTCCGCCGGAAGGATTTGCATCTCCTTTTTCTCCTTCGGTGGCAGGCGGCACCCGATGGCCGGATTGAAGGGAATCAGACGCTCCCGTACCGCCTGATCCAAGGCAGTGCGGAGCATGGCGTGGAGACCCCGCACCGTCCGGGCGCTCAGGCTTCGATCTTCCATCCCCTCATATTTCTCCACCCTGCCGCTCTTTTTGGTCTTCTTGTAGAATTTCTGGAGCTCCAGGGTGGTGAGCTTTTCCAGCTTGATTTTGCCGATGTTGGGCGCGATATGATGCTCAATGTATTACTCCCGAATTAGAACATAGGAAATCTGGCTATGTTGAAAGAAAGCGGA
>ERZ779623.816-NODE-816-length-10319-cov-8.774454_pt1 | contig 10319 bp, 9 predicted proteins | sample MGYA00514189_ERZ779623 | MGnify/ENA primary metagenome ERZ779623 (study PRJEB29562, sample SAMEA4376712) | mouse gut metagenome | isolation source: Cecum | study: EMG produced TPA metagenomics assembly of the A DSS colitis mouse model was used to assess the... | reverse complement strand
TAAAAGCGCTGGAAATTCAAGGCTTTAAATCCTTCCCGGACAAGACCGTCCTGAACTTCGGGGAGGATATCACCGCCATCGTGGGCCCCAACGGCTCGGGAAAGAGCAATATCTCCGACGCCATCCGCTGGGTCATGGGCGAGCAGAGCGCCAAGGGCCTCCGGGGCGCGAAGATGGAGGACGTTATCTTCGGTGGCACGGAGCAGCGGAATCAGGTGGGCTTCGCCCAGGTGACGCTGGTGCTGGACAACACGGAGCGCATCTTTCCCTCCATGGAGGAGGCGGAGGTGGCCGTCACCCGGCGGTATTACCGCAGCGGGGAAAGCGAATACTACATCAACCGCCAGTCCGTCCGCCTCAAGGACGTGACGGAGCTGTTTCTGGACACCGGCCTTGGGCGGGAGGGCTATTCCATCATCGGCCAGGGCAAAATTGACGAAATCCTCTCCACCCGGAGCAGCGAGCGCCGGGAGATCTTCGAGGAGGCCGCCGGCATCTCCCGCTTCCGCCACCGGAAGGAGGAGGCGGAGCGGAAGCTGGAGCGGACAGAGGAAAACCTGGTCCGCATCAACGACAAAATTTCGGAGCTGGAGCTCCAGGTGGAGCCCCTGCGGGACCAGGCGGAAAAGGCGAAGCAGTACCTCATCCTCCGGGACGAGCTGCGGGTGCTGGAAATTTCCGTGTGGCTGGAAAACCTGGACGCGCTGAAGCTCAGCGCCCGGAAGCTGGAAATGGACTTCCGCGCCGCCGAGAAGGAACGGGACGAGGCCCGCGCCGCCCTGGACGCCCTCTACGCCGAGGGAGAGCGCTTCGGCGAGGAGATGCGGCAAAAGGACATGGAGGCGGAGCAGGTCCGGGGCGAGGCCGGAGAGCTGGACGCCCAGGCCAAGGACCAGTCCGCCGCCATTGCCGTGCTGGAGAGCACCATCGCCCACAACCAGGAGAACATCGACCGGGCCCAAACGGAGCTGGTGGAGTCTGACAGCCGGGCCGGGGGCCTGGCGGCCCAGTCTGCCCAGGAGAAGGAACGGGCCGGGGGCCTTTCCAAGCGCCTGGAAGAGCTGAACGCGGGCCTGGAGGCCCTGCTGGAGAAGGCCCGGGCCGCCGCCGCCCAGGCGGGGGGCCAGCAGTCCGAGGCGGAGGCCCTCCGGGGCCGGGAGGCCATGGCCGTAGCCGCCGCCGCCGACGCCAGGGCGGAAGCCGCCGCCATCGCCGCCGAGAACGGGCAGCTGGAGGAACGGCGCGGCGCCGTGGAGGCGGAAAAGGCCTCCGCGGAGGAACAGCTGGAACAGGCCCGAACGGAGGCCAAGGCCAACCGCCGCCGCCTGGAGGACGCCCGGGACGACGCCCAGGCCGCCGCCAACATCATCGCGGGCCACAGCCTGCGGATGGAGGAGCGGGAGAAAAAGGCCGCCGCCGCCTCGGACAAGCGGATGAAGCTGACCATGGACACCGGGGCCCTGGAGAACCGCATCCGGCTTTTGACGGAGATGGAGAAGGACTACGAGGGCTTTTCCAAGGCCGTGAAGCTGGTGTGCCAGAACAATTTGCGGGGCGTTCACGGCCCCGTGGCGGGGCTGATGAAAACACAGCAGCAGTACACTGTCGCCATTGAGATCGCCCTGGGGGCGGGGCTCCAGAACATCGTCGTGGACCGGGAGGAGGACGCGAAGGCCGCCATCGGCTTTTTGAAGCAGCGGGACGGAGGCCGGGCCACCTTCCTGCCCCTCACCGCCATCCGGGGGGAGGAGCTGCGGCCAAACGGCGTGGAAAAGGAGTTCGGCTTCGTGGGCGTCGCCTCCCGGCTGGTGAGCTTCGACCCCCAATACCAAAACATCTTCCGGAACCTCCTGGGCCGGACGGTCATCGTGGAGGACCTGGACTGCGGCATTACCCTGGCCCGGAAATACCACAACGCCTTCCGCATCGTCACCCTGGACGGCCAGGTCATCAACCGGGGGGGCTCCATGACCGGCGGCTCCGTGTCCCGGAACTCCGGCGTGCTGAGCCGGGCGGCGGAGCTGGAGAAGCTCCATAGCCGGGCCGAAGCCATGCGGGAACAATTGGAAGCCGCCAGGCGGGAGGAAGAGCTGGTCCAGCGGGACCTCTCCGCCGCCCGTTACGACCTGGAGACCGCCGAGGGCCAGCGCCGCCAGGCGGAGGACGAGGTTCTGCGGCTGGAGGGCGCCAAAAACCACTTTGACATTCTGCTCAAATCCCTGGGCGAGAATTTAGAAAATCTGACGGGAGAACTGGAGAGCCTCACCGGTCATCTGGCGGACAACCGCCGGCGGAAGGATGCGGCGGAGCAGGCCATCGCCCAGCAGGAGGCCCTGGCCTCCCAGTACCGGGAACAGGCCGCCGCAGTCCTTTCGGATCAGTCGGAGCTGCTGGCCCAGTCCAGCGCCCTGACGGAGGAGGTCACGGCGAAGAAGGAGGAGCTTGCCGCCCTCGCCGCCGAGCGGGACGCCGCCCTTCAGCGCTCCGCCGACCTGCGCCGCCTGGCGGCAGAGCTGACCGGGGACCGGATGCAGAAGGAGCAGACCTTGGGGAGCTATCAGGAGGCCATTGGAAAGGCCCAGGCGGAAATCGCCCGCCGCCGGGAGGACGTGAGCGCCCTCAACGAGCGGCGAACCGGCTGCCAGGAGCGGCTGCGCGCCCTGAACGAGGAGAAAATGGCCCTGGAGGCCCGGCGCACCGCCCAGAACAAGGCCAGCCAGGAGATGAACGAGAACCTTTTGAACCTGGAGCGCTCCGCCTCCCGGCTGGAGCAGAAGCTGGCCACCTCCGGCATGGAGGAAAAGCAGATCATCGACCGTCTCTGGGAACACTATGAGCTGAGCCACAGCGACGCCCAGCAGCAGCGCATCGAGCTGGAGAGCGTCCCCAAGGCCACCCGCCGGATCGGGGAGCTGAAAAAGGGCATTGCCGCCCTGGGCACGCCGAACATCGGCGCCATTGAGGAGTACGAGCGGGTCAATACCCGGTATACCTATTTAACAGACCAGCGGGACGACGTGGAAAAGGCCAAGGGGGAGCTGGAGACCATCATCGGCGGCATCACCGGGGAGATGACCCGGATCTTTGCCGAGCAGTTCCAGCTTTTGAACGAGAGCTTCCAGGCCACGTTCCTGGAGATGTTCGGCGGCGGACAGGCCCAGCTGGAGCTGGAGGACGAGGCCGACATCCTGAACTGCGGCATTGAGATCAAGGCCCAGCCGCCGGGAAAGACGCTGAAAACCATTTCGCTTCTCTCCGGCGGAGAAAAGGCCTTCGTGGCCATCGCCCTGTACTTCTCGATTTTAAAGGTCCACCCCACTCCCTTCTGCGTCATGGACGAGATCGAGGCGGCGCTGGACGACGTGAACGTCACCCGCTACGCCCGGTACATGCGCCAGCTGGCGGGAAAGACCCAGTTCATCGTCATCACCCACCGCCGGGGCACCATGGAGGAGGCCGACGTGCTGTACGGCGTGACCATGCAGGAGAAGGGCGTAAGCAAAATCCTGACCATCAATTTGAACGACATGGCAAAGGAGCTGGATATTCAGTAAGGAGGACAAGCAGATGAAAGCGGTTGAAATTGTTGCGGCCCTTTTGCTGATTGCGGCGCCTCTGCTATTGCAGCAGTATCGGGACAGCATGGTGCTGCCTGTAATGGGTCTGATCTGCTTGGTCAGCGGCGTGCTGCTGGCTCGCTGGAGCAGGGTAAATCGTCGAAAATGAGAAGGCGCGGCTTGCGCGCCTTCCGTCCAACATAAATCCCCGTATACTTCTTTTTCTCTCTTCCACCGGGCGCGGCGCATTCTCTCTTTTTCTTCTGGAAGAAAAAGAGAGAATGGGGGGCGCAAAGTACCAGCCATCTTCATGGCTGAACACCACCAGGAGGCACCTATGGGTTTCTTTGACAAGCTGAAAAAAATCACCACCAACCTGTTCACCACCTACACCGAGGCAGACGAAGCCTTCTTCGAGGAGCTGGAGGAGACCCTGATCCTCTCCGACTTCGGCATGGAGATCGCCGTAGAGACGGTGGAAAAGCTCCGGGAGAAGGTCCGGAAGGAAAAACTCTCCAGCCAGGAGGAGGTCCGCGCCGCCCTGCGGGAGATCATCGTGGACACGCTGAACGTGGGCACCACGGAGGTGAACGTCTCCACCTCCCCCTGCGTCTTCCTCTTCATCGGCGTCAACGGCGTGGGCAAAACCACCTCCATCGGCAAGATGGCGAACCTCCTGCGCTACGGCGGGAAGAAATGCCTCCTCTGCGCGGCGGACACCTTCCGGGCGGCGGCGGCGGACCAATTGGAAATCTGGTCCCAGCGGGCCAAGGCGGACTTGATTCGCCAGCACGAGGGGGCGGACCCCGGCGCGGTGCTCTTCGACGCCCTCCAGGCCGCCAAGGCCCGGGGCGTGGACGTGGTGCTCTGCGACACGGCGGGGCGGCTCCACAACAAGCAGAACCTCATGGCGGAGCTGGCGAAGCTCAGCAAGATCATCGACCGGGAGTGCCCCGGCGCGGCCCGGGAGACCCTGCTGGTGCTGGACGCCACCACGGGCCAGAACGGCCTGGTCCAGGCCAAGACCTTCAAGGAGGCGGCGGGGCTGACAGGTATTATTCTGACCAAGCTGGACGGCACCGCCAAGGGCGGTATCGCCGTGGCAATCGCGAAGGAGCTGAACGTCCCCGTGAAGTTCGCGGGGGTGGGCGAGGGCATTGACGACCTCCGGCCTTTTGATTCGGAGGAGTATGCGGAGGCCGTCATTTGACCTGGGAGGGGAGCGGGCTCCCCTCCCAACCACCCCACCACCAGTGACGCGGCGTCACTGGCGTGTGCGCCCAAGGCGCACGGGCCGGGGTATTTTCCTGACGCGCATGTCGTCAGGAAAATGATTTGAATTTATTTCTCCGCCTACGCGGAGAAACCAGGGGGCATGCCCCCTGGACCCCTGGAGGGGTATATGATTGGAGGAGGAATTGATTTGACCAGAGAGGACGGCCGGATGTTCAACGAGCTGCGGCCTGTGAAGATTACCACGGATTTTGTCAAATTCGCTGAGGGCAGCTGCCTGATTCAGTGCGGGGATACCATGGTCCTGTGCTGCGCCAGCGTGGAGGAGAAGACGCCGCCCCACGTCCCCTATGGGGAGGGCTGGATCACCGCCGAGTACTCCATGCTTCCCCGGGCCAACCGGGAGCGGAGCCGCCGGGATGTGGCGAAGCTGAAGCTCAGCCCCCGGAGCGCCGAAATCCAGCGGCTGGTGGGCCGGTCCCTCCGCTCCGCCGTGGACATGAAGCGGCTGGGAGAGCGGACCATCACCATTGACTGCGACGTGCTCCAGGGGGACGGCGGGACCCGGACGGCCTCCGTCACCGGGGGCTTTGTGGCCCTGGCCCTGGCCTGCCGGAAGCTGGTGGAGGACGGAGACCTGGCCGCCAGCCCCATCCGGCATTGCGTCACCGGGGTGTCCGCCGGCATTGTGGAGGACGCCCCGCTGCTGGACCTCCGCTACAGCGAGGACAGCCGGGCCCAGGTGGATTTGAACTGCGTGATGAACGAGCTGGGAGAGCTCATTGAAATTCAGGGCACCGGCGAGGGCCGGGCCTTCAGCCCCGCGGAGCAGCAGGAGCTGGTGCGCCTATGCGCCAAGGGCTGCAAGGAGCTGCTCTCAATCCAGAAAGAAGCGCTGGGAGGGAAATTCTGATGGCGGAGAAATTTGTGCTGGCCACCCACAACCCGGGAAAGCTGGCGGAGATGAAGGCGATTTTGTCCGGCCTGGGCGTGGAGGTTGTCAGCCCCGCCGAGGCGGGCGTGGAGGTGGACGTGGAGGAAACCGGAACCACCTTTGCGGAAAACGCCATGCTGAAAGCCAAGGCGATCTGCGCTGCGGCGGGACTGCCCGCCATTGCCGACGACTCCGGCCTCTGCGTGGACGCGCTGAACGGCGGCCCCGGGGTCTATTCCGCCCGCTATGGCGGGGAGGAGCTGGACGACCGGAAGCGGCGCCTGCTGCTTCTCCGGAATCTCCGGGGACAGACCACCCGGGCGGCTCACTTCACCTGCGCCGTGGCCTGCGCGTTCCCGGACGGGGACACGCTGACGGCGGAGGGCCGCTGCGACGGGGCCATCGCCTTCGCCCCCTTGGGAGAGGGCGGCTTCGGCTATGACCCGGTGTTCCTGATTCCGGAGAAGGGAAAGACCTTCGGCCAGCTGAGCCCGGAGGAAAAAAGCGCCATCTCCCACCGGGGAAAGGCCCTGGCGGCCTTTGTGGAGAAGCTGGGAACTTATCTCAAAAAGTAAACGTCTGAAAGGAAGCGTGAGCCATGTTCAAATACAGTGAGGAAGACGGCGCCCATCTGGCCGAGCTGAACGGAATGGAGTTTGTCTGCGAGGAGCCCTCCGGGGAGCTGGAAGAACAGGCAAGGAAACTGGCGAACCTCTACAAGGACCGGCTGACCGCTTTGGCGGAATTCATTCTGGAGGAGATGGAGACAGACGGACTGGACTTCGGCCCCCTCACGGCCTCCAAGCTCATCGACGCCCTGGGAAAGCCCCAGATCGACCTGGATCAAAGTGTGCTGCGTTATCTGGAGCAGACACTGGACGACCACATTTTCGAGGTGGAGTTTGAGGGAGACCTGGAGGAGTTCCTGGTGTTTACCATCGACGGCTGAGAGGCTGAACCGAAAAGAAAGGCGGCGCTTACGCGCCGGAAAAGCGTATGGACTTGACAAGTAAACAGCGGGCCCAGCTGCGGGGCCTGGCAAACGGCATTGATACCATCCTGCAGGTCGGCAAGGACGGCATTGGGGAAAACCTCATCAAGCAGGCCGACGACGCCCTGGAGGCCCGGGAGATCATCAAGGGCAAGGTACTGGACAACAACCTGGATTACGACGCACGGACGGCGGCGGAGGAGCTGGCCAGGGCCACCCGCAGTGAGGTGGTCCAGGTCATCGGGACCAAGTTCGTCCTGTACCGGGAGACCCATTCCAAGCCCAAGGAAAAGCGCATCCAGCTGGTGCGGGAGCGAAAGAAGAACCTTTGATCCTGTCTGCAAGGAGGCTTCAACTTTGAGGATCGGCGTATATGGCGGCGCGTTCAACCCGCCGCACCTGGGACATATTACCGCCGCCCGGGCGGTATCCGGGCTTTTGAAGCTGGACAAACTGCTGGTAATCCCCACGGGGCACCCGCCTCATAAAACTCTGCCCCCCGGCGGCCCTACTCCGGAGCAGCGGCTGGAAATGACCCGCCTGGCCATGGAACAGGCCGGCCTGAAAGACCGGATCGAGGTCTTGGACCTGGAGATCCGGCGGGAGGGAAACAGCTACACCGCCGACACCCTGGCCCGCTTGAAGGAACAGTACCCGGAGGACGAGCTGTGGCTGCTGATGGGGGCGGATATGTTTTTGACCCTCCAGTCCTGGCGCCAGCCGGAGCGCATTCTTTCCCTGGCGGGCATCGCCGCCTTTGGACGCACCGAGGCGGACACGGGGGAGCTGTTCGACCTCCAGCGGGACTACCTCTACCGGATGTACCCCCAGGCGCGGCTCTTCACCCTCAGCATTCCCGGCGTGGTGGACGTCAGCTCCACAGAGCTGCGGGACCGTCTGGCAAAGGGAGAGGGCGGCGCCCTGCTGGCCCCGGCGGTGTACGGCTATATCCTCCGGAAGAAGCTGTACGGCACGGCGGAGGACCTGAAGCGCCTGCCCCTGGAGCGGCTCCGGCCCGTGGCCCTGAGCTGCCTGGACCACCGGCGCATCCCCCATGTGCTGGGCACGGAGCAGGAGGCCATCCACCTGGCGGAGCGCTGGGGCGCGGACGTGGACAAGGCCCGGCGGGCCGCCCTGCTCCACGACTGCACGAAAAAGCTGAGCCTTCCGGAACAGCTGGCTGCGGCGGAGCGGTTCCAGGTCCCCCTGGACGGCATGGAGCGGCAGGAGCTCAAGCTCCTCCACGCCAAGACCGGGGCGGGCATCGCGGAAACGGTGTTTGGAACCGACGCGGAGATCACCAACGCCATCCGCTGGCACACCACCGGCAGGGCCCATATGACGCTTTTGGAAAAGGTCATTTACCTGGCCGACTACATCGAGCCCACCAGGAGCTTTCCCGGCGTGGAAGCGCTCCGGAAGGCCTGCTATGAGGACCTGGACGCCGGGCTGCTGCTGGGGCTGGAGATGACCATTCAGGAGATGGAGGCGCGGGGCGCTCCCATCCACCCCAAGACCCTGGAAGCCAGGGACGCGCTGAAAGGACAGAGATAAAACCATGAGCAATGTTGGAAAGCGTCTGGCGGGCGGCGATAAAACACCAAAGCCTCCCCGGAAGGGGAAGCTGACCCGTCAGCAGATCATTTTGATTGTGGTGGCGGCGGTACTTGCCGTCGCGCTGGCGGTGACGCTGGCCCTTCGGAGCCTCTTCGTCCGGCCGGAGCTGCCAAAACGGAACGACCCCCAGAACGCCATGGACGCCGACGGCGACGGCCAGCCGGACGGACCGGAGGCCATTGACTATGGCGACGGCATCCGCCCCCGGGGCGGCGACGGGGAACGGAAGAGCAAGGACTATTGGACGGTCCTGATCCTGGGCCGGGACACCGGCGGCGGCGGCAACACGGACACCATGCTGCTGGCCAGCTACGATGTGACGAATCAAAAGGCCACCGTCATGTCCATCCCCCGGGACACCATGGTCAACGTCCCCTGGGACATCAAGCGGATCAACTCCGTCTATAATTACTATGGCCAGGGAGAAAAGGGCATCCAGTACCTCTATAAGGAGATCGCCCAGCTGGTGGGCTTTGAGCCGGACTTCCAGGTGGTGGTGGAATGGGACGCCGTGGGCGAGATCGTGGACGCCATCGGCGGCGTGTACTTTGACGTTCCCCTGGATATGAACTACGAGGACCCCTATCAGGACCTCAGCATCCACCAAACCAAGGGCTACCGCCTTCTCAGCGGAGACGATGCCATGCAGGTCCTGCGCTACCGCCACGACAACAACATGAAGCACGGCTACGCCGAGGGAGACCTGGGCCGCATCAAGACCCAGCAGGCCTTTCTGAAGGCCATGGTGGAGCAGGTCTTGCAGCCTAAAAACATGACGAAGGCCGGGCCTCTCATTGAGGCGTTCAACAAAAACGTGGAGACGGACCTGAGCTTTCAGAACATCCTCTGGTTCGCCCAGTCGGCGGTGCTTGGGGGCCTGAAAATGGAGGACGTGAACTTCGTCACCATGCCCAACACCAGCAAATACGTCTACAGCCGGTCCATCGACAAGCTGACGAACGGCCGGGACAAAATGCAGAGCTATGTGGTTCCCAACGCCAGAAAGCTGCTGGAGCTGGTGAACAACGAGCTCAGCCCCTTTGAGGAGACCTTCACCCTGGCGGACCTGGACGTCATGTCCGTCAACGCCGACGGCTCCATCAGCTCCTCTACGGGCTATGTGGAGGATAAGCCGGCGGCCCTGCCGCCCCCCAGCGATAAGCCGGAGGAAGAGGAGCCCACCGTGGACGAAAACGGCAACCCCATCGACCCGGAGACGGGCCTGCCCCTGGACCCGGAGACCGGAGAGCCCATCCCCGCAGACCCCGAAACCGGAGAGCCGCTGGTAGTCGGGCCGCCGGACACGTCAACGGGGACCGGCGGGAACGGCGGCGGGAACGGAACTACGGACCCCGGAGGAACCGCCTCCCCCAATCCTTCAACGCCTTCCACCCCGGCGGACGGCGGCACAACGGCGCCCTCCTCCCCGGAGACACCGGGCGCCTCCAACCCGGAGGCGCCTCCGGCCCCCGCGGAGCCCGCCCCCGCGCCGGAGGTCCCCACGGATCCCCAGCTTCCGGCGGACCCCGGCTTTGCCCTCATCGGGCCGGACCCCGCCGCTTAAACGGGGAAACGGCCATCACATATTTTTTGGAAAGAGAGGAATGTCTATGACACCGAAAGAGCTGGCCATCATCGCCGCCCGGGCCCTGGACGAGAAAAAGGGCAAGGAGATCAGCGCCCTCGAGATCACGGACCTGACCACCCTGGCGGACTATTTCGTCATCGCCACCGGCGGGTCCAACACCCAGATCAACGCCCTGTGCGACGCAGTGGAAAAGGCCCTGAAGGAGCAGGCCGGAGAGGCCCCCCTCCACCGGGAGGGGCACCGGGACGGCACTTGGGTGCTGCTGGACTACGGCTGCCTGGCGGTCCACGTGTTCTCCCAGGAGGCGCGGGAGTTCTACGACCTGGAGCGCCTCTGGTCCGACGGAAAGCCCCTGGACCTCAGCGGCGTGCTGACCGCCAATTGGTAAGCGTCAATCTT
>ERZ779623.813-NODE-813-length-10352-cov-29.918520_pt1 | contig 10352 bp, 11 predicted proteins | sample MGYA00514189_ERZ779623 | MGnify/ENA primary metagenome ERZ779623 (study PRJEB29562, sample SAMEA4376712) | mouse gut metagenome | isolation source: Cecum | study: EMG produced TPA metagenomics assembly of the A DSS colitis mouse model was used to assess the... | reverse complement strand
GCACGCCGCCAGCGTTCATCCTGAGCCAGGATCAAACTCTCAATAAAATGGTATCCAAACGGCCTGAGCCGCTCAAACCAAAATACTGAAACTTTTCCAAGCTTCTTTTAGAATTGATGAGACCCTTCATTTCACTGTTTCCAGTGTCCTGAAGGACTCAAGTCCTTCTGGTGCTTTCTCGTTTCTTCGTTGTTTAATTTACAAGGTACAAGCCCGTTCGCTTACATCGGGCGGAGCTTTATTATACATCAAGCCCTTTCGTTTGTCAAGCCCCTTTTTTTCATCCTCCGCAAATTTCTTCGCCTCAGACCCGGAGCTTTCCTCCCAACGCCCGCTCTCGCGAACTTTTATAGATTACCACACTCGCAGAGGTTTGTCAAGCACTTTTTCACCGTTCCGCAAATTATTTTTTGCCACCGGGAGCAGTGCCGCCCCTCTTGCCGAGTGCTTAGCTACTATACCAGACCAGAAGCCCTTTGTCAACACCTTTTTTCGTATTTCCCGGTCTTTTTTCCGCCTGTTCCCACAACCACAAAATATTGTCCCCTCCTCCGCTCCCATCCACTATTTATCCCCCCCGGGCGGCAGAACCAGCGTCACCGCCGCCAGCACCAGGCATCCCAGGGCCAGCCCCTCCACCGGAATCCACCCCGGCACCCCCGCCAAAGCCAGCGCGAGCCCCGCCAAAACCGCCCCCGCGGGCCGGGGCCCCTCCCCCCAGCTCCGGGAGAACAGCCCCGCCAGCACCAGATCCGGCAGCAGCCACAGCGCGGAGACCAGCCCCTCCAGCCGCGCGCTGTCCCCCAACAGCCCCGCCGCAACGAAAAACGGCCCCTCCAGCTCCGCCGCCACCCGGGGGCTGAGCAGTCCCGCCGTCACCAGGGCCAACGCCGCCGACACCGCCCCCAGCGCGGACAGCCACACCAGCCCCCGGTGGACGCCCCCCGGCTCCCCCTCTACCTTATATAGATATGGCAAAACGAACAGCCCCCCGGACAGGGTGACCCACCCCGCCGACAGCGACCGCACCCATCCCCCGGCAGGCTCTACCGCCCACCGCCAGTCCGCCCTCGGCAGGCCCAGCAGCAGCACCGCCGCCACCGTCACCCCCGCCGCCAGCCACAGGATCTCCACCGCCCGGAAGAAGGCCGCCCCCTTCCCCCAGCCCATCCAGAACAGCGGCAGGGCCAGCAGCACCAGCAGCCACACCGTACTCCCCCGGCCTCCCGCCGCCGGCTGCACCCGGCCCGCCGCCCGCTCCAGCACCCCCGCCAGCAGCACCGCCCCCCAGGCCCCGTACAGCACCTGGAGCACGGGGCGCATGGGCCTGCGCCCCACCCGCCGGAGCAGCAGCCATCCCGCCAACGCCCCCACGGGCACGCAGGCCAGCAGCCACCGCCAGTCCGCCAGCCCCGCGAAGACGGCCCCGGCGGACAGCCCCCCGGTCATCACCGCCGCCGACAGCTGCCGGGGGGACAATTTCTCACTGTTCAAACCGCGCCCCTCCATTCCTCCCAGTCCAACAGCCACGGGCCGTCCTCCTCCCCGGCGAGGAGGGGCAGGCACAGCTCCTCCCCCGCCCGCAAAGCCGCCAGGGCCTCCACCACCGTGGGGGCCTCCACCCCCCGCCGTTCCATCAGCTCCAGGGCGGAGGCCGGATCGCCGCAGGCCGCCAGCAGGGACGCCGCCCCCTCCTCCGCCAGCCAAACGGTGCACGCCGCCCCCAGCTCCTCGTTGCGCAGGGCGGCCAGCAGCACCTCCCCCAGCACCACATCCCGCCCCACAATAATAAAAGACACGCTGGTGAGGGACAGCTCCTCTGTCCCCGCCCAGGGCAGGCACGCCAAGGCCCCGTTGAAGTCCTCCCCGGCGCAGGACCCCCGGCTGGGGTTCTCCTGATCCTCCCCGCCGCATACCGCCGTCAGAACCACCGGACCTCCGCCGTCCACCCCCAACGCCCGCACCAGCGCGATCCCCTCCGGCTCCCTGGGGGCGGGCCGCCACCCCGCCAGCAGCACCGCCAGCCCAATCCCCACCAACGCCAGCTTTCTCACCCCTGGTTCCTCCTGTTCTCCGTGTTCAAGTAATCGGGCCGGGTTTTCACCTCCGGCAGAGGCTCCCGCAGCACCGTGTGCCCCTCCTTCTGCCGCCCCGCGTTGGAGGCGAAGGGCGTCAGGTAGGCGATGCCGAAGGTCTCCAGCTTAGCCAGCCGGTACACCAGCGCGACGCCCCCCAGGGCCAGCCCCGTCAGCCCCAGCAGCCCCCCCGCCAGCGTCAGCCCGAACCGCCACAGCCGCAGGGCCCCGGCGAAGTCCTGGCTGGGGGCGGTATACCCCGCGATGCCCGCGATGGCCACCACCACCAGCACGGCGGGGGACACCAGCTTGGCCTCCACCGCCGCCGAGCCCACCACCAGCCCCCCCAGAATGGACACCGTCTGCCCGATGGAGGAGGGCAGGCGCAGCCCCGCCTCCTGCAAGACCTCAAAGGCCAGCAGCATCACCAGCACCTCCGTGAGCGTGGAAAAGGGCACGCTTGCCTTGGCCGCGATGATGGACAGGGTGAGCTTCACCGGGATCAGCTGGGGGTAGAACAGCACCGCCGCCGCGTACAGCCCCGGCAGGAACAGGGTGATGAGCATACACACATACCGCAGCACCGACAAGGCCCCCGCCAACGCCCAGCTGGTGCTCCGGTCCTGCCCGGTGCGGAAAAAGCTGTCCAGGGTGGCGGGGAACAGCCACCCCATGGGCATACCGTCCACAATCACCCCCACCCGCCCCTCCGCCAGCCCCGCGCAGAAGCGGTCGGGCCGCTCGGTGTAGGCGGTGAGGGGAAAGGCCGTCCGGCTCTCGTCCGTCACGTACTGCTCCAGGTTCCCGGTCATCAGCAGGGCGTCGATGTCGATCTGCCCCACCTTGGCCTTCACCTGGGCCGCCAGATCCGGGTCGGCGATGCCCTCCACATAGAGCACGTCCACCGGGGTCACCGACTGCCGCCCCACGATCTGCTCCTCCACCCGCAGCTCCGGGGCGCGGAACCGCCGCCGCACCAGGGAGGTGTTGGTGCGCAGGCTCTCCACAAAGGAGTCCCTGGCCCCCTTCACGTCCGGCTCATTCTCCGGGTTGGAGACGGACCGCTTCTCCTCCGTCGCCGCCGACAGGGTGAGCACCTGATCCTTTCCCGGGAAAAACAACGCCACCGCACCGTCGATGAGATCGAATATGACCTGATCCGCCCTGTCCCGGCTCTGCACCACCAGGGAATACAGCCCCCCCTTCAGCATGAGGTCGAAGGCCGCGTCCATGTCCGCCGACTCCCGCAGGGCCTGGTTCTGGGCCAGGGGCCGCAGCACGTAGTCGCAGGCCCGCTCGTTGCGCACCTGCCCCGCGATGAACAGCATCTCCACCTGCCGGGCCGGGTCGTTGTTCAGGTAGAGCGTCCGCCGGTTCAGATCGGCGCACCCCCCGAACACCCCCGCCACCCCGTCCGCCGTCAGGGGCACGGCGTACCGCGGCTCCCGCCGGGGGTGGGGGGGCGGCGTCTCCTTCTTTGTTCCAAAAATCCCCATGCCGCGCCTCCTTTTGGAAACAGTATGCCTTGCTCACATGGCTGTTATGCAAAATTCCTTTGGATTCTTGCACCTTTTTCGCCCAAAATCTCCAAAAAGAAAATTGACTGTCCCGCCCAATCATGCTACACTGTAAAAAGAGGGCACAGCTCTTGTTGAAATACGCGGAAAAGAGGAGACGCCTATGTATCGCATTGTGAAAAAGCGGGTGCTCAACCCCACCGTCACCCTCATGGAGGTGGAGGCCCCCGCCGTGGCCCGCAAGGCGGAGCCGGGGCAGTTCATCATCCTCCGGGTGGACCAGGAGGGGGAGCGCATCCCGCTGACCATCGCCGCCTTCGACCGGGAAAAGGGCACCGTCACCATCATCTTCCAGATCGTGGGGGGCACCACCGAAAAGCTCAACCACAAGGAGGAGGGGGACTTCCTCCAGGACTTCGTGGGCCCCCTGGGTAAGGCCACCGAGACAGAGGGCCTGAAGCGGGTGGCCGTGGTGGGCGGCGGCGTGGGCACCGCCATCGCCTACCCCGTGGCGAAGAAGCTCCACGACGTGGGCTGCCACGTGGACCTCATCGTGGGCTTCCGGAACAAGGACCTGGTGATCCTGGAGGACGAGTTCAAGGCCGCCTCCACCCAGCTCATCATCGGCACCGACGACGGCTCCTACGGCAAAAAGGCCCTGGTCACCGACCTGCTGCGCGAGCAGATCGAGGCGGGGGCCAAATACGACCGGGTCATCGCCATCGGCCCGGTGATCATGATGAAGTTCGTCTGTCAGCTCACCAAGGAGTACGATATCCCCACGGTGGTGTCCATGAACCCCATCATGATCGACGGCACCGGGATGTGCGGCGGCTGCCGCCTGTCCGTGGGGGGCGAGACGAAATTCGCCTGTGTGGACGGCCCGGAGTTCGACGGCCATAAGGTGGACTTCGACGAGGCCATGGCCCGGGGTGCCATGTACAGGGACTTCGAGCGGCACGCCTACGAGGACGCCTGCAATCTTTTCCGCCAGGAGGTGCAATAACCATGCCTAACATGAGACCGGATAAGAACCCCATGCCCCACCAGGACCCCCAGGCGCGGGCCTGCAACTTCAGCGAGGTGGCCCTGGGGTACACCAGGGAACAGGCCATGGACGAGGCCGCCCGCTGCCTCAACTGCAAGCATATGCCCTGCGTGGCCGGGTGCCCGGTGCAGATCCGCATACCCGACTTCATCGCCAAGGTGGCCGAGGGCGACTTTGAGGGGGCCTACCAGATCATCGCCCAGGACTCCGCCCTCCCCGCCGTGTGCGGCCGGGTCTGCCCCCAGGAGAGCCAGTGCGAGGCCAAGTGCGTCCGGGGCGTCAAGAACGAGCCGGTGGGCATCGGCCGGCTGGAGCGGTTCGTGGCCGACTGGCACAACGCCAACGCCACCGAGAAAGCCGTCCCCCCCGCCCCCAACGGCCACAAGGTGGCGGTGATCGGCTCCGGCCCCGCGGGCCTGACCTGCGCCGGGGACCTGGCGAAAAAGGGCTATGACGTGACGGTGTTCGAGGCCCTCCACCTGGCGGGCGGCGTGCTGGTGTACGGCATCCCGGAGTTCCGCCTGCCCAAGTCCATCGTCCAGAAGGAGGTGGACACCCTGAAGGAGCTGGGGGTGAAGGTGGAGACGAATATGGTCATCGGCCGGGCCATCACCATCGACGAGCTGAAGGAGGAATTCGGCTTCGAGGCGGTGTTCATCGGCTCCGGCGCGGGCCTGCCCAAGTTCATGAACATACCCGGCGAAAACCTGAAGGGCGTCTACTCCGCCAACGAGTTCCTCACCCGCATCAACCTGATGAAGGCCTACCAGGACGGGGCGGACACCCCCATCCAGCACAGCACCACCGTGGCGGTGGTGGGCGGCGGCAACGTGGCCATGGACGCGGCCCGGTGCGCCAAGCGTCTGGGGGCCGAGGTGTACATCGTCTACCGCCGCTCCGAGAAGGAGCTGCCCGCCCGGGCGGAGGAGGTGGAGCACGCCAAGGAGGAGGGCATCATCTTCAAGACCCTCACCAACCCCACCGAGATCCTGGGCAACCACAACCCGGACGATCCCCGGGACCCGAAAAACGGCTCCGTGTCCGGCATCCGCTGCGTGGAGATGGAGCTGGGCGAGCCGGACGCCTCCGGCCGCCGCCGCCCCATCGTGAAGAAGGGCAGCGAGTTTGAGATCCCCCTGGACTGCGTGATCATGGCCCTGGGCACCAGCCCCAACCCGCTGATCAAATCCACCACCCAGGGGCTGGAGACTTCGACGTGGGGCGGCATCATCGCCGACGAGCACGGCCTCACCAGCCGGGAGAACGTCTACGCCGGGGGCGACGCGGTGACGGGGGCCGCCACGGTGATCCTGGCCATGGGCGCGGGCAAGACCGCCGCCAAGGCCATCGACGAGGCCCTTTCCAAATAACAAAAGCTGTGATATAATAACTGCCGGGGTTTATGCCCCGGCAGTTATTTTTTACTGACAGCAGCGATAAATGGAGCGTGAATACACAATGGAGCAGCGGGAAGCAACCATCAGGCTATGGTTTGATATGTGGCTCAAAAAGGCCGATTTAGGTATGGCCGGTATTTTTTCCGATGATGTGGTCTATATCGAGAGCTGGGGGCCGGAATATCACGGCATCCCAAAAATCAAGCTCTGGTTCGACGAGTGGAACACCCGCGGCACTGTTTTGCGGTGGGAAATCAAGCAGTTTTTCCATAAAGAGGATCAAACAATCGTGGAGTGGTACTTTAAAAATGCCATGCTCGACGGTGCTGTGGAGGCTTTTGATGGAATCTCCCTCATAAAATGGATGCCGGATGGCAAAATCTCTTTTTTAAAGGAATTTGGTTGTAATGAGAACCGCTATGATCCCTATCAGGACAGCACATCCCCGCAATTTCGGAACGAAAAAGCCCTGTGGTTCTAATCCATAAAACAGAAAGGCTGATCCCATGTATTACGGTTACGCCATCCTCGCCGTCCTCCTCATCCTGGGCGACCAGCTCACCAAGCTGGCCGTCCGCACCGGCATCCCCTTGGGCGGCTCCATCCCCTTCATCCCCGGCATTTTGGATCTGACCTACGTCCAGAACACCGGCGCGGCCTTCTCCCTCCTGCGCCAGCACACCTGGCTGCTCACCCTCACCTCCGCCCTGGTGGTGCTGGCCATGTGCGCCCTCATCGTCAAGGGCTTCTTCCAAAACGCCCTGGGCCGCTGGGCCGCCGCCCTGGTGCTGGCCGGGGGCGTGGGCAACCTCATCGACCGGGCCCTGTTCGGCTTCGTCACCGATATGCTCCAGACGGTGTTTATGGACTTCCCCGTGTTCAATGTGGCGGACTGCTGCATCACCGTCGGCGTGCCCCTGCTGTTCCTGTACGTGTGGTTCTACGTGGGCAAGGACGAAAAAAAGGAGGACGGCCCCCATGACGCTGCCCAGCTTCCCCCTGACGGTCCGTGAGCCAAACCGGGCGGACGCCGCCCTGTCCGCCGCCCTGGACGGCCTTACCCGCTCGGCGGCCCAGAAGTGGCTGGAGGAGGGCCGGGTGACGCTGGACGGCAGGCCGCTGAAAAAAAACGCCCGCCTCCAGCCCGGGGACACCCTCCTGATCACGCCCCCCCAGCCCCAGCCCATCGGCCTCACCCCCCAGGACATCCCCCTGGACGTGGCCTACGAGGACGGGGACGTGATCGTGGTGAACAAGCCGGTGGGCATGGTGGTTCACCCCGCCCCCGGCCACCCGGACGGCACGTTAGTCAACGCCCTGTTATATCACTGCGGCAATACCCTCTCCGGCATCAACGGCGAGCTGCGCCCCGGCATCGTCCACCGCATCGACCGGGACACCTCCGGCCTGATCATCGCCGCCAAAAACGACCGCGCCCACCTGTCCTTGGCCGCCCAGCTCCAGGACCACTCCCTGTTCCGCCTGTACCACGCCGTGGCGGCGGGCGGCTTCCGGGAGGACAGCGGCACCGTCTCCGCCCCCATCGCCCGCCACCGCGCCGACCGCAAGCGGATGGCCGTGGTGCCGGACGGCCGGGAGGCCGTCACCCACTGGCAGGTGGTGGACAGCCAAAAGGGCCTCACCCACCTGACCTGCCGCCTGGAGACAGGCCGCACCCACCAGATCCGCGTCCACCTGGCCCACCTGGGCCACCCCCTCCTGGGCGACACGGTGTACGGCGGGAAAAAGCCCGTCCCCGGCCTGGCGGGCCAGTGCCTCCACGCGGCGCAGCTCACCTTCACCCACCCCTCCACCGGGGAACGCCTGACGGTGGAGGCCCCCCTCCCGGACTGGTTCACGGCGGTGCTGAACCGTTATGGCCTGCAATAACGGAAAGGAGCGGAGCATGAAGCTGAAACAAGTCAAATACCTGATCTATGCCCTCACAGGGGGCTGTATTCTGATGGCGGCCCTGTTTGGCATCACAAATTCCATAGTATTTCTCTGGCCGACGCTGGCCTTTGCCGTGGCCTTGATAGGGGTCAACCTGGCCTGGTGGCGATGCCCCCACTGCGGCAGGCATCTGGGCCGGGATGACCCCAAATACTGCCCCGGCTGCGGCCGCCGGCTGGACGATCTCCCATAAAGAGGCGAACCTCATGAAGCTCCCAAAAGCCCGCAACATCCTGCTCTCCCTCCTGGCCGCCCTGGCCCTGTCCCTCCTGCTGGCCGCCCTGCTGGACAGCATCCTCCTGGGCCTGCTGTCCGCCGCCCTGCTGACGGCCTTCATCGCCTGCGCCTTCTCCCTGTGGCGGTGTCCCCACTGCGGCCAGCTTCTGGGCTGGAACCTGGCCTGGAGCCTGGGCCGGGGCATCTCCTTCTGCCCCTACTGCCACCAGCGGCTGGACAAATAGGCATAACCCCCTCTGTTCCGGGCAAACTATCCGAAAACAGAAGGGGGTTTTCCCATGCTCAACCACCGCAAGGCCGCCGTCATTGGCTGCGGCTTCGTAGGCTCCGCCTGTGCCTTCAGCCTGATCCAGCGGGGCCTGTTCAGCGAATTAGTGCTCATCGACGCCAACCGGGACAAGGCGGAGGGCGAGGCCATGGACCTCAGCCACGGCCTGCCCTATATCGCCGCCATGGACGTGTACGCCGGGACCTACGACGACCTGTCCGACTGCGCCCTCATCGTCATTACCGCCGGGGCCAACCAGAAGCCGGGCCAGACCCGCCTGGAGCTCATCGGCCAGAACGTGAACATTCTCAACGCCATCATCCCCCAGATCACCGCCCGCCCCTTCGAGGGCATCCTGCTCATCGTCTCCAACCCGGTGGACGTGCTGACCTACGCCGCCTTCCGCATCTCCGGCTACCCCGCCCACCGGGTGCTGGGCTCGGGGACGGTGCTGGACTCCGCCCGCCTGAAATACCTGCTGGGCGAGCACCTGAACGTGGACAGCCGGGGCATACACGCCGTCATCATCGGGGAGCACGGGGACAGCGAGCTGGCGGTGTGGAGCGGGGCCAACGTGTCCGGGGTGCCCCTGGACGATTTCTGCGAAATGCGGGGCCACACCAGCCACCGGGAGGCGGAGCAGCGCATCTACGAGGACGTGCGGGACAGTGCCTATGAGATCATCAAGCGCAAGGGGGCCACCTACTACGGCATCGCCATGGCGGTGGCCCGGATCGCGGAGTGTATCATGAAGGACGAACGGGCCATCCTCCCGGTGTCGGTGGTGCTGGGCGGGCAGTACGGCCTGCGGGAGCTGGCCTTGAGCATCCCGTCCATCGTGGGCCGCCGTGGGGTGGAGCAGATCCTGGACATACCCCTGGCGGACGGGGAGCGGGAGGCCCTCAATTCCTCCGCCGCCCAGCTCCGGGAGGTCATTGAGGGCCTGGAGCTGCCGTAAAATCAAAGGCAAACCCCACGGGGTTGGCCTTGACAAGGGCCGCGCCGTGGGGTATAATCACCATAGAAGGGTGCCGTGTGTTGGCGGCTGATCCGACTAAGAGCCTGTTTAAAATCTATCAAAACGCCATCCCGGCACATCTTTTTCCGCTGGGCCGCGTTGACTTGACTTGAAATACACAAAGTATTCCTGCGTCAAATCGCCTTGCCCAGCGAAAAAATCTGCGCCTGTCTGGCATTCCGCCAGATTTTAAACAGGCTCTAAGGAACTTGATTTCTCAGAAATGACCTAAGAAACCGTCACTTGCCAGAGTGGCGGTTTCTGCATCTCACTTGAATGGTAACTGCCCATTCCCTGACGTGAAACGTCACAGTGATCAGCATCATGTGGTCACCCTCTTTCGGGGACAAATGTGACCAGCCGCCATAGCAACTCAAACACACAGCACCCAAGCCCCTTTTGCGGGGCCGCTGTCAGTATACCACAGGAACCGGCAAAAGGCAAGCACCCCCGGCTGTGCCGGGGGTGCTTGTTCGCGTTCTTAGTGGTGTCCGCCGTGGTGGCCGTTCCCATTGCCCGCGCCATGGTGCCGTCCGCCGGAGGGGACCCCCGCCGCGCAGCTCCCATCGCACACGCCGCCGCAGTGGCCCCCGCTGCACAGGTAGGTCGCGCCGTCATGGGTATGGGTGCCCCAGGCGGTGCAGCCCTCCACCGGGCAGACCGCCAAAGTCTTGACGGGCGTGTCAGGGCTGACAGGGGTGGAATCCTCCACCTGTGGATCATACTCGGGCACAAACGGGGGAAGTTCTTCCTCCGCCGCCGGCTGCTCCGCCCCCGCGTCCACCGTAGTGGGAAGCTCGCCGCCCCGCAGCTCCGCCGGCTCGTAGCTCACCGCCAGC
>ERZ779623.802-NODE-802-length-10448-cov-11.926874_pt1 | contig 10448 bp, 12 predicted proteins | sample MGYA00514189_ERZ779623 | MGnify/ENA primary metagenome ERZ779623 (study PRJEB29562, sample SAMEA4376712) | mouse gut metagenome | isolation source: Cecum | study: EMG produced TPA metagenomics assembly of the A DSS colitis mouse model was used to assess the... | reverse complement strand
ATCAGTGGTTCCTTAAATACCGGGACGCTTCCCAGCCGCCGAAATGGATTGCGCCGGAGAAAAAACTGTGGTACACTTACAGTATCGCCATTTTAGCTGAATAAGAAACGAGGTTTTTTTATGGACTTTCAAACCCTCTCCGCCGCGCGGTATTCCCTGCGCAAATTTGACCCCCGGCCCGTGGAGCAGGAAAAGCTGGACTTGATCCTGGAGGCCGGACGGAACGCCCCCACGGCCCACAACTACCAGCCCCAGCGCATTTTCGTCCTCCAAACCCCCGAGGCCCTGGAGAAAGCCGACGCCTGCTCCGGGGCTCACTTCCATCCGCCGGTGATGCTGGCGGTGGCCTGCGACCCCGCCGTCTCCTGGAAGCGGGAGACCGACGGCAAGGACCACGGCGAAATCGACGCCGCCATCGCCGTCACGCAGATGATGCTCCAGGCGGCGGACCTGGGGCTGGGCACCACCTATGTGGGCATGTTCGAGCCGGACAAGCTCCTGGCGGCCTTCCCGGAGATGGCGGGGACCCGCCCCATTGCCCTGCTGCCCCTGGGCTACCCGGCGGAGGGAGCCCATCCCGCCCGGCTCCACACGGACCGCAAGCCCATGGAGGAGCTGGTAAAGTATCTGTAAGCAAGCAGGAGGCCGCCCTTTGGCGGCCTCCTGTTTTTCATCTTCTCTTGCGCGTGCCCCGGTAACCGCCCCGGCGGCCTCCGCCGCCGGCGCTGCGTCCATAGCGGTAGCGGCGGCGGCTGAACAGCAGCCTCCAGCCTCCGAAGATCACGGCCAGAACCAGGACCACGCCCAGCCCCACCTTGGCGGCGGTAGTGGAGAAGAAGCTCTTCACGTCCCGCCACAGGATGCGGATTCGGGACGCCTCCACGCTGGTAAAGGCCAGCAGGTCCACCTCCACCAGCTGCTCTCCGTCCAGGGTGATGGTCATGGTGCCCAGCACGTCCCCCTCGCTGATAGGGGCCTCCACCGGGTCGGATTTCAGGGTAATGGTTTTCTCCAGCTCCTCCAGGTCCGTCTCCTTGGGCAGCAGCAGCTCCACCGCCTTGGCGGGGCGGAGGGTCACATGGTCCGTGGAGGAAAGGGACACCGGGGCCTCCCCGGCCACGTCGTCCTCCTTTAAAATGGTCTGATAGGAGAAGTTGCCGTAAGCCCAGTCATAGAGCTTGTTCGTATACACGAAGCTGTAGGTCCACCAGGTGCCGTTCTGGTCCTGGGTCCGCTCCGCGCCCAGAATCACGCAGAGAAGGTCCATGCTGGCGTGCTGGGCGGTGGAGACCAGGCAGTTCCCCGCCATGGAGTGGGAGCCGGTCTTCACGCCGTGAACGTCGGCGTTGTAGTACTCCCGGGTGCTCCGGATCAGGAAGTTGGTGTTGTTCAGCACCCGTTCCTCGGACATATTCGTGGCGGGGACGGTGTGGGTGCTGGTGTCGCAGATAGTCATGAACATGGGGTGTTCCATGGCCGCCTTGGTAATGAGGTACAGGTCCCATGCGGTGGTATAGTGCTGGGAGTCGTGGTAGCCATGGGGGTTCATGAAGTGGGTGTCCTCACAGCCCAGCTCCGCCGCCCTGGCGTTCATTTGGTCCACGAAGCTGCTGACGGAGCCGGAGACCTTCTCCGCCAGGATGGCGCCCGCCTCGTTGGCGGAAACCACCATCAGGCAGTAGAGCAGCTCCTCCACCGTCAGCACCTCTCCCGCCTCGATTCCGGCGGTGCTGCCGTCCTCCGCCAGCCCCTCCAGGGCCGTGGGGGTGGCGGTGATCTCCTGGCTCAGGCTCAGCCGTCCCTCCTCGATGGCGTCCAGCACCAGCAGGCAGGTCATGATCTTGGTGAGGCTGGCGGGATAGAGCTCGTCGTGCTCGTTCAGGGCATAGAGCACCGCCCCGGTCTTCTGGTCCACCAGCAGGGCCGCCTTGGCCTCCACCTCCCAGTCCGGCGCCTTGACCGCCCGCGCGGGGACAGCCAGCTGCCCAATCAGCAGAAGGGCCAGGAAAAAACTTGTGAAAAAGCGCCGTGTTTTCATGTCCATCCCCCAAAATCTGTGTTATAATAGAGCCGGTAGAGCGGCGGCCGCCGCTGCCGGCCGACGATTTCCCCAACAGTATACCAAAAAAATTGGAGGAACGCAACCATGGAGACGCGCCGAAAAACCGCCTGGGGAGAATGGGCCCTGCTGGGCCTGACGGCGCTGTTTTTGAGCCTGCTTTTGGGGCTGTTCCTCCGGGACCGGAGAGCCGTGGATGCGCCCGCCTTCGTGGAGACGGAGCTGACCGCGCCCATCGAAGAGGTCCGGCCGGACCCGTCCCCGGTGAACCTCAACACTGCGGACGCGGAGGCGCTGACCGCCCTTCCCGGCATCGGGGAGGAGCTGGCCCGGCGGATCGTGGAATACCGGGAGGAACACGGGCCCTTTGAAGCCGTGGAGGATTTGACGGAGGTCTCCGGCATCGGTCAGGGAAAGCTGGCGGCGCTGGAGGGACTTGTGACAGTGGAGGAGCTTACATGAAAATACTCGTGGTGGACGACGAGCGGACCCTGGTAAAGGGAATCAAATTCAACCTGGAGAACGAGGGCTATGAGGTGGAGTGCGCCTACGACGGCGCCGCCGCCGTGGAGCTGGCCCGGGAGGGCAAGCTGGACCTCATCATTTTGGATCTGATGATGCCGGAGGTGGACGGGCTGGAGGCGTGCATGCGCATCCGGGAGTTCTCCAACGTGCCCGTCATCATGCTGACCGCCAAGAGCGAGGACGCGGACAAGCTGATGGGCTTCGAGTGCGGCGCGGACGACTACCTGACCAAGCCCTTCAACATCCTGGAGCTGAAGGCCCGGGTCCGGGCCCTGCTCCGCCGGGCCGCCGGGGTCCAGCGGACCCGGGGCAGCATCCTGACCGCCGGGGGCATCACCCTGAACACCGAGGAGCGCTCCGCCGCCCGGGGGGACACGCCCGTGGACCTCACCGCCAAGGAGTACGACCTCATTGAGCTTTTGATGCGCAATCCCCGGCGGGTCTACAGCCGGGAGAACCTGATGAACGTGGTCTGGGGCTACAGCTACGCCGGGGACTACCGGACGGTGGACGTACACATCCGCCGCCTCCGGGAAAAGCTGGAGGAGAACCCGGCGGAGCCGGACCACATCTGTACCAAGTGGGGGGTGGGGTACTATTTCAAGGAGTGAACGCCCCTATTGGGGCAGCTTGCAGTTCCGCTTCGGCGTGAGCTACATCGCCGTCATCCTGGCGGTGCTGCTGCTGCTGAACACGTACCCCCTTCTGGTGTCCGAGGACCTGGTGTTCCACTCCAAGGCCACCAACCTCCAGAGTAGCGTCTCCGTCATGGTCAACGCCCTCTCCGGCCTCTCCCCCCTGACGGAGGAGAACGTGGCGGACGCCATGGCCGTGGCGGAGGAGGCGGGCCTGAGCCGCATCCTGGTCACCGACGGCGCGGGCCGGGTGCTTTACGACACCCGGGAAACCGGCTCCGCCGTGGGAAGCCTGGCCCTGTACACGGAGATCACCCAGGCTTTGCTTGGCTATGACGCGTTCAGCTGCACCTACCGGCGGGGCGCCTTCCGCAGCCGGGCCTCCTCCCCCGTCATGTATCAGAGCCAGATTATCGGCGCAGTCTACGCCTACGAATACGACACCCAGCAGGCCGACCTGCTCTCCGGCCTTCAGGAGACGCTTCTGCGCCTTTCCTTCGTGGCCCTGGTGCTGGCGCTGGTGCTGAGCCTGATCCTCTCCAAGGCCCTGACCAGCAAAATCGGCCTGCTCCTCACCGCCATCCGGGAGGTGCGGGAGGGGGCCTACAGCCACCGGGCGGACATCCGGGGCCGGGACGAAATCGCCCAGATCGGCCACGAGTTCAACAGCCTGACGGACCGCCTCCAGACCACGGAGAACGCCCGCCGCCGCTTCGTCTCCGACGCGTCCCACGAGCTGAAAACCCCCTTGGCGGCCATCCGCCTGCTGTCGGACTCCATTTTGCAGACGGAGAACATCGACCCGGAAACCACCAAGGAGTTCGTCACCGACATCGGCCGGGAGGCGGAGCGCCTCTCCCGCATCACGGAGGACCTTCTCCGCCTGACCCGGCTGGACAGCGGCGTGCTGGACCCCCCGGCGGCGGTGGACATTCTGCCGGTTTTGGAGCAGGTCATGCGGATGATGAACCTGGTGGCCCAGGAGAAGGGCGTGGACCTCACCTACTCCGCCGGGGGCGAGTGCGTGGTCCTGGGCACCCGGGACGAGACCCATCAGGTTATCTACAACCTGGTGGACAACGCGGTGAAATACTCCGCCATCGGCGGCTCTGTCCAGGTCTCTCTGGAGCGGGTGGGGGAGCTGTTGGTCCTCACCGTGGCGGACAACGGCGCGGGCATTCCCGAGGCGGACCTGCCCCGGATCTTCGAGCGCTTCTACCGGGTGGACAAGGCCCGGTCCCGGGCCGCGGGAGGCACGGGCCTGGGCCTCGCCATTGTCAGCGACACGGTGAAGCGCCGGGGCGGCGCGGTGGAGGCCGCCAACCGCCCCGGCGGCGGCGCGGTGTTCACCGTCCGCTGGCCCGCCCTGGAAAGGAGGGAGGACCCGTGAGAAAATGGCCCTGCCTGCTGCTCCTCCTGCTCCTGCCGCTGGCGGGCTGCCGGAGGGAGGAGCCCGCCCGCACCGCCTACCAGCTCTATTTTCTGGAGGCGGACCTGACGTACTCCGCCGGGGAGTCCCCCTTCCGCACGGAAACCGTGTACTTATACGACGCCGAGACCGGCGCCGCCCCCCGCCTGGCGGAGGCGCTTCTGAACGAGCTTTTGAAGGGCCCCGCCGATGAGACGCTGAAAAGCGCCCTCCCCGCCGGGACCACCCTGCTCACGCTGGAGCTCAACGGGGACCGGGCCCTGGTGGACCTGTCCCCGTCCTATGAGAGCCTGTCCGGCGTGGCCCTGACCCTGGCGGACAGCGCCATCGCCCTGACCCTCTCCCAGGTGCCGGAGGTCTCCTCCGTCCAAATCACCGTCCGGGGCCGGGAGCTGGCCTACCGGGAACAGCCGGTCCTGAACATCCGGGACATTCTGCTGACCCCGGAGGGGGACGTCATCAGCACCGTGGACGTGCTGCTGTACTACCTGAACCAGGAGGGCCGCCTCACGGCGGCGGAACAGACCCTGGACCTCTACGAGGGCGACACCCAGGTTTCCGCCGTGGCCCGGGCCCTGGAGCGCCAGCCCGAGGGCCGGGACCTGCTCTCCCCCCTGCCGGAGAACTTCCAGGTGAAGTCCGTCTGGCTGGAGGAGGATATCTGCTATGTGAACCTCTCCTCCGCCCTGCTGGAGGGGCTGGAGGACAGCGTGCTCCAAACCGCCCTCCAGGCCCTGGAGGATTCCCTCTCCTCCCTGGAGGCGGTGGAGGAAGTCCGCTTCCTGGTGGACGGCGAATTCCGCCGGGACCTGCAGGTCCCGGGCGGCGGCGCGGAGCAGGGCGGCGGGGAGTAAAGGAACCACTGATGAAATCCCCGCGCACAGCTTCACGCCATAAATTCCCGCTGGACTGCGTTAGAAAATCTTGAAATCCGTCAGGATTCCTGCGGTTTTCTTCCTTGCCAGCAGAAATTTCTGGCGCAAATCTGCACACGTTGATTTCATCAGTGCTTCCTAAAGTTTTGTCCTTGACATCCCGCCGCCGCTCCTGTACACTGAAAAAGGTGGACCTTTTTTGGCCCCGCCCATAGAAAGACAGAACGAAGAAGCAGGAAGGAGAACCCCCGCCATGAGAACCCCCTCTGACCAGCAGGCGCTGTTCCAGATCCGAGGCATTCCCCCCCTGGGCTCCGCCGTCTCCCTGTCCCTTCAGCACCTTGTCGCCATGATCGTGGGCTGCGTCACGCCGCCCATCATCATCGCCGGGGCCATCGGCCTCAGCCAGGCGGACCGGGTGCTGCTGATCCAGGCGTCCCTGGTGATGTCCGCCGTGTGTACCATCATCCAGCTCTACCCGGTGAACAAATACTTTGGTTCCGGCCTGCCGGTCATCATGGGCGTCAGCTTTGCCTACGTCCCCAGCATGCAGGCCATCGCCTCCACCGGAGGCGGCGTGGGGGCCATCGCCGGGGCCATGATCGTGGGCGGAATCGTAGCGGTCATCGTGGGCGTGTTCGTGAAGAAGATCCGCCTCCTGTTTCCGCCGGTCATCACCGGCACGGTGGTCTTTACCATCGGCCTTTCCCTCTATCCAACGGCCATCAACTACATGGCCGGAGGCGCCGCCAATACATACGAGCTGGTGGTGGAAACCAAGCGCCAGACCGAGGCCCTGGTTTACGGCTCCTGGCAGAACTGGCTGGTGGCTGTTCTGACCCTGGCTATCGTCATGCTGCTGAACAACCACGCCAAAGGCATCCGCAAGCTGGCCTCCATTCTCATCGGCATGCTCTGCGGCTACGTGATTTCCATGTTCTTCGGCATGGTCTCCTTTGCTGAGGTGGGCTCCGCCTCCTGGTTCTCCCTGCCCCGGGTGATGCACTTCGGCGTCACCTTCGACCTGCCCTCCTGCGTGGCCATCGGGCTGCTCTTCGCCATCAACTCCATCCAGGCCATCGGCGACTTCACCGCCACCACCGTGGGCGGCATTGACCGGGACCCCACGGACCAGGAGCTCCAGGGCGGCATCATCGCCTATGGCTTCAGCAATATTATAACGGCCTTCTTCGGCGGCCTGCCCACGGCGACCTATTCTCAAAACGTGGGCATCGTCACCACCAACAAAGTGGTGAACCGGATTGTATTTGCCATGACCGGCGGCTTTTTGCTGCTGGCGGGCCTGTCCCCCAAGTTTGCGGCGGTGCTGACCACCATCCCCCAGTGCGTGCTGGGCGGGGCCACCATCACCGTCTTCTCCACCATCGCCATGACCGGCATGAAGCTCATCGCCTCCCAGGACCTGACGGCCCGGAACACCACCATCGTGGGCCTGTCCGCCGCCCTGGGCGTGGGCGTCAGCCAGGCCAGCGGGGCCCTGGCCCAGTTCCCCGACGGTTTTACCATGATCTTCGGCAAGTCCCCGGTGGTCATCGCCACGCTGATGGCGGTGCTGCTGAACCTGATCCTGCCGAAGGAGAAAGCCTGATTCAACCAAAGGAGATTTTGAACATGAAGGCCCAGCTGAGAGGCATCGCCCTGCTCCTGTTCGGGATTCTGCTGATGCTGTTTTCCATCGTTGACCCCTGGATTCCGATTATAGACGTTCCGTCCCTGTTCGCGTGGCCCTCAGGGCTGGCGTGCGGGATTGCCGGACTGGTTCTCGCGTTTAAAAAAGAGAGGGATTAGAAATAGAATGGAAATCGAAGTATTACATTTTCACTGCCCCGGCCTGGAGGACGGCGGACGCTTCCCCCTGGACAACACCGGCCGGGGAAAGGACCTGTCCCCGGAAATCACTCTGGAAAACCTGTCCCCCCAGGCCAAAACCCTGGCGGTGACCTTGGAGGACCTGTCACACCCCATGAAGGGCTTCACCCACTGGGTAATGTGGAACTTCCCCGCCCGGAAGGTCATCCCCGGCGGCATCCCCCAGCGGGACCGGCTGGAGAGCGGCGTCGTCCAGGGCATGGCCTACGGCCTCCACCGCTACGCGGGGCCCAAGCCCCCCATCTGGGCCTGCCACCGCTACCGGCTGACGGTCTACGCCCTGGACTGCGTCCTGGGCCTGAGCTCCAACGCCCGGAAGAAGCACTTCCTCAAGGCGGCGGAGGGGCATATCCTCCAGCAGGGCAGTCTGACCGCGATTTTTGGTTGAACGCACGAAAACCAGGGAGGCGCGCCCTCCCTGGTTTTTTCTTCTTTCCCTTGCGCTTTCTCCCCAAAAGTGTTATCCTTTAAAGTGTAAAACCACCCGTGTCAAAGGAGGCCCCCTATGAATTTCGTCTTCATCTCCCCCAACTTCCCCGAGGCCTACCGCTGGTTCTGCATCCGCCTCCGGGACAACGGCGTCAACGTCCTGGGCGTGGGGGACGCCCCCTACGACTTCCTCCACCCGGACCTGAAACGGGCGCTGACGGAGTACTACCGGGTGGACAGCCTGGAGGACTATGACCAGGCCCTCCGGGCCCTGGGGTACTTCACCGGGCGGTACGGCAAGATCGACTGGGTAGAGAGCAACAACGAGTACTGGCTGGAGCTGGACGCCCGCCTCCGGACGGACTTCAACATCACCACCGGCCCCAAGGCCCACGAAATCACAAAGTACAAGAGCAAGCTGGCCATGAAGGAGTACTACCGAAAGGCCGGAATTCCCTGCGCCCGCTGCGCCCCGGTGACGGACCTGGAGGCGGGACTGGCCTTCGCCCGCGAGGCGGGGTATCCCGTCGTCGTCAAGCCGGACAACGGCGTAGGGGCCGTGGCCACCTGGCGGCTGCAAAACGAGGAGGAGCTGCGGAGCTTCTTCCAGGACCCGCCGGACGCGCCCTATCTCATGGAGGAATACGTCTCCGGCTCCGTCACCACCTACGACGGAATCTGCAGCTCCAAAGGGGAGGTGCTCTTCGCCGCCAGCCACGTGACCCGGAATTCCATCATGGATATGGTGAACGAGCATGTGCCGACCTATTACTATGTGGACAAGGAGGTCCCCGCCGACGTGGAGGCGGCGGGCCGGGCCACGCTGAAGGCCTTCGGCGCGGCCAGCCGGTTTTTCCACCTGGAGTTCTTCCGCCTGACGGAGGCCAAGCCGGGCCTGGGAGACGTGGGGGACATTGTGGCCCTGGAGGTCAACATGCGCCCCGCCGGGGGCTACACCCCGGACATGCTGGATTTCAGCCAGAGCGCGGACGTGTACCAGATCTGGGCGGACATGGTGGCCTTCGACGAGCTGCGGCACGCCTACATCGGCCCCCACCGCTACTGCGTCTACGCCGGGCGGCGGGACGGGGTGCGCTACGACGTCTCCCTGGGCCAGCTGGAGGCCCGGTGCGGCGACCGGGCCCGGCTCTTCACCCGGATGCCCGACGCTCTGGCGGGGACCATGGGGAATCAGGTGGCCATCGCCTGTTTTGACCGCATGGAGGAAGTGGAGCTGTTTGTTCAGGCGGCCTTCCGGCTGCGGGAGGAGCGATAAACCATTGAGGGACGGCGGAGCGCCGTCCCTTTTTTCGCAAAAATTTCTTCCCGGCCCCGGGAACCTTTCTCCCCGCCCTTCCGTCTATCCATTGGAAGCAATCCACAAGACTATGTTGACACAAGGAGATTACACATGAAAAAGAAGTTTCTCACGCTGACCTTGGCGCTGGCCCTCGCCCTGTCCCTGGCCGCCTGCGGCGGCAAGGACGCCCCCGCCCAGGACGGCACACCCGACGACGCCCCGGAGGTCAGCGCCCCTGAGACAGAGGCCCCCGAGACAGAGGCCCCCGAGACCCCGGGGGAGAGCCCCAAGGAGATTGACCTCGCCGCCTTTTACGCCTCTCTGACAGAGGGCGAGGAGTGGCCCGTGCTGATGAGCCTGACGGAAGACGAGACCATGGCGGAGATGCTGGACAGCTACTACCCCGGCCTGTCGGAGCTTTCCACGAAGCAGTGCGGGGTCTACGTCGCCGCGATTTCCGCCGCCGTGGGGGAAATCGCCCTGGTGGAGGTGGAGAACGCCGGGGACGTGCAGGCGGTGGAGGACATTTTCCAGGCCCGGATCGACTATCAGGTGGGAGACGACACGAACCCCGGCGGGGCCTGGTATCCCGAGACCATTGAGGGCTGGAAAACCAAATCCCAAATCGTCAGCCATGGCAATTATGTAATGCTGGCGGTGGGCGACAATGCCGGAGCCGCCGCGGAGAGCTTTGAGGCGCTGTTCGCCTAAAAGAAAAAACTTCAAAAAGAAGGATTCTGTGGGGCCTGGCCCCCTGGCCAGGCCATTCTCTCATTCAAGATGGCTTGACCTGGGGCCGGGCCCCACAGCTTGGCTTATTCTTCCTCTTCTTCCGCCAGATTTTCCAGGGCCACCCGGACCGCCTCCACAACAAAGGCTGTGAAGGTGCAGTTCGTGCCGCGAATGGCTTCTTCAACCTGATTGATGACCGTGGTCGGGAAGCGGATGGACTTTGTTGCGGAGACAGGAACATCGGGAACATCCGGAATTTTGAACTTTCGCATGACACACCTCGCAATACATTTTGCACGAAATCTGTAATAAGAATGTATTGCAAACCGCATCTTTCGGAAGCATTGCAATTTTGCAATTATTTTTTATTGCAATTTCTGGGATATAATGGTACAGTAACCATGAGGTGATAAAAATGAAAGAAATTCCGAAGTTTTACACGACGATGTTCAATGCCGCCACGGACGTGCTGAGGGAGCTGGAAAAGCAGAACTACGGAAACGCAAAGGACCTGCTGATGCACGCGCAGCTCCGGGCGGAGGGGGAATGCACCGCCTGGATGGAGGAGCAGGAG
>ERZ779623.797-NODE-797-length-10459-cov-11.383026_pt1 | contig 10459 bp, 8 predicted proteins | sample MGYA00514189_ERZ779623 | MGnify/ENA primary metagenome ERZ779623 (study PRJEB29562, sample SAMEA4376712) | mouse gut metagenome | isolation source: Cecum | study: EMG produced TPA metagenomics assembly of the A DSS colitis mouse model was used to assess the... | reverse complement strand
AGAAATTTCTGGCGCAAATCTGCACACGTTGATTTAATCAGTGCTTCCTTAAATTATCAAACAGGCGGTGCTCCGAAACGCGCCTGCGGGCGCAGGCCGCGCGCACCTTTCTTTCCCGTTGAATCCGTCTTACGTTCTACAGCTTACCCCGCCAGACAGGCCGTCCGCAGAAGGCGCAGGAACATTTGGCCGTAGGTCACCCGGGGCACCTCCTCCCCCGCCAGCAGAGGGATCTCCGCCACGGCCTCCTCCCCGGAGGTCACTGTCAGGGTCCCCAGCCGGTCCCCCAGGGCCACGGGAGCGGGGACGCTCTCCTCCAGCGTTACGGTCTGGGTGAGGTTCCCCGCCTTGGCCTTCTCCAGCAGCAGCATCCCGCCCTCACCGGGCACCGGCTGGACGGTGGCCTGGGTCCCCAGCTCCACCGGGACGGGGGGCAGGGCCTGGTCCGGGACGACCTTCCGCAGGGCGTAGGTGGCGAAGCCGTGGCTCAGCAGGGTCTGGGCGTCCTCAAACCGCTGGGCCGAGGTGGCCCCCTTCATGATGACGGCGATAAGCTCCATGCCCTCCCGCTCCGCCGTGGCGGAGAGGCAGTACAGGGCGCTGTCGGTGGAGCCGGTCTTCAGGCCCGTGGCCCCCTCGTAGAACCGGACCAGCCGGTTCGTGTTCACCAGCTGGGACTCCCCGTTCCGCAGGGTATCCATCCAGATGGTGGTGTACTGCCGGATGTCCGGATGGTTCAGAATCAGCTCCCGGCTCATGAGGGCGATGTCGTAGGCGGAGGTGACATGGCCCGCCGCCGGGAGGCCCGTGGCGTTTTTGAAGGTAGTGTCGTTCATCCCCAGCTCCGCCGCCCGTTGGTTCATCCGCTCCACGAACGCGTCCTCGCTGCCCGCCACCGTCTCCGCCAGGGCCACGGCGCAGTCGTTGGCGGAAACCACGCAGACGGCCTTGAGCATGTCGCTGACGCTGAGCTGCTCGTTCTCCTTCAGCCAGATCTGGGACCCGCCCATGGAACAGGCGTGGGCGGAGGCCGTGATCATGTCGTCGTAGCCCAGCTGCCCGCCGTCGATGGCCTCCATGGCCAGCAGCAGCGTCATCACCTTGGTGACGCTGGCGGGCTCCAGCTGCTTGTGCTCGTCCTTGGCGAAGAGGACGGTCCCCGTCTCTTTCTCCATCAGAATGGCCGACGGCGCGGACACCTCCACCGCCCGGGCGCTGGTAACCAGCAGCAGCGCGGCGCACAGCAGCGCCATTCCCCCTCTTTTCATGATGATCCCCCTTTTGCTTGTCGCTTGTCGGTTAAGGAAGCACTGATTAAATCAACGTGTGCAGATTTGCGCCAGAAATTTCTGCTGACAAGGAAGAAAATCGCGGGAATCCTGACGGATTTCAAGATTTTCTAACGCAGTCCAGCGGGAATTTATGGCGTGAAGCTGTGTGCGGGGATTTAATCAGTGGTTCCTTAAGCCTATGAGCAAAGGGGGACATTCATGCACGGTTCTGGAACAAAACCCTTTACCGGACCGGAAAAATGTGCTATGCTGATTCCATCTTACAATGAAGAAAGAGGGGATTCCCATGCCGTCTCCCATTCCCTTCGGCGTCATGCCGGACGGCAGCGCCGTAGAGCTCTACACCCTGCAAAGCGGGACCCTGTCCTGCAATGTCATCACCTTCGGCGGCTCTCTACAGTCCCTCCGGGTCCCGGACCGGGCGGGGAAGCCCGTGGACGTGCTCCTGGGCTTCGACGCGCTGGAGCCCTACCTCACCCACGGCAAGTCCCTGGGGGCCCTGGTGGGCCGGTACGCCAACCGCATCGGCGGGGCCAGGTTCACCCTGAACGGGGAAACCTACCGTCTCGCCGCCAACAACAACGGCGTAAACCACCTCCACGGCGGCCTGGCGGGCTTCAACCAGCGGGTCTGGACTGCGGAGGACGCGGGAGAGGACTTCCTCACCCTCTCCCTGTTCAGCCCCGACGGCGAGGAGGGCTACCCCGGGGCCCTGACGGTCCGCGTCACCTACACGCTGGCGGAAGCGGGCCTGACCATCGCCTACCGGGCGGAATGCGACCGGGATACCATCTGCAGCCTGACGAACCACGCCTATTTCAACCTCTCCGGCCACGACAGCGGCCCGGTGCTGGACCAGACAATCCAGCTCCTGGCGGACCGCTACACCCCCACCGACCCCCTGTCCATTCCCACCGGGGAGATTGCCCCGGTGGAGGGCACCCCCATGGACCTCCGGGAGCCCACTCCCATCGGCGCCCATATTGGGGACGCTTTTCCCCAGCTCCTCCAGGCCGGGGGCTATGACCACAACTGGATTCCAAACGGCGAATCCGGCTCTCTCCGCCCCATCGCCCGGGCCTCCTCCGCCGTCACGGGCATTTCCATGGAGGTCCTCTCCACCCTCCCCGGCGTCCAGTTCTACACGGGGAACTACCTGGACGGCTGTCCCGCCGGCAAGGGCGGCGCGGCCTATGCGACCCGCTGGGGCTTCTGCCTGGAAACCCAATTTTACCCCGACTCCCCCAACCACGCGAACTTCCCCTCCTGCGTCCTCCGGGCGGGGGAGGTCTTCGGCCACACGGCGGCGTTCCGCTTCTCCGCCAAATAAACCAACAGGACCGGCCCCTCAGTCAGGCCGGTCCTGTTTTTTTATTGGTCCCAAAACTCCTCCAGGTTTTCCAGCGTCACCTGCCGGTAGGGGAGCCACACATAATGCCCGCCCGCCAGGTCCACCGCCTGGGCCGGGTCCTCCCCGTTCCAGAGGGCCAGGGCCAGATCGATCATGGCCCGCGCCTGTCCCCGTCCGTCGTTATGGACGGTCCCGTAGAGCTGCCCCGCCGCCACCGCCTCCAGGGCCGGGGCCGTGGCGTCCACCCCCACGATCAGGGGCCAGCGGTCTCGGGGCGTGTCCGCCAGGGCGTCGATGGCTCCCAGGGCCATGTCGTCGTTGTTGGAAAAAATCACCTCGATGCCGTCCCCGAACTCCTCCAGCCACTGGGCCGTCCGGGCGGCGGCCTGGGCCCGGTTCCAGTTGGCGGTCTCGTTGGCCAGCTTCTCCACCTCCACGCCGCCGTCGGTGACGGCCTTGACGGAGTACTCCGTCCGCAGCAGGGAATCCTGGTGCCCCGGCTCCCCCTCCAGCATCACGTACTGGAGGACCCCGTCGCCGCTGCGGTCCAGGGCTTCCCGGTCCGCCCGCCACGCGTCCAGCACCAGCTTTCCCTGGAGCTCGCCGCTCTCCCGGGCGTCGGCCCCCACATAATAAATCCGGTCCCAGCGCTGAATGTCCTCCTCCACCGGCTGGCGGTTGAAGAACACCAGGGGCACCCCCTCCGCCTCCGCCTTGTCGGCGATGACCGCCGCCGCCGTCCGGTCCACCAGGTTGACGCACAGCACGTCGCAGCCCCGGGCCAGGAAGCGGTCCACCTGGTCCATCTGGGTGCTCTGGCTGCTTTTGCCGTCGGCGATGAAGAGGGTGACCTTTTTCCCGGTCTCGCTCTCCGCCTCCCGGACCAAACCCTCCAGGTCCTGGGCCATGGCGGAGATAAAGGTGTCGTCCTGGGTGTAGAGGGCCGTGCCGATGCGGAGGCTGTCGTCCTTCCCCCCGCCGCAGCCGGAGAGGACCAGCAGCGCCGCCAGCAGGACGGGAAGCCTACCGGCTGGAGGACGACATGATGGGGAACAGCAGCTTCTGATTCTCCGGCGCATAGATATCCTCCTCTCGCAAGATGGAAAACGGCAGGGGGCTCAGGGTCCCGCCGGTTCCCCGGACGGCGTTCACCGCCCGGCGCACCGCCAGATAGCCTGCGGCATAGTCGCTCCAGGCGGCGATGGCGGCGACGTTCCCCCGCTCCAGCTGGGCGGTGATGGCGGCGGCGCTTCCCACGCCGTAGAGGGTGAAGTCCCGGCCCTCCGCCTCCCGCTTCTCCGCAGTCTTTTGGGTCGCCGAGGGCTCGAAGGCCATCACCCACCGGGGGGCCTCCTCCGGCAGCTCCGCCTCCCGGCGGACGGAGGCCCCCGCCGCCGCCAGCGTCTCCGCCGCCGCCGTCAGACGGGCCTCCACCCCGGCGCACCGCCCGGCGGTGTCCAGCAGCAGGACCTCCCCGCCGTCCCAGTCCTCCAGCAGGGCCTCCGCCAGCTCCCGGCCCAGCAGGGCGTTGTCCGGGGACACCACTCCCGCCGCCCCCTCCATGGGGGACTCCAGGGTCACCGTGGGGCAGACCACCAGCCAGGGGTCCAGGGCGGCGGCCAGCGCCGCCGGGTCCGCCGGCACCGCCACCAGGGCCGCCGCGCCGTCCTCGATCTCCCGGAGGAGCAGGGCCTCCTGCTCCTCGCTGTCGCCCGCGGCGGTGAGGGTGAGGAAGCGGAGCTCCGCCCCCAGCTCGTCCGCCGCCTGCTCCATGCCCTCCCGGGCCACGGTCCAGCCGGAGCTGTCCGTGTCCCGGAGCATGACGGAGAGGGACAGCAGCTGTTCCTTCCGATCCCCCCGCAGAAGCTGGGGCAGGGCCAGGGACAGCGCCGCCGCCAGCCCCAAGGCCGCCAGGACGGCGATTTGAATGAGCCTGCTGTTTCCCGTTTTCATAGCTCCTCCCCCTGCCGGCGGCGCTCCGCCTCCTCCTGGCTAAGGGCCGGGAGGCGAATACGCGCCAGCGTGCCCTCGTCCGGTTCGCTGAAAATGGTCAGGCCATAGCCCTCCCCAAAGGTGAGGCTCACCCGCTGGTGGACGTTCCGCACGCCGATGCCGGAGCCCTTGGTCCGCACCTCGGGCCGGTCCTCGTCCAGAAGGGAGGCGGCCAGCTCCGGGCGCATGCCCAGGCCGTTGTCCTCCACGTCGATGAGCAGGTCCTCCCCCTCCCGGTAGGCGGTGACCCGGATAATCCCGTCGTCCTCGGCGCTGGCCATGCCGTGGTAGACGGCATTTTCCAGCAGGGGCTGGATGATGAGCTTCAGCGTGTACAGCCCCTCCGTGCCGGGCTTCGCCTGGATCTCCGTGGTGAAGCGGTTCTTGAAGCGGATCTGCTGGATGTTCATGTAGTGGCGGGCGTGCTCCAGCTCGTCCGCCAGGGGGATGATGCTCTTCCCCTTGCTCAGGGAAATGCGGAACAGCCGGGCCAGGGAGGTGACCATCTGAATGGCCTCCTGCCGCTGGCCGGATTCCGTCATCCAAATGACGGAATCCAGGGTGTTGTACAGGAAATGGGGGTTGATCTGGGACTGGAGGACCTCCAGCTCGCTGCGGCGCTTCTGCCCTTCCTGGCGGACGATGTCGTCCATCAGGTACCGCATGGTGGACACCATGGAGGCCACGGCGTGACTCAGCCGCTGGACCTCATAGCAGCCGCCCTCCTCAATTTCCACATTGGCCAGGCCCTTGTCCAGCTCCCGGATGGAGCGCTCCAGCCGGAGGATGGGGTCCGAGATCCGGGCGGAGATCAGGAAGTTCAAAAAGGCCATCAGAAAGATGGAAAACAGCAGCAGCGTCAGGCCGAACAGGGGCAGCTGGGGGGAGGCGGCAAACCAGCTCTCCGCCGGGGCCACGCCCACCAGCTTCCAGCCGGTGTAGCCCACGGTCTTGACGGTGACCTGCCGGGACCGGCCCTGGAAGATCTCCTGGCGGCTGCCGTCCCGGTAGTCCGCCGCCGCCCGGTTGTTCTCCTCCAGGAGCCCGGCGTAAATGAGCTGCTGCCGGGGATGGTAGATCAGCTCCCCGCCGCCGTCGATAAGGTAGAGATAGCCCCCGCTGCCCAGCGTCACGTCCCGGCACACCTGCTCGATGCCGCTGAAGCTCATGTCCACCAGCAGCACGCCCCCCTCGGTGGCCCCGTCCCGGGTCAGCTGGACGTGGCGGCTCAGGGAGACCACCCAGCGGTAGGGGTAGTCGGGGTCGTCAAAGATATTTTGGACGTGAGGGGTGGAAAAGTGGAGGTTTTCCATGCTCTGGCTGGCCGCCTGGAACCAGTCGCTGTCCGCCGTCTCCGCGTCCCGCTTCAGCGCCGTCAGGGGCACGGCGGACACCAGGGCGCCATCTCCGTCAAAGACCGCCAGGGACACCAGGTCGTCCCGGTTCTCCTCGTAGAGCAGGGCCAAGTCCCCGGTGAGGTCCTCCTCCGCCAGGTCTGTGTTCTTGATGCTCCGGTAATACACCGTATCGGAAATGCGCATCATCCGCCGGAGGTAGCTGTCCAGGTTCAGGTTCGCCTGGGCCAGCACCCGGCGGCTGTTTTCCGCCACCAGCTGCTCGTTGACGGCGGAAAAGCGCCAGATAAGGCTGACGCTCATTAGCAGCATGCCCGCCGCCGCCACGGCCGTAAAGGACAGGGAGAGGACCATTTGGATGCTCATTTTTCGATAGCGCTCCGCCCACTGGGCGGCGAGGCGGCGGAACACATTCATGGGGTCTCCTCCCTTCTCTCAACGCAGTCTGCTTTTCCGAAGGAAAAGCAATGCCGGGCCATGGCCCGGCACGCGAAACGCCTGGGCGCTGGCTTTGATTAAGATGATTCCGCCCAAACTTCGGGAACAGCCCAGGGCTGGATGAAGCCCTCCGGGATGTTCTTGCAGTCCACGCTGACGTGATAGTCCAGCTCTTCACTGGGCAGGCTCCCCGCTGGGAAGACGATATATAAGCCGTCACGGCCGAACCCGATCCACTCCAGGTCCAAGGCCGACGTCATGTCCGCCACGACGTCGGAGGGAAGCTCCCACTCCACCAATTCCGGCAAGCGGCGGCGGACCTCCTCCTCCGGCACGGCGAAGAGGTCCCGGCTGTCGATCTTCTCCCCCGTCTCCCGGTCGAAGGCCGCATGGATGCTGACCGTCCTGTGTTCCCGCATACTGTAGTCCTCGGGCAGCGTCAGTTCGGTGGTGAAGTACATCACCCGCTCACCGGAGGCCGCGGGCGACGTATCCTGGTAGATATGCCCGGCCTGAAACTCCTCTCCCAGTTCCCGGCAGGCGGCATAGGCCCGCTCCAGGGCCTCCAGCTCGTCGTAGAGGGGACCCTGTTCTTCGTAATACTGCCGGACCTTCTCCTTTGCCGTCTCGCTGAGGTCATCGACGCTCTCCAGGCCCATTACATAGACATTTTCCGGCCCAAACGGCTCCTCCACCCGCAAAAGCTCCGTGCCGTCCGAGAGGCGGTAGGTGCGGCTTCTCTGACCGTCCCGCTCCAGCAGGTCCACAGGGGTCCCGTCCCGGAGAGTCAGGGCTTCCCGTTCCAGCCCGCCGAGGATCTCGACACTGGTGGCCCAGTAAGCCCGGACGGTCTTCCCCTCCGCCGTCTCCAGCTTCTCCCGCCGGGAATAGCACCAGGCGGAGGCCAGCGCGTCCACCCGCAGTTCCTTTTGAAACTGCGCCCAGTATTCCGCCGGCGACCCGCTGCTGATACCCATAGGCCAGACGGTGGTTTTCTCCGCAATCAGAATGCCGGTCTGATTCCTCTCGTTCTCCATCACAAAGGCGGTGACGTCTCCGGACGCGTCCGTCCGGACCTCCACCACCAAGCCTTCTACGCGTTTTTCATCCTGACAGGCGGTCAGGCTCATAGCCAGCAGTACCGCCAGAAGCAGGGACGCCATCCGTTTCATAAGTTCAGCCTCCTTACGTCTTCTGCCCCGCCCGGAATTTGGACGGGGACAGGCCAAAGTGCCGCTTGAACACATAGCTGAAATAGTTGGGGTCCGAGAATCCCGTGGCCTCGGCGATGCGGTAGGTCTTCTCGTCCGTCTCCCGGAGGAGCCGGGCGGCCTCCTCCATCCGGACCTTGGTCACATAGGCGGTGAAGGACATCCCCACCTCCCGCTTGAAGAGGGTTGAAAAGTACGTGGGGGACAGGTGGATATGGGAGCACAGGGCCTCCACGCTGAGCTGCTCGTCGGTGTAGTGCCCGGCGATGTAATCCTTGGCCCGCTCTACCATCTGCCAGGCGGAATCGCTCCGCCGCCGCCCCAGCAGGTCGTGGAGCCGCCCGCAGCGCTCCCCCAGCCAGCTGCCCAGTTCCTCCAGGCTGGAAAACTCGGAGACGGACACCGCCCCGGTAAAGCCCTCCCCGAAGACCTCCTCCACCGGAAGCCCCCCGGACCGGGTCAACCGCACCAGGCAGGTCACCACCTCCAGCAAAAAGAGGTCGCACTGGGAGAGGGACGCGCGGCGAAGCCGATCCATCAGGCCCCGGACCACATCCTCCGCCTGCTCCTGGGTCCCCAGCTTCACGGCGGCGGACAGGGCCCGCTGGTCCTCCTCCTCAAAGGAGGGCGCGGCGGCGGGCTGCGGCTCCAGGTCTCCGATGTAGATGACCCGGACCCCGCCGGCCAGAACCCGGTAATCCAGGGCGGAGCGGGCCCCGGCGGCGCTGCGGTTCAGCTCCTCCGGCCCCCGGCATGCAAAGCCCACCCCGGCGGTGAGCCGCAGGCCCAGGTAGCTTTGGGACAGCCGGCTGAGGCGCTCCAGCTCCTCCAGCAGGGGGTACAGCCGCTCCTCCCGGTCCAGGTGGACCAGCAGGGCCGCCATGTCCCCGAAGAGCACCACCCGGGCGGCGCAGCCCTCCAGGGCGAAGTGCTTTTCCAAAAAGGACTGGACGGACAGCAGCAGCAGCTCGTCCCGCTCTCCCTCGTCCCCCAGGCCGTCCACGTGGACCAGGGCCGCGGTCCACAGGCCCTGGGGCAGGTCGATCTCATACCGGGCCGCCCGGTCCTGGACCTGTTCCGGGCGGATCTGGCCGCTGAGGAGCCGGGTGTAAAACAGCTCCCGCAGCACCGGCAGGCTCTCCTCATACCGCCGGCGCAGGGTCTCCATATCCCGCCGCTCCAGCCGCTGGCGGTCCAGCTGCTCCCGGAGCTTCTCCAGCACCTGGATAAGCTCCGGGGCGTTGATGGGCTTTAAAATATACTCGGAGACGCCCAGGCTCATGGCCTGGCGGGCATACTCGAAGTCGTCGAAGCCTGAGAAAACCACCAGCCGGGCCCCAGGCAGGGAGACCCGCAGCCTCCGGCACAGCTCCAGGCCGTCCAGGAAGGGCATCTTGATGTCGGTGAGCACCACATCGGGCCGGAGCTGCTCCGCCAGCTCCAGGGCCTCCTCGCCGTTGCCCGCCTCCCCCACCAGGGCAAAGCCCAGGGAGGCCCAGTCGATTTTCCGGCTGATGCCGGTGCGAATCTCCTCCTCGTCGTCGGCAAGCAGGACCCGGTATTCCTCCATGGAAGTCCCCTCCTTTTCTATCTGGGCCTATTATACAGCAAAACCTCCGGTTTGAAAAGAAGGTCCGGCGCGAAACGCGCCGGACCTTGGCAGTTTTTTACAAAGGGAGTGCTTTTTACTTCTTCGCCAGGTACTTCCGCAGGTCCAGGGCAACCGCCACGATGATGACCAGGCCCTGGGCAATAAAGGTGTAAGCGGGGTCCACCCGGAGGAACTGGAGGCAGATTTTCAAAATTTCGAACACCAGCACGCCGATGAGGATGCCCCCCACCTTGCCCACGCCGCCGTTGGTGGACACGCCGCCGATGGTACAGGCCGCGATGGCTTCCAGCTCATAGCCGAAGCCGGTGGCGGTGGAGGCGCCGCCGGCCTTGGCGCCCACCATAAAGCCGGCAACGGCGTACAGGACGGAGGCCAGCACGTAAATGCGGATCAAAGTCGCCGGGACATTGACGCCCGCCACCTGGGCGGCGTTTTCATTGCCGCCGATGGCGTACATGTATTTGCCGTGCCGGGTCTTGTTGTACAGGAACAGCATGTACGCCCCCACCACGATGGCGAAAATGGCCAGGTAGGGGATGGGGCCCAGGGAACCCAGGGCCACCTGGGAGTAAGAGCTCTTGAAGCCGCCCAGGGGGTCGTTGCCCGTCACCACGGAGCAGAGGCCGTAGACAATGGTCTGCATGCCCAGGGTGGCGATGAAGGGGGGGACCTTCAAAAAGGCAATGACGCAGCCGTTGATGGCCCCGAAGACCGCCATGATAGGAATGACGATTAAAAGCGCCGCGAACCAGGGCAGGTCCGGCATCCAGGGCAGGGCCCGGGCGGCGTAGTCCACGCTCTGGAGCATCATGGCAGCGAGGCAGGCGGAGAGGCCCACCTGACGGCCCGCCGACAGGTCCGTGCCCTTGGTGATCAGGCAGCCGGAAACGCCGCAGGCGATGATGAACCGGGGAGACACGTTGACCACCAGGTTCTTAAAGTTGTTGGACGTCCAGAAGTTGTCGGCGACGAAGCCCACGAACAGGGCCAGGATGAAGATGAGAATGATAATGGCGTTGTTGGACAGAAAGTTCTTGACCGCTTTCGCGTTGAGCTGTTTATTCTCCATGGTTTCTCTCCTCCTTATTCAAACTGGGTGGCCAGGGCCATGATGTTCTCTTGGTTGGCGTCCTTCCCGTCGATGAAGCCGGTAACCCGGCCGTCGCACATGACCATGATCCGGTCGGACATGCCGATGAGCTCGCTCA
>ERZ779623.789-NODE-789-length-10533-cov-8.187249_pt1 | contig 10533 bp, 11 predicted proteins | sample MGYA00514189_ERZ779623 | MGnify/ENA primary metagenome ERZ779623 (study PRJEB29562, sample SAMEA4376712) | mouse gut metagenome | isolation source: Cecum | study: EMG produced TPA metagenomics assembly of the A DSS colitis mouse model was used to assess the... | reverse complement strand
AGGGGGTCGAGGCGAGATCATAGTCGCCGCCGTTGACATCCTTCACAATAAAGGGGCTGCCGGAGGAAATGGCAGGAGACGAAACCATGGAAAACGACTTATGCTCCAATTGGGCAAAGACACTCCTGCCCGAATCGTGCATTACGGCTTTTGGCACTCCTGCAATCTCGCTTTTGGGTTTTGACAAGGAGGGTAATTTTGATCCCAATGGCCCACAGCTCACAACAACGATCCGCTCTGCCGTGCTGGGCGAAACAACGACCCTTGCGCCGGAGCTGTTGAAAGCGGCCTACCAGGAAAGAGCAGAAACCCAAGGTTATTTGACGGTGGAGCTTACCGTAGAGAACACCGGGAGCGAGGAAGTGAATTTCACACTCAACAGTATTCGTCCGTATGTGTTTGTCAATGGAGAACTCGCCCACGATAATACTGTTACGGAAATGATGTCGGCCTCCAATACGGAAGGAAGCATAAGCGACAGTTCCTTTTTCCACTGTACTCTGGCTCCCGGCCAGTCCCAGGATTATACAGCGGTATTCTACGCGGATTGCCGAATTGAATTGGAGGATATTTTCCTGGAACTCAACTATACTGGCCTGTATGTTCAGCCCGCGCCCACCGAGGACCCGTTGACCTTTACCCAGACGGGCACATTCTGTGCGCTGAAATGAGGCCGGACATATGGGCAATCTGTTTCGCTTTGAGCTGACCCGCGCATTGGGCGGCGTCCGCTTCCGGATATCCCTGATAGTGGGAGCCGCTATCTCCGTACTGCACTGCTTGACCGACGTACTGCCGCTGGTAAAGTGGCTGGACGAATGGAAAGGCGATCCGTTTGCCGCGCCCCACTCCGCCTATCGGCATTGGATCGGTATGGACTTATCCACTGTATGGCCTGTGCTTCTGTTCATGGTGCTGCCCCTTCTTGCGGCGCTGCCAGCGGCGGAACATGATTGGTGTGACCGAAACAGTGGGTATTTGAACCAAATCCGGCTGCGCTGTGAAATCTGGCAGGACAAAATGGCAAAGACGGCGGCAGTTTTTGCATCGGCATTTGTGGTGACAGTAATCCCCCTGACGGTGGATTTCCTGCTTACCAGCGCCGTTCTGCCCTGCATAGCCCCGGAACCAGCCAGCGGGCTGTATTCCATCACGGACAGGAGTATGTTCGGGGCATTGTTTTATCAATTCCCCATGTCCTATGTTGTTGGTTACATCACATTTGACGGTGTTTTTATCGCTGTCTGGACTACGCTTTCACTCACGTTCAGCCGCTGGCTGAACCAGCGGTTCCAGGTCATATTGGCCCCTTTTTTGATATACTTAATTTTCTATTTTCTCGGTATATGGTCGGAAACATCCAACATAGCGCCTATGGCCATCCTCCTGCCCTTCCAGCCGATAGCAAATATTTCGTATGGAATCCCGTGCGCGATCCTCGTTGGCCTGCTGCTCCTTCTTTTTGTATGCTATTTCAGCCCGTGGAGATCAAGCGATGAAATGTAAACGTAATGCAAGGCCATTCCCTATGCGCCCCCGCTTGATTGCCTGTGTCATGCTTGGGTGTGTCGGGGCCGCAAGCTGGGCCAACGCGCTGGATTGGGCCAGTTATTATTCCCGCTTGGGTATTGCATTAAGCCTTGCAGACTATGCCTGGTTTTCTCAACAGCTTTCCTTGATCCCGCCTCTGAGTGTACCGCTGATGATGTTCTATCACGGGATATCCCACACCGGCATATATGCAAAGCGGAATATGTACCATTACCCATCACGGGGGGCTTACTGGCTGACACTGTGCCGCGATGCTCTGGTGGAAGCTATGGCCGGGAGCATAGTGATTACGATTTGTTCCGTTCTTCCGGGTTTAGGCGGCAAAAAATCGCTCCCTGTCATGAATTGGGGCGGGGCAGGAAGCGTGTTTGCTCTTATGACGGGAAACCCTCTGCAAGCAGCCGTCCCGCCGGTGGTGGTCTTTGCGGGGTATTGGGCGGCGGTGTGTTTACAAATTATGGCCTACCTTCTTCTGTACGGCATATTGGAGTGCCGCTTTCGGCCATTTGCAGCTTTTATTGCTGTACTGCTATTTAATCTGGCCTTCATCAGTCCGCACCGTCATTCGATATGGGATTGGGCAAGTCTGAGCCATGGCTGTTGGGCAAAGCCCTTTGGTGTGGCGGTACTGCTGGCAGGATGGCTGACATTCATTGCCATCCTATACCTTCTGGGCCATGCGGTTTATCGAAAGGCGGATGTGCTATGAACAAACCTGTGCGAAGCCGCTGGACGATGATAAGACAGGATATTGCGCTGTCCTTCCAGGATGCCCGTTGGGGGCTGGGGATTGGAGCATTGCTCTTTTTCGCCGCCGCAATGGTATACCAAACATCGCTGGGGCCTGCGGAGAATGTGCAAACAATTCCAATGTTGTCCGACTACATCACGTTTGCTTTTGCTGGAAGTTACCCATTTATCAACGGTTCTGGCGCTCCATTCACGCTGCCGATTACCTGGTTCACACTGATATTTTTCTGCGTACATACCTGTGCCCTTTTCCCCTACAGAATGATGCGTGGAATGGGGGTCGGTCGATTGCTCCAGACCGGGAACCGCTTGAAATGGTGGTGCAGGCTTTCAGCTCTCGTCATTTTTTGGTGCGCGGCCTATATGCTGATGGGCTTGATGTGTATGGCTACGGTAGGAATTGTCCGTTATGGTGTATGCCAAATAGGAGCGATACCTGTAAACCTGATCGGCGCGGTCTTTCTTACCCTGTGTGTCTTAGCGGAGTTGCAGGCTGTCTGTTCTGCGCTGGCCTCACCCCTGATAGGTGAGCTGCTCAATGCGGCGTTGATGGTATGGGCCGCGTTTTGGAATCATCCGGCGCTTTGGCCTCGTTATTCTATGGTTTTGCGGAGCAGCGCCTTTGCGATGGACGGTTTCTCACCTGTCAGGGCATCGGCCTATCTGATTGCCTCTTTCCTGGCTGTATTCAGTGTGGGCGCGGCACTATTTCAAAAAAGCAGTATCTTATCGCATAGTAAAGGACGGTGAGCGACATATGAAAATTGATATTGACCATTTTACAAAAAAACTGCATGGACGAACCGTATTGGACGATGTAAACATCCACTTTGACAGTGAGGGAAAGGGCCTTATCGTCGGCCTCCAAGGAATCAACGGCAGCGGAAAAACCATGCTGATCCGGGCGCTGTGCGGATTGATCTACGCCACACAGGGAACGCTTTCTGTGGATGGGCAGATTTTGGGGAAAGATATTTCTTTTCCTCCCAGTGTGGGTGCGCTTATTGAGAATCCAGCTTTTTTGAACGAGTACACTGGGCGGAGAAATCTGGAACTGCTCAGTTCCATTCGAGGAAGATTGCCGCAAGGCCATATTGACGAGGCGTTAAACGCAGTTGGGTTAAACCCCAACGACCATAGAGCATACCGTAAATATTCGTTGGGTATGAAGCAGCGCCTGGGCATTGCCGCCGCTATCTTGGAGAAGCCGCAATTACTTCTGCTGGACGAGCCATTCAATGCGCTGGATCAGGACGGGGTGGAGCAGGTAGCCCATGTGATTCAAGAACAACGTGCCTTGGGGAAGATGGTATTTCTGGCCTGTCACGACGCAAATGAGCTATATAATCTGTCAGATATCGTAATCACAATGAAAAACGGCGCAGTTGCATCGGAGGAACGCATACGGCAGGCAGGTGAGTGATGTGGGCAGAAAAAGACAGCTTTGGCTATTTGCCGCAATCATGGGCATCGTTATAATGGTGGTATGGTCAACTTGCTTTGTGCGCGTCAATCAGGCCTATCCGCAGGCAGAGGTAACCCGGGCAGAGCTGGATGAGCCGCTGGAATATGGGCAGTATACAGTCACAGTTAAGAAAGCCTGCATGGAGGAAACCGCCGCCCTCTATGAAGAAAACGGGCTGTCCACAGCAGACAGGACTTTGCCGGAAGCAGTCCTGCTCTGCACTGTTACGATCGAGCGGAACGGTCCTGATCTGGTCGGCCAGGAACAGGCTGATTTGAAAATGCCACATATAGCCGCCGTGTCCGGGGCCTGGAGCAGCATGGTGGATACAGGTGAATTATACTATGCGCTCAATAAAGAGACTGTGGCGTTGAATGAGCTTCGGCAGGGGGAAAAACAGACGTACCTTTTGCCCTTTGAGTTGTGGAGAGGCAGCTTCTCCGACATAAGTTGGGAGCACCTGAGCGAACGTTCCTTTATGCTCCAATTATCCCTATATCCTAATAAATGCGAGATCTTGCTTTAAGGTTAAGCAAAGGCCGGTCGCGTTAATTCGCAACCGGCCTTTTAAATATTCTGAAACTTACCCTTGACAAAAGTTCTCTGAGGATAAATGTTCCGGCGTGGTTCCTCAGCCCATCTTTCAAACCCTGATGAGCAAGTACGAGACGGAACGTGCCCGTAAGGCCGCTGTCCTGCCGGAGCTGGAGCAGAAGGTGAGGACACAGCTTGAAGCCTGTCACGATGCCAACCATTGGGCCGTGCTGATCCGGCGCTACACGGAAATCTCCGAGCTGGACGAAACGATCTTGTTCGCCCTGGTGGACCGCATTGAAATTGGAGAGACCAAAAAGACCGGCTCCATGCGTATCTGCGATGTGAAGGTGTTCTATCGCTATGTCGGTAATGTGGACGAGGCGCTGACCTCTGAAAATAGGGACGTAGTATGAGAGCGGAGATATACAGAGTTGGAATCTACTGCCGCCTGAGTGTAGACGACGCCTCCAGTTCTGCAAAGGCCGGAAATTACATCCCCGCCGATGAATCTGTCAGCATTGAGAATCAGAGGGAGCTTCTTTCCAAGTTCGTGATGCTCAATGGCTGGGTGGAAACCCGGATCTATGTGGACGATGGATTCAGCGGGGGCAATTTTCAGCGGCCCGGATTTCTGGATATGCTGGAGGATGCCCGAAAAGGCGTTATCAATCTGATTCTCGTTAAGGACCTCTCCCGCCTGGGCCGGGACTATGTGGAGGTGGGGCGGTATACGGATGTGTAATTTATTTAAGGATACACGCTGACAACTTGCACTTACAGATACTCATGCCAAGCCAGCATATAACCTGAACCAGCAGTAGGGAGCAGCTACATCGGTAGTTGCTCTCTACTGCTGGTTGTTGCAGTCCCGGTTATCTTGATTTATGCCACATTTCTGTATCTTGTGTAGAAATACTCATAGATACGTTGGCGATATTCGGAAATGCTGATCTCATCAAAGCTCTCAGGCAACCCTTGCCACAGTGTATCGCGGATCAAATTATCAACGGCGGCTTTGGTCTCCTGCTTATCTGTCCAGTGGTCAAACTCCGCAATCTTGGCTTTAATCTTGGAGAGCAACTCTACCGCAACCATTTTAATAGCCTTTATATCCGATTTGGACAAGTTATCCTTAAACAGCATATCATAAAGTGACAGTTCTTCGTCGCTGGAAAAGCCCTCCCGAATGTAACGTTGCTGTTCCTCGCTCATGCTATTTGCCAAATCCATAAGATCCATAAATGTCTTTTCGATGGTTGCCCTGTCCTGTTCACTGTTGTAGGCTGCGATGATTTCCTGATAGCGCTGCATATAATCTATGCGATTTGGATTTGCTGACAACATTCCACTGAGCCGAATCTGTATCAACTCCTGAAGGTCCTTCAACACTAAATTTTGCGTTTTCTTTCTGGAAAATTCACGCATCAGGAGTTCAAAGTCGATTTTGCTAATATCAAATTGCTTGGATTGTATAATACCTTCTTGATGTGGTTCGATGGAAACATACTCATTCACGATTTTGTTGATCTCCACCATAAGATCAGTGTTATCCGCATGTTTGCGTTTTTTCTGAAGAGCATCGTAAATCGCAATTATCGCGTCTTTATAAGCCCTTGTTGTTGAATCTATATCACCCCTGTCCACATATTTCATCAAACGACTCAATTCGCCTGCATAGGTCAAATAGGTTTTTCTGACCTCCAAAGACTCACACATGGCATTAACCGCTTCTTGTATCAACGAAAGCTGCTCAAATGTACCTTTCACCGCATTCACCAAGGCTTTCAACGAGAAGTTATGCTCCGCAAGAAACGCATCAGCCGATGTGATTACCTCATAAATCCGCCCAATGAGCTTCTCCTTGTCTACTGTGGGATCGTTACCGCCTGCGCCTCTATTTCCGGTATAATCCGCTAGTGCTTGCCGCAGTGCCTTTACAATACCAATATAATCTATGATAAGGCCATTGCTTTTCCCCTCCGCCACACGGTTGGCCCGAGCAATGGTTTGCATCAGCGTGTGAGCCTTGAGGGGCTTATCCAGATATAGGCACGACAAGGACTTCACATCAAAGCCTGTAAGCCACATAGCGCATACAAATACAACTCGGAACGTGCTTTCAGGGTCCTTAAAATCTTTATCCAGCTCTCGTTTCTCCATCTTTTTACGGTGAGGCAAAATATCCAGTCCCCATTTTCGGAAAGTTTGAACCTCGTTCTGTTCCTGGCTGATAACCACACACATCTCTGTCTCTTGCATCCACTGAATCTTACGCTGCAACTCCTGCGCTTCTTGCTGAGAGATGTGTTTGAGTTTCTCCCGTAATGCTTCTATCTCCAAGGCCCAGTATTTCTGGACAAGGTTATACATCCGCACACAGGTGACCTTGTTGAGACAGACAAACATCGCTTTTCCGCTGGTCCAAAGATCGGAGTAATGCCCCACAAAATCCTTGGCTATGGAATCCAGGCGTGGTTCCGCTGTGAGCAAGTGTATCTCCTTGGCAAACTCCCGTTCCAGCTTTTCCTGCTGAGTAGGGTCCAGATCAGCCCTCTCAATGGCCTCCAAAATCCGATCATTGATTTCGGGATTGTCGATATTCAGGATTTTCTCGCCCCTGTTTTCATAATAAAGCGGCACGGTGGCCCCGTCCTCCACAGCCCGTTTGAAGTCATAGATGGATATGTATCCGCCAAAGGTTCGCTCAGTGATGTTGTCGCTGGACAGCAAAGGTGTACCGGTAAAACCTATCCTTGCCGCCGTTGGTAACAATGCACACATATTCTCCGCATACACACCATATTGACTGCGGTGAGCTTCGTCGGACATGATAATAATATCGTGGTCGGGTAAAATCGGGGTTTCCATCGGGCAGTTAAATTTCTGTATCAATGTAAAAATAAAGCTGGGGTTGCCTCTGAGTTTATCCACCAAGTCAGAACCATTAGCGGCAATGAATTGAGACGCTTTCGCCGTACCGAGTAGTCCGCAGTTCTCAAAAGTGTCACTGATCTGCTTGTTCAGTTCGTGCCGATCCGTCAGAATCACAATGGTAGGGGAGCCAGCAAACTTTCTGCGGATTTTTGCCGACAAAAACACCATAGAATAGCTTTTCCCGCTCCCTTGGGTGTGCCAGAAAACGCCCAGTTTACCGTCCCGCAGCTTTCGTGTCTCGTAGGCTTTGACAGCTTCGTTGACACCCAGGTATTGGTGATTCCGAGCAAGAATTTTGACCGTCCGATCATCGGAGTGGTCATAAAGGATGAAGTTTTCCAGCAAATCAAGGAAGTTCTCTTTCTTGCAAATACCCCGGAGCATGGTTTCCAGCGCTACATTACCTTCATCATCTTCGGAAAGCCGTTTCCATTCATGGAAAAACTCAAACTTACTTCCCAGCGTTCCTACCTTGGCCTCCACACCGTTGGAGAGAATGAGAAGGGCGTTGTAATAAAAAAGATGTGGGATTGTGTCCAGATAATCGGTGTAGTTGTCCGTGTAGGCGTTCTCCACATCTACTGTGTTCTTCTTCAACTCCACGAAAAGCAAGGGGATGCCATTGACAAAGCCCACGATGTCTGTCCGGCGACGGTAATAGTCGCCGTAGATTTTCATCTCTTTAACAGCGAGAAAAAGGTTTCTGCTCTGGTCGGTGGGATGCTGAAAGTCAATGATTTGTGCATATTTGACCTCTGTCCTGCCACCCGGTTTCCGCACCGTGACCGGGATACCGTCGCGAATCAGCGTGTATTTCTCCTCGTTGATTTGCATAAGGGATGCGGTAGAGAGGGTGCCTTCCATCTTCCGCTGAGCCTCGTCTATCTGCGTGGGGGTAATCCACGGATTGAGGGTCTGCAAAGCGGCACGGAAATAACGGGTCAGAAGAATTTCCTTGTAGGATGTTCTCCCAAAGGTGCCGTTTTCACCGAGAACTTCCGTATTGTAGGCAAAATGTACTTCCCACCCCAGCTCGTTTTGCAGGAGATGCCCAGCAGCTTCTTGGACGAGGATATTTTCGGAGTAGGAGTTGGACATAATCATACCTCCGTGTCGTTAATAAATCTTCAAACTTTCCGGCTTCAAAAACATTGATATATAAATCCTGAACTATGCCGGAAACAAAGTACGTACCCGTGTAAGAAATGTTTTAATATCATCACATACTTCGTTCGCAGTCATTTGTTTCGCTACATCATATTTATCACATCCCCAAATTCGTTCCAGTCCTATATTTTCCGCCGTAAAGATATGTTTTCCGTCACAGGTTACAATTGCTTCTGGTGGGGATGCCGATATAAAACCGTCGTCATCAATTGCTAAAGCAAAATTCTCTTGAATATACTGCTTTACATCAGAAACGCTTTTTCCACATGCTAATGAGATTGCCTTGGGGCAGAGCAAATATGACTCAATATTTTTCCTTCTCCACTCCAGCAATAGAATCGGACTATCTTGAGGAACAGAAATCCCCTTAAACTCGAGTCCAGGGCCAATAGAATCTACGGTATCCATATCTCTATCGCGCAAACTAATACATTTAAGCTCAGGAATTATCTTATGTAACTCATCAAATATATGCCGCCTTGTAGCATGACTTTCTGTATTTGCCCAATATACAACATCCGCTGGAAGCGAGAGTCCACATAGGTTTCCAAAATATTCTAATATTCGCTTGTCACTTTCATTCTCAACAAATATCAAGCGCTTATATCGCTTCAATAAATCCAACTTTGGAAAATACTCACTTCCTACACCAGCTAAGACGGCAACACGTGAACTTTCTTCTGCAAGGTACTTGCGAGTATCCATAGAAAACACGATATTTAGAGGAGCCTGTTTAATCATCTCAACGGAATGAGTTGAAACTAATATCTGTTTCCCGGTTTCGGATTGAACTGTCGAAAGAAGTTTCTCCAACAATTCGCTTTGAAGGCTTGCATGTAAATGTGCATCAGGCTCATCAAGCAAAATGACATCAATGCCTAAACTATAAAGTATACAGAAAATGCTTAGCCACTGCAAATATCCACTTCCTTGGGCAATAATGTCCCTTGGTGTGTATTTCGACTTAGGAAGAACTTCTAACTTTCCGTCTTGATTTCGGATAACTTTTCTCTCAGTAATTTTCAAAACAGTATGAAATTCTTCATTAAATGGTTCAATTTCCAATTCCGAAAAAAACGTACTCCTTAAGTTATTCTGCAATTTCTCCAATGGACTTCTGGATAAAAATTCCCTTTTCGCTATACCACGCAATCTACTTCCATCATGCTCATATTCGGAACGAATAGCCGCTTCTTCTTTATAGAGATCATAAATCATATTCCGAATAACTGATCCAGCCATACCTCGTCCCAGATGTGCACGTCTTTCCGCTACAGTAACCTTGTTCTCTTTGGGTAAAACTCCTGCGAGTGTAGGAAGGTAAACGATGGAAGGTAAGTAATCCTCTGATTCAAGATTGGAATTAGTAACACGAATAAAAAGGCGATCATTTGCAAGGGACAGGCCAATTTCCAACATTTTGTCCGTTTGTTCACAATGGTCCCATGTGCATTTTATCCTCATTATATAACCATAAAAACGATCTGGCCATTCTTCCTTTTCCGTCGGGGATAGCTGCGTTTTCAAGTTTGTCCACAAATGATTTAGCGTTGGAACAGCAATTGGAAGGAACTCTTCTGCGCTCATACCAAAGCCTTCACCTTTGCCAACCTCAGATTGATTAAAAGAGTCGCGTCCTTTTTCATGAAGGAGTATCATTTTGCAGAACTCCCAAACTGCCAAAGCATGGATAAGCGTGGTCTTTCCCGCATTATTTCCTCCCACAAGCAGGGTTATCCCAGTGGGATCTAAAGAGAAAGTCTGCTCCTTATACTTTTTAAACCGTGTAAGGTCAATACGCTTAATCAATCTTTACACCTCCAATTCTCCGCTCATCAGCTTCGGCAGCAGACGGTCGCGGGCTTCGGTCAAAAGTCGAACCTGCTCTGATAAATAGTCAATTTTTTTATCGAGGATACATGCAATATCGTTAAACCGCTCAACTAATGCGCTATCTGGAACCGGAAATTTTTGATTCAGCAATTCATCCTTTGAAATCGACGCAAAAATGGAACCATTTCCGATGATATCATCTTTGAAAAAACGTTCTTTCAAGAGATAGAACAAATAGCTTTGTATTACTCCCGAATTAGAACATAGGAAATCTGGCTATGTTGAAAGAAAGCGGA